>Ga0335081_10001383_pt1 | contig 38707 bp, 38 predicted proteins | sample Lox_Sample_35_FD_206713 | JGI IMG/M metagenome (GOLD analysis project Ga0335081, IMG submission 206713) | Soil microbial communities from Loxahatchee National Wildlife Refuge, Florida, United States - Lox_Sample_3.5 | ecosystem: Environmental > Terrestrial > Soil > Wetlands | place: USA...
GCCCGGCCAGCGCCAGCCGTGGTTCCCGTGGCCCTATATCGAAGGCCTCACCATGGCGGAGGCGACCAACGACCTCGCCTTCATCGCCACCGGCGCTTACGGCCATCCGCTCGCCAAGCAGCACGGCGCGCCGTTGCGGCTGGCGGTGCCGTGGAAATACGGCTTCAAGTCGGTCAAGTCGATCGTGAAGTTCTCCTTCGTCGAGCCGCGGCCGAAGGGCATGTGGGAAGTGTTGCAGCCGGCCGAATACGGCTTCTGGGCCAACGTCAATCCGGCCGTGCCGCATCCGCGCTGGAGCCAGGCGACCGAGGAGATCATCGGCACCGGCCAGCGGCGCGCGACCATGTTGTTCAACGGCTACGGCGAATATGTCGCCGGTATTTACAAGGGGCTGGAGAGCGAGCGGTTGTGGGCGTGACCAGGACCGGCTATTGCCGCTGTACCTCGCTTATCCCCCGGCGTTATAAGGTTCTGCACGGGGGCTAACGGCGGAGGCTCTCGTGTCCACCCATCAGCCTGATATCGCCAAATCAGCGCGTGGTCGCCACCGCGCTGCACCGGCATTGGAAGCTGTATCTCGCCGAGGGAATTGTCCTGCTCGTCTTGGGCGCGATTGCTATCCTCGTGCCGCCGATCGCAATGCTGGCGGTGACGATCGTGTTGGGCTGGTTGTTCTTCATCAGCGGTATGGTGGGCTTGGCCACCAGCTTCTGGATGCGCCAAGCGCCGGGCTTCCTGTGGTCGCTGATCTCGGCCCTGCTCGGTATCGTGGTCGGCTTGCTGCTGCTGGCATCACCGTTGACCGGCGCGTTCTCGCTCGCCGTCCTGCTTGTCGCCTTCTTCATCATCGAGGGTGCCGCCTCTATCATGTTCTCACTCGATCACAAGCGCGAACTGTCCGGCCAATGGGGCTGGATACTTGTGAGTGGCATCGTCGATCTGCTGCTGGCCGCGATGATCCTCGCCAGCCTACCGAGCACGGCGACTTGGGCGCTTGGGCTTCTGGTCGGCATCAATATGCTGTTCGGCGGCTCGGCGCTGATCGCCATGGCGCCGCACGCGCGCTAACGTATCGTGGCTGCCAGGCCTAATAGCCCATGCGCCGGTACATGCGCGCGGCGACCGCCACCAGCGCTGCCGTCACCGCCGCCAGCACGGCGAAGTCGAGCGTTAAGCCGTAATCCGACGCTCCGGCGCGCAGCATCAGCGCGCGCAGAATATCGACTTCATAGGTGAGCGGATTGGCGTGCGAGACAATGCGCAGCCAGTCCGGCATCAGCGATAGCGGATAGATGGCGTTGCTGGCGAAGAAGATCGGCATGGTCAGCACCTGGCCGATGCCCATGAAGCGCTCGCGCGTCTTCACGATGCAGGCGATGATCAGCGACAGCGTGGCGAACAGCCCGGAGCCGAGCACGATGGCTGCGGCGACGCCGAGGATATTGAGCGGGTTGAGATCGATGCCGACGCCGAGCGCGAGCGCCAGCAGGTAGACGATCACCGCCTGCGACAGGCCGCGCACGCCGGCCGACAGCGCCTTGCCGAGCACCAGCGCCGAGCGCGGCGCCGGGCTGACCAGATAGCGCTGCAGTACGCCGAGATCGCGTTCCCAAATCGCCGAGATGCCGTAGAAGATCGCGACGAACAGCGCGCTCTGCGCCAGGATGCCGGCGGCGAGGTAGTCGAGATAGGGGATGTTGCCGGGCGCCACGCCGCGCACCCGCGCCATCACCTCCCCGAACAGCATCAGCCACAGCACCGGCTGCACGGCGCGGGTGAACAGTTCGAGCGGATCGTGGCGCAGCTTCTGCACCTCGGCGGCCGCGACCGCAAAAGTCTGCGTCACAAAGCTTTCCAGCGTCTGCGCCAACGACCTGTCAGCCATGGTCGCGGGCGGCGCGGCGGTCCCGCCTGACGTCGGCATAGGCTCCTCCGGATTCAGTTTTACTGGTTGGCGCCACCAGCTTGATAAATACATCGTCGAGGCTGGCGCCCGGCCCGACGCGCGCTTTCAATTCCGCGGCGGTGCCGACCGCCACGATTTGCCCATGATCGATGAGCGCGACGCGATCGCAGAACGCCTCGACCTCGTCCATATGATGCGAGGTGACGATCATGGTGCGCTGGAAGCGGTCGCGCAGGTCGAGGACGCGCTCCCACACCGTCTCGCGCGCGCCGGGATCGAGCCCAATGGTGGGCTCGTCGAGGAACAGCACGATCGGGCGATGCAGCAGGCTCTGCGCGATCTCGAGCCGGCGGATCATGCCGCCGGAATAGTGGGCGACCAGGTGGTGCGCCGCCTCGGTGAGTCCCATGCGCGCCAGCGCTCGCGTGATACGTTCCTTCCGTTCGCCGCGCGGAACGCCGTAGAGGCGGGCGGACAAGAGCAGGTTTTCGTAGCCGGTCAGCGTGCCGTCGGCCGACAGCAACTGCGGAATGTAGCCGATGCGGCGGCGCACGTCGGCGGGCTGGCTGACGATGTCAAAACCGGCGATCTTGGCCGTGCCGCTGGTCGGCGGCAGTAAGGTCGTCAGCATGCGGATGAGCGTGCTCTTGCCGGCGCCGTTCGGGCCGATGAGGCCGAAGATCTCGCCCTGATTGATCGTCAGCGTAACTCGATCGACGGCGGCGAGGTCGGCGAATTTGCGCGTGAGCGCGGCGATCTCAACCACGACGTCGCGGACAGGAAGCTGTGGCGTTGCATCCGGCATGGCTGTGGGCTTTCGGCGCCCCCCGTCACATTATAAAGGTTGCCCGATGTCGGCGCTCAAGATCCGAGCCAGCGAATTTGCGGTTCTTTGCGGGGAACGGGCGGCGGAAATGCTTTGGGATGTCCGACGATGATGGGCGCGACCGGCACGCAAGCGGCCGGCAGATCGAGCGCCGCCTTTCCGGCGGGTGTCGCCAGCCAATTTTGTGCAAAACCGATCCAGCAGGTGCCGAGCTCTTCGCCGCGCGCCGCCAGCATCAGGTTTGCGGCGGCAAGCGCGCAGTTCTCGACCGCCCACGGGCCGGCTTCCGCGCTGGAGATCAGGATCAGCACAGGCGCGTGATAGAAAATGTTGAACTTCGCGTCGTTGAGAATGTCCTGGAAGTGATGCGAGAGCAGACCGGCCGGCGTGGTGGCGAGCATGTGCGCCTTGGCTTGCGTCGAGATGCGGTCGAGCAACTTGACGTCGCGCACCACGGTGAACGACCATGCCTGCGTGTTGACCGCGCTCGGCGCCTGGATGGCAGCGTCGATCAACTTGCGGATCGCCACTTCGTCCACCGGCTTGGCGGCGTATTCGCGCACGGCGCGGCGCGTATAAATGGCGTCCTTGAGGTCCATGACCACCTTTTTAGGCCGAGTGCGCAAAATGCCGTTTGATCCTGATCAATGGCGGTGCCGGATGGCGATACCCCGCACGTAGTTTCGGCGTCATAAATGACATGCTAGGTTCCGGCTCGGGGGAAATTGGCCGGAGGCCGTCATGTCCACGAACCAACCCAATATTGCCACCATTCAACGCGCGGTGAACCAGGCGCTGCACGACCACTGGGTGCTTTACCTGGTCGAAGGTATCGTCCTGCTTGTGCTTGGCGCGACGGCGATCGTCGTCCCGCCGCTCGCGACCCTTGCCGCAACAATTCTGTTCGGCTGGCTGTTCCTGATCAGCGGCGTGGTCGGACTGTTCACCTCGTTCATGATGCGGGCGGCGCCCGGCTTCTGGTGGGCGCTGCTCTCGGCCCTGCTCGGCATCGTGGTCGGCGTCTGGCTGCTGGCGCGGCCGGTCAGCGGCGCCATTTCGCTCACCATTGTTCTGGTCGTCTTCTTCATCATCGAGGGCGTCGTCACGATCATGTTCGCGCTCGATCACAAGCGCGAATTGTCCGGCCGCTGGGGCTGGATGCTGGCGAGCGGCGTCGTCGATCTGCTGCTGGCGGCGGTCATCTTCTCCGGCCTGCCCGGCACGGCAATCTGGGCGATCGGCCTGCTGGTCGGGATCAACCTGGTGTTCGGCGGCGCCGCCTTGACCGCCATGGCCTTGCACGCGCGCAACGCGGCGTAACTATTTTCGGAAGTGCTCGGCGCGATAGACGAACCGCTTGCCGAGCTCGGCGGCGCCGACATAGAGCAGCGTGATCGCTACGAGCGCTGCCAATAGCGGCGGCGGCAGTGCGACAAAATCGAACAGCGCATGGCCCGGCAGATAGGGCAACAGCGGCGCCAGCACCGCCAGCGCCAGCGCAAGAATCCACAGCAACCGCCCCGGCGGGCTGCGATAGAACGGGCGATGCGTGCGGATCACCAAAATGGTGACGAGCTGCGTCATCAGCGATTCGACGAACCATCCGGTGCGGAACAGCGCTTCGCCGGCGTTGAACACGAAGAGCAAGACGCCGAAGGTGACGAAGTCGAAGATCGAGCTGATCGATCCGAAGATCACCATGAATTTGCGCAAGGCGCCGATCTCCCAGCGGCGCGGCGTTTCAACCTGCTCGGGATCGACGTTGTCGCTGGCGATCGCCATCGCCGGAATATCCGACAGGAAATTGTTGAGCAGGATCTGCTTGGCGAGCAGCGGCAGGAACGGCAGCACCAGCGAGGCCGCCGCCATGCTGATCATGTTGCCGAAATTGGCGCTGGTGGTGATGGCGATATATTTCAAGGTATTGGCGAAGGTCATGCGGCCTTGCTCGACGCCGCGGCGCAGCACATCGAGGTCGCGTTCGAGCAGCACGAAGTCGGCAGCCTCCTTGGCGACGTCGACGGCCTGGTTGACCGAGATGCCGACATCGGCGGCGTGCAAGGCCGGCGCATCGTTGATGCCGTCGCCGAGAAAGCCGACGGCGTGGCCGCGCTTTTGCAGCGCGCGGACGATACGCTCTTTTTGATTGGGATCGATCTCGGCGAAGATGTTGGTGCGCTCGGCCATGTGCCAGAAGGCCTCGTCGCCCATTTCGTTCAGCTCGCGGCCGGTCGCGATCTGCGGCGCCTTCATGCCGACCGCTTCGGCCACGTGGGTGGCCACCAGCGGATTGTCGCCGGTGATCACCTTCACCTGAATGCCGAGTCGCAGCAGATCGGCGAGCGTTCGCTCAACTCCCGGCTTGGGCGGATCGAGGAAGCTCAGGAAGCCGACGAAAATCATCGCTTGCTCGTCGGTGCGCGCGCAGGTTTTGTCGCGCACCGGCTTCCAGGCGATGCCGAGCACGCGATAACCTTGCTGGCTGTATTGCACGAAAAGACGCGCGATCCGATCGCGCTGATCCTTGTCGAGCGGCTGCACCTTGCCGCCGCGGAGCACGCGATCGCAGACTTCCAGCACGTTGTCCAACGCACCTTTGGTGATCAGCATGGGGCCGTCGGCAAGGCCGGGCCCTTCCACTAAGACGCTCAGCCGCTTGCGTATGAAGTCGTAGGGCACCTCGTCGAGCTTGTGGTAGGCACTTGTTTCGAAACCGATTTTCCCCGCTTTGCCGACGATTGCCTCATCCAGGGGGTTGGCCAAACCGGTTTGCAGGCCGGCGTTGAGGCAGGCTGCCTGCATGGCCTCGGCCGATGGCTGGCCGTCTATGCCGAGCGCGGCGTCGAGGTCGAGCACGCCTTCGGTCAGGGTGCCGGTCTTGTCGGTGCAGAGAATATCCATGCTGCCGAGGTTCTCGATCGAGCTCAGCCGCCGCACGATGACGCCGTGTGCCGCCATCTGCCGCGCGCCCTGCGAGAGCGTAATGGTGACAATGGCAGGCAACAGTTCCGGCGAAATTCCGACTGCCAGTGCGATGGCGAACAGCAGCGAGTCGACCGGCGGCCGATGCAGGAAGATGTTGGCGGCGAAAACCGCCAGCGCCATCACCAGCATCACCCGCATCAGCAAATAGCCGTAATGGCGGATGCCGCGCTCGAATTCAGTCTCCGGCGGACGCAGACGCAATCGAACGGCGATGCCGCCGAACAATGTCTGCATGCCGGTATGCACCACCAGCATGCGCGCGGTGCCGCTGCGCACCGAGGTGCCCATGAAGACGCAGTTGCTGCGTTCGGCGACGGCTGCGGTCGCGGCAACGACGCCGGGCGTCTTCTCGGCCGGATAGGATTCGCCGGTCAGCGCCGCCTGTGAAACGAAGAAGTCCTTGGCTTCGAGCAGCACGCCGTCGGCGGGGATCAAGTTTCCAGCCGACAGGAGCACTATGTCGCCCGGCACGACGCTTCGGCTCGGCACGGTCTCGTTACGGCCGCCGCGCAGTACCGCGCAGGTGATGTGGACGCGGGCGCGCAACGCCTCGACTGCGCGCGAGGCGCGGTATTCCTGGGCGAAGCTCAGCACGCCGCTGCCGATCACGATCAGCAAAATGATGATCGAGTCGGTCCAGTCACCGAGCGCCGAGGCGATGGCGGCGGCCGCCGCCAGGATGATGATCAGCGGATTGGAGAATTGGCGCAGCAGCAGCCGCCAACCGGACGGATGCGCGGCCTCGCCGACCGTATTGGGGCCGAAGCTTTTCAGACGGCGGGCCGCGGCGCGTTCGCTGAGACCGGAAGGCTCACTGTGCAAGGCCGCCAGCAGCTTGTCGTGCGCGATGCTCCAGTAGGCCGCCGACACGCCGATATGGTGCTCGCGCGCGGGCGGGTGCCAGCGGCCGAACAGCGTTTTGGCCGGATGCGGTCGGCGCTCATGCGGCATGGCTGCAAGACCCGGGGATCGAAGCGTCCTGGCCCGATGCTAGCCTAAATTCGCGACCCTGGTGCGACCGGTGCGCGCTCACTTTTCGCCGTGCCGCTCGGCGAGCCGCCGGTCGCAATCCAGCACCGCCTGCAGCAAGACCTGCGCGCCGGCGGCGCACTGCTCCTTGGACGAATATTCCGCCTCGTTGTGGCTGATGCCGTCCTTGCAGGGCACGAAGATCATCGCGGTTGGCGCGACGCGCGCGACGTAAGCCGCATCATGGCCGGCGCCGGAAATCATGTTGCGGGTGGAATAGCCCGAGACGCGCGCGCCCTCGCGCACGGCGGCGATGCAGCCGGCGTCAAAAGCCTGCGGCGGTTGCGTCCAGATGTTCTTGAGCGCGATCTGCAAGCCGAGCGCGCCGCCGATGCTTCTCGCAGCGTCGGCGATTTCGCGCTCCATGGCATCGAGCACGGCCGGATCCGCATCGCGCATGTCGATGGTGAAGTACACCTCGCCCGGCACTACGTTGGGCGAGCCCGGCTTCACCTCCAGCATGCCGACGGTGCCGACCGCGCTTCTATAGCGGAGCGCGGCGGTGTTGACGGCTTCGACCAGGCGCGCGGCGCCGAGCAGGGCGTCGTGGCGGCGCGGCATCGGCGTGGTGCCGGCGTGCGTGTCTTGTCCGGTCACCGTGACCTCGTACCAGCGCATGGCCTGCACGCCGGTGACGATGCCGATCTCCTTGCCTTCGGCTTCGAGATAGGGACCCTGCTCGATGTGCAGCTCGAAGAACGCCGAGAGCTTGTGAGCACCGCATTTTTCCAACCCGCGATAGCCGATCTTCTCCAGCGCCGCGCCGAAGGTCTCGCCGCCACGGTCGGCACGCGCCGCCGCCCAGTCGCGCGTGAACACGCCGGCGAAGACGCCGGAGCCGATCATGGCCGGCGCAAAGCGCGCGCCTTCTTCGTTGGTCCAGTTCACTACTTCGATCGGCGCGAAGGTCTCATAACCGGCGCGGTGCAGCGCGCGCAGCGCTTCCAGCGCGGCCAGCACGCCGAGCGCGCCGTCGAACTTGCCGCCGGTCGGCTGGGTGTCGAGATGGCTGCCCATGGCGATGGGCGGGATATCGGCACGCTGGCCGGGCCGCCTTGCGAACATGGTGCCCATGTCGTCGACCGTCACCGTGCAGCCGAGCCCTTCGGCGCGCGCCTTGAACCAGTCGCGCACCTGACGGTCAAGCTCGGTCAGCGTCAGCCGGCAAATGCCGCCCTTCGGCGTGGCGCCGATGCGGGCGGTCTCCATCAAGTCGTCCCACAGCCGCTCGGGATCGATCGTCAGGTTCTTCATGTCATTTTATGTTGCGCATGATCTTGTCCGAAAACCTGCTTCCACTTTTCGGGATCATGCGCTATGCGCTGGGCTCGCCGGCTTCCACTTCGGCGAGCGTGTCGCGCCAGTCGCGGCGCTTGAGCACGAACGACATCGCCGCCAGCCCCAGCAGCACGATGCTGACCAGCAGCAGCCCCGCGGAGATCGGCCGGCTGAAGAAGATGAAATAATTGCCGTTCGACATGATCAGCGACTGGCGCAGGCTCTGTTCCAGGATCGGCGAGATTACCAGGCCGAGCACCAGCGGTGCCGGGTCGAACTCGAATTTGCGTAAAGCCCAGCCAAGAATGCCCATGATCAGCATGATCCAGACGTCGACAATCGAATTGTTGGTCTCATAGACGCCGATGATGCAGAACATGATGATGAGCGGATAGAGGTACGCGTAAGGAATGCGCAGCACCCAGACGAAGACGCTGACCAGCGGCAGGTTGAGCAGGAGCAGCATGACGTTGCCGACATACATCGAGGCGACGAAGCCCCAGAACACGTCCGGGTGATCGTTGACCAGCGTCGGCCCGACCGAGATGCCGTGCAGCATCAGCGCCCCGATCAGCACCGCGGTGATCGGGCTGGTGGGGATGCCGAGCGCGAGCAGCGGCACGAAGGCGCCGGTCGATGCGGCATTGTTGGCGGTTTCTGGTCCGGCGACGCCGGCCACCGCGCCCTTGCCGAATTCCTCCGGGTGCTTGGAGACGCGCTTTTCCAGCGCATAGGACAGGAAGCTGGAAATGATGTGCGCCGAGCCAGGAATGATGCCGATGAAAAAGCCGAGCAACGTGCCGCGCGTGATCGGCATGGCGGATTCGATCCATTCCTTGCGCGTCGGCAACAGGTCGCGCAGGCGCGGCGAGACGATGTTCTTCACAGCATCGGCGCTCGGCGTCGCGAGAATCTCGCCGAGGCCGAACAGACCGACCGCGACGGGCACGATGCCGATGCCGTCGCCCAATTCGGCGAGGTCGAAGCTGTAGCGGAAATGGCCGGTCATGTTGTCGATGCCGATCATGCCGAGCAGCAGGCCGAGGCAGGCCATCAGCAGCGTGCGGATGAGCGACGACGACGACATATAGGCGAGGAAAATCAGGCCGAGCAGGATCAGCGCGGTGTATTCCGGCGGCCCAAAGCGGATGGCGATGGTCGCGAGCGGCGGCGCCACCACGGTGAGCACCACCACCCCGAACGTGCCGCCGATCCAGGAGCCGACCGCCGCGATGCAGAGCGCCGCGCCGGCGCGGCCTTTCTGCGCCATCGCATAGCCGTCGATGCAGGTCATCACCGAGGAGGCTTCGCCCGGGATACGCATCAGGATCGAAGTGGTCGAGCCGCCATATTGCGAGCCGTAATAGATGCCGGCCAGCATGATGATGGCCTGCGTGGCATTGAGCCCGAAGGTCACCGGCAGCAGAATCGAGATGCCGGTGAGCGGGCCGATGCCGGGCAGCACGCCGACCAGCGTGCCGACCAGGCAGCCGAGGAACGCGTACCAGGCGTTATGCCACTCGAGCGCGACCGAGAAGCCGAGATAGAGGCTGTGCAGTACGGTGTCCACGGGGATTCCTAAAAGCCGAGCGGCCCGGGCTCGAGCGGCGTCTTGAGGGCATAGACGAAGAGAACGTAGGTGAAGCCGACGACGCCGACGCTAAAGATCGCGGCGGGCAGCAGACGGCGCCGTTCGATGACGACCAGCAGACCGAAGATCAGCAGCACGTCGGTGGTGAGAAAGCCGAGCCAGTCGAACACCGCAATGGCGGCGGTGGTGAGCAGCACGACAAAGCCCGCGTGCTTGGCGTCGCCCCAGCTCAATGCGGCGAACGGCTTGCTTTCGGCCGCGCGGAACAGCAGCACGAGCCCGAATATAATGGTCAGCACGGCCAGGATGTCCGGCAAGAAGCCGGCGCCCGGAAACGACAGCGTGCCGAACGGCAGATCGCCCGACAATGCGATCACCAGCACACCGAAGGCGACGAAGAAGGTGCCCGCCACGTGGTCGGCGCGAAGTGTCATCCTTGCACGCGGCCGATGGCTTTGACCGCCTCGTCCACGCGCTTGCCGTCGACGTCCCAGAATTTCTGGAAATCCGGGCCGTCGAGATAGGCGAGGTCCTGGCCGAGATTGCTCATCGCGGTCGTGAACACGGGGGAATGCGCGGCCTTGTCGATCGTTGCGCGTATCGCCGTCGTGACTTTGGCCGGCGTTCCTTTGGGTGCGAAAATGCCGACCCACAAATAATATTCGACGTTGTAGCCGAGCTCCTTCAGCGTCGGTACGTCGGGCAGCGCCTTCGAGCGTGTAGCGCCGAACAGCACGAGCGGCCGCAGCTTGCCCGATTTGATGTGCGGCAATGTCGCCGACACCGATTGCACGCTGCACTGCGCGTTGTTGCCGAGAATGGCGGTGATCGCCGGGCCGCCGCCATTGGTGGGCAGATGGCGCAGCTTCAGCCCGCCGACCGCATCCTCCAGCATCTGCACGGGCAAGTGGGTGGCGCCATAAAGCCCGCCCGAGCTGAAGATGATCGTATCCGGATTTTTCTTGGCGACGTCGATGAACTCTTTCAGCGTCTTGTAAGGCTGCTGGTCGTTGACCAGCAGCACGCAAGGATCGGCGATCAGCCGGGCCAGCGGAATGAAATCGGCGCGCGTGGTCTTGGCCGGTCGGCCGAACAGCTTGTCGACCTCGGCGTAGCCGGAAATGCCGGTATTGTGCGAGAGCAAGGTGTAGCCGTCGGGTTTGGCGCTGGCGACATATTGGGCGCCGACCTGGCCGGCGGCGCCGGCCTTGGTTTCGATCACCACCGGCTGCTTGAGCAGCGGCTCCATTGCCGCCGCCAGCGGGCGCGTCACGATGTCATTGGCGCCGCCGGGCGGGAACGCGTTGACGATGGTGATGGCGTGCGAGGGAAAAGCCTCTTGCGCGAAGGCTGGTCCGGCGGCGGCCAACGCGGCCGTGCCGGCAAGGAAGCTGCGGCGATCCATGGGTGATCCCTCCGATAGCTCGCGAAGTTAAGTTGCAGCGGCCGCGTTATCCCTGTACGCGGCCGATCGCGTGCACGGCCGCCTCGACTCGTTTGGCGTCCTCGTCCCAGAACTTGGCGAAGTCCGGCGCATCGAGGTAGGCGACCTCGTCGCCGATGTTGGCGATCGCGGTCTTGAACTGATCGCCGGTCGCAACCTTGCGGATATTCTCGCGCAGCACGGCGATCACCGGCTCCGGCGTGCCCTTGGGCGCGAACACGCCGACCCACAGCGAGAATTCGACGTCGTAGCCGAGCTCCTTCAGCGTCGGCACGTCGGGCGCGGAGGCCGCGCGTTTCTCGCCGAACTGGGCGAGGGCGCGCAGCTTGCCGGCCTTCATCTGGCCGCTGGCGGCGGCGATCGAGGAGGCCAGCACCTGCGAATTGTTGCCGAGGATGGCGGTGAGCGCCGGCCCGCCGCCATTGGTCGGCAGATGCTTCATCTTGATGCCGGCAGCCTGCATGAACAGCGCGGTCGGCAGGTGCAGCGCGCCATAAAGTCCGGACGACGAGAAGATCAGCTTGTCGGGATTGGCCTTGGCGTCGGCGACCAGCTCCTTCACCGTCTTGTAGGGCTGTTGATCGTTGACCAGCAGCACCATCGGCCCGGCGGTGAGCCGTGCGATCGGAATGAAATCGGCGCGCGTGAACTTGGGCTTGCGGTCGAACAGCTTGTCGACTTCGGCAAAGCCGGAGATCGACACGATGTGAATCAGCAGCGTGTAGCCGTCCGGCTTTGCGCTCGCGACAAACTGGCCGCCGACCTGACCGGCGGCGCCCGCCTTGGTCTCGATCACGCAGGGCTGCTTGATGATCGGCTCGAGCATGGCGGTGAGCGGGCGCCCGACCACGTCGGCGGCGCCGCCCGGCGGAAATGGATTGACGAAGGTGATGGCGTGGGACGGATATGCATCGGCGGCGAAGCTTGGCCGGATGGCGAGCGCAGCGGCGGCGGCGGTGCCGCCGGCAACGAAACGGCGTCTGTCCACGAGAATCCTCCCCTATGTGCAGGTTCTCCGGCGCTTGGCCGGGCCTGCTTTTGTGGGCGGATGCTATCGCCCGCCATGGTGGGCAATCAAGCGGCATCGTTCGGCATTGCTGTAGACCGCCGCGCGCGCATCCGGTTCTATAGAGGCGTCAAGACACCTCCGAGGAGACCAGCATGCCGGCCTATTGGGTTGCGCGTTCCAAGATCAACGATCCGGTCGAATACAAGAAGTACACCGACCTGGTGCCCGGCATCATCGCCAAATTCGGCGGCAAAGTGCTGGCGCGCGGGGGCAAATTTCAGATCATGGAAGGTCCCGACAAATTCCACCGCTTTATCGTGATCGAATTTCCCACGTTTGCGCAGGGGGTCGCTTGCTTCACGTCGCCGGAATACGACCGCGCCGCGGCCTACCGGCGCAGCGGGGCGGGCGAAGTCGAAACCATTATGGTGGAGGGGATTTAGCCCACTTTTGCGGCGAGCGCCCCTCTGGCGTTTGCCGGCGAAGCGCGTAAGATAACAAGAAAATAATCGCTAACTGGGAGGATACCGATGATACGCAGCCTTAAATCCCGGACGTTTGCCTGGTTGGTGGGAGTGAGCCTCACTCTCGCCGCTGGTGCGGTGTTCGTCATGTCCGGCGCGCAAGCGCAGGACAAAGAACCGATCAAGATCGGCTTCAGCATGGCGCTGACCGGCCCGCTCGGACCGAACGGCAATCAGGCGCTGCTCGGCATGAATATCTGGGCGGAAGAGGTCAACGCCAAAGGCGGACTGCTCGGGCGTCCGGTCAAGCTCGTCTACTACGATGACCAGAGCAATCCCTCCACGGTGCCGGGCATCTATCAGAAGCTGCTCGACGTCGACAAAGTCGATCTGGTGGTGGCCGGATATGCGACCAACATGATCGCGCCGGCCATGCCCGTCGTCATGCAGAAGGGCAAGGTGTTCATCAGCCTATTCGGGCTCGCGGTGAACAGCGAGTTCCACTATCCGAAATACTTCTCGATCTTGCCGAGCGGACAGACGCCCAAGACGACCTTCACCGAGGGCTTCTTCCAGGCCGCGGCGGCCCAGAACCCGAAGCCGAAAACCATCGCGCTCGCGGCGGCCGACGCCGAGTTCTCCAAGAACGCCTGCGATGGCGCGCGCGAGAACGTCAAGAAGTTCGGTTTCAAGATCGTCTACGACAAGACCTATCCGCCGTCGACGACCGACTTCACGCCCATCGTGCGCGCAATCCAGGCGAGCAACCCGGATCTCGTCGTGGTGTGCTCCTATCCGCTCGACTCGGTCGGCATGGTGCTCGCGGCCAATGAAGTCGGGCTCAAGCCGAAAATGTTCGGCGGCGCCATGGTCGGACTGCAGGCGACCGTGTTCAAGAACAAGCTCGGCCCGGCGCTGAACGGCATCGTCAACTACGAGACCTGGGTGCCGGAACCAAAATTGATGTTCCCGCAGACGAAGGCGTTCTTCGAGAAATACCAGGCGCGGGCGCCGGCGCTGAAGATCGATCCGCTCGGCTACTATCTGGGCGGCTGGGGTAACGCCTATATCGACATCCTCGGTCAGGCCGTTGCCGCGACCAAGAGTCTCGACGACAACAAGATCGCCGAGTACATCCGCACCCACACCTTCACGACCGTCATGGGCGACATCAAGTTCGGCAAGGACGGCGAGTGGGCCAAGGCGCGTTGGATGCAGGTCCAGTATCACGGCATTAAGCAGGGCGCCGGCCTCGATACCTGGAAGGGCATGAGCTACCAGACCGTGATCTCACCGCCTGAGCTTGCCACCGGCAAGGTGATCTATCCGTACGAGAAGGCAAAGATGGCGACGCAATAATCGCCGCTGGGATCGAAATGCAACGGCGCGGGCGCTTTTCCCGCGCCGTTTTTTTTGGCGAGGCGTCCCGGCCCTCACATGCCGAGATAGAACTTCCGGATCAGGTCGTTATTGTTGAGTTCGTCAGCCGAACGCCCTTCGAAGGCGATTTTGCCGTGCACGATCACGTAGCCGCGGTCGGCGATGCGGATGGCCTGCGTGAAGTTCTGCTCGGCCATCAAGACCGTGAGATGATAGTGCTCCTTGAGTTGCTTGATGGCGTCGATGGTGCGGGCGACTAAGAGCGGCGCCAGGCCGACCGACGGTTCATCCACCAGCAGGATGCGCGGGGCCAGCATCAGCGCGCGAGCGAGCGCCAGCATCTGCTGCTCGCCGCCGCTCATCGAGCCGGCGAGCTGGCTCTTGCGCTCGGCCAGGCGCGGAAAGGCCTCGAAACAGAAATCGAGATTGGGCTTGATCTGCGCGCGGGCTTTCTTGCGGAAAGCGCCAAGCAGCAGGTTTTCCTCGACCGTCAGTTTGGGGAACAGCCGCCGGCCTTCCGGCACCAGCGCGATGCCGAGGTCGACGATCTGCTCAGTGGCGAGCCCCACCAGATCGTGCTTTTCGCCGTCGATTTCCGCGACGATGCGGCCTTCGGCGGGGCGCACGATGCCCATGATGCACTTCATCAGCGTGCTTTTGCCGTTGCCGTTGGTGCCGAGCAACGCCACCGTCTCGCCGGCGTTTACCGTCATCGAGACGTCGTGGATCACCCGCACCGCGCCATAGGCGGCATGCACGTTCTCGATGGTGATGCTACTGGCCAATGTACGCCCTCACCACTTCCGGATCGCGCACCACATCCTCGGGTTTCCCATCGGCGATCTTCTTGCCCGAGACCAGCACCGCCAGCCGCTGCGAAAAGCTCATTACCGCGCTCATGATGTGCTCGATCAGGATGATGGTGATGCCGGCTTTGTTGAGCTCGATCAGCAGCGCCAGGATGTCGTCGATTTCCGAATGCGACAGGCCGGCCATCGATTCGTCGGCGATCAGCAGCTTCGGCTCCGCCGCCATGGCGCGCGCGAGTTCGAGCTTACGCATTTCGACCTGTGTGAGATCGCGCGGCCACTGGCGGGCCTTGTTGGCGAGCCCGACCATTTGCAGCAGCTCGGCGCAGCGCGCATCGATATTGTCGGCGTGCAGCGGGCCGGTGCGCGTGTGCACGGTGTAAAGCATGGGAACACGCAGGTTGTCGGCGAGCGTCATGCTGTGGAATGGCCGCGGCAGCTGAAAGCTGCGCGCCACTCCGCGATGGGTACGTTGATGTGCGCTCAGCCCGTCCATCTTGCGGCCGTCGAACTGCACGCTGCCGCTTTCGTTTTGCAGCGTTCCGCAAATGCAATTGACCAGCGTGCTCTTGCCCGAACCGTTCGGTCCGATCAGTCCGAGCCGCTCGCCAGGCTGCACTTCGAGAGTGATGCCGTCGAGCGCGACGAAGCCGCCAAAATGCTTGCTGATTTTGTCGACATGCAGCAGCGCGCTCATGGCTGCCTCCGGAATCGCTTCTGCACCAGCCCGATCAGCCCATTGGGCGCGATGATCACGAAGCCGACCAGCATCAAGCCGACGATCAGCAGATTGACCGCGGAGGAAATGGTCACCGTGGCATATTGCTGCGCCGAGCCCAGCACGATCGTGCCGACCAAAGGTCCGACCCAACTCGTCGTGCCGCCGATCATCGGCATGGCGATCGAATTGACGGCGTAGTCCAGCGCGAAGGCGGACTGCGGCTGCAGATAGCCGATGTAATAGGGAAACGGCGCGCCGGCCATGCCCATGAAGGCGCCCGACAGAGTGGTGGCGATCAGCTTCAGCCGCAACGTCGGCACGCCGCAGGATTCCGCCGCCAGCTCGTCGTCACGGATGGTGGCAAAGCCGTAGCCGAGCTGGGAGCGCTCGATCGTGCGCGCCGTCACGAGGGCGAGCACCGCGAGGGCGAGCATCAGCACGAACAGGTATTCGATGTAATGAACGCTAAGCGCGCCAAATTCCAGGTTTTCTGGATGAATGACATAGGCGCCGCGCGAGCCGCCGACATAGTCCCAGTTGACCACGAGCGTCTGCAGAACGACCGCCATTGCCAGCGTGGCGATGGAGAAGAAGGCGCCGCGCAAACGCAGCGTCAGATAGCCCATGCCGAAGCCGACGATGCCCGACACGATCGCGCCGATCACGATGAGAAACGGTATCGGCAGCGGATAAAGCTTGTGTATGAAAACCGAACTGTAGGCGCCCATCGCGAAGAAAGCGGCGGTGCCGAAATTCACATAGCCGCAATAGCCGCCGAGAATGTTCCAGGCGGTCGACAGCACGATGAATTGCAGGATCGTGTAGCCCGCGAAATAGAAGTAATCGACGCCGAGCGCGTGTGCGAAAGCGAGCACGGCGATGGCGACGGCGGTGGCGGCGACGGCGAACATCGTGTTGTTCATGGGCTAGCGTCCCATCAGTCCGGCCGGCCGGAAGGCGAGCGTCAGGAGCAAAAAGCCGAACGCCACCGCCGGCGACCATGACGGCCCGTAAAACGTCGAGGTCAGACTCTCGACGACGCCAAGCAACAGCGCTGCGATCAAGGTGCCCGGCATGCTGCCGAGCCCGCCCAGCACGCAAATCGCGAAGACGCGGCCGATATAGTCGCGTCCGACCGAGGGCTCGACCGGCTGAATGACGATCAGTAGCGCGCCGGCGACCGACGCGGTGGCGATCGAGATCGCGAAGGCGATGCGCTTGATGCGGATCGGATCGGCCGCCATCAATTGCAGCGCCAGTTGATCCTGCGACACCGCCATGATCGCGCGGCCGATGAAAGTGCGGGTGACGAACATCTGGATCGCGGTAAAAAGCGCCAGCGCCACCAGGCAAGGAACCAGCAGCCGATACGGCAGTTCGATCGATCCGAGATGGAGGCTCGGCCCGATATAGGCGGCTTCGACATAGCGGTAGTCGACACCGAAGGTCAGGATCAGCGTCACTTCGGTGACGAACAACAGGCCGAAGAAGAACGCCAGGCCGCGCAGGGCCTCTTGTCCGCGCCTTTCGAACGACAGGTAGTAGATCTGGTAGATCATCCAGCCGAGCGCGTAGAACGCCGGCAGCGCGATGATGCTCACGACGATCGGATCGATGCCGAAACTGACGCTGAAAAAATAGGCGATATAGGAGCCGAGAATGACGAAGGCGGGATGCGCGATATTGACGATGTCGAGCATACCGAAGGCGATCGAAATCCCGGCGGTGACCGCGGCATAGAATCCGCCGAGCAGCAAGCCGGCGACGATTGCGTCAATGAGCAGATTGAAATCGAAATCCATACGACCTCGGCCGACCGCGGCAATTCACGTTCATCTCAGGCGCGCTCGACGAGGGCAAGCGCCCAAGGGACGAACGAGAGAGACGGCCGGTGCTTCTCCCCTCTGAACGATTATTGTTGTCTCGCCCCGTGGCGGGCCCTTAGCGCCAAGTTTATCGGCTCGGCATTTGGGCGTTGCGGCGCAGTTTGCAGGAAAGGCGCGAACTTGGCTAGTCCGTGGGACGGCCGCCGAATGCGTCCCACCCGCGACAGAAAAGCAACGCCCGCCGCGGTGTCGCGACGGGCGCCGTGTTCGTGGGCTGCTCAGGCTGCAGCTTGCGGCCGCACGCCGGCGGGCAGCGTCATCGGCTTGTTGGCGCTGTCTTTGAACTCGACGGTCATGAAAACCATCTCCGCGTCGCTGAGATTTTCCAGATCGTGCACCTTGAACTCGCCCTTGCCGTAGCTCTCGTGGCGGGTTTCGCCCGGCTTGTAGGTCATTTCGATGATCGAGCCATCATGCACGTGCTGACGAGCGCGGCCGCCGGAAATGGAGGTCCAGAAATAATCGAGCACGTGGCGGTGGAAGCCGATGCGCTCGCCGGGAGCGAGACGGATAATCCACACGCGCGTGCGTTCGTTCTCGGACAGCAGCGTCGAGCCGACGCACGGGTTGGGGTTCTTCGCTTCGCGCTCGAATTCGGCGGCGATGTCTGCCGGCCATGGCGCCTTCTCGTTTCTTTCGGCGGCCTTGTCGAGCATGGTCAAACCCATGGGAAATTCCTCCGGTGCTATTTGCGCGGATATATAGCATATTTCGCGGAACTCAAAGATTGAGGACCATCAATTGGCCGGGTTGGAACAGCGGCGCGCCATCGTCATTGGCGGCTCGATGAGCGGCCTGCTCAGCGGACTTTTGCTGCGGCGGGCCGGGTGGGCCGTTAATATTTACGAGCGGGTGGACAGCGAATTGTCAGGCCGCGGCGCCGGCATTGTCGCCCAATACGAGCTGATCGCGCGGCTCAAAGCGTTGGGGCTCAAGACCGACGAGCTCGGCGTCGCCATCACCACCCGCAAGATTCTCGACCGGAACGGGCGGCTGACGCACGAGTTCGAATGCCCGCAGGTGCTCACCGCCTGGGAGCGCGTGTACCGGTTGCTGCGCGATGCCTTTCCGCCCGCGCACTATCATCGCGGGCGCGGACTTTCCCGCTTCACGCAGGACACGGAGCAAGTCACCGCGCATTTTTCCGATGGCGAAAAGGTCGTCGCCGATCTGCTGGTGGGCGCCGACGGCATCCGCTCGACGGTGCGACAGCAAGCCGCGCCCGATGTCACGCCGCTCTACGCCGGCTACAGCGCCTGGCGCGCGCTGATCGCGGAGAGCGCGTTTCCGCCGGACGTGCATCGCGACCTGTTCGAATTCATGACGTTCACGTTGCCGCCTGGCGAGCAATTCCTCGGCTATCCGGTGGCCGGTCCTGACAATGACTTACGTTCCGGCCATCGCCGCTACAACGTCGTCTGGTACCGACCGGCGGATGAGAAAACGAAATTGCCGTGGCTGCTCACCGACGAGCGCGGGCAGCAGCATGCGATCTCGATTCCACCGCCACTGATCCGCCGCGAGGCGATCGCCGAAATGCGCACCGATGCCGAGCGGCTGCTGGGGCCGCAGTTCCGCCAAGTGGTAAAGCTGATCGACGAGCCGATCTTGCAGCCGATCTATGATCTTGAATCGCCGCGGATGGCGTTTGGCCGCGTGGCGATCGCGGGCGACGCCGCTTTTGTCGCGCGCCCGCACGTGGCGGCCGGCGTGTCGAAGGCCGCGGACGATGCGGCGACGCTGGCCGAAGCGCTCAACGCCGAGAGCGATGTGGCGACGGCGCTCAAGCGTTACGAAGCGGCGCGGCTGAAGGAGAACACCCTTATCATCGAGCGCGCGCGCCATCTCGGCGCTTATTTGCAGGCGACGCGCACCGAGGTCGAACAAGCTCGTGCCGGCCGGCACGCGACCGACGAGGCGGTGATCGCGGAGACGGCGGTATTGGATTTCCTCTACGCGTAGTCAGAGTTTCAACAAACTCTTCGCATTGCCGCCGCAGATCGCGGCGCGGGTTGCGTCGTCGAAACTGTCGACCGATGCGACATGGCCAATCGGATCATACTCCAGCATGTCAAAGGGATAGTCCGTGCCCAGCACGATGCGATCGCCGCCATAGGTCCTCACCAGCGTTTCGAGCTGATGCGGCGTAAAGACGACGGTGTCGAAATAGACGTTCCGCCGCAGGTAGGTTGTCGGCGGCTTCGGTAGGTCGCCGTGCGCATCCGACCGCGCCCCCCATGCGTGATCGATACGGCCCGAGTAGGCGCCGAGGAAACCGCCGCCGTGCACGGCCAGAACGCGAAGCTTGGGATGACGTTCGAACACGCCGTCGAAGATCAGGTAGTGTAGCGCCATCGTGGTGTCGAGCGGATTGCCGATCACGTTGTTGAAGTAGAAGCGCGCGAAACGCTGCGGCTGGGTGAAGCCGGTCGGGTGGATCAGCACCAGCGCGTCGAGCTCTTCGGCTTTTTTCCAGAACGGCGCGAAAGCCGGATCGGACAGCTCCTTGCCGTTGACGTTGGTGAGAATCTCGACGCCTTTGAAGCCGAGCTGTTTCATAAAGCGCTCGAGTTCCTTCGCCGCCTCGTTGCCGTCCTGCATCGGCACGCCGCCGAGCGCGACCAGCCGATCCTTGTGCTTGCCGACATAGTCGGCGATGCCGTCGTTGAGCGCGCGGGCGGCCTGCACGCCGACGTCGAGCGGCAGGTAATAGTAGATCTGCGGCGGCGCCGGGCAGATGAGCTGCATGTCGACGCCCATCTCGTCCATCACGGCAAAGCGCTCGTCCGTCGTGCTGATGCGCGTTTTGATATCGGCCGCCTGCTTGGCCATCAGCGCCTGCGTCTCCGGCGTCGACTCCGACACAAGCGGATCGGTGGCGTTTTTCAAATGCGGTGTCACGATCTCGGCGACGCGCGGCACCGCGACATGGCAGTGCATATCGATGGTGACGCTCTTCGGCCGCGTTTCGCGCCCCGGCTTGCCGTGCTTGCGCGCCGCGGTGTTCGCATATTTATTCCAGACATTCGCCATGTCGCTTGCCTCGTTCGATGTGAAATTCAGTAAATGCCCAGATGCTGATGCAAATCGACGCCTTCCTTGCTTAGTTCCGCCGGCGTCGACACCACCGCCACCCGGCCGGTGTTGAGGATGACGATATCGTCGGCGACGTCGAATACCAGCTTCGGGTTCTGCTCGACCAGCACGATCGACAGTCCGCTGGCCTTCAACTTGCGGATGGTGGCCATCACCTCGGCGACGATCTGCGGCGCCAGTCCTTCGGACGGCTCATCCATCAGCAGCACGCGCGGATTGCCCATCAGCGCGCGGCCGATCGCCAGCATCTGCTGCTCGCCGCCCGACAGATGCGCAGCGATCTGATTGCGGCGCTCGGCGAGGCGCGGGAACATGGCAAAGACGGTGTCTTCGGTCCACGGCGCGTGCTTGCTGCCGGCATCCGGCTTGCGCGCCGCCACCATCAGGTTCTCGCGCACGCTCAGGCTCTTGAAGATGCGACGGCCCTGCGGCACCAGCGCCACACCGCGCGCGGCAATCATCTCGGGCGACAGGCCGGTCACGTCGGCGCCGAATACGGTCACCTGGCCGCGGCGCGGCGGCAGCAGGCCCATGGTGACATTCATGCAGGTCGATTTGCCGGCGCCGTTGCGGCCGAGCAGGCCGAGCATGCAGGCCTCGGGCAGCTCGAAGGACACGCCCTGCAGCACGTGGCTGTCGCCGTAATAGGCGTCGATGTTGCTCAAGCTGAGCGCGCTAGTGGCCAAGATAGACCTCCCGGGTGCGCGGATCGGCCACCACCTCGGCGCGCGTACCTTCGACGATCACCTCGCCGAAATGCAGCAGCGTGATGCGCTCGGCAAATTCCAGCGCCACGTCCATGTTGTGCTCGATCATCACCATGGTGACGTCGCGCGGAATGCTTAACAGCAGTTGATGCACGTCGCGGCGCTCGTCGATCGACAGGCCGGCGAAGGGCTCGTCGAGCAGCAGCAGCTTGGGATTTTGCGCCAGCGCCATGGCGATTTCGACGCGCCGGCGTTCGCCATAGGAGGTCTGCGACAACGGGCGTTCGGCGATATGCGCAAGCCCGACCCGATCGAGCGCCGCGCGCGCGTGCTCGACGATGTGCGATTGCCGCTTCATGTCGATCAGCGGATTCCAGCGCATCGGCGACAGCCCGAGCAGCGCCAGCGTGACGTTATGGAGAATGGTATCGTGCGGGAACAGCGTGATGATCTGATAGGTGCGCGCCATGCCCAAATGCGGGCGCCGCCGGCTCGGCACGCGGGTGATGTCGTGACCGAACAGGGCGATCGAGCCTGAATCGGGCGTCAACTCGCCGGTGATCAGGTTGAACAGCGTGGTCTTGCCGGCGCCATTGGGGCCGATGATCAGGCGGCGCTCGCCCGGCCCGACATCGAGATTGACGTCGGTGGTGACGTGCAGGCCGCCGAAGGATTTGCACAAGTCGGTGACGGTGAGCGCGCTCATGGCTTCGCTTCCGCCTTGCCGCTCCGCCGCTCGGCCTTGCGCCAGGCCAGGCGCCACAGCCGCATCGTGCCGGGCACCAGGCCTTCCGGCATCAGGATGACGATGGCGACGAAGATCGCGCCGAGCAGCATGTTCCAGCGTTCGATGTAGCCGCTAACCACGCTTTTCACCACCACCACCAGGCAGGCGCCGACGATCGGCCCGAGCAGCGTGCCGGCGCCGCCGGAGATCACCATCAGCAGCACCTCGGCTGAGGCAGTCAGATCGAGCGCCTGCGGGCTGATGAACTGCGTGTAGTAAACGAACAGGACGGCGGAGATCGCGGTCAGCAGTCCGGAAAGCAGACAGGCCCAGAACCGGATCGCCCACACATGATAGCCGAGCGCATTCATGCGACGCGGCTGGTCGCGCGTGCCCATCAGCGCGGCGCCGAGCGGCGAGCGCACGAAAACGGCGACCGCGGCTAAGGCCACCAGAAAGACCACCAACGTCGCGTAATAAAAGGCGCTGGGCGAATCGAGCGAGATGCCGAACGGCTCCGGCCGTCCATGCAGATTGATGCCATTGTCGCCGCCGGTGATGCTGATCCAGCGATAGGCGAGACCCCATATGATCTCGCCCAGCGCCAAGGTAATCATAATGAAGCCGATACCGGTCGCGCGCAGCGACAGCACCGCGTAGATCGCCATCGCGGCTACGCCGAGCACCAGCGCCACCAAAATCGCGGTGGTGTGGCCGAAACCAGCCTGCAGCGTGTAGCCGGCGGCATAGGCGGTGATGCCGAGCAGGCCGGCGTGGCCGAGCGAAACGAGGCCGGCATAGCCGACCAGGATGTTCAGTCCCAGCGCGAAGATGGCATAGAACAGGATCTGGCTTGCGACGTTGATGTAATAATCGCCCGATATCCAGTACGGCACGGCGATCAACGCGACCAACGTGATCGCATAGGCAATGATCCGCGCGCTCATGGCACAAATCTGCCGAACAGGCCCTGCGGTCGCAGCAGGAGGACCAGCAGCATAGGCAGAAAGAGGACGAAGTAGGCGAGTTCCGGCAGCAGCGCCTGGCCGAAATTATAGATGAAGCCTATCACCAGGCTGCCGACAATAGAGCCGACCAGACTGCCCGAGCCGCCGAGAATGACGACTACCAGCGCCAGCGGCAGCATGTACTGATCGAGGCCGGGGTAGACGGACAGGATCGGGCCGCCAATCACGCCGGCAAAGGCCGCAAGCCCGGCGCCGAGCGCGAATACGATGGTGAATAATTGCGAGACACGAATGCCGACGACGCGCGCCATCTCCGGATCGTCGACACCGGCCCGGATCATGGCGCCAAGCCGGGTGCGGTCGAGCAGCAGCCAAAGCGCGATGGCGACGACGGCGGCGATGCCGATGACGGCAATTCGGTAGAGCGGGAACACCAGCGGCCCGGCGCGGACGAAACCGACAAGCTCCGGCGGCGTCGCCACTGCGATCGGGTCGCCGCCCCAGACCATCAGGCAGAAGTCCGCAACCATGAAGGAGATGCCGAGCGTCACCAGCACCTGCGCCAAAGGCTGGCCTGGCAGCTGCCGCAACAAAAGCCGTTCGATCGCGGCGCCGAACAGCGCCACCAGCACGGCCGACATCAGCGCCGCCACCCAGAAATTGAACATGGTGCCGAGCATGCCGCCCGCGAACGTGGCCCCGAAATAGGCCCCGATCATGAACAGCGATCCATGCGTCAAGTTCGGGATGCGCATCAGCCCGAAGATGAGCGAGAACCCAGCCGCCAGCAGGAACAACAGGCCGCCGAACGTGACGCTGTTGGCTGTCAGCAGCAGCCAGAAGGTCATAGTGCCGTCTTTCCGATTGCCGCGATCGCCGCGGGCGCGACAAGGCGCCCGCGGCATCGCAGTCAGATCAGCACGCCTTCACCGGCGGATAGTCGCGGGAATAGACCGGGTGCGCGAGGAAGTCCTTCTCCGGCCAGGTCCAGAACTGGCTGACGTTCTCGTAGGTCTTGACGGTCTTGTTCCAGAGCTTGAGGCCGTAGGGCGCGTTCGACATCTTCTCGCAGCGGCGGACATAGAAGTTTCCAACCACGTTGCCGAGATGGTCGAAGCTGATCGGTCCGCGCGGCGAGTCCTTCAGCTTCACGGCCTTGAGCGCGGCCATGAACTTCTCTTTGTTGTCGGTCGTTCCGCCGGCGCCTTTCAAGCCGCCTTCCACGACGTCGCAGTTGACGTAGAGACCGGCTGCGTAGAAGCCCGGAACGACGTTGAAGTCCTTCACGACTGCTTTCACGAAGCGCTGGTTGCCGTCGGTCTGCAGATCGAGCGTGTAGGGGCAGCAGCTCATCATGCCGACCGCTTCGTCGCCGAAAGCGTGCAGCAATGCATCATCGCCGCCGGTCTCGCCGGTGACCACCGGGAATTTCAGGCCGTAATTGGCGTACTGCTTCATGAAAGCCAGCGGTCCCGAACCGGCGAAGCCCTGGCAAATGACGTCGCAACCGGTCATCTGGGCGAGATACGGCGTGTGGTCGGGCGTTCCCAATGGAGCCCACAACTTTTTGACCACGCAGCCGCCGTCCTTCTCGAAGGCCGCCTGGAAGCCGCCTTCCTGCTCGTAGCCGAAGGCGAAATCGAAATCGATGGTGATGGCCTTCTTCTTGCCCATTTCCGTGGCGGCGTAATGCCCCATCGGCTGCATGGCTTGCGAGGAGGTTGCCGACGGACGCAGGAAAAATGGATTTGGCTTGCGCTGGGTGAGATCGTCGGCGCCAGCGAGGCTGAGCGTCGGCGTCTGATGCTCGCGGATGTAGTCGGAGATCGCCAGCAGCTCGAAAGCCGCGAGTGGACCCACGATAACGTCGACCTTGTCGCGCTCGATCAACTCTTGCGCCTTGGTTTTGGTGCCGGCCGGTTTGCCGCCGGTGTCGGCGGAGAAGAACTCGACCTTGCGGCCGGCCATCGTGTTGTTGTGCTCCTTCAGCCAGGTGAGCACGCCTTGTTCCATCTGAATGCCGCCCTGCGCCAGCGGGCCGGTCTTGACGGTGAGCAGGCCGAGCTTGAAGGGTGCGGCTTGCGCGATGGCCGGTGCGGGGAATTTGAACGACGCGGCGGCGGCGCCGGCCGCGGTGGCGGCCATGAATTTACGGCGAGTCATCTTGCGAGACATTGCATTCCTCCCTCTGTGGCCCGAGAGTGGGCTCTGCTGTTTTCGAATGGCCTTACCGGCCATTTTTCGTCGGCCGTTGCGGCCTTATTGGCATAAAAATTACATGGCCCGCCGCGCCCACCTCGGCGGACCCATCGACCTATCATCCGCCAATGTCTTCCATGATGTAAAGCCCAGTTGCGACGCAGCGAACGCGCATCGCTTTGTCCGATCGGCAGCCGCCGGACGGCCATGTAAGATTGCCCATTGGCGCGGGCGGCAAAGGGCGATGGCCATGGCCGGGAACGGATTTGAAGTGCGGCGTCTGTCGGGCGCGATCGGCGCGGAAATTTTAGGCATCGATCTCGCGTCCGACCCCGGCGACAACGTCATCGGCGAGATCCGCCAGGTCTGGCTTGAGCACAACGTCGTTTTCTTCCGCGACCAGGACCTGCCGCCGGCCAAGTTCCTCGCGTTCGCCAAGCGTTTCGGCGAGGTGGTCGAATATCCCTTCATCAAGGGGATCGAGGGCTTCCCGGAGATCATCCCGGTGGTCAAGCTCGAGCACGAGAAACACAATTTTGGCGGCATCTGGCACACCGACACCGCCTATCTCGAACAGCCGCCGATGGGCACGATGCTGATCGCGCGTGAGGTGCCGCCCTATGGCGGCGATACGCTGTTCGCCAACACCTATCTTGCCTACGAGACGATGTCGGAGGGCATGAAGCGCATGCTCGACGGGCTGATCGCGATCAATCATTCGGCCAAGGCCGACGTCACCCGCACGCGCGAGGATCGCGTACGCGACAGCGCCAAGACCGAGGCCAAGAAGGAATACGTCAGCGAGCATCCGGTGGTGCGCACGCATCCGGAAACCGGGCGCAAGGCGCTTTACGTCAATATCGGACACACGGTGCGCTTCAAGGACATGACGGAAGCCGAGAGCGCGCCGCTGCTGGAATACCTGTTCCAGCACCAGACCCGGCCGGAATTCACCTGCCGCTTCAACTGGCGCGTCGGCTCGCTGGCGTTCTGGGACAATCGCTGCGCGCTGCACAACCCAATCAACGACTATCACGGCTTCCGTCGCGTGATGCACCGGGTGACGCTCGCCGGCGACAAGCCGCGCTAGATTCCGAGATAATTGGACTTGATCTCGTCGTTGGCCCGGAGCTCTTCGGGCTTGGACGAATAGACCACCTGGCCTTTGCTCATCACGTGCACGTAGTCGACGAGCTTGAGCGCAAGGTTGGCATTCTGCTCGACCAGCAGGATCGACAGGCCTTGCTCTTTAAGCTTGCCGATCGCGTCCCACAGGCCCTGGATGATGATGGGGGCGAGACCTTCCGACGGCTCGTCCATGATCAGGCAATCGGGATTGGTCATCAGCGCGCGGCCGATCGCCAGCATCTGCTGCTCGCCGCCCGACAGCGTCTTGGCGCGCTGGTTGCGGCGCTCGAGCAGACGCGGGAACAGGTCGTAGACGCGCTCGAGGCCCCAATTGTGACGCTCCGGATTGCGCTCGGCGACCAGCAAATTTTCTTCCACGCTGAGCGTCGGAAACACGCGGCGCCCCTGCGGCACCAAACCCATGCCGGTGCGCACCGTTTCGAACGAGGCCTTGTGCGTGGTCTCTTCGCCCTTAAACACGATCTTGCCGCGGCGCGGCGGATTGAAGCCGACAATCGAGTTCACCAGCGTGGTCTTGCCGACGCCGTTGCGGCCGAGCAGGCCGAGGATCTGGCCCTGCTCGAGCGTGAGCGAGAGGCCTTGGAGGACGTAGGCGTCGCCGTAATAGGTATGAATGTCCTGCACTTCGAGGATCGCCGCCATGGTCAGCCGGTCCCCAAATAGATTTCCTGCACGCGCGCGCTGTCGTGAATTTGCTTGGGCGTGCCGGTTTCCAGAATTTCGCCGAAGTGCAGCACGGAGATCTGCGAGGCGACGTCGAACACCACGTCCATGTCGTGCTCGATCAACAGGATGGCGAGATTGGGATCGAGCTTCATCAGGAATTTGGCCATCTCGGTGGATTCGCCCGACGACAGGCCGGCGGCGGGCTCGTCGAGCAGCAGGATTTTGGGATCGCTGGCTAGGCCCAGTACGATCTCGAGCTGGCGCTGCTCGCCATGCGACAGGTTGCGCACTTCGATGTCCTTGCGGTCGAGGAAGCCGGCGCCTTCGAGCAGGCGATAGGCCTTGTCGTAGACGTCGCGATAAGACGACAGGAAGCGCCACATCACGAATTTCGACGGACGCAGGCCCTCGATCGCCAGCAGCACGTTGTCGAGCACCGTCAATTTCGGAAACAAGCTTGTGACCTGGAATGTGCGCGCCATGCCCAAGGCCGTGCGGCGATGGCTCGGCCACGCGGTCACGTCCTCGCCGAACAGCAGCACCTGGCCGGAGCTGACCGGATAAATGCCGGTGATCAGGTTGAACAAGGTCGTCTTGCCGGCGCCGTTCGGCCCGATGATGGCTTTGCGGTCGCCCGGCATGATGCGCAGCGTGACGTCGCGCGTGGCTTGCAGGCCGCCGAAGCTCTTGCACAAGCCCTTGAGCTCGAGTGCCGGGACGCCGTTGGTTTGATCGATGCTCACGCGCGAGACCTCGGCACGAAGGGAGACGCCGGGGCCCAAGCTGCGGGCCCCGGCGCGAGTTGGCTTATTCGCAGTACTTGCAGGGCGGGAAGTCGCGGCTATAGACCGGCTGCTTGAGGAACTTGTCCTTGCCGTAGGTCCAGAACTGGCTGACCTTCGGATACGTCTTGATCACGACGTTCCACAGCTCGTCCTTGTCGTAGCCGAACATCTTCGTCTTCGTGACCTTCTTGACATAGACGTTCTCGATCGGATTACGCATCTCGTCGAGTTCGACCGGCCCGCGCGGAGCATCGAGCTTGATGCTCTCCATCAGCTTGATGAACTTCTCCGGTCCCGGATATTTGCCGCCGGCTTTCGCCATGGCTTTGTCGATCCACATCGCGGTGGTGTAGTTGTTTTCCGAATAGTAGCTCGGCACCTTGCCGTACTTGGCGCGGTAGGTTTTCACGAAGGTTTCGTTCGCCGGCGTGTTGATCGCCGCGCTGTAGTGCAGCGAGGAGACGTCGCCGATCACTTCGTCGCCCATGAAGGGCAGCACGAACTCGTCGTAGCTGGTGCCGCCGCCGAGGATCGGCTTCTTGTTGCCGGAAGCGCGCAGCTGTTTCGGGAATTGCAGCGCCATCGGCCCGACCATCAGGCTGAAGATGGCATCGGCATCGCTCTTGATCGTCGGGATATAGGGCCCGAAGTCCTTGGTGCCGAGCGGCGGCCAGATCTTCTGGATTACCTTGCCGCCGCAATCCTCGAATATTTTCTGGAAGCCGCCAACCTGTTCGTAGCCAAATGCGTAGTCGGCGCCGATGGTGACGACTTTCTTGTAGCCCTGATCGCAGGCCCACTGACCCATCGGCTGCGACGGCAGCGAGCTCGACCAGCTGGTACGCAGGAAATACGGATACTTGTCGAGCTGCCGCTGCGTGAGATCGTCGGCCGACGAAATCGACGAGATGTAGAGCGTCTTGGTTTCGTTGCTGACCGGCGCCAGCGCGTAGCCGGTGGAGGCGAGCAGGCCGCCGATGAACATGTCCACCTTGTCGCTCAGCACCAGCTTCTTGGCCTTGGTCACCGCGGCGTCGGGCTTGCCCTGGTTGTCCTCGACGATGAACTTCACCTCGGCGCCGCCCAGCTTGCCGCCGTGCTCGTCGAGATAGAGCTGGAAGCCGTTGACCATGTCCTTGCCGATCTGGGTGAAGATACCGGTGACCGGCGCGATATAGCCGATACGCAGTTCCTCCGCCGAGGCGGCGCTCATGCCCATCGCGAGCACGAAGCCGCTGCCGAGCAGCAGCGGAGCGATTCGAAGTCGTAAAGTGTTCGTCATTGTCCTTCCTCCCGTATTGTGGCCTTCCCGATGGTCAGGAAGGCTCAGATGCCAGTTCCTTGGACGCGAGATTTGTCGCGGCTCCTTTTTTTCGTTGGATCGCCAAATATTGCCGGGTGCGCGCCGGAATTCCCATCAAGCCCATCGGCAGATAAAGGATGGTCAAGACGTAGACGCCGCCGAGCACATATTGCCACCACGGCACCAGCGTTGAGAGATATTCGCGCAGGCCGAACACGATGGCCGCGCCGAAGCAGGCGCCGACCAGAGTGCCGGCGCCGCCGAGCACGACCATCAACAGCGAGTCGACCGAGGTGGTCAGCACGAGCGTCTCCGGGCTGACGTGGCCGTTGGTGTGCGCCCACAGCACGCCCGATAGGCCGCCGAAGCCGCCGGCGATGACGAAGATGATGTATTTGTGCAGCCACGTGTTGTAGCCGAGGATCTGCATGCGCAATTCGCGTTCGCGGATGCCGGCGAGGCTGCGCCCGAACGGCGAGCGCGTCAGCACGTACATCAGAATCATCGAGGCCGCGAAGAACCCGAACACCAGATAGAAGAACGTCACTGGATTTTCGAGGTCGAGCCCGAAGTTCGGCCGCCCACTGAGATTGATGCCGTTGTCGCCGCCGGTGAGCGAATTCCAGCGGTAGGCCAGACCCCAGGCGCATTGGCCGAGCGCCAGCGTGATCATCAGGAAGTAGACGCCGCTGGCGCGAATGGCGAACAATCCGAAAAATGCCGCGAGCGCCGCGCCCATCAGCATGCCGAACACCACCACCAGCCAGAAATCCCAGCCCAGCCCGAAATGCAGCTTGGTGGCCAGGATCGCCGTGAGATAGGCGCCAACGCCGAAATAGGCCGCCTGGCCCATCGAGGACAGCCCGGTGTAGCCGAGCAGAAGATCGACGCTCATGGCGAGGATCGCGAAGGCCATGGCGCGGGTCGTCAACAGCACCACGAACGAGCCCGACTGCGGCACGATATACGCAAGCACGACCAGCCCGATGACGACGGCGAGGATTTTAAATTTCTGGTCCATTGCTGCCGCTCAATCTCGTCCAAACAGGCCGGTCGGCTTGATTGCCAGGATCAGCGCCATCGGCGCGTAGAGCGTGAAATAGGACACTTCGGGGAACAGCGCCTTGCCGAAATTGTCGGCGAGCCCGACGATCAGCGCGCCGATCGCGGCGCCACCGAGGCTGCCCATGCCGCCGATGATCACCACCGCGAAGGCGAGCGGCAATATCTCGAAATCGAGGCCGGGATAGATGCCGAGAAAGGCGCCGCCGATCACGCCGCCGAGCGCGGCAAGGAAAGCGCCGAGCGCAAAGATGAACATCGAGATGCGGTTGGTGTCGATGCCGACGCCGCGCGCCATTTGCGCGTCGTCGACGGTGGCGCGCACCGCCGCGCCCATGCGCGTCTTCTCCATCACCAGCCAGAGCACGATGCCGATTGCCAGCGCCATCACGATCATGAACGCGCGATAGAGCGGGAAATAGATGCCGCCGATCACCACGCTGGTGTTGAGCACGGCCGCCGGCGTGATGTCCATGTTGTCGCCGCCCCAGATGTCGAGCGCCGCCTGCTGAAACAGGAAGGCGAAGCCGACCGTGAGCAGCACCTGGCGCAGCGGGTCGAAACCGAGCGGGCGCAGGAACACGCGCTCCATCGACAAGCCGATGAGCGCCACGCCGAGCGCCGCCACCGGCAGCGACAGCGCCCACGATCCGGTCGCCCAGATCACCGACAGCGCGATGTAGCCACCCCATAGGAAATAGGCGCCGTGCGACAGATTGACGATGCGCATGACGCCGAAGATCAATGACAGGCCGCTGCCCACCAGGAACAGCAGTGCCCCGTACGAAATCCCATTGAAGGCTTGGACGACCCAGAACTGTAGATTCATTCCCCCCTGGCCCTTCTTTTTGGCTTCTGTGCGCGAAGGTTGCCGCTAGCTTACTTAGGATTGCGCGAAATGAACACCCAAAATGGCCGCAGCCGCACGTTGTAATGTTGCAGAACCGACTTTTTTATTTGCGTCTGCGTGCCTGTTTTTTCGGCGGGATGATCGGCAGCAGCAAATAGGGCGCCTTGCTCCGGCTGAAATGCAGGCTGGTGATGCCGTTGAAAATGGCGGGCGGCCGGTCGCGCGGATTGTCGTGCAGGAACGGTCCGCAGCCCTTCAGTTCGTTCTTGAAGTTGGACAGCTTGCCGCCGCTGGCGCCGCCATATTCGTAGTCCTTGCCGCGCACCGACAAGCCGATGCGGTAGCCGGCCGGCACCACGATGCAAGTCGGCCAGATCTCGATGTCGAGTTCCACCGCCTGGCCCTTCTTGAGCGGCTGCTTCTGGTCGTGGGTGTGATAGGGCCGGTAGGGCAGCGACAGTTTCTTGTCGAGCTTGCGGTGCGAGGCGCGCAGCCAGCCTTGCGCGATCGGTGTGTGCGGGTCGATGGCGCCCTGGAATACGACTTCCTTCAGGTCGCCGGTGAATACGCGCAGCACGATGAAGAAGTCGGCGTCGCTGGTCGACGACGACGCGAGCAGCTTGAGTGCCGATGGCCCCGTGATCTCGGTTTCTTCCATGAGCACCGGCGTGAGGAAGGTCAGCCCTTCGCCCATCGCCGCGAAATTGAGTTTGGCGTTGCCGGACGGCTTCTTCGGCGTCAGCGCCATGCTGGCCGGATCGAGATAGAACTTGGTCCACTTGGTGCGCTTGAGCGGCCATTCGTTTTCCGCGCGCGCCACGAATTTCTCGCCCGGATAGCGCAGTTGCAGCAGCACCTTCGGCTGCTTGCTCCAGCTCGTGTCCTTGCCGTGCAGGAAATAGTCGAAGAAGCGCAGCTGCTGCTCGCGGCCGTAGTCGGTGTAGAAATGCGTCCAGTGCTCGATGCCGTGCGCCTCCAGCCATTTCTGCTTCGAGGCCGCGCGCACGAAGCCTTCGAAATTGCCGCGCGGGTGCAGGCCCTGGCCGCCCCAATTGGCGGCGGAGAACAACGGCGTCGTGACTTTCTCCCACACCGGCGAGCGATCACGGTGATATTTGTCGTCGAGCGGATGGGCGAGAATCTGGCCACCGAAATCGGCGCGGTTCTTGGCGAGTTGCTCTTCGGTGAGCGTCTCCGGCCCGCATACCAGTTCGCCGTGCACGCGGCTGCGCTTGCCGCGCTCGCCGGCGCCGTACTGCACGGTCTTGACCTGCATATCGAACCAGTTCTCCCAGAACGTGGAGAGAATGCCGCCGTGGTGGGTCATGTCGCGGTACCAGTCGGCCGATCCTTCCCACACGCACATGGCGGCGAGATGCGGCGGCTGCAGTGAAGCGACGTGCCACTGGTTCATGCCGTAATACGAAATGCCGTTGAGCCCGACCTTGCCACTCGACCAGGGCTGCACGCCTGCCCATTCGATGCAGTCGTAGAAATCCTTGGTCTCGCGCGGCGAGAAATGATCGATGACGCCCGGCGAGCAGCCGGCGCCGCGGGAATCGACGCGCACGCAAGCGTAATCGTGCGGCACCCATTTCTCCGGGTCGACCACTTCCCAGTTTTGATACTTGTTGGACGAGCCGGCGGTCACGTCCGGATGCTTTTCCGCCATGATGTTCCAGGCGCTCGGATAGCCGTCCTGGAAGGCGAGGTTCTTGGCGTAGGGGCCGTAGGTCAGGATGACCGGAAATTTTCCGTCTTTCACCGGGCGAAAGACATCGGCGCGCAGCACCAGGCCATCGTCCATGGTGATCGGCACGTTCCAGTCGATCCGCATGCCGTCGCGGATTTCCGACAGCTTCTGCAACGCTGCCATACGCGCCTCCCGAGACTTTCTTTTGTTGGCGGGAGGCTACAGAGAGGAACGGGTTGGTTACAAGCCCGGTTACGCGCGCTTGCGCCGCTTCACCTTCGCCATCTTCTCCAGCACGGCGCAGACGGCGGCGGTGTCCTGCGCGCCGAAGCCGCTCTTCTCCGCCTTGCGGTAGATCGCCTTGGTGGCGTTGAACATCGGCGTCGGCACGCGAATCTTGCGCGCGTAGTCGCCGATCACCTGCATGTCCTTGTCCCACACCGAGATCTTCATGGTGGGGTTCTTGTACTTGCCCTTCACCATCATCGGTGCGCGCAATTCGAAAATGCGTGAATTGCCGGCGCCGACCTTGATCAGATCGAGGATCAGTTGCGGCGGCAGCCCGGCCTTCATGCCCAGCACCATGGCCTCCGCGCTCGCCACGTTGTGGATGGCGACCAGTAGATTGGCCACGTATTTCATGCGGCTGCCGTTGCCGAATTGACCGACGTCGTAGACGTGGCGGCCGAAGGCTTCGAACATCGGCGTCAGGCGCCGGATCAGCGCATTGTTGCCGCTGGCATAGAACACCAGATCGCGCGCGGCGGCCTGCGCCCCGGTGCCGCTCACCGGCGTGTCGAGCATGACATGGCCGGCTTTGCGCAAGACGGCGGCGGCTTTTTCCTTGTCGGAGATCGCGAAAGTGCTCATTTCGACCAGCAGCTTGCGCGGCAGCTTCACCGCGGCGATGGCGCGCACGGTGTCCATGAGCGCCTTCGGCGCCGGCAGGCTGGTCAGAATGGTCGGCACTTTTCCGGCGACGGCCACTGCGCTCGAAGCGATCTCGACGCCGGCACGTTGCGCCTCGCGCCTGCGCGCCGCGCTGATGTCGTAGCCGACGACGCGCCAGCCGGCGCGCACTAAATTCTTGGCAAAGGCCCCACCCATGATGCCGAGCCCGATCACGCCGACCCTGCCTTTGTTCTTCCCGCCCGCCATTCCAATTTTCTCCCTGATGAAAAATTCCCAGGTGAATCCAAATCAGTGAAATCACTTACGCGGTCGAGGGCGGGGCTGTCGAGTGGGCAAGAGTTGCAATGCGGCTTTCATGCCGCACGCTGATCGCATATCGTCGCCGGCAACGATAAAGCGGGGGGAGCCATGAAAGTCGGAGTAGCCGGTTTAGGCGCCATGGGCGCCAATGTCGCCGCGCGGCTCATGGAAGTCGGCCACCAGGTGACCGTCTGGAATCGCTCGGCGGGCAAAACAAAGCCGCTGGCCGACGCCGGCGCCAAGGTCGCCGCATCGCCGGCCGAAGCAGCGGCGGCGAGCGAGGCGGTGATCACCATGCTGACCGACGGCGCCGCGATCGACGCGGTCTATAACGGGCCGAACGGCCTGTTGTCGGGCGACGTCAAGGGCAAGATGTTCATCGAGATGAGCACGGTGGCGCCCAAGGTCGAAACCGACCTCGCGCCCAAGGTGCGCGCCAAGGGCGCGGTCATGATCGAATGCCCGGTCGGCGGCTCGACCGCGCCGGCCCGCAAGGGTCAATTGCTCGGGCTGGTGGGCGCGGAACCGGCCGACGCCGCGCGCGCGCGGCCGCTGCTGGAACAACTCTGCCGCAAGGTCGAGCATTGCGGGCCGGTCGGCGCGGGCGCCGCCATGAAGCTGGCGATCAACCTGCCGCTGATGGTGGCCTGGCAGGCCTACGGCGAGGCCTTTGCCATTGCGCGCAGCGTCGGCTGGGAGCCCAAGCGCCTGCTCGATCTGTTCGTCGAAAGCAACGGCGCCAATAACGCGTTGAAGATGCGCGCCGAGATGATCGTCAAGATGTTTGAGGGCAAGGATCCCGGCCCGACCACGTTCTCGATCGCCAATGGGGTGAAGGACCTGCGCACCATGATCGCGACTGGCGAGTCGCTGGGCGCGGCCATGCCGGCAACCAAGGCCGCGCTGTCCAGTTTCGAGGAGGCGACTAAAAACGGCATCGGCGGCGGCGACGGCGCGCAGATGACCGTATTCTGGTCGGGGCGCAAGAAATAACAGGGGGAGACGATGAAGCTATTTTCCTACTGGCGGTCGCTGGCGACCTATCGCGTGCGCATCGCGCTCAACCTCAAGGGCATCAAGCCCGACGAGGTGATCACGGTCAATCTGCACGAGGGTAAGCAGCGCGACGAGCAATACCGCAAGATCAATCCGATGATGGCGATTCCCGCGCTGATCGAGAACGACGGCACGGTATTGTTCGAGTCGCTCGCCATCCTCGAATATCTCGACGAGACGCATCCCAATCCGCCGCTGCTGCCGAAGGAGCCGAAGGCGCGCGCCCGTGTGCGCGGCATCGCGCAGATCATCGCCTGCGACACCCATCCGCTGATCGTGCCGCGCGTGCGCGAATATCTGGCCGAGGCCTACAAGATCGACGAGGCCGGCGTGATGAAGTGGGGCCACCACTGGCACACCAAATCGCTGACCGCGCTGGAAACCAACCTTGGGGGTTCCAAAGAGACAGGGCGCTTCACGCAGGGCGACCAGCTCACTATCGCCGACATCTGTCTGTGCGGGCAGGCGGTGGGCGCGGCCTATTTCAAGGCCGATCTGGCGCCGTTTCCGACCTTCAAGCGCATCGTCGAGGAGTGCAACAAGATCGACGCGGTCGCGCGCGCCCATCCGCTCAAGCAGCCGGGCGCGCCCGCTTCAGCATGATCAACACCGCGATCGTCGGCCTCGGCTGGTGGGGCAAGAATCTGGTGAAGGCGGCGCGCGAGTTCGGCGCGCCGCTGCGCTTTACGCGCGGCGTCTCGCTCGAGCCCGACAGTGTTCGCGATTTTGCCGCCGAGCATGGCATCGCGTTGTCGAGCCTCGACGAGGTACTGGCCGACCGCGACATCAAGGCGATAATCCTGGCGACGCCGCATTCCAAGCACCGCGCGCAAGTCGAAGCCGCCGCCAAGGCCGGCAAGCAGATCTATTGCGAGAAGCCGTTCGCGCTCAGCAAGGCCGACGCCATCGCCATGCTCGACGCCGTCAAGCGCGCCGGCGTTCTGATCGCGGTCGGCCATCATTTCCGGCTGATGCCGTCGATGCGCGCGCTGGCAGAGCTCAAGGCGCAGGGCGCTTTCGGCACCATTATGCAGGTCGAGGGCAATTACAGCCACGATTGGCTGGCCGATTATCCGGCCGACAGCTGGCGCATGCAGGCGGAGGAAAGCCGCGCCGGCGGCATGACCGGCATGGGCATCCATGTGCTCGATTGCTTCCGCGATCTTGCCGGCCCGATGAAGCGCATCAGCGCGCTGTCGAAGGCGCGCGCGCTGAAACTGCCAACCGGTGATACCACGGCGGCGCTGATCGAGTTCGCGAGCGGCGCCACCGGAGTGCTCGGCACCACGATCAAGACGCCGTTCCGCTGGCGCATCGCGGTCTTCGGCGAAACCTGCTGGGCGGAAAGCGTGAGCGAGACCAAACTGATCGTGCGCCATGCCGGCAAGGAGCCGGAGGTGTTCGACTATCCGGCCGACAATCATCTTGGCCGCAATCTCGATTATTTCGCCAAGGCGGCGATGGGGCAGGGCACGTTCCCGATTTCGCCCGCTGGGATTTTGCAGACGGCGGCGGCGCTCGAAGCGGTGTTCAAGTCGGTGGATGCCAACGGCGCCTGGATGGAGATTTGACATGGTCGAACAGCAGATCCGCTTCGACGACGGCGCCGCCTATGAGCGCATGATGGGAGTGTGGAGCCGTTTCGCCGGCGACATCTTCCTCGACTGGCTTGCGTTGCCGAAGGGCTTGCGATGCGTCGATGTTGGCTGTGGTAACGGCGCTTTCACCGAGCTGCTGATCGACCGATGCGCGCCTGTCGAGGTTCAGGGCATCGATCCCTCCAAGGCGCAGCTCGACTTTGCCCGCACGCGCCCCGCCGGCCGCCTCGCGCAGTTTCAGCAAGGCGATGCCATGGCGCTGCCTTTTGCCGACAACACCTTCGATGCGGCGTTCATGGCACTGGTGATCTTCTTCGTTCCCGAGCCGGCCAAGGGCGTCGCCGAAATGGCCCGCACCGTGCGCCCCGGCGGCACGGTCGCGGCCTATGCCTGGGACATGCTGGGTGGCGGATTCCCGATGGAACCGATTTTTTCGGAAATACGCGCGCTCGGGCAAAACACTTTGGGCCCGCCACGGCCCGAGGCTGCCAGCATGGAACCCCTGCGCGCGCTCTGGAGCGGCGCCGGACTTGCGCAGGTCGAGACGCGCAAAATTACGGTGCAGCGGACGTTTGCCAGCTTCGACGAATTCTGGACGACCAGCACGTCGTCCGGCTCCATCAAGCCGACCGTTGCCGCGCTCTCTCCAAGCGACCTTGCGACGGTGAAAAGCCGGGTGCGCGCGAAACTTCCGGCGGATGCCGCCGGCCGCATCACCTACAGTGGGTTTGCCAACGCCGTGAAGGGCCGCGTCGCCAAATAATCAGGCACGCAATTTCTTCCGCTTCGGCGCCGCGATCGCCTCGTCCCACACCTCGTGAATATACGCGACCTCCTGCTCGAAGCGTTGCAGGAACATCCGCGCTTGTGTCGACAGCGTGCGCCGGGCCGGCTGGATCACCACGAACTCGGCGTGCAGCTCGGGCGCAACGATCGGGTTGACGATCAATTCGCCGCGGCCGATGTCGTTGACCGAGATCACGCTCGGCAAGATCGTCGTCCAGTCGGAGCGCGCCACGAATTCGAGCGTGGCGATCATGGCATCCATGTTCAGCATGGCCTCGATCTCGACGCCGTGGCTTTGGAAATAGGTTTCCAAGTTGCGCCGCCGGATATTGTCCGGCCCCGGCACCACGATCTTGAGCGGCTTGCATTCCGCCAGCCGCAGCGGCGCCAGTGGCGTGAAGCCGCGTTTCGGCCCGGAGATCAGCATTTCGCGGTCGCGCACCAAGAGCCGCGATTTCAGCCCGATGGTGCCTTCGAAGGCCGGCACCACCGCGAAGTCGAGCTCGTCGTTGCGCACCATTTCGGTCAGCAAGTTGCTGTAGCCCTCGACGATGTGCAGGCGCACTTCCGGGCAGCGCGGCACGAAGTCATCGAGCACCGGCGCCAGCACCGCGCGCGTGAAGGTCGGCATCAGCCCGATGCGCAATTCGCCGGTCACCTCGCCGGAGAGCGCGCGTGCCTCTTCGGCCGCGTGCTCGAGCGCGCCGACCGCCTCGACGCAGCTCTTGTAGTAGCGCAAGCCTGCCGGCGTCGGCTTCACGCCGTCGCTTTCGCGCTCGAACAGCTTGACGCCGAGCTTGCGCTCGACTGCGGCCACATGCTGCGAGATGCCGGACTGAGTGGCGTTCTCGCGCTCGGCCGCGCGGGTGAAGGAGCCTTCCTCGCACACGGCGATGACGGCGCGGACCTGCCGCAGGGGGATGTTTCGCATGGGGACCGATATTAGGAAAAATAATGCGGAAGGGCAGATTATATTATTTCTTTAAGGGGCGCCATCCGCATAACATCCCGCGTAATAAACGAATAAACGGCGCTAATCGTGCAGTCGGAGGGACGCCATGGGTACTGCGAATTTCGGCATTGCCGGCTTGGATTGGCAGCAGCGGGTCAATTGGGACCGGCTGCGCGAATACCGCATCGAGCGGGCGCGCAAGATGATGAAGAAGCACGGGCTCGGCGCCATGCTCTGCATGTACGACGAGAACGTGCGCTACATCACCGGCACGCTGACGCCGGGCTGGAACCGGCTCAAGCCCGGCCTGCGCTACGCCATGCTGTGCGGCGACGGCCGGCCGATCTTGTTCGAGCAGGGCGATCTCGGCTTCCAGATCGAGCGCCATTCGCCGTGGATTCCGAAAGAGAACGTGCGTCACTCTTTCGCGTGGATCAAAGGCGCCGCCGGCCCGGCCTCGACCCAGCAGGTCAACAAGTTCACCAAGGCGGTGTTGGCGGCGATGAAGGAGCACGGCGTTGCCGGGCAGAAGCTCGGCTGCGACTTCATCGACATCAACATGATTCAGAT
>Ga0335081_10001385_pt1 | contig 38682 bp, 29 predicted proteins | sample Lox_Sample_35_FD_206713 | JGI IMG/M metagenome (GOLD analysis project Ga0335081, IMG submission 206713) | Soil microbial communities from Loxahatchee National Wildlife Refuge, Florida, United States - Lox_Sample_3.5 | ecosystem: Environmental > Terrestrial > Soil > Wetlands | place: USA...
GCCGCGCATCTTCCGCGCTGGCTCCATGACTACAACTGGCACCGTCCTCATGCTAGCCTCGGCGGTGCTCCACCCATCTCCCGTTCCGGTCTGGATCGGAACAACGTGTTGATACATGACATCTAGTGCCGAATCGCATTCTCGCGCCCGGCGTCCGCCGGAATCAGCGGCAGGAGAAAGTCCTGGAGCCGGCCGCTGTCGGCCAGGGTCATGTAGCTCAATTGGACGCCCATGCGGTCCTTGCCCATCACCCGCGTGATCGCGCCTGCCCCCTCAATCGGCTTGTCGTCCGGCGAAAGGTACAGGCTGACGCGCACGGACGCCCCCAGCGGGATTGTTTGCGGCACCTTGACCAGCATGCCTCCCAGGCTCACGTCCTCGGTTTGCCCCATGACCTCTCCTTTGTCGAAGGAGAGCTTGACTCTCGATTGGAGGGCAATCCGCTGAAAGCGCCGCCGTTCTTGCTCGATCGAGCCTTGAATCGCTCGAACGAGCTTCATTAGGCGCGCCTTGTCGATCGGCTTATACAAGAAGAAGCTGGCCCCCACCCGGAAACCCTGCGATACTGCGGAAACCGACTGGTCGTCGCTGACGAGGATGATGGGGGTCATCTGGTTGATCCCGCCCGCGCGCACCTGCCGCGCAACCTCCAGCCCGTCGGGCGACGGCATCCGGAAATCCAACAAAATCACCGAGAACTTCTCTTTCTGGAGATGCGCCATGACCTCGGAGCTCGTCGTCGAACTCAAAACGTCCATTCCGCTGGATGCGAGAATGCCCTGAATGAAGTCACAGACTGCAGGCTCGTCGTCGACGAGGAGAGCGCGTCGCGGCACAGGATCCTCCCGGGTGGCGGAACACGCGGCTGGCGTCCTGCACGCCGACGCACAGTTCTCGGGCCCGCTTATTTGTTTGCTTAGCGACAGGCCGGAAGGGTGCCTGCCCGACTGCTAGCTTTCATGAAGGGGAGACTAACACTGTCATGCTAGCAGGCCTGAGGATGGCCTGCCACACCGATTGCCGAGCCAGTGCTGTAGCCAGCACTGGCCGGCACCGAAGCTTAGGCGTCGTCGGGGCGCATCATGCGGGCGGCCATCTTGGCGACAAAACGCCGGGGCACGATGCGCTCCGCTTCCATCATCAGCCGGTTCATTCCTCCCGAGATGACGTAACTCTTCCCTCTCGCCAGGCCTTCGAGCCCCACCCGGGCGACTTTGTCTGCGGTTTCGGCCACCTTAAACGCGCGGCTCGGCTGGTGGGCCACTTCCTGAAACTCCGTCGTGGTCGGACCCGGGCAAAGGGCGCAAACGCGCACCCCAAACGGGCGCAACTCCTCGGAGATACCCTCCGCGAAAAGGAGGTCGAACGCCTTCGTGGCGGCGTAGGCCGAATTGAAAGGGACAGCCTGGAACGCCGCAGTCGACGCCACAATCAGGACGTGGCCGCTCCGCCGCTCGACCATTTCGGGAACGTACAGGCGGGTCATCTGAACCACCGCCGCGCAGTTCACCCGGATCATCTCCAGCAGGACGGACTCAGGTATCTGGTGAATGAAGCCAAAGGCGCCAAACCCGGCGTTGTTGATGAGCAGGTCGATTTGGAGCCTCTTGCGACTGGTGAATGCGAAGATCTCACCGGGAGCCTCGGAACGGGCCAAATCGGCGGTGAAGACCTCCGTGTTGACGCCGTACTTCGTCGCGAGATCAGCGGCGAGCTTTTGTAGGCGGTCGGCGCGCCGCGCCGTGAGCACCAGGTTCGTGCCCCCCGCGGCCAACTGTTTCGCAAACTCCCAGCCGATGCCAGCGCTCGCGCCGGTGATCAACGCCCACTTCTTGGCCCAGCGATTTGTACGATAGTCGGACACGGTTGGCCTCCGTCAGATGACCCGCGCGAAACTCAGAGGGATGAAACCACAACTTGAAGAGGTTCGAAACAAGGAAAATCCGGATGACCGGAGGCGAAGCCGGGTGGGGACTCTATGCGCCGTCAGAGTCGGCGGGCTGGCGAACGAAAACGGCCCCGCGCAGACGGTCAGCTTGCTCTTTCAGCCGGTCGAGAAGGTGGCGCGCCCAAACGTACTCCGCGGCCAGAATGCCGAGACCGAGAAGAATGATGAGCCAACCGGGACCGGGCGTCACAATCATCACCACGCCCAGCGCCAGGAGCGTGAACCCGAGCACGATCTTCATGACTCGCTTGGCTTGCTGCATTGTCTTTATCAGCATTAATGTGGCCGCCCTCCACAGCCGCACCCTTTCGGGCGCCCAGTCCTTAGATGCGAAACTCGGCGCCACGATTTATGCAAGCACGTGATATTCCAATGTGGCACTGACTTGCACAACGACCAATCGCTGCTAATAATGGACTTCGGCCTAGATGAGTGGAACGCGGCTTCCCATTGCTTCCAAATGTGGGAAGTTTTTACCGAACGAGGGATAACATGGAACTAATCAGCGTACCGATGAGCATTCCCGAAGGCGCTAATCTGATCGTAGGCCACGCGCACTTTATCAAGACTGCGGAAGACTTGTATGAAGCGGTTGTCAACACGGTACCCGGCGCAAAATTCGGCGTCGCGTTCTGCGAGGCTTCGGGGCCGTGCCTGATTCGCGTGGAGGCGAATGACGATGAGCTGCGCGCCGTCGCAGTCTCGAATGCAAAAGCCATCGGCGCAGGCCACACGTTCGTTCTGGTGATGCGCCAGGCGTACCCGATCAACCTCCTGAGCCGTGTGCGCGATTGTTTCGAGGTTTGTTCGATCTTCTGCGCAACGGCGAACCCCGTGGAAGTGATCGTGGCGCAGACCGCTCAGGGTCGCGCCGTTCTCGGCGTGGTAGATGGCGCCTCGCCGAAGGGCATCGAAGGACCGAAGGAAACCAAGCAACGCCGGGAATTCGTCCGGAAGATTGGCTACAAGCTGTAGGAAATTCGCCGATCGCTAGAGCAAGCGCCGGTACTCCCTCGGGGCTGGGAGAGAAGATGGCCGTCAGAACTTGTAGACGATGCCGACGGCGACTTTCGGACTGAACTGGTACGTGCTGAAGTACTCCGTGCCGACGGCGTCTGCGCTGATCCGGTACGCGAAGCGCGAATTGTGGCTGTTGATGTCCACTCCACCCCCCACTTCGTAGCCGAGCGCGCCCTGGCCGCCATAAGAGGTCTGGGGAACGTAGTGCGATCCACCGACCAAGCCGTGGGCCCAGAACTCGAGACCGCGCGGAAGCGACCAACGGAAGCGCGCCCCGCCCATCCCGAGCAGGAACCTCGCGCTCTCGTTGTTCTGCGTGCCGAAGGCGGCGACGAATTCTCCGTCCGCCCCAATCCATCCCTTGAAATACTCGGGATAGAAGACGATGGAGTAATTAAAGCCGTGCAAATTGACATTGACGCCTGGGACTTCGTAGAAGCGAATGAAGGTGTAACCCAGATACGCTTGAAAGTCATATTTCGGCATAACGCCGTAGACCAACTGCCGGGGCGCGGGGCTTGCCGGCGCGCTGGCAGCGGGTCCGCTGGCCCCGGCCGCCGGCTGCGAGCTGGGGAGAAGATGCAGCGAAGGTGTCGCGGCGAAGGGAGTATCGACCGAGAATGTGGTCGGTGGTTCCAGTTGGTTGGCCGCGTTGCCGAACGACGACGAGAAAAGCGGAGAATTCTGTGAGTTTTCCTGGGCTTGGAGGTTGAATGAGAACAGAAGGAACACGACCGCAAGAAACACTACCCGTTTCATCGCCTATTTCCCCCTCAGATCCGACTGCCTGCCTCTGCCTATTCCTAATTAGACCGACTCGAAGTTCGCGTGTCTACTGATTTCCTGGGCTAGGATACGGGGAAATCACGCCCCCGAACCGTGAGATGAGCACGCCACATCATGGGATGCTTTCAGGCCGCTCATCGAATCCCAATGACGCGGGTCTTGACTTCCCCTCGTGTTTTGCTAATCTTCGGGTGCTGCCTTACCAGCAGCGCTTATCCAGAGTGGCCGAGGGGACAGGCCCGAAGACGCCACAGCAACCTGGTGCAACTGCCAAGGTGCTAATTCCTGCCCAGTGGGGAGAGATAAGATCCTCAACTGATCCCGAGCCTCGGGACCATTGAAGATTCAGCTCCCAAACTGAAGTCGAGACGTTCCGCGAACCGCCCATTGCGGCTCGCGTGCACGTCCATTGCGCCACCTCGGCGCTCAAGGGAATGCCGCTGTATTCGCGGCCACCCACCGAGCGATGCGCGGAATCATCCTTGTAATACTTGGGAGGAACGGATGTCGGAAGTGATCGGAGAAATACCTCTAAACAACGAGCCCGTCGCAGTGATCAAAATCGGGGGCTCGATCCTGACCAGCGCCCGCGCCTACCGGCGGGCCGCCGCCTTCGTTTGTAGCCGTCATCGTAAATCGCTGGAAGAGCGCCTGGTTGTTGTGGTGTCGGCGCAGGAAGGGACCACCGACGCGCTCGAAGAGCTCGCCCGGAAGATTGCCGCCTCTCCTAAAGCAGCAGCACTTGACTTGCTGTGGTCGACCGGGGAGCTTCGGTCCGTCGCCTTGCTCACGCTGCATCTGCAGGCACTCGGAGTTCACGCCACAGGACTGAACATACACGAGGCCGGATTGACTGTGTCGGGAGAGGGCCGCGACGCGTCCGGCGGAAGGGTTCGCCTCGATGGCGAGCGCCTGAGCGCGGTTCTCGCAAATCACAATGTCGCCGTCGTGCCGGGCTTTTTCGCGACGAATGGCTTGCATGCAGTAGTGTCGCTCGGACGCGGCGGCTCGGACCTAACGGCCGTGCTCCTCGCCGCCGGGCTCGGCGCGACTCGGTGTGAACTCATCAAGGACGTGCCGGGCTATTTCACGAGCGATCCTCACCGCAACCAGAACGCGCTCCCGATTCCCTTCCTTACGTTTGATTACGCACTGGAATTGGCCGAAGAGGGTTGCGACCTGGTGCAGCGAAAGGCGATCGAGGCAGCGGCGCGATACAACCTGCCTCTGGTGATTCGCAGCCTGGACGAAAAGACGAACGTGAGCCGCATCGCCAGCACGGTTCCCGGGACCACGTGGGCGGACTCAGTTTCAAGTCTAGCCGTGGCTCCGTAAGGTTTTTTGCGACCGGAAGTCGGATCAGGGACCCCTGATGGAAAACGAAGCCAGGAACGAGACGGACGAGGGTGAAAGGAGCACGAAAATGAAGTTCGCCACGAAGACGATCCATGCGGGACAGCCATCGGAGCCGGAGACCGGGTCGCTGATCGCCCCGATTTTTCAGACGACCACGTACGAGCAGGAGTCCCCGGGGCACGATAAGGGCTTCTCCTATTCGCGCACGAATAATCCCACGCGGCAGCGCCTCGAAGCGGTTCTCGCCGAACTCGAGGGTGTGAATTATGCGGCTTCGTTCTCGTCCGGCCTCGCGGCGGAAAACGCGGTGTTGCAGGCGTACTTGCGGCCGGGTGACGAAATCGTGATCCCACTGGACGTCTATGGCGGTACCTACCGGATCCTGAACAAGGTCTATCAGCCGATTGGCATTGTGATCCGGCAAATCGATACTGCCAGCGAGTCTGCGCTGGAGGCGGCGATTTCGTCGCGGACGCGGCTGGTGTGGCTCGAGAGCCCGACGAACCCGCGCCTGCTGATCAGCGATATCGCCGCAATCTCCAAACTGGCGCACGACCGCGGCGCGCTCGTCGTGGTCGATAACACCTTCGCGACACCCTATTTCCAGCAGCCGTTCGAACTCGGGGCGGACATCGTGGTCCACAGCGTCACGAAATATCTCGCGGGCCACTCGGATACCATTCAAGGCGCGGCGCTGGCGAAGGACCCGGTGACGTTCGAGCCGATCAAGTTCCTGCAAAACGCGACCGGCGGCGTGCCGTCACCCTTCGATTGTTGGCTCACGTTGCGCGGTCTGAAGACGCTCGAGCTGCGCATGGAGCGTCACGCGCAGAACGCCATCGCGGTTGCGAACGCGTTGAAGGGCCAGCCGTCCGTTCGCCGCGTCTACTTCCCCGGACTGCCGGAGCATCCCGGCCACGAAATCGCGAAGCGACAGATGAGTGGCTTCGGGGGCATGGTTTCGTTCGAACTCGATGGAACAATCGACGAGGTCGTGTCGTTCGCCTCGTCGCGTCGGTATTTCACGCTCGGCGAAAGCCTCGGCGGAGTGAAGGCGCTCATCTGCCATCCCGCGACGATGACGCACGCGTCGATTCCGGCGGATGCGCGCGCGGAACTCGGGCTTTCCGACACGCTGCTTCGACTCTCGCCGGGATGCGAGAACGCGGAAGACCTGGTGGAGGATTTGCTGGAAGGCCTCGAGCAGGTTGAAAGCGCGCGGCACGTGAAGAAGTCGGTGTCGGCTGCCGCGCGGTAGCTGCCGATCAATCGGCGCGCCCGGCTTCCGGAAGGGCGAGGCCCATGCGCACGCGGGGCCTCTGCCCCCCAAAGAATCCGCGCCTAAGCGAGCGCTCGCTGGGTTGAGCCTGTTTGCAGGCCCGCTTTTACTTCCTTCGGGTGACGCGGCCCATTCCCCGCGCCCGTTCGCTCGATGGCGTCCGCGATCTCGTTGAGATCGGCCGGCGTCAGATCCAGCGTGGCGGCTCCGATCCAGCCGTCGACTTGCTTCGGTGATCGACCGCCCACGATCGCGCCCGTCACACCAGGCCACGCGAGCACCCATGCGGCTGCGACCGAAGCCACCGCCGTGCCGTAGCGCTTGGCCATCGGGCGCAGCGAATCCCGCAGGGCCAGGTTGCGGCTCAGATTCGGTTCCTGAAACTCGGGCGAGCGGCGCCGCCAGTCGTCCGGCGCGAAGGCGCGAACGCGCGATGCGTCGAAGCTGTCGGTGAGCAGACCGGACTGCATCGGGCTGTAGCAGATGACGCCCGTATTATGAGCTGCGCACCAGGGAATTTCCTTTCCTGCAGCCACGCGATTGATCATCGAGAATGGCGGCTGGAGCGAGCCGACGTGGCCGACGGCCTCGCAACGCTCGAGCAGGTCCACGTTAAAGTTCGACACGCCAATCGCACGCACCTTTCCCTGCTCGACCAGCTCCATCATGGTTCTCCAGGATTCCTCGACAGGAACGCCGCTCTCGTCCGGCCAGTGGAACTGATACAGGTCGATCCGGTCGACGCCGAGGCGGCGGAGCGAAACTTCGCACTCGCGGCGAATGGACTCCGGCTTCAGGACGCGGCGCGCCTGGACCATCCGATTCTTCTCGTCCCAGATCAGACCGCACTTCGTGAAGATGAGCGGGCGCTCGCCGGGATCAAACACGTGCAGCAACTGCTTGATCACTTCTTCGGAGTGGCCAAGGCCGTAGACCGCGGCCGTGTCGATCCAGTTGACGCCGAGTTCGAGCGCGCGCCGCATCGTGGCGACCGATTGCGAGTCGTCCTGCGGCCCCCAACTGAACGCCCATCCCCCGCCGCCGATGGCCCACGAGCCGAATCCAACTTTGGAAATCGCGAGTCCGGTCGAACCGAGCTGCCGCGTAGGTACCGCCATCATTCCACCTCTCAATAGGCCGCATAAGGATAGCTCAAATCAGTAGATGCGCTGCTGTTTGTGCTGGGAGCAACTTCCTCCGGAATTTCTTGCGTCACGCGCGCAGGCTCGGGACCGTAATGCGGGATCGCTATTGCCTTGACGCCGGGGAAAGGCGAGAATCGCGACCGCTGGGTGTCATCTTATGGGAAATACCCTGATCCAAATGATCCCCAAGGAAGGCGGAGAGATCGCGCTGGTCCTCTTCCTTTCGTTTCTGATCGGCCTCGAACGCGAAGAACAAAAGGTGACGTCGGATCAGTACCGCTTCGGCGGGGTGCGCACATTTCCGCTGCTAGGCCTGCTCGGTTACGCGCTCTGCCTGTTCTCGGATGGGAATCTCGTGCTGCCTGCCGTCGGCTTGGCGGTCGTTGGAGCGTTTCTTTGGCTCTCCTACCGGCACAAGCTCGAGGGAATCGCGCGGGCCGGGATGACAACCGAAGTCTCGGGCCTTCTGACGTACGCCATCGGCGCGCTCGTTTCGCACGAACACTACTGGATTGCGACCACGCTTGCGGTGCTCGCCGTGGTCTTGCTCGAGCTGAAGACGGCACTCGAGAACCTGAGCGCGCGCGTGCCCGGCGACGAAATCCTGACGTTCACGAAGTTTCTGCTGCTGACGGCGGTGATCCTTCCGGTCGTGCCGAACCAGACGTTCGGTGCCTTCGGATTCAATCCCTTCAAGACGTGGCTGGTGGTTGTAACGGTAAGCGCCATCTCCTACGGCAGCTACCTGCTGTTACTTTGGACGCGGGGACGCGGCGGCGTTCTGCTGGCGGCTTTGCTGGGCGGCGCGTATTCCTCGACGCTTGCGACGGTGGTGCTCGCCAAACGAGCGCGCGAGCAGGAACGCCCGCATCTGTACTCCGGCTCGATCGTTGTTGCCTCCGGCGTCATGTACTTGCGGCTTCTGGCTCTCCTCGGCATTTTCAATCGCCAACTGCTGCACCGGCTCGGACTGCCTTTCCTGCTGCTCGCTGCCGCCGCTCTTCTCGGCGGCTGGCTCTGGGCGCGATGGGCGGAGCCGGGCGGCTCAGGAACCGAACAGACCGCACAGCCGAAAAACCCACTGGAACTGAGCGCAGCGTTCCTGTTCGCGGGACTGTTCGTGGCGATGCTGTTCGTCACGCATCTGGCGCTGCTCTACCTGGGCCGCACGGGGCTCTTTGCACTGGCCGGAGTGATGGGACTCACGGATGTCGATCCCTTTATCCTGAGCCTCGCGGAGTCTGCCTCGACGCTCACCCCCGTTGCGCTCGCCGGCGGCGCAATCGTAATCGCTGCCGCGAGCAACAACCTGATTAAAGGCATTTATGCGTACGTTTTCGGGGACCGCCGTACCGGTGCGCAGGCGCTCGCGCTGTTGACGGTGCTGGCGCTGCTGGGATTGCTGCCGCTTCTCTTCTGATATACAGGTGACAGGATGGCGGAGAGGGTGGGATTCGAACCCACGGTTGAGTTTCCCCAACACACGCTTTCCAAGCGTGCTCCTTAAACCGCTCGGACACCTCTCCGCATGTGGAAACTTTAGAAGCCTAACAAATTGGCACCGTAGCGGCAAACCGGCTCGCCAAAGCGCGCTTCCAAAGCAACCTGCTTACTTCGCCGAGCAGGAAAACACGGGCTTACCAAGCACGCCGAGACGCGGCCGGATTCCGAGACCGGGCTGCTTCGAGGCACGCATCCGGCCGTGACTGCGTTGCGGCGCGCCTTCCGCAATGCTGACAGTGACGTAACTGTTGAAATCCGTGGAGGAGAAGAGGAATTGAGGAGGAGTGCTGTGGGCCAGCGCCGCGATCGCCGCAGTCACGATGTCGCCTCCCCAGGTGTCTTCAATCGTCAGCGCGATACCCAACGAAGCACAGAGGTCTCGAATCTGACGCGCCTTCGTGAGGCCTCCCACCTTCGAGATCTTGAGGTTGACGACGTCCATCGCGAGGTCCGCGTGGCCACGAATGACCATTGCGACGCTGTCGATTACCTCATCCAGGATGAATGGACGATTCGTGTGGCGGCGAACGGCGAGGCATTCTTCGTAATTGAAACAGGGCTGCTCGATATATACATCCACGTCGCACACCGCGTCGGCAACGCGCAATGCTTCGTGCTGTGTCCAGCCAGTGTTCGCGTCGGCAACCAGGACATCACCCGCCTCAAGTGTCGCAGCAACGCTCTTGATTCGTGCGATGTCAGTCGCTTGGTGACTGCCGACTTTCAGCTGAAACTTCGTGTAACCTTCGCCGCGATATTTCGAAACCATAGCGGCCATGTCATCCGGCGTCGCCTGCGAAATCGCGCGATACAGGGCGTAGTCCTCGCCGAAGCATCCACCGAGCAGGGCCACAACGGGCAGTCCGCTCGCCTGACCGAGAATGTCCCAACACGCCATGTCGAGCGGCGACTTGGCGTACGGATGTCCGCGCAACGCCTGATCCATTCGCTGATTGACCAAGCCGAGATGTGTTGGATCGAGCCCAAGCAGGTGGGGCGCAAGTTCGGCAATTCCTGCTCGGGCCCCCGCTGCGTAGGCCGGTAGGTATGCCGGGCCCAGGGGACATACCTCACCCCAGCCGGTTATGCCCGCATCCGTTTCGACGGCGACGACAGTCGAGTCAAAGATGCTGACCGAATTGCCGCCCGACCATCGGTAGGTGGTCTCGTGCAGAGGCAAATCGACTTGGTAGACGTGGATTTGTTCTATGCGCATGAGAAAGCGATTTTAGAAGACGAAGAAACGCACGCAAGAAAGCGCCGGCATTGTATATAGTATCCGGTCGGCATCGGCAACCGCTATCTTCGTGCCGAATCAGCCCTCGATGCCAGTTTCACGGAGCCCAGGCTACCTATGAATCGAGATCTCAGTCGCAGGGAAGCCTTGAAGACCATAAGCGCTGGATGCGCGGCGCTGCTATTGCCGGGCGAACTGGTGGCCGTGGAGCCGGGCCTCCGTGTGGCGGGCGAGGATGTGGAGGCGGTTGTCGCGGCCGTTAGCGCGCACACGTTGAGGCTTACGATCTCGCCGGTAAAGAATGGCCGCGTGGCCGAAGTGCCAACGAACGGATCGCTCGTGAGTTTAGCCTCTCGCGCGGCGGCAGCGACTGTCCGCAACCCCTTGGGCGAGAAAACCGTGAAGGCTGGCGCGCTGAGCATAAAGATCTCCCGCAGCCCGCTGACATTTGCAATCCAATCGCAGACCGGCGAGACGATCCAGCAAATCAGGATCGACGAAGCAACGGGAGCCGTGGCATTCACAACCGGAGATTCGCCGCTCCTGGGCCTGGGCGAGGGCGGGCGTCAGTTCGACCGTCGCGGCTCGACCGACGCTATGCGGAGCGGACAGGGCGGCTACAAACTCGCGACGCACGGAGGCCGCGTGCCCATCCCGTGGCTGATCGGAACCTCGGGCTGGGCGATGTACTTTCACCAGCCGTTCGGCACGTTCGATTTCACGGGGTCCGAAAGCAAGTTCCAACCCGCAAGCCCGGAATCCGCCTTGCCTCTCGACGTCTTTGTCGTGGCCTCGAAAGACCCGGCAACAATCATGGCCGAATACGCGCGTCTGACCGGTCACGCAGAGATGCCCGGCCTCTGGACTTTTGGCTATCAGCAATCACACCGCACACTCGGCACTCCCGAGGAGATTCTTGCCGAGGCAAAAACATTCCGCGAGAAGAGGCTTCCGTGTGATGCGCTGATTTATCTCGGCACGGGATTTTGCCCGAACGGCTGGAACACCGAGAACGGTTCCTTCGTGTGGAACTCGCGGGCGTTTCCGAACCCGAAACAGATGCTCGAAGAATTGCACAAAAAGCACTTCCGTGGTGTGTTTCACGTTGTGATTCTCTCGAACAAGCTCCGCGGGACCGTGTACGATCCTTGCGAGGCCGCAAGTTTCGATGAAGAGCGCGCCTCATGTTATTGGGACATGCATCGCAAGGACTTTGGCATGGGCATCGATGGATGGTGGCCCGATGAGGGCGATCCTCTCGACATCGCATCGCGGCTAGTCCGCAACCGCATGTATTGGGAGGGGCCGCAGATTGACCGTCCGAACGAGCGCCCGTATGCGTTGCACCGAAATGGATATGCTGGAATGCAACGGTATGCTTCCTTCTTGTGGTCGGGCGACGTTTATTCGACCTGGGAGACACTTAAAACGCATATTCCGATCGCAATCAACACGGGCCTCAGTGGAGTTCCCTACTGGGGCACGGACATCGGCGGTTTCGTTCCGACGAAGGAGTTCACTGCGGAGCTTTACCTGCGATGGTTTCAGTTTGGCGCGTTTTGCACGCTGTTTCGGTGCCACGGACGGACCTGGAAGCTTCGGTTGCCGTGGGGCTGGAACACGGGCGACCCGGGTCCGATCGAAATCCGGAATTACGACGGAGCATCCGTGCCGGACGCAAGCCAGCTTCACAACGCGCAAGTCGAGCCGATCTGCCGTAAATACCTCGAACTCCGGTATCGAATGCTGCCATACCTGTACAGCGCGGTGCGAGAAGGTGCAACCACTGGAATGCCGATCATGAGGGGGCTCTGGCTCCATTATCCAGACGATCCGGTGGCCGTTGCGCGAGGGGACGAATATCTTTGGGGGCGCGACGTCCTCGTTGCCCCAGTCGTGGAAATGGGCGCAACCTCACGACGGGTCTATCTGCCTCGGGGTGGCTGGTACGATTTCTGGACAGGCGAGCGCGTGGAGGGTGAGCGCGAAATCACGCGAGACGTCGATCTTGCGACCCTGCCGCTTTACGTGCGCGCAGGAGCAATCCTGCCGCTCGGGCCGGTCAAGCAGTACGTGACGGAGAAAGTCGGCGAGCCCCTCGCGTTGACCGTTTATCCCGGCGCCGACGGCGCCTTTCACCTTTATGAGGACGACGGCGCGTCGTTCAACTACCGCAAAGGCGAATGGATGGGGATTGACATGGCGTGGAACGATGCAAGACGCGTCCTCTCCCTAAAACTGGCAAGCGGTTCAAGAATGTTGCCGCCGTTGCGGCGGGCGATAAGCTTGACCTTGGCAAACTCGTCGCGGACCATTGAGTTCGCAGGCCACCCTGTGGAAGTCCAATTCTAGGACTGTCCGGGGGAGTTCGAGGAAGATACGGAAGCGGGGCTTGCCGACCAATCTTGTATATAGTATACGATTCCTGCAAGCCTCAGCTTTTCAGGAGGTTTACATGTGCGTCCTTGTTCCGCCTTGCCCTCCCCGCCGCCATGCCGGAACCAGCGGTGCGGGGATCCTCCGGCTCTCTATGACTTTTGCGGCTATCCTACTCTCCTCGGCAGTGTCTTCCGGCCAGGCCCTCGAAACCAAGGTCGATCCACGCGTCCTGCAGGGTCTTCACTGGCGCTCCATTGGGCCTGCCGTGTTTGGAGGCCGTGTGACGGACGTGAGCGGCATCCCGGGTAACCCGGACATCCTCTACGTCGCTCACTCTTCCGCCGGGCTATTCAAGTCCACCAACGGCGGCATCACCTTCGAATCGGTATTCAACGACGGCAATACTCTTTCGATTGGCGCCGTCGCCATCTCGCCCGACAACGCGGACGTCGTTTACGTGGGCACCGGCGAGGGGACGGCGCGCAACAGCGCCTCCTTTGGTGACGGAATCTACAAGACCATGGACGGGGGAAGGACCTGGAAGCGCCTCGGGCTCTTCAACTCGGAACGGTTCTCGAGAATCGTGGTGGATCCGCAGCATCCCGAGACCGTCTTTGCCGCGGCGATGGGCCACGAATTCGGGCCGAGCTCGGAGCGTGGACTCTATCGCTCGACGGATCGCGGAACCACCTGGAAGCAGGTCCTCTACATCAACGAAACAACCGGCGCCGGCGATGTCACGCTCGATCCCACGAATCCGAACATCATCTATGCGGGGATGTACGACTATCTACGCAAGCCGTGGTACTTCCGAAGTGGTGGCCCCGGGAGCGGAATGTATCGCTCGACCGACGGAGGCGACACCTGGACGAAGCTGACTGATCCCGCGCTGCATAACGGCCTGCCCAGCTCCAGTCCTATCGGGCGCATCGACATTCGTGTGAGCCGAAGCAATCCGAAGGTCGTGTACGCGATGATCGAGTCACGCGAGGGTTTGCTTTGGCGCTCCGACGATCGCGGCGAGCACTGGCGGATGGTGAGTAGCGATACTCGTATCGATCCGCGGCCGTTCTATTTCTCGAACCTTCGCGTCGATCCGAATGACGAAAATCGGATCTACGTGCTCGCGAGCGACCCGTGGATATCGGAAGACGGCGGCAAGACGTTTCACAACGTGGATTACTGGGAGGTGTTCGGCGATTGCCACGCGATGTGGATCGATCCCCTCAATCCGGCGAGACTGCTACTTGGCAGCGACGGCGGGTTCTTCGTTTCGAACGATCGCGGGCACAACTGGGATTTCGTGAACAACATGCCGATGGCGCAGGCATATCACGTCAGCGTGGACATGGAGGATCCCTACAATGTGCTCGGCGGCTTCCAGGATCACGAAATGTGGCGCGGACCTAACGAACGCTGGGACGTGACGGGAGTCCGGGGAGCCGACTGGCGCCGGCTGCGCGCGCACGCCGACGGAATGTATATCGTGGCGGATCCGCGCGACCCAAACATCGTCTACTACGACGGACAGGGCGACATCACGCGCTTTGACATGCGGACCCACGAGGAACGATACATCCAGCCGTATCCCGTTGCCTCAGCCGGCGTGGGCGCAGGCATGATGAAATACCGCTTCAACTGGAATCCGCCGATCCTGATGTCGCAGTTCAATCCGGACGTGCTCTATCACGCAGCGAATGTCGTGTTCAAGACCGCGGACGGCGGCTACTCGTGGAAAGTAATTAGCCCTGATTTGACGACGAACAATCCGGAAGAGCTCAAGCTGAGCGGCGGGCCCGTGAGCCCGGACAATTCCACCGCCGAGTTTCATTGCACGATCACGGCCCTGGCGGAAAGTGCGCTCGATGCAAACACTTTGTGGGCTGGTACCGACGACGGCAACGTGCAGGTAACGCACGACGGCGGTCAAACGTGGACGAACGTGGCCGGCAACCTCAAGGGCCTGACGCAAGAAGCTTGGGTAACGTCCATTCACACTTCCTACCGCGACGCCGGGACGGCGTATGCGTCGTTTGATAGGCACATGCTCGATGATTTCGCCCCCTACGTCTACGTGACCCACGATTCAGGGAAAACGTGGACAAAGATGGTCAACGGTCTGCGCGGCTACGTTCATGTGGTCGCCGAAGACCCCAGGCAGCCGGACCTGCTGTATGCGGGAACCGAACTGGGGTTCTTCGTTTCGTTCGATGCGGGGCAAAACTGGACGGACTTCCGGCTGGGGCTGCCGCCTCTTCCCGTGTACGATCTGGCGGTCCATCCGCGTGATAACGACCTGATCATCGCGACTCACGCGCGCGGCTTCTATATTCTCGACGACGCGACCCCGCTTCAAAGACTCACGGAAGCAATGAAGAGAAACGTCGATCTGTTCCCCCCCTCGCGCGGGACGCGCTACAACCGATGGAGCGACACGAGCACGCTTGGCTCGCGCGTCTGGGTCGCCGAGAACAAGCCCTATGGGTCGATCATCTCGTACTACCTTTCGGAGTCGATCCCGACCGGGAAGGTCAAGATCAGCATCCTTGATTCAAACGGAAAGGCGATTCGCGTGTTCGAAGGGCCGGGCGCACGCGGCTTGAACCGCACGGCCTGGGACCTGCGGGAAAACACTTCCCTTGAAAGCACGCCGGACTCAGAGCAGATGTGGCGAGGACTTCAGGGAGTTCGCGTCCTTCCTGGCACCTACACGGCTCGGCTCGAAGCGTTCGGAGAGACTCAGGAGCAAAAGTTCGAGGTGCGGATGGATCCGAACGTGAAAACAAGCGCCGAGGACATGGCGGAATACTACAAGGCAATGCAGCGGCTCGAAAAAATGCAGGTTTCCATCGCGCGGTCGCTCGAGCGCATCCGCCGCATCGACGCACAGGTCTATGAGATGGAGAAGACCTGGAGCGACGCGGACGCCATACAGATGGGCAAGAACGTTCAGCAGGAGCTGGCGACCGTGCGCGACGATCTGCGGCCTCCGCGCTACTTCCCCGAGCACTTGAATCTGGCGAGCCGCGTCAACCAACTGGCGGAAGAGGTCGGCAACTATTCGGGCCGTCCAACGGTAGCGCAGGAAGAGTACATCGGCGTGTTCGAGGGGCAGGTCCGCGGAGTCGTGGCCCGGCTGAATGAGGTGATCTCCGGGGATCTGAAGGAGCTCAACGCTCGCCTTGCGGCAGCGCACGTTCCGAACGTCTCGCCAGAACTCGAATTAGCGGACAGCAACTGAAGACCGCAGGAGGAGGACTCATGCGTTTTTGCGGTAAGGCCATTGCGTGCATCTCTCTGTGCTTTTTCCTTTCCTCGGCGCCCCTGAAGGCCCAGCAGGTTTCGTCGCGGTTGATGGATGACCTGAACTGGATGGAGTTCAAGCAGCTGGTGCCAGCGAAGATCAATACCGTGATTCTGACGGTCGGAACGCTCGAAGCGCACGGCTTCATCAACAACGGCGCGGACAACACGGTCCCGATTGCTTTGGCGAAGGCAATCGCACCCGACCTCAACGCGCTGATCGCGCCGCACATCCCCTACGGCATCACGGGTATTCTCGCTCCGTACCCCGGAAGCCTTCATATTCCGGAAGAACCGTTCAGGAACTATGTCCGCGCGGTGCTTCTCGGCCTCGTGAGCAATGGCTTCAAGAACATCATCATTCTCAACGGGCACGGGCCGCAGGTGGGAACGTTGCAGGAATTGGCGGAGCAGATTTCGCTTGAGCACAAGGTCAACACGCTTGTGATCAATTGGTGGATCCTAACGGCGGACGTCACCAAGGAGGTCTTCGGGGAGGATGGCGGCCACGCCACCAACAACGAGACGGCGATGGTGCAGGCCATCGACCCGAAGCTGGTTCACTGGGATCTCTACACGGGCAAGGACATGGCAACGGCGCTTCCGTCTCCTTCAGACGGTTGGTCAGCGACGCCGTTTCCATCCACGATTCTGCTCTACACCGAAGGGCAGGGATTGCCGAAGGACCGCAGCCAGGCCAAAGCCGAGGAGTATTACCAGAAAGTGGTCGCCCGCGTGAAGGCTGTCGCACAGGATACGCTGCACAAATGGGCCGCGGCCGGATTCAATTAGCTCGGACGAGCCAGAACTGGCTTGAAGCAATTGACGACGGCACTCCGGACGCTGAAACCTAGCTGATGGGCGGCCGCTTCGTGTGCCAATCCGTGTGGGCCTGATAAAGACGCGCCGCCGCAATCACGGCGTGATCGTTCGTTGCGCGGCCGAGGAATTGCACGCCGAACGGCAGATTGTCCTTGCTGAAACCGCAAGGCACGGTTATCGCCGGCAGGCCGCACAAGCTCGAAATTCCGTCAGGCGCCCGTTCCTCGATCGGATCCTCCGAATCGTCGTCCACTCCTTCGATCAGAGACGCCGCGCTCGACTCGCCGGCGGTGGCCAGGACATCGTAGTCGTCGAAGAGCCGGTCGATTCTTTCCTGTAAGAACGTGCGCACTCGCTGAACCTGGAGATAATCGCCCACCGAGAATTGAAGGCCTGCGTAGCCGTTGATTTTTCCGAGCGGATCCTCCAGCTGCATGCAGCGGCCCGATTCGATCAAGTCCTGAAACGCGGAAACGGCCTCCATTTGAATCGTCAGCTCGGCCACCTGCTCGTAGGGGCCGTCGGGTATCGCAACGTCGGAGACGCGCGCTCCGTTCTCTTCAAGCACCTTGAGCGCGCGATTCACCGCATCGTCGAGCCCCGGTTCGACCTTGTCCCAAACGTTGGTCAGGCGTCCGATTCGCAACGGCGTCTTCGGTTCCAGCTCCGCCGCGGGGTAGTCGAATTTCCCCGGCAATGAATTGATGTCCTTCGGGTCGTGCCCGCCGATCACCGAAAGGACGATGCCGCAGTCATCGGCTGTGCGCGCCATGGGGCACAGCTTGTCCATCGACCACGCGATCGCCATCGCGCCCCAGCGGCTCACACGGCCAAATGACGGGCGCATGGCCGCGATTCCGCACCACGCTCCCGGACAAATCGTTGACCCGCGTGTGTCAGACCCGAGTGCCCACGGCACAAGCGCCGCCGAAACCGCCGCGCCCGAACCACTCGAAGATCCGCATGTCCAGTACTTCATGTTCCACGGATTCCGCGAGGCTCCCTGAAGCGATGCGTGCGCGGAGGAGTATCCCAAGCCCCCCGCAAGCTCGATCATCGCGACTTTGCCGATCAGGACGGCCCCGGCGCTGTTCAACTTCTCCACCAGCGTCGCGTTGTAATTGAATTTTCGATTCGCGAAAATGCGTGCGCCCCAGGTGGTGGGGTAACCCTCGACGGCGACCAGGTCCTTCAATCCGTACGGGACCCCGTGCAGCGGACCGCGGTAGTGACCCACTGAAATCTCTTCCTCCGCCGCGTGCGCCTGCTTCAAGGCCAGCTCACGGGTGATCGTCGCATAGGCATTCAGCTTGGGGCCAAGGCCCTCGCTTCGCGCGAGAAAGCTCTCCGCAAGCTCCACCGGCGAGATCTTCCGATCGCGAATTTGGTCTCCCAGTTCACGCACTGAGAGGTATAGGACGCTTTCGTCGAGCACGGCTATTCGCCCCCTCCCTCTCTCATATTTGAGCCGGGCCCGTCGAAAGACACGCGCAGCACGCTGGCCGGCGGGTCGCCATTCTCCACCTTGAATGCAAGGACCGGGGCCAGAAGCCGCTCCTGCTGTGCGAGAATGCGGCGCAGCCGCTTCTTCTGGGCGTCGGAGAACCGGCTGCCGTACTTGCGGAGAATGTTGGCAAGCTTTGCCTCGACGCTGGCCACCTGCTGAGGCGTCAGACCCTTGAGCGGTTCCGGTCGCTCCTTCTGAGCGAAGGCAGGCGGGCCGGCGGCGGCCGCCAGCACGACCGGCGCGGAGAGCGAAGCCGCGACGAGGGCTGCGTCACGTCCAAATTGCCGACGGGAGACCTTACGCCCGGCAGTGGATTCTGTTTGCGCGTCGGGCGGGGCATGTGGCTCTGATTTAGAAGATTCAGGCACGGGGGGCATGCTGCCGGATATAATATGCAATCGTCAAGCGGAGATTTGCACTTCTCCCTATCTTCAACCGGATGAGATGCTTGCCGTTCCTCGGCCGTCTCGCCAGATGGGACTATTCCCCAATGATCGCTTCCGTTCGTCTCGGTCGAGCCACCCGTACTGGTCGTTCTGCGCACTGCGCCTTTCAAGTGCTCCTCTGCTTGCTTGCGGCCTCCCTTCTCGCGTCCCGCGCGGCCTCACAACAGCCGGTGGAGCAGAACGAATTCCTGCGCGCTACGTTTCTCAAGCATGAATTCTCAGCTCGCCACTTCGGGCCCGCGAGATGGCTTCAAAACGGCAAGAGCTACACGACCGTGGAGCCTTCCTCTGCTGCCCACGGCGCGCTCGACATCGTCCGCTACGACACGGGAACGGGAGAGCGGGAAGTCCTGATCTCCGCTTCGGACTTGGTTCCTCCAGGCGCGAAGGAGCCCCTTGAAATCCAGGATTACGACTGGTCGTCGGACATGAATCGCTTGCTCGTTTACACGAACTCGCGGCGAGTCTGGCGCCTGAACACTCGTGGCGACTACTGGGTGTTTGATCGCCCGACGAAGACGTTGCGCAAGCTCGGCGGAGATGCGGACGCCGCGACCCTTATGTTCGCGAAGTTCTCGCCCGACGGCTCGAAGGTGGCTTATGTCCACCAGAACAACATCTATGCCCAGGACGTGCAATCCGGCGCCATCACCCAACTGACGCACGACGGGTCCGATACGATCATCAACGGAACTTCGGACTGGGTATACGAGGAGGAGCTGGATATCCGCGACGCGTTTCGTTGGAGCCCTGACGGCAAGCGCATCGCCTACTGGCAGTTCAACACCAGCCCGGTCAAGAACTACGCGCTCATTTACGACGTGGGTGCGCCCTATGACGTGGTGACGCACATTCCCTATCCGGAGTTCGGCGTCTATCCGTTCGTCAAGAATATTCCCTACCCCGAGCCCGGGACACCGAACTCACTTGTCCGCATCGGCGTCGTGAGCTCCGCCGGCGGAGAGACGCGGTGGATGCAGGTCACCGGTGATCCGGAAAAGAGCTATATCGCTCGGATGGACTGGGCGGGAGACTCGGATTCACTCGTCATTCAGCATCTCAACCGGCGGCAGGATACGATCGATGTGATGCTGGCCGACGCGAACACGGGCGCAACGTCGGTTGTGCACACCGAGCACGATGAGGCTTGGGTGGATGTGGTCGACGATCTCGAGTGGCTGCACGGCGGCAAGGACTTTCTGTGGGTGAGTGAAAGCGACGGCTGGCGCCACGTTTACACGGTTTCGCGAGACGGGAAACAGGTGCGCCTGGCCACGCCCGGCTCCTTCGATGTCGTCGACGTCCTGCGCGTTGATCCCCAAGAACAGTGGATCTATTACATCGCGTCCCCGGACAGCGCCACGCAGCGTTTTCTGTATCGCAGCCGGCTCGACGGCAGATCTCCGCCCGACCGCGTGACTTCCGCGGACGAACCAGGCACGCACAGCTATGACATCTCGCCCGATTTTCACTGGGCCTTCCATACATATTCAACGATCGATGCGCCGCCCCAGACCGAGCTCGTTCGGTTTTCCGACCAGCATGTCGAACGCATCCTCGAAGACAACTCTGCGTTGCGCGCAAAGCTGAAGGACCTGATTGCCGCGCCGACCGAGTATTTCAGGTTGGATATCGGAGCAGGCAGTGTGTTGGACGCGTGGATGATGAAGCCGAAGGACTTCGACGCCGCAAAGAAGTATCCGGTCTTGGTTTACGTCTATGGCGAACCTGCGGGGCAGACGGTGGGCAACCACTGGGACGGCGAGCAGGGTCTATGGCACCGCTTCATTGCAAACCGGGGATATCTGGTCGTGACCTTCGATAACCACGGGACTCCCGCACCGCGGGGCCGCGACTGGCGGAAGATCGTGCACGGCGCGGTCGGCGTGCTCTCGTCGAAGGAACAAGCTGCGGCGCTTCAGAAGTTCGAGCAGACGTATCCGTTCGCGGACGCGTCGCGTGTGGCGGTCTGGGGCTGGAGCGGAGGCGGCACCAACACGCTGAACCTCATGTTCCGTTCCCCGGAACTCTACAAGGTGGGAATGAGCGTGGCTCCTGTTCCGGACCAGCGGCTCTACGATTCGATCTACCAGGAACGCTTCATGGGACTTCCGCAGCAAAACGCCGCGGGCTACCAAGCGAGTTCCGCGATCAATTTTGCCGAAGGCCTTCGCGGAAACCTGCTGATCGTCCACAGCTCGGGCGATGACAACGTCCATTACCAGGGAACCGAACTGCTCATCAACCGCCTCGTGGAACTCGGCAAGCAATTCGATTTCATGGAGTATCCCGGACGCACCCATTCGCTTTCCGAAGGCCCGGGAACTCATTACCACCTCTACTGCCTGCTGACGAGATATCTTGAGGACTATCTCTCGCCGGGTCCCAAACTGCCTTGATCCCTTTACATCAGTGAGATAATGCCTGCCGCATGACGAAGCTCCTTGGAATCGACGTGGGCACCGGCGGAACGCGCGCTGTGCTGCTCGACGGCGCGGGGCGCGTCCTCGGCTCGGCCACGAGCGAGCACGCCGCGATTTCCGCTCCGCGAATCGGGTGGGCGGAGCAGGATCCACCCGACTGGTGGCGCGCGGCGTGCGCCGCGGTGAAGGAATGCCTGGAACGGACGCAGACGCGCGCCGACGAAGTTACCGGCATCGGTCTGACGGGCCAGATGCACGGCATGGTCCTGCTCGATCGCGCAGGCGAAGTGCTACGCCCGTCGATTATTTGGTGCGATCAGCGAAGCGAAGAGCAGGGGCGCGCGATCACCGCAAAGGTCGGCGCGCAGCGGCTCATCGAACTCACCGCGAATCCCGCGCTCACGAACTTCACGCTGACGAAAATCTGGTGGGTGCAGCAGCACGAGCCGGAAATCTGGTCGCGCGCTGCGACTGTGCTGCTGCCCAAGGACTACGTCCGCTTCCGGCTGACGGGCGACCGCGCTTGTGACGTTGCGGATGCGTCCGGCACGCTGCTCTTTGACGTCGTGCACCGCCGGTGGTCAACCGAGATGATGGAGGCATCGCACGTGCGCCCGGAACAATTGCCGCGCGTGTACGAGTCTCCCGAGATCACGGGGCGCGTATCGACGGAAGGCGCGCGCGCGATAGGCCTGCGCCAAGGAACTCCCGTCGTGGCTGGCGCAGGCGACCAGGCGGCTGGCGCCGTCGGAATCGGCATTGTGCGCCCCGGCGCTGTGAGCGCCACGATCGGGACATCGGGCGTTGTGTTCGCCGCCACCAGCACGCCCACGCTTGACCCGAAGGGCCGCATCCACACCTTCTGCCACGCCGTTCCGGGACGCTGGCACGTGATGGGAGTCACGCAGGCCGCCGGGTACTCGCTGCGATGGTTCCGCGATGAACTCTGCAAGTTTGGTGACGGCTCGCAACGCGTGTCCTACGATCAACTGACCTCTGAAGCCGCGAAAACGAACGCCGGAGCCGATGGCCTGCTCTGGCTGCCCTACCTGATGGGTGAGCGCACGCCGCATCTCGATCCTGACGCGCGCGGCGCGCTGGTTGGCCTTACCGCGACGCACACGCGCGGGCACGTGGTCCGTGCGATCCTTGAGGGCGTGGCCTTCAGCCTTCGCGACACGCTGACAATTTTTGCGGAGCTGCGACTCCCCGTGCGATCGATGCGCGTGGGGGGCGGCGGCGCGCGGTCACCGCTGTGGCGGCAGATTCAGGCGGACGTTTACAACATGCCTGTGGAAGTGCTCGAAGCGGAAGAGGGCGCCGCATACGGCGCGGGCTTGCTCGCCGGCGTTGGCGTCGGCGCGTGGTCATCGGTCGAGAGCGCCTGCGATGCCGCCGTGCGCGTTGCCGAACGCGTCGAACCTGAGGCAAAGCGCGCCGCGGTCATGAGCCGCCGCTACGTGGAATACCAAAACCTCTATCCTGCACTGAAAAGCACTTTTCATCGCGCCAATGTCTGACCTCTGCCCCGTGCGGAGAAGGCCGCGATCTCGTATTGACGGGTAAACGCTTTCACGGTAGATACAAAGCTGCCGCTTTTGGCCGCCCGCCGAATCGCACCTCGGCGGCGCCAATGCCATGGGAGAGACGCACATGACCTCAGACAAGCCGGCTCGCCGGGATTTCTTGAAGAGCGGAGTTACCGCCGTTGCCGGTGCCGCCGCCTGTTCGCTCGTGTCGCCCGCTCACGCGTGGGCTCATCCGGCGGCTGCCCTCGAGTCTCCTTCTCCCGCCGCTCCCACTGCCCGCATCAAGCTCGACTTCGAGCGCCAGATCGGCCAAATCGATCGCAACATCTACGGCAACTTCACCGAGCATCTCGGGCGTTGCATCTATGGCGGCATCTATGACGAGGGCTCGCTTCTCTCGGATAGCGACGGCTTCCGCAAGGACGTGCTCGAGGCCGCTCGCGGCCTTCACATTTCAGTGTTGCGCTGGCCCGGAGGGAATTTCTCGTCCGGTTACAACTGGAAGGACGGCATCGGACCAAAAGACTCCCGGCCCCGCCGCTGGGACACCGCTTGGCAGGCGGAGGAGTCCAATCGCTTCGGCACCGACGAGTTCGTGGCCTACTGCCGGAAGGTGGGCGCAGAGCCTTATATCTGCATCAACATGGGCACGGGCACGATGCAGGATGCCGCGGATTGGGTCGAGTACTGCAACGGAACGATGAACACCGCCTGGGCCAATCTGCGGCGTAAGAACGGCCACGCAGAACCGTACAACGTGAAGTATTGGGGGCTCGGAAATGAGATTTACGGCAGTTGGCAGGCCGGCCACAAGACGGCGACCGAGTATGCGGAGTTGGCGCTCGAATTCGCGAAGATGATGCGCTGGATCGACCCGGACATCAAGCTCATCGCCTGCGGCGGAAACAATTCGGAGTGGGACCGCCAGCTCCTCGAGCGCGTCGGCGAGGTCGCGGACTACATCTCGCTGCATCACTACGGCGGCAATCTCGATACGGCAAAGGAAATGGATGACGCCTCACATCTCGAACGGCAGGTCCGCATCCTTGAGGCCGTGATCACGTCGACGCCGATACGAGGCGAGAAGAAGGAGCCCGTGAAGATCGCCGCGGACGAGTGGAACATCTGGTTCCGCTCGTGGTTCAAGCGGGGTGAAAATCACAAGCTCGAGGAAATCTACAACCTGCGCGATGCGCTATGGGTCGGCACGGCGCTCAATATCTTCCATCGCCACTGCAACGCGGTGAAACTCGCCAATCTCGCGCAGCTCGTGAACGTAATCGCGCCGATCATGACCAACGAGAAGAGCCTCGTGCTGCAAACCACCTATTTCCCTCTTCAGTTGTACGCCGAGCATTGCCAGAGCATCGCTCTCGACGCCCTCGTGCGCTCGGCCACCTTCCCCAATATGCCGGAAGCTCCGTACCTTGACGTCTCGGCCACCACAGACCAAGAAGGTGAGAAGCTGACACTCGCCGTCGTAAATCGCCATCCCACTGACGACATCACGGCTGAAATTGTGACGGAGGGCCTGAAAATAGGCACCACCGGCGATCTCTACGAGGTCAACGGCCCCAACCTCGACTCGACGAACACGTTCGACGCGCCGAATAACGTCGGCGTAAAGAAGCGCTCGTTCTCGGGCGCCGGGCCCAGTTTCCGACAGACGTACCCTGCGCACTCGTTGAGCGTGCTAACCCTGTCGGCCTGAAGTCGCGTCCGATTGCGTGAGCCGCAAGTCCAGCGACAGCTTTCCGCCCTTCCGCGGAGGGCTCGCCAACGCAATTGCCGCGCAGTCTTTCACGATCCAGTCCGCACCGCTTTCGCGCAACTCCGCGTCGGCGGCGATCGTCGAGATTCCAATCACTCTCGCTCCCGCGCTCTTCCCCGAGCGAATTCCTGCGGGCGCGTCCTCCACCACGACGCAATCCTCCGGCGCAAATCCCAGCATCTCGGCGGCTTTGCAATAGGGCTCCGGCGCAGGCTTGCCGTTCTTGACGTCGCTCGACGTAATCAGCGCGATCGGCCGCGGCAAGCTCGCCGCCCGCCAACGCACCTCCGCAAGCGGCCGGGTGCAGGAGGTCACAATCGCCCAGCGTTCGCGCGGTAGAGACGTAAGCAGCTCCATCGCCCCGGGCAGCGCGACGATGCCCTCGGTATCTTCGATCTCGCGGCGCTCGACCTCGCTGTTCTCGCGAAGAGCATCGCCATTCGGCAGATACTCGCGCACGGTGGTTAGGCTCGGGCGTCCATGCGCCGCGCGCACCACCTCGCTGGGATCGAACCCATGCTCGATCGCCCACTGCGTCCACACGCGCTCGACCGCCGGAGTGGAGTCGATCAGTACGCCATCCAAATCGAACAGCAGCGCGCTGCACACAATTTGAGTCACGGAAACCGTTCGCATGGACATATTGTAATGGATGTTCCTCGTGACAAACGGGTGCGGGGAATTATGAGGCTTTCACGGCACTCGGCCGCGCTTCTTTGGACGCCGCTGCTGCGGAGATTTGCTCCTTCGCGATTTCCATCAGCCGAGGAAGCACGTCGCCGAAGGCGGTTTGCGAAGGCCGGCCGAAATCGAAATAGAGCCGTTTGTATAGGGGATAGAGCTGGTCGTAGACCCGCTGCGCCTCGGGCTCAGGTTTGTACACCGTATGCGGCGGGCAAATCTGTCGTTGAGCCTCTTCGATGGTTTGAAATGTGCCCGCGGCCAAAAAGGCAAAAATCGCAGAGCCAAGGCTCGTCACCTTCCGGCTCGGCACCAGAACAGGCCGCCCAAGAACATTCGCGTAGATTTGGTTCAGCACCGTGTTCGTCTGTGGAATGCCGCCTGTATTGATGACGCGGTCGATGTTCGTCCCGTGCTCGGCCATGCGGTCGAGGATCACGCGTGTGTGGAATGCGGTACCCTCGATCGCGGCAAACAGTTCATCCTTCGCCGTGTGCTGCAGGTTCCACCCAAGCGTGATGCCCCGCAGATTCGCGTTCACCAGCACCGTCCGGTCGCCGTTGTCCCACGTCATTCGCAGCAGCCCTGTTTGCCCGGCGCGATAATTCTCCAGGCCCGCACTCAGCTCCACCACGGATGTCCCCGCGCGCGTCGCAATCGCGTTGAAAATGTCGCCCGTCGCCGAAAGGCCCGCTTCGATTCCCGTGTATTTCGGGTGCACGCTTCCCTTCACGACTCCGCACACGCCGGGTACCAGCCGCGTTTGGCGCGAGATGCCGATGATGCATGTCGAAGTCCCCACGACGTTGGCGATGTCTTTTTCCTGCGTGCCCGCGCCGATGGCGTCCCAGTGCGCGTCAAACGCTCCCACCGGAATCGGAATGCCCGCGCGCAGCCCGAGCTTCTCGGCCCAGAACGGCGACAGCGTTCCCGCAATCTTGTCCGACGTCTCATACACGCCTTGCAGTTTGTCGCGCACCCCGGCGAGCAGCGGATCCAACTTGGTCAGGAACTTTTCGGGAGGAAGCCCCCCAAGGTCCGGATGCCAGAGCCATTTGTGCCCCATCGCGCAAACGCTGCGCTTCGCCTTTCCGGGATCTGTGACGCCGCACAGCGTCGCGGCAACCATGTCGCAATGCTCGAACGCGCTCGCCAGCTGCCCGCGCTTCGCGGGATTGTGGCGCAGCCAGTGCAGCAGCTTCGCCCAGCCCCATTCCGACGAATAGACGCCGCCGCACCACTCGATCGCTTCCAGTTTTTCGCGATGCGCCAGCTCTGTAATTTCCGCGGCTTCGGACTTCGCGCGGTGATCGCACCACAGGTAATACTCGTCGAGCGGCGCCATCCCCGCGCCCACCGGAATCACCGACGAGCCTGTCGTGTCGAGCGCGATCGCCTCGATCTTGTCGCCCGAAACGCCCGCCGCATTCACAGCCTCGCGCGTCGCGGCCGCAAGTCCTCGCATATGGTCCTCGTGCGATTGCGTGGCGTATTCGGGATCTTCGCGTTTGCGGTGCAGCGGATATTCGGAGACGGCGGAGCCGAGCATTCCCTTCGCGCTGTCGACAATCGACACTCGCACGCTCAGAGTCCCGAAGTCGACGCCCGCTACGATGGCCATCCGAGGTTGCGCTCCGCGCTAATTGGTGTGACGCTCGTGCCAGTACGTTTCCCAGCCGAGGTAACGCGTCGCCGCTTCGTGCACCGCCGCCGCGACAGTCGAGAAATTCGCGGCCACGTGATGCTCGAATCCGTTCTCACAGATGTAGTGCAGCAGCTTCTGCATTCGCGGTATCTCCACCACTCCCGCGCCGCCGAACGTCTCGAGCGGATCGTCCGTAAATCGCCCGCTCCCCACGTAGCCCCGCATCCGCCCGGCCGTGTCGTTGGTTGAAAACCGCGCGAATGTCATGGCTCCCGGCTTCACCAGCCCGACGCAGGTGCCGAACGTGTTGTCCTTCCCCACGGTTCCGGCGATGATCTCCTGAAAATCCATTTTTGTGCTCTTGAAGAAGTGCTTTGGCAGATTGCTGCAGTGGAAGCAGACGGCCTTGTCCGGATTGTCGCCGTAGTTGTTGTTCCAGTCGAGCAGCGCGCTCGGTGTCTCCGACGCCAGCCGCAGCACGTGCATGCCCAGCACGCCGCAGATGTCCACCTCGCAGGCGCTGGACATCAGGTCGTCGCTCATCATGCTCATCACCGTGCACGGAACGACGCCCAGATTCTCTTCGAGCGACGTCCAGCACTGCACCGCGCTGATGGTCACCTCGGTTTGCTTCATCCACTGGTCGATCACCGCGCCGAGCTTCGCCATCTTCAGCAGGGCCGCCTTCGGCACGTCTTTGGTCGAGACGTACTTCTCGATATCGCGCAGCTTCGTTTGCGCCGCATCGTCCGTGTCCTTCATTCGCCCGATCCGCCCGAGGACCTCGGAAAGATCGAGCGTCTCGACCGATATCCCCTGCGACTCGAGAATTTTCTCGCTGTAGCGTACGGTGTTGAACGCCGCCGGCCTCGCCCCGATGCTCCCGATCCGGAGATTCTTCAGGCCGTTCACCACGCGGCACGTGGCCGCGAAGGACTGCAGGTCCTTCTTGAACTCCTCCGCGCTGGGCGAGACGGTATGCGACGTCGTAAGCGAATAAGGAATGCCGTATTGCTTCAGGTTGTTGCAGGCAGACATCTTGCCACAGAAGCTGTCGCGCCGGTGCGAGATGGTCATCTTCGACGGAGTATCCGGCGTCGCCTGCACCAGGACGGGCACGCGCAATCCGGACAGCCGCAGTGTGTCCGCGATGGCCCGCTCATCCCCGAAATTCGGAAGCGTCACGATTACGCCGTCGATCTTCGCCCCGTTCTCGCGGAACAGCGCGGCGCACCGCTTCGCCTCTTCATACGTCTCCACTGCACCGTACTTGCTCTGCGAAAGCTCGAGCGCCACCACGTCCATCCCGGACTGCTGCAGCGTCTGGATCATTTCCGTCCGGCCAGACTCCGCCAGATGCCCCGGGAAAAATCCTCGGTTCCCGACGATCAGGCCCATCGTCATTTTCTTTTTATCGTTTCCCATGGATCGCCCCACGAACCGCAAGCAACCGCGCTTGCACGCGGTTCACTTCTTCCCTGCCGTCTGCCCGTAATAAGCTTTGCTGCCGTGCTTCCGCAGGAAGTGCTTGTCGTGCAGAGCCTGACCGAGCGGCGGCGCGTTGTTCGCAAGGCCGAAGGTGTAGTAAGCCATCCGCGCCACCGACTCCAGGATCACGGCGTTGTGGGCCGCCGTCGCAACGTCCGGGCCCCAACAGAACGGGCCGTGCCCGCGAACCAGCACCGCCGGGATGCTCGCGGGATCCAGGTTCTCGAACGTTCGGCAGATTGCCACGCCGGTATTCTTCTCGTAGTCCGAATCGATCTCATTCGCGGTGAGGTTTTCGGTCACCGGCACCGGACCGTGAAAGTAATCCGCATGAGTCGTCCCCAGGCACGGGATCGGACGCCCAGCTTGCGCCCAGGAGGTGGCGAATTCGGAGTGCGTGTGCGCGACCCCGCCAATCTGCTCGAACTCTCGATAGAGCAGAACGTGGGTCGGAAGGTCCGAGGATGGCCGCAGGTCCCCGTCCACCACGGTCCCGTCGAGGTCCGTGATCACCATGTCGCCTGGCTTCAGTTTGTCGTAGGGAACGCCGCTCGGCTTGATGGCAACCAGGCCCTGCTCCCGGGTTATGCCGCTGGCGTTGCCAAAGGTATAGAGAACAAGCCCCTTACGGACGAGCTCGAGATTTGCCTCCAGGACCTCTTCGCGCAGTCGTTGCAGAAGCATGGCGTGATCGGTAGCTCCGGGCCCGTCGTGAGCAAACGTTTTCTCAAAACGTAGACCCTACTGGACTCGCCTCTTGCTGTCAATCACAATTCCCCCTGGCGAGATCACTCCGCCAGGCTCTCTCGTGCCGCCGCGACCCGCCCGGCGCTCTTTCCCCTCCCGTTCGGCGTCTTGGGTGCCATGGCCGTCGAGTGGCGCAGGACCAGCGTAGTCCGGAGAGTGTATTCGGTTCCCGCGGGCGACGGCGTCTTGCGCTCCACCTCTGCCAGCAGCGCGTTGAAGGCCAGCCGTGCGATTTCTGCTTGGGACATCTTCACCGACGTCAGCGGCGGCGCCACGAACTGGGCGAGTCGAATGTCGTCGAATCCGATCACCGACAAGTCCTGGGGAATATGGACCCCCTGGTCGTAGCTCTCCCTCATCGCCCCGATCGCCGTCATGTCGTTCGAGCAAATCACCGCCGTGGGACGCCTCGGCAACGCAAGCAGCCTGCGCATCGCCTCAATTCCGCCGTCCATGGTGTGGTTGCCTTCGATCAAATACTTCGGCTCGAGCGCCAGGCCGATTTCTTCCATCGACTGCGAGAAAGCCCGCTGCCGGGCGACCGCGGACTTCAACGAGAGCGGTCCGGAGATGAACGCGATTCTTTCGTGCCGCAGCGCCGCGAGGTGTTGCACGGCCTGCCTCAAACCGTGCAGGTAATCGATCCGGATATTGCTGACCCTCGGCAGCGGTGGACCCACGTCGATGAAAACGAGCGGCACGTTGCGCGACTTCAAGTCGTCGAACAGCGCCTCTTCCATGCCGAACGTGACGATCGCGACTCCTTCCACCCGCCGCTCGATCATCCGGCGAACAGAAAGCTCCATGCGCTTGGGATCGTGAACGGTCGATGTCAGCAGAACTTCGTAGTTATGCTGGACCGCCATGTCCTCGAATCCCTGCACGATCTCGGGAAAGAAGGGATTGGTGATTTCCGAGACGATCAATCCGAAGGTGCGGCTCCGGCCGGAAACCAGCGCGCGCGCTTGCGTGTTCGGATAATAGCCGAGCTCCTCGATGACCTTCCATACCCGGCGCGAAAGTTGCGGCGTGACCGTCGGGATCCCGTTGATTGTCCGTGAAACAGTGGCGATGGAAACCTTGGCTCGCTTGGCTACCTCGTGAATGCTCAAAGCATTTGCCTCAGGTCGACCGGACCGAACACACTGGTCGACTCACAAGCGACACGTTGCCGAAAGAAACAGGGGATGACGTGTCAGGGCTCCTTCCCGCGCGTTCTAGCTTCTGCGCGCCATTGTGAGGACAGCGGTCCGCATTTGTCAACTGTCTCCACCGCTTGCGAAACGCGGCTTTCTAGCCCCGGTATTGGCTGCCCGTATCCACTTTCCAGTAAGTCGCATAACGTTCGCCGTAGATGCGGTGCAGCGGAATCAGCGTCGTCGTGTCCTTCTGTCCGACGGTTTGGAAGGTCAGAGGCTGCCCCTTCACCGGCTCCAACCAAGCCATGGACTCGAGTTCTTCAGGCGATTTCACGGAAATGTCGGACGATCCTTCCGGCTTCGCCCTCGGAGGCGCGAGTTCCGTATTCCCTTGATCCGCGTCGTACTGCATCTCCTTGGTCAGTCCGTTGGTTCCGAGCCGGCCGGCCAGCACGATTGGGCCGTACATGGCCGCTTGCTCTGTCGGATCGCCCAGTAGAGGCTCGGCGTGCAGTTTCATCGGCAATTTCACTTCAAGCTTGTCTCCATCCGCCCAGGTCCGGTGAATCTTCAGGTAGCTCCCGGGGCTGGCAAACGCGTCTAACGCTTTTCCATTTACGGACGCGGCGCCGCCCGCCGCGACCCAGCTCGGGATGCGCACCGCGATCGTCGTTGCGATCGGCTCTTTCGCCTTCACCGTGATTGTCGTGCCGTCCTGCTCGGGGAAGCTCGTCTCCTGCCGCAGCGTGATTCCCTTCTCCGGCCAGCGCACCTCGGACGCGATGAACAGGTTGACGTACGCTCCGTCTTCATCGTGGAAGTAGATCGAGTCCCCGAATTTCGAGAACTCCTCCGCTCCCGTGCCCGTGCAGCACCAGAACGAGTTGTACTCCGAATTGAAAAACTTCCAGAAGCCGGTCTGGAGCGGAAGGTAATACATCTTCATCCCGTTCGGGTCCTGCGTTCCCAGCCGCGAGTTGAATAGCGTCCGTTCGTAGTAATCGAAATACCGCGGATCCGCCGTCCACTGATACAAGTGCCGTGTGAGCTTCAACATGTTGTACCCGCAGCAGCACTCCTCCGACCACAAGCTCAGTTCGCCCTTCAGGTTTCCGGGATCCGAATTCCACCCCTCGCCGTTGCTCGTGCCGCCCGTTGCATACGCCCGTTCCGATGTCACCTCATCCCAGAAATACTTCGCCACTTCGTGGTAATACGGGTCGCCGGTCAATTCGTAGCGGCGCGCCGCCCCGATCACCTTCGGTATGTGCGTGTTGACGTGCAGGCCCTTCAGTTCGTCCCGGTGTCCAGCCAGTGGATCCAAGAATGACGGTTGTTCGAACCTCCGCGCAATCCCGAAGTATTGATATCTCCCCGTTGCCGCCGCCAGATTGAACAGCACCTCGTTCGTCCCGCCGTACTCCGTCTTCAGGATTCGCTGCATGTGGTCGTCGCTGATTCCGTTGCACCAGTGCCCGATCCAGCCGGCCATTCCTTCGGCTACGGCGAGCGCCTGCTCGTTGTGGCAATACGTGTACATGTCCAGATTGCCCGCCATGATCTTGTGCAGCGTATAGAACGGCGCCCACACCGGCTTTCCCTCCATCAACCGGTCAAAGAACTCCTCTGGAAACGCGCTCAGGTACCCGTTGTTCATTTTCTGCTGGCACTTCGCCAGCTCCGCGACAATCGCGTCGCCCTTCGCCTTGATCGATTCGTCCCCGGTGCTCGCATACATCAGCGCCGTCGCCGATAGAAAATGACCCGTGAAGTGACCGCGCAGCTCGACCTTTGGACTCTCCCAGCCTCCCAGTGGCTCCGCCGAACTCGGCAGGCCTGCCGTGACTTTGAAATTGTGGACCAGCCGGTCTACCGAAAGACCTTCCAGGTATTTCTGATTGACTCGCGCCGCCTCCAGAAAAGGCCCGTCGAGGAGCCGTACCTGCTCGAGCGGAAACGGCACAGCCGCCAATGAGACTTCTTCGCGAGGTCCTCGTCGCCGCTGTGGCGGGACCGCCAGCAACCCTCCGCCCCCAAACGCGATCGACGCGGGAATGCACGCCGCCGCCGCCGAACCCACTATGCCCGACAACATCTCTCTGCGGGAAATTCGCCTCGAAGTAGCCATCGTGGAAGTCCCTCACTCGGATATAAAACTGGGGTCTCGGAAGGTATGCCCAATCCCAGCAAACGTTTTCTTTGCCGTACGGAAGGCTACTCCATCGGCATTACCCTGTCAACGAATCCCGTCCGGATTGAAACTCAGTCGCGGCCCGGCCAGAAATGGTAGCAGTAGAAGGCTCCCAGCGCCGTCAGCAGCCCGCCCCACCACACCGGAGCGTGCAACTCGGCCAGGACAGTAGCGGGCGGATGCGGCCATTCCGCAATCCCGCTTCCTAGGATCAGAAGCCCGTAGAGAAGCAACATGAAGCCCACGAAGAACCAGACCGGAATGATGTGGTGTTTTTCGGTCACGCTATATCACCAGAAAATGATTTGCAGAACCACCAACAGCACGAGCGCCACCACGCCCCAGAAAGCCGGCTTGTGCAGGAAATTCGCGTGCTGTTCCTTCGGCACGTCGGTGAGCGAGTAAACCAGCCCCCTCAGCTCTTCATCCGGCCGCGGCTTCGTCACCAGAGTCACCAGCACCGTCACCACCACGCACGTCAGGCACGACCACAGCGCCTGATACATGTCCTGCGCCAGCCCCTTCGCCAGCGGCGACAGCGCAAAGATGTGCACCCAGCGATCCGGATTCAGTTTCATCAGCAGAAACATCGTCGCCGACGAACTCACTCCGGCCAGCAGCCCCCAGAACCCCGCCCAGCGGCTCACGCGCTTCCACAGCATCCCGAGCAGCACCGTCCCGAACAGCGGCGCGATGAACATCCCGAACAGCGCCTGCACGTAATCCATGATGCTCGCGAACTGCATCACCACATATGCCGTCCCAATGCTCACGAACAAGCCGATCAACGTGCTCCAGCGTCCCATCGACACGTAATGTTGATCGGCGGCGTCCTTGCGCACGAACGGGCGGTAAATATCGTACGTCCACACCGTGGCGAACGCGCTCACGTTGCCGGCCATGCCCGCCATGAATCCCGCCACCAGCGCCGTGATTCCCAGCCCGAGCAGCCCGGGCCCGCAATACCGCGCCAGCATCAGCGGCAGCACCTCGTTATAGCTATGTTGCCCCGCTTGCAAATCGCTCGCCGGAACCAGGTGCATCGGCAGCACCGCCAGTCCGAGCAGTCCCGGCAGGATCACGATCAGCGGCACGGCCATCTTGAAAAACGATCCCAGAATCGGCGCCATCTTTGCCGCCCGAATATCCTTCGCCGAAAGTACGCGCTGCACCACCAGGAAGTCCGTCGTCCAGTAGCCCATCGACACCGTCGCGCCCAGTCCGAACACGATTCCCGTCCAGTGAATGCCCATGGGGTTCGCTGCGAACGAGCTGGTCGGTGCCCACAGGTGCGTGAAGTCCTGGCCGGGGAAATTCTGATGGATGCGCGCGAGCATCCCGCTCCATCCGCCCGTCTCGATCATCCCGAGGATCGGAATCAGCAGCGCGCCGAACCAGATCAGGAAAAATTGCAGCACTTCGTTGAAGATCGCCGAAAACAGCCCGCCCGCCGCCACATAAATTCCCACCGTCAGCGACGACACCCAGATGCTGAAGTTGATGTTCCAGCCCAGCACGACCTTCATCACCACGGCCATCGCGTACATGTTCACGCCGGACATCAAAATCGTCATCACCGCGAACGTGATCGCACTCAGCCCGCTCGCCTCCGGCCCGTAGCGCAGTTGCAGGTAGCCCGGCACCGAATGCGTCTTCGAGATGTAGTAGAACGGCATCATCACCAGTCCCAGGAACACCATCGCGGGAATGGCGCCGATCCAGTACCAGTGCGCGGCGAGGATTCCGTATTGATACGCGGACCCCGCCCACCCCATCAGCTCGAGCGAGCCGAGATTGGCCGACACAAACGCCAGCCCCGCAACCCACGCGGTCATCTCGCGCCCGGCCAGAAAGAAGTCCTCGCCGGTTTTCGCTTTTCCCTTCAGGTAAAAGCCGATCGCCAGAACGAAGGCGAAATAGAAAATGATGATGATCAGGTCGACGGGAGCAAGTTTTACGAGGTGCGGACCAGCCAAGAGGGCCAGAGTGGTTGGCATCTGTGTTTTGGGGGCCGCTTACACCGCGGCCGACGCACTCCAATACACTGTTTTGCAGCCGCTCGCAAGCCGGAAAACGAATACTCGGCGCCCCGGCTTCCGCGCGAACTCGCGCGATTCTATCATCAACCGCTCTGCCGCAAGCCGATTATGCGCCGCCCCTGTGCTTGCTCGGTTCTGGACTACTCGCTCGGCCGAATGTTCTGGTTCACCCGGAAAAAGTTCTTCGGATCGTACTTCTTCTTGATCTCGACCAGCCTCCGGTAGTTGTCCCGGTAGGTCGCCTGGACGCGGTCCTGCCCCTCTTCCATCATGAAGTTGACGTACGCGCCTCCCGCTGAGAACGGATGCAGCGCCTCCCAGTATTCCTTGCACCACTGCGTGATCTTCGCCGCGTTCGCTGGATCGGGATCCACGCCCACAATCACCTCCGCGAACAGCGCCTCGCGGAAGTTGTACGCCATATCGCTCTTCCCCACCCGCTGCGCCGCTCCGTTCACCGGGTAAAGGTGCATTGTCGACAGCATCGTTGGCAGCTTCGACCCGTGCTCCACGTGCCGCGCGATGGCTTCGTCGCTCAACTCCGTGAAGTTGTCGGCCCGCCAATACCACTGCAGCCCCGGCACGAAGAGCGGGTCGAACAGGCTTTGCACGGCCGGGAACGGCGCTGGCCCCACGTGGTCCAGCAGCGGATGCCCCACCGACCGCATCGGCCTCGTTGCCTCCTCAACCTGTTCTGCTGTTCCCGTGTTGCACCAGACGATGCCGCACACCTTTTTCATGTGCAGATTCGCCGGGAACATCGGCGCGGGCGGAATCACCAGGAACGCGAAAAAGCCGTTCACGTATTCGGGAGCCTTCTTAATGAAGTCTCGATAGGCCTTCAGCACCGTCGCGGCCTCCTCGAGCGCCCAGAACGTCGGCCCGAATTGCACGATGTTTACGGGATGCAGCCGGAACTCGAACGACGTGACCACGCCGAAATTCCCGCCGCCGCCGCGCACCGCCCAGAACAGGTCGGAATTCTCCTCGCTGTTTGCCGTCACAAACCGGCCATCCGCCAGCACCACATCCACCGACAGCAGATTGTCGATCGTCAGGCCGTACCTCCGCGTCAGATAGCCGATACCCCCGCCCAACGTCAGCCCAGCCACGCCCGTCGTCGAGATGAACCCGCACGGCGTCGCCATCCCGAACGCGTGAGTCGCGTGGTCCACATCGCCCCAGACGCATCCGCCCTCCACGCGCACGGTTTTCTGCGCCGGGTTCACGCGAATTCCCTTCATCCGCGAAAGGTCGATCACCAGGCCGCCGTCGCATATTCCTAGGCCCGCGCCGTTATGACCGCCGCCGCGAATCGCGGTCAGCATCCCGTTGCTCGCGCCATACCCCACCGCCGCGATCACGTCGGCTACGTCCACGCACCGCGCAATCAACTTCGGCCGCTTGTCGATCATCCCGTTGTAGACTTTCCGCGCCGACTCATACGCGGCATCTCCCGGTTGAATCAGCTCTCCCCGGAACGCGCCCTTCAACTGCTCCATCGTCTGTGCAGCCATGCATGATCCTCCCCGTGGTTTTAGGTTTCTTGATCCCGGCTAGTTGACCCGCTACCGCGCCGAAGTCGCGCTCTACGCGAAGCTGCCCGGCGCCCTAAAGTTCCGTGCAGCATACCAAATCTTCGCGAGCCCGTCAGTCGCCTGGAACCATTGGCTTCTCGGCTCCTGATGCGTTAAATTGTGAGGCTCCATGACCCCTGACGCCAAGACTCAGGCCGCCAATCAATCGGCAACTACTCCCGGCCACACTACTTTCGCCCGCGGCCTCGGCCTCTTCGACTCGGTCATGGTCGTCGTCGGCGTCATGATCGGCTCGGGAATCTTCATCGTCTCGGCTGAAATGTCCCGCGAGATCGGCAGCGCCGGTTGGCTCCTCGTCGCCTGGGGCTTCGCCGGCGTCCTCACCATCGCGGGAGCCCTCTCCTACGGCGAACTCGCCGCCATGATGCCTCACGCCGGCGGCATGTACATCTACTTGCGCGAAGCCTTTTCCCCGCTCTGGGGCTTCCTTTACGGCTGGACCCTTTGCACCGTCATTCAGACCGGGACCATCGCCGCCGTCGCAATTGCCTTCGCCCGCTTCTCCGGCGTCTTCTTCCCGTGGATTTCCGAGGACCGCTACCTGATCCCGCCGCTCCATGTCTCGACGGGCTACGCCTTCTCCCTTTCCACGGCCCAGCTTGTGGCCATCGTCCTCATCGCCGTTCTTACCTGGACCAACAGCCGCGGCCTCGAGTACGGCAAAATCGTTCAGAACGTCTTTACCGTCGCCAAGACGGCGGCTCTGCTCGCCCTCGTCGTTCTCGGCCTCACTCTCGGCTGGAACGCCGCCGCCGTCCACGAAAATTTCTCTCATGCCTGGACCGCCCGCGGCGTCAGCCCCCTCGCCGTCGGCCTCAACGCCACCACCGCCTTCGGCCTGTTCGTCGCAATCTGCGTCTCTCAGACCGGCTCGCTCTTCGCCGCCGACTCCTGGCACGACATCACCTTCGCCGCCGGCGAAGTAAAAGACCCGCGCCGCACGCTTCCGCTGTCTCTCGCCATCGGCACGAGCATCGTCATCGTTCTCTATCTCCTCGCGAACGTCGCCTATCTCGTCACGCTCCCGCTCTCGGCCATCCAGAACGCTCCCGCCGACCGCGTCGCCACGGTCGCGCTCCAGGCGATCTTCCCGACCATCGGTGCGGGTCTCATGGCCGCGGCCATCATCGTCTCCACCGTTGGCTGCGTGAACGCGCTCACTCTCGCCGGCGCGCGCACCTATTACGCGATGTCTCGTGACGGCCTCTTCTTTCGTGCGGTGGGTCAGCTGAATAAAGCGCGCGTTCCTGCGGTTTCGCTTCTCGTGCAGGGCCTGTGGGCTGCGTTCCTCGTGCTGCCGCGAACCTACGACCCCGCCACAAAAACGTACGGCAATCTCTACAGCAACTTGCTCGAGTACATCATTTCGGCCGCGCTCATCTTTTACATCCTCACCATTTCCGCGGTCTTCCGCCTGCGCATCAAGCGGCCCGACGCCGAGCGTCCCTACCGCGCCTTCGGCTATCCCTGGCTGCCCTTCCTCTACATCCTTGGCGCCGCCGCCGTCCTGATCATGCTCTTCATCTACCGCCCGGCCACCACCTGGCCCGGCCTCGTCATCGTCCTCATCGGCGTCCCCATCTATCTTCTCCTCGCGCGATGGCCCGGCGGCGATCGCACCCCAGAGCGCGATTTTTCCGAGGAGACACCGGGCTAATCCGCTGAACTGGATTAGCCCGTGTCGATGCGGACGCTGGCTAGCTCTGCTGCACAGCCCCGATATTGTAGGTCGCCGCGCCTTTCAGCGCTTTGACGGCCTTCATTGCCTTGGCCTTGCGCAGGCCCTTGCCGCGCTTCGTGGTTTTCTTCGCTTTCATCGCTTCCTCCTGGATGGCCCGGTTCGGGCCACGCATCTACAAGCAATCACAAGGCCGATCCGTATCTCCCTCCGGCCCATTCCCTATCTACCCTCGAATCTATGACTTGCGGAACTATTGGGCGCGGACAATGCGTTCGATTCGCGCTTACTCATGTTGACTTCTTCAACCCCCGCTGACAATTTCAACGCGCCGTACGCCTCATCACGCTCCAGAAAACCTTCCTCATCGCTATCTCCTCGCGGAAATCGTGCCCTTGCGATTTCCGCGTCGGGACGCACAGTCGAAGGATCTCTCTTCGGCCTTGCCCAAATCGGGGATGTCAACAGAGCCGTTTCGAATTTCAAATCTGAAATCGCTCCTTTTATTTCCTCATTTCCGCGCCCCTGGGAGCGCCAATCTCCTGATTGGCGGGTTCGCCTCGCCGCCATCCGACGAAACCCGCTCGCCCTGGTTCTAGCCGTACTACTCAATCTTTGAACCTGTTCAACTCTCTGTTTTCGTGCTACCGTGGCTCGTTTTCGCGCTCAGCAAAATGCGCATAAGGGGGGAGGGGAGACGTTGCGAAGGGAACTGAGGATCGGGGACGAGGGCAAGTCGGCGAGCGACCACCGGCCTCCTCGCCAGAGGTGTAAATGTAGCGCTGCCCTTCAGGGCAGCATCTTCCTTCGCTTGCCTCAGCGTCTTAATCCACTCCTAATCTATCCGCTGAAGATTAGAAACGGGCTCAACGCATTGAAAACAAAAGACAAGAGATGTAGGGCTCCCCGCTAATTTAGACGTTCAGGGTCTCCGAGTTTAGGTCAGTTGCAAAAGCCAAGAAGGCCTCGTGCGGAGTGCGATTGTGGACTCCGCGATGCGGCCGGTCGTAATTGTACTCCTC
>Ga0335081_10001387_pt1 | contig 38668 bp, 35 predicted proteins | sample Lox_Sample_35_FD_206713 | JGI IMG/M metagenome (GOLD analysis project Ga0335081, IMG submission 206713) | Soil microbial communities from Loxahatchee National Wildlife Refuge, Florida, United States - Lox_Sample_3.5 | ecosystem: Environmental > Terrestrial > Soil > Wetlands | place: USA...
CCGCACTCGCCAGTCGCAAGCGACCCCCAGCCCTTCTCAAACTGGATGCTGCCGATCACCGCCTGGTCCGCTGCAAGCTGATGGAATCGGCGCGAGCCCTTTGGCTGAGACCACTTCAAGGGAATGTTGGCAAACCGTCGTAGGTCACTCATCGCGATTCTCCATTCCGCAGCCTATCAGACCGCAACTGCAGGCGCAGCCCGCCGGGCAGTGACGCGGACGATCGCATTGTGTCGTCCGCCGCGGGCAGCGAAGCAGCGCGGTGCGCCTTTGAAGCCGCGCTGGCGCGGAAAACGCGCATGTTATACTTTTGATTTCAGCCGCCCACCTGCGGGCCCGTAGCTCAGTTGGTTAGAGCGCTACCTTGACACGGTAGAGGTCTGGCGTTCGAGTCGCCACGGGCCCACCATAAACAAAGAAGCTTCATCGGAGGGGTCGAGCCGGTCGGAGTCGCCGGTCCTGCCATTTCGTGGCAGCATGTAGAGAGGAGGTGCCCCGTGGCGCGTTCCGAACGACTGCTCAACCTACTCCAGGCATTGCGCCGGGCTCGAGCGGCAGTCACGGGCACAACGCTCGCCCGGGACCTCGGGGTCAGTATCCGGACGCTGTACAGGGACATCGGGAGCCTGCAATCGCTCGGCGCGGTGATCTCCGGCGAGCCCGGGGTGGGTTACATTCTGCGCGGCGGTTTCCTGCTTCCGCCGCTGATGTTTACCAAGGAGGAGATCGAGGCACTGGTCCTCGGATCGCGGTGGGTGGAGAAACGCGCGGATCCGCGGCTGGCCTCAGCCGCGGCGGATGTGCTGACCAAGATCGCCGCCGTTCTGCCGCGGGACTTGCGCCAGGACCTGGAAACTTCCACCTTGCTCGTGGGACCGCGGAAGTCGCCGAAAGAGGTGATCGACGCCGCTATCCTGCGGAGGGCGATCCAATCCGAGAGCAAGCTGCGGATCACCTACACGGATGCCAAGGGTTCCAACAGCCGCCGCGTCATCTGGCCGTTCGCGATGGGGTACTTCGAGGAGGCACGCATCCTGGCGGCCTGGTGCGAAACCCGCCAGGAGTTTCGCCACTTCCGGACCGATCGCATCTTGCAACTCGCGGAGCTTGGCCAGCGATACCCGCGCCACCGGCATGTGTTGTTGAAGGAGTGGCGGGCCGCGGAGGGCGCGACCGAGCCGACTACTGCCAGGAACTGACAGCATCCCTCTTTAGACTGGGATCAGGAGAAAAGAGAGGATGCAAACACCGGATTTGGTTTTACTGTACGTGAAAGATACCGAGAAGAGCACTGCGTTCTATCGCGACCTGTTGAAGCGGGAGCCCAAAGCGGCTTTCCCGACTTTCGTGGCATTCGGGCTGGACGGGGGCTTCACACTCGGCTTGTGGTCTACGAAGAGTGTGAACCTGCCGTTCGCCGAAAGCGGAAGCCGATTCGAATTGGCCTTCCAGGTAGACAACGAGGCAGCGGTCGAAGCGATGTGTGCAGACTGGCGGCAACGTGGAACGGAGATCGCGCAAGAGCCGATGACTGCGGTGTTCGGCCGGACTTTCGTCGGTCTCGATCCAGATGGGCACCGTATTCGCGTCTGCATCGCGGACCGCTGAGGGTGGCCTTCAGGAGGAGGACTCCACCCCGGAGAAACGCGCCGGGGGGGCGCGCCAGCCTGAGGCTGACTCGTTTAGCCTACCTGCTTAGCCTTCTCCAACTCTCGTCGCGAACCGGATTCCCTCTTCCATCTACGCCACCACGGCCATCCATGCCCGCGCGGCACAGTTTCGATTGAGGTGGCGCGGGTACTCATCTTTGACTGGGGTGCGACGCTCCTGGTGACGGAGGTCGCTCCTGACTTGACCTCCGCAGTAGAGACACTTGTGGTCGTCCACCACTTCGTCTGATCTCAACATCCTCATACACCCCGTAGCAGAGAGTACCACGGATCTGCCTTAACTCCCCGCCCCCCGCACATTCCCGGCTAAAGCCACGGAGACCACTTCGTCTGTGATGCGCGTCCCCAGCCGAGCCGGCTTGACCTGGATTTGTTCGTCCGGTCGCTGGAGTTCTCTGCGGGTGGACCGATCTCAGTGCAACCCCACTGCCCCAGTCACCGAATGAATCAGCTTCTCCGGGTCGTACCCAACCCCCTGCTTGAAGACCATCTTCACATTCCTGACATCGGAAATCCTGGCGGCGGGATTGCCTTGAATCACCACCAGGTCGGCCTGTTTGCCAACGCCGATGGAGCCGATGCGGTCCTGCGCGTTCAGCCACTTCGCGCCGTTGTACGTCGCGATATGGATGGCTTCCACCGGCGTGAACTCCGCCTCCACCAGCAGCTCCAGGTTTCGCAAATCGCCAAAGCCGGCCATGGCGCCGCCGTTCCCGGTCGGGTCGACGCCCGCCATGAGGTGGCCGCCCGCCTTGGCGAAGGCGTACTCGAATTGCATTTCGCGTTTGAGCGATTCCAGCGCCTGCGAGTTCGTCGCATCCGTCGCCCGCGCCCGCGCGGCCATGTAGGTGATGGCGCCCTGCGGGGTCAGCACGTCCAGGAACTTCTGATCGAGCGGCGGCCGGTGGGGGGCCGAGGCATCGAACACGGCTAATGTCGATGTCACGGCGACGTTGTGGCGGACCAGGTCGCGGATGGTCTGCTGCACGCCCTCGCCCTTCACATCCAGCTTGATGACCGTGTCGCGAGTGACGGTCTGGGACGGGCAGTCGTCGGGCTTCTTGCCCGGATCGAACTCCGTATCCACGACCAGACCATGCTCCAGGTTATCGATGCCCAAGTCCGCGGCTTCGCGGAAGCCCACCGAACACAGATGCCCGGTTACCTTGATGCCGAGCTTGTGAGCGGCTTCGATGGCCGCCGACAATTCCGCGCGCGTGATGTGCATGTAGGCCTTGAAAGAGGTCACTCCTTCGTATGCCCAATACTCCACGGTCTTGCGGGCGTCGTCCGGTCCCTGCAACGGGTGCATCTGAACGAACGGCGTGCCGGCGCCCTCCAGGTACGGGCCAGTGATGTACATGTCCGGCCCGGGCATCTGCCCCGCGTCGATCATGGCCTTCACCCGCAGATCGGTCACCGGCTCCATGCTCCCGCCGGTTCTAGCCGTGGTTACGCCGCTCGCGAGGTACAGGCGCGGGAAGCTGAACGCCTGCCCGTTGTAGATCGGCACGCCCTCGCCCGAAGGGTAGAAAAGATGTTCGTGCATGCCCACCAGGCCGGGTATGACGGTGTGGCCGGACAGGTCCATGCTTGGCGCGCCGGCGGGAACCGGCGTGCTGGAAGCGTTCCCCACCGCGGCGATTTTGCCGTGGTCGATGACCACGGTCTGGTCCTCGGCCGGCGGCGCTCCGGTTCCGTCGATCACCCGCACGTGAACCAGCGCGACCACCGGCGCATCCACGCTGATGAATGGCTTGGCGCCAGGCGTCAGCCGGCCGGCCGGTTGTTGCGCCAGCAGGCAGGCGGCCGTCATCCAGGGCAAAAGTCGCTTAAGCATGTTGCTCCTCCAAATCCTCGCTCACCCTTAGAATAGTTGCTTCAGGGCGAGTTGGATCAGCCGCGGGGTCGCTCCGCGGCCCGCCTCCCGTGCCGCGCTCTCCGCATCAACAGCACCAGGGGTGTGATTCCCAGAAACAGAAAGCCCATCACGCGGAACGCTTCGACAAAACTCAGCAGCGCCGCCTGCTGCTGCAGCATCCCGTACAGTACCGCGAGGCTCCGCATGCCTGCCGCGGTCCGGTCGCTGCCGCCGGTGAAAAACGCTCCGCTCACTTGCCCCAGAAACTCGCGCGCATGCAGGCTATAGGGCGTCAGATGCGCCGCCAAAACCGATTGATGAAACTGCGATCGCCGCGCTACAAACGTCGTGACAAACGAGACGCCAACACTAGAACCTATGTTGCGCATCACGCTGTAGAGGCTGGTCGCGTAACCCGTTTCCGCCTTCGGAATCGGATCCATCGTCAAGGTGGTCAGCGGCACGAAAATGAAAGACATGCCCAAGCCCTGGTTGACCAGGTGGAACATAATGTCCCACGTTCCCGATTGCAGATTCATGTGCGAATAGCCGAAGAACGCCATGGCCGCAACCACGAACCCGAAGATCAGCATTTTCCTTGCGTCCCAGCCCTTGCCCAAGAGGTACCCGACCAGCGGCATGCAAATCGCCGTGCCGATGCCGCGCGGGCTCGTCCATAAGCCAGCGGTCACGGCGGTCCAGCCCAGCAGCGTCTGCATGAACAACGGCAGCAGCACCAGGCTGCCGTACAGCACGAATCCCAGCACCGTCACCAGGCCAATGCCGGAGGCAAAGCTCCGGTACTGCAGCAGGCGGAAGCGCACAATCGGCTGTTTGACGTAAAGCTCCCGGATCACAAAGGCCGGCAGCATAGTCGCCGCGATCACCGCCAGCGTCACGATGAAACGAGAGCCAAACCAATCGTCTTCCTGGCCCTTGTCCAGCATGATCTGAAGCGCTCCCATCCCTACGGCCAGCATTCCCAGCCCCCAGAAATCCACGCGCATGCCCCCGCGGCGAATGTAGTGCGGATCGTAGAGAAAAAGGGAAATCATGATCAGGCTGAAGATTCCGACGGGCAGGTTGATGTAAAACACCCAGCGCCACGAATACGTGTCCGTGATCCAGCCGCCCAGAGTCGGCCCCAGAATCGGCGCCGCTACGATGCCCAGTCCCCAGAACGCCATCGCCTTGCCGCGCTGCTCCGGCGGGAACTCCTCCAGCAGGACCGCCTGAGACAGCGGCTGCAATCCCCCGCCCGTCGTTCCCTGCAGCACCCGGAAGAAAATCAGCATCGGAAGACTCGGGGCCAGGCCGCAGCAGACGCTCGACAGGGTGAAGCCCGTCACCACGGTCAGCAGCAGGCGCTTCCGGCCGACGAGGTTCGCCAGCCATCCCGTGATCGGGAGGATCACCGCATTGGCCACCAGGTAAGAGGTCAGTACCCAGGTCGCTTCGTCGACCGTGGCCGAAAGGCTTCCCGCAATGTGCGGCAAGCTGACGTTGACCACGGAAGTGTCCAACACTTCCATGACGGCGCTGGACATGACGGCAATGGCGATCAGCCAGCGATTGTCTCGCGGGCGGCTGAACCCAGCGCCGCTCATAGGCATTGATTCCAGGACCGTCCGCCTCCAGCCACTTGCCGCCCTCAGGCGGTGCGGCTTCCCCCGCGAACTAAACCTTCGACGATGATCGAAGCGACCTCGTCCTCGCCAAGCTCCGAGTCGATCAGCATGTGGTACAGATGCGGGTCCGACCAATTGCACCCGAAATGAAGCCGGATGTACTCGGCCCGTTCGCGGTCGATCGACCGGATCACCCCCTCCACATCGGTCTCGGCCGGCATGCGCTGCTGGATGCGCGCGATCCGTTGGCGCCACGGAGCGTAAATAAAGACATGAAACGCATCCGCGCGATCCTGTAGCACGCACTGCGCTCCCCGGCCGACAATGACGCAGTTGCCACGCTCGTAGGCCGCCCCGATCACGCGCCGCGTCACCTCGGCCACGGTCTCGGCGTCGAGGAACTCGTCGCCCGCCACGGCGGCAACGCCATCGAAGGCTCCGTGCCACAGGCCCCGCCGGCTGACCCGGTGCAGCCAGGAGTCCACGCGCTCGTCAAACCTCCCAACCAACTCAGACTCCATCCGCGTCGCGCGGGCGATCTCCGTGATAAGCGTCTTGTCCAGCAGCTCCCAGCGGAGTGATTCGGCAATCTTGCGGGCGATCATGGCCCCACCGCTGCCATATTCTCTAGCGACCGTCAGCACGCGAAACATAAAACGCTCGCTTTCTCCGAAATTCAATCGTAATTCGCTTGCAGGCGGGATTTCAATGCTCAGGTGGGACAGGCGATCGTTTTCTGTCGCCCGTCTTCACGGACTACAAGAAACGACGGTCCGCGCCACTACTATGGTTGCGGTCTGAAGGACGACGGTTTACTCGTACTGCACTACCGTCGGCACCTGTCGCGTATCGACGGCCTTCAGACCCGTGGAGCGCTCGAGCGCGGCGAGGAATTCCTGGTACTCGGATTTGCCGACTTTGAACAGAACCTCGACTTTCACCGGGCGCCCGGCCGTGGTGCCGTCTCCGGCCCACGAAACGCCGACGTACCGGCTCTCGGTCTCGCCGAGATGCATCAGCGGAACTATGTCCAGCGCGGCCGCGCCCATGCGCCTGTGCATGGCGGCGCTGCAAGAGATTTCGGTGATCGACTTGACCGGAACCACGATTCGGCGACTGCGCTGCGCGATCACTACTTCGCTCGCGCCGACGGTGGCCTTCACTTTGTGATGCTGCAACGGAAGGCCGCCGCCTTCGTAGATTAATCGCAACGCGATGTCCGTGCGTTGCTTCGGCTCGCGCGCGAAGCCGGCGCCCGCAGCCAGGAATACCAGCGAAAGTCCGAGAACAGTGGACTGCAATCTCACAACTCCCATATATAGGTAGATGAAGATCCTGCATTGCCGGTTACGTGAATGATCGGCACAGTTGTGAGAGCCCGTCACGACCGTGCAGGCTTCGAGCGGGTGCCCCGGTTCCGTCGCCACGCTATCATGAAAAGGTCACACTCCGCAAAGGAGCCCAACTGGGAGACAATCATGCTCACTCGCCACAAGCTTTCTATGAAACCATCGGCCCTTATCCTGGCGGGCGTCTTACTGGCCTGCGCCGCCGGCCATGCACAAGCCCAGCCCGCCACCGCCAAGTCGGCCGCCGATGCCGGCAAGCCGTACCACGCGGACGCCGATGCCCGCAAAGACATCGCCGCCGCCCAGGCGCGCGCCCGCACGGCCCACAAGTCTGTGATGGTCATCTTTGGCGCCAACTGGTGTCCGGACTGCATCGTCCTGCACCGCACCCTCGAAGCTCCTGAGAGCCGGGACTACGTCGAAAGCCATTTCGAGATCGTGAGCGTGGATGTCGGCCAGTTCAACAAGAACCTCGACGTGGCCAAGAGCCTGGACGTCAACCTGAACCGGGGTATCCCAGCCGCCGCGTTTCTCGCCTGGGATGGCACCACGATCGGCAACACCAACAACGGTGAGTTGGAGCCGTCTCGCAACTACCATTCCGACCAGATCCTGCGGTTCCTCCACGAAGTGGTCGACAACCACAAAATCACGACCCCCAAATAAGCCGTCGGGCGAGAGCCCCTGGTCCGCGCGGGTCCCCCTGGACCCGCAGCGCTCGCTACGCTCGGCGCATTGCTCTGCCGCGGGAAGATTTTACCCGATCGCCGGTGGCCTTGTCCCGAACCGCGCAGAGCCGCATTCATTTCTAAATAGATCCGCACTGGTAGGCGAACTGCCCGTTGTCTTCCGGGCCGTGAAACGGCTTTGTTTGGAGGTGTGAAAAGATGTCCGGTTTTGATTCTTCCCCACGCGGCCGGTATACGAACCTCGGCGTGGCGGTCTTAGTGGTGATCCTCTTAGGTACGTCCGCGTACAGTCTGTCTGGCCTCGCTCGCGAGCGGCGCCGCTCCCAGGATTTGACGGCCTCGAATCAGGCTTTGAGCGCGTCCCTGCAGCAGGTGCAGAGCCAGTTGCGATCAGTCTCGGAACAACTGAACGCGATCGCCGTGCAGCCCGCTCCCGCGTCAGCGCCCCCGCCCAGGGTCCGCGTTCGCCCGGCAGTTCGCACTGCCTCGGTTCCTAAACTGGCCGCCCGTGTGGCCGACGATCCACGCTGGAAGCAGATGCAGGCGAGACTCGACGGCCAGCAGTCCAAGCTCGATAGCCAGCAGAATGAAATTGACACCGCGCGCGAAGAAACCACCCAGGTGCGCAAGGATCTTGAGGACAACCTTAACGCGACCCGCACGGATCTCAACGGCTCCATCGCCAAAACCCACGATGAGCTGGTGGCCCTGGAGAAAAGGGGAGAGCGCGACTACCACGAGTTCCAGCTAGACAAGTCCAAGCAGTTCCACAATGTCGGGCCGATCGCCCTTTCCTTGCGCAAGGCCAACCGGAAGCAGGGTTACTACGACCTGGCTCTAATCGTCGACGACCGCAAGCTCGAAAAGAAGCACGTGAATCTCTACGAGCCGCTGATGTTCACGCCCGACGACCGCCCGCAGCCCGTCGAAGTGGTGGTGAACCAGATCGACAACAACCAGGTGAAGGGCTACGTGAGCGAACCCAAATACAAGAAGTCCGAGTTAGACGCCGCGGCACCCCCAACCCCTCCCGCCGCGGCTGACGCCAAAACCCTGCAACGCCGGTAGGTTGCGGCGCAGCCAGTTCTGGTTGGGCGCCCCCTGAGCAACGCCTTTGAGGCGGCGCGCACTTCACGTACCTTGCTGACCGCCGACCCCGCGTTAAGGATGGTCGAATAGCTCCGCATTTGAGATGCGCTACCTTCCGGCCAGAACCGTCATCGGTTGCGGAGCGCCCGATGTGAGAGAAATGATGGATGGGAAGCTGGTTGTTCCATGTCGGCACAGACCCCACGCTGGAAGCTGGCACTCCAGGCCATCTTCCGCATGCTCACTTTCCTGCTGCCATTCGCTTTCGCGGGCCGCCTGAACTGGTGGCGCGGCTGGCTTTTCCTGGGCTCATTTCTGCTGATCGCCGTGGTGAGCTTCGCTGTATTGCGGCGCAAGAACCCGGACCTCTTGCGCCGGCGACTGGAGTGGCAACCGGACGTCAAGCGATTCGAGAGATTCGTGCTGGCCGCGACGGCTGTCAGCTTCCTCGGCTTTTACGCGGTGGCCGGCCTAGACGCCCGCCACGGCTGGTCGCAATTGAGCGCGGCCTGGATATGGCCTGGCCTCGCGCTGGAGCTATTGGGATTCGTACCCATTTATCTGGCGATCGCTGCGAATCCCTTCCTCGAAAGGCAGGTTCGCATTCAGACCGAGCTTGGCCATCACGTCATCACCACCGGACCGTATCGCGTGGTGCGTCACCCCATGTATTCCGGGATGATGCTGTTGCTGCCGGGGGGCGCGCTGATTCTCGGCTCGGCATGGGGTTTGGCGCCGATCGCGATGCTGATGGCCACCCTCCTTGTCCGCACGGTGCTGGAAGAGGGCGCTCTGCGCCGTGAGTTGCCGGGCTACGAGGAGTACTGCACGCGGACACGCTACCGGCTGGTTCCAGGCGTGTGGTGACGCCCTAGTCGGCGAGACCGGCGGCACCAACGTGGATTGAATCCGACACCGGCAGGGAGGCGGGGGCCGGGCGAGCCGGGGACCGCACTCAGGCGGAGGGCAACGTGCCGCGGGCTGTGCGGTGGATGGCGACCCGCAGGCTGTTGAGGCTCAGTCTCCAGGCAACGCTCCGCGATGCTACCCGGTCCGCTTGCGAGCCTGGGTAACCTCCTGCTACCGTTCCCCTTCCCCTGCGACCACGGGATAAATAATTCCAGCGAGCGCGGCCCCCACGATCGGCGCCAGCCAGAACAACCACAATTGCTGCAGCGCCCATCCGCCGACGAATATCGCCGGACCCGTGCTGCGCGCCGGGTTCACCGACGTATTGGTGACCGGAATGCCGACCAGGTGGATCAGCGTCAGACCAAGACCGATCGCGATCGGCGCGAAGCCCTGCGGCGCGCGTCGATCCGTGGCGCCAAGGATGATCATGAGGAACATAAAGGTCAGCACGACCTCGGCAACCAGGCACGCCACCAGCGAGTAGCCGCCCGGCGAGTGCTCGGCGTAACCGTTGGAAGCGAATCCACCCGCGAGATCGAATCCGGCCCTCCCGCTCGCGATTACATAAAGGACGGCCGCCGCGACAATCGCACCCGCCACCTGCGCGATGACATAGGCCAACAGGTTCGAGGCTGGGAAACGCTTTCCCACTACCAAGCCTACCGAGACGGCAGGATTCAGATGGCATCCTGAAATATGGCCGATGGCAAAGGCCATGGTCAGAACGGTCAAGCCGAACGCAAAAGCCACCCCCAGGAAGCCGATGCCCAGACTTGGGAATGCGGCAGCGAGAACCGCACTGCCGCAGCCCCCGAACACCAACCAGAACGTGCCGATGAATTCCGCCATCGCTCTCTTGCTCAAAGGCATGGGGAACCTCCTTTTCTAACGTCATTCGCCGCATCCCCGGGCGACCCTGCGGTCGCACAAGGGGGTGCGTTTTGGGTATCTGGACATGATAATCCCGACCGGTCACCGTGTCATGGGGTGATTGTGGGGGTGGTAATGGCGCCGGCGCGAGCGGACTGTCACCGGCCTCGAAACCACGGAGGTGAAAGCCGGGTCTGCGGCATCCTTCCATTTTTGTGCCGCAATACACTGCCAGCCGGGTATATACTCTCTGGTACCCGAAAGGCCAAAAATGGGGAGCGCCAAAAGGTCACGGCCGTTCGGGAATCTGTCCGGGGTCGATCTGCAAGGAGGGGAAATGCGGATCTTATGCTTCGTCGCGTGCTGTGTACTCGTTCCGACCGCCGCCTTCGCCCAGTTGGCGCAGAATACAGGTGCGGTCAGTGGTACGGTAACCGATGGTTCCGGGGGCGCTGTTCCCGGGGCTAAAGTCACCGTCACCAGCCCGGCCTTACAAGGCCAGGAGACGTTCCTTACCAACGATCAGGGGAACTATCGCTTTCCCTCGCTGCCGGTGCCAGGGAACCAGATCAACGCGGTGATCCGCACGGGCAGCAACCAGTTCCACGGCGAGATGTACCAGGACTACGAGAATCCCTCGTTCCAGGGGGCGAACATCAGCCAGGCGCAGTTGCTGCAAGGCGCGGGCGTGGGCACGCGCATCGACACGTATCACGACACCAACGGCAACTTCGGCGGTCCCATCAAGCGCGACCGGATATGGTTCTTCGTGTCGCTGCGCAGCCAGGTGTCGTCGTACGGCGTGGTGGGATTCCCGGTGGAGAAGCCCGGCTCGCAGCCGTTCTACGCCAAGGACCAGAACGCGACTTACAAGATCACCGGGAACATCAATAGCAATCACAGGCTGTCGAACTACATCCAGTGGAATCCGATTCTGAAGCCGTGGCGTGGGGCGTCGAGCACCAACTATCTCGATTCCGTCTACTATCAGAAGGCCGTGGCATGGGTGGGCAACGTGCAGTACAGCGGCAACATCACGCCGAAGCTGTTCGTCAATGTGCTGCTGGGGACGTGGGGATACAACTTCCCGCAAGTGCCGTACGCGGGCCCCGACGGCAAGCTGGCGATCCGGCAGACGGAGCTGGCGTCCAACAACGTGGCCGGGTCGTATCCCGAGGTGCGGTCCGATCCGCGCCGCTACCAGTTCGAGCCGACGGGGAGCTACTTCCTGGACGACTTCCTCCATACCAACCACCAGATCAAGTTCGGATGGATCACGGAGCGTGAGACGGAGGATAACGAACAGTACGGCCCGCTGGGCGAGAACGCATTCACGTATAACTGCGGCGGCCAAGGCAACCAACCTGCCAGAGCGAGACTACCTTGTCATCGAGGCCGCGCGGCTAACGGCCGAATGGGGACTCAGGAGCCAGGCGGAATGAACTTCAGCGCGCGGCGTCCGCGCTGGAGAATCCAGGCGAGCTGCGCTCGCCTGGACCGATTGACAATCGGTCCGCAGGTTCACAACCTGCCCTACTGGCTCCGTGCCAGCTCAGGTCTTTGATCCCCAGGTTTGGCGCGCCGCCGGGCACGTCTTCGTAGAGAATGCGGGACTCGCCCCAGCCGTCGCGCCGCCGCTTTCGCGCCCAGATCCAAATGCCGCCGAAGATCGCCAGGTACACCACGAACATCTCCATGAGCTGACTAGCGGTCGCAATCATCACGGTGAGAATCGGAACGACGATGCCCAGCGCGCCGATGTACCCGGCCAGGACCGCGATCATCGGGCGCTTGCCCGGAATGTATGAGCAGGTGAATGGAAGCTGCTGCCAACTGTAGAACAGCAGGTCGAACATGGTGAGCGATACCAGCACCTGCAATATGGTCATGCGCGCTGCCAGCGGCCAGCCCACCGTGCGCATTGCCAGCGGGAACAGCAGCAGGTAGATGGGAGCGATGGTGTAGGCCAGGATGAACCGCTCCACCGCCGACATCCATTCCCTTCGGCCATGGCTTTCGCTGATCCGGAAGATCCAGTTGGCAGGGAGTTCCGCAGGAATTGACAGGACGTGGCGGAATCCGGAGAGCAGGACTACAGATAGGCCCAATGGCCAGAACAACACTACGAACCGCAGCGCCGGGCGAGCGCCGCCGCCGCGCGCCAGGAACGCGCCATCGATCAGCGAGCTGTTCAGCATGATGCCCACAGCCGCGCCGAGGTACGCCAGCCAGATCATGCGGTGGGCGCGGCTCCTTGCCAGCGTCTTCGCCATAAACTGCATCACAGCTTCCTGCTGTGGTCGGGGCGCCAGAAGTTGCAGCAGGCTCCATTGCCTCCGTCGCGGAACCGCGACACGGACGGGCGCTTCCACCAGCAGCGCGCGGTAGCGCTTATAGCTGGCGAAATAGGTGAGTACCGAAAGAACCACCGCCAGTGCCAATGCAACCAGACTGCGGTTGGCCATCTGCCGGTAGAACGGATCAATGTCGCCGAGCAGGCGCTCGTGCAGGCCAGCGAACCAGACAGGCGGAAGCCAGGCGCCGAACTGCGGCAACCGCTCGACCGTGCTCTGCGGCCAGTCGCGTATCGACCAGCTATACAACCCGGCCAAAAGCAATAACGCGACCAGCAGGCTCTGAGCATAGACCGAGACCCGCGCGAATAGCCGCGCCGGCAGCGTGTTCAGCAGCAGGCCCTGCAACGCCACCATGGCAAGGAGCAGGAAAAGGCCGCCGAGTCCGGAGGCCACCGCCTGCGCCTTCATATTTACGAGGAGCGACGAGTTCTTCTGCCAGCGCCCGCTGAATTCGAGCGGCGCGACGATGCTCGGCAGCAGATTCATGGCCACCACCAGTGCGATGGAAAAGAGCAAAAGGGTGGCGAATCGCGCGGCGAAAATCTGCCTCGACCGCACTGGCAGCCCGGCCAGCGATACATAGTCGCGCCGGCTCGGGAAAAAGGACTGCCATTGCACCAGCGCCAGCAGTCCCGTGACCGCCAGCACCAGCGTCAGCAGCGCCAATTCGTCCGCCAGCGCCGCGGCGCGAAACGGCCCTGGCGCCGGCAGCATCGACAGGTAGCGAAACTTGCCCGAATACGCGCCGTTGATGGAGCCTTCCCGCACGATTAATAGGCCTGCCGGGAGCAGCAGGGCGAAGGCGCCTACCACCACGTTCTGCCACTGGCCAGGTGCGGAGGACCATTCGCCATCGAGCATGCGCCGGAAGAAGTGGCGCACCAACTCGAACTTGGTCCCGTGCGTTTCTTCCAGCCAGTTCACGCCTGCATCACCTCGAGTATGCGGCCGGCGACGGCGGGGTGGTTTTCCTCCCGCGTGACCTGCGCGAAGATGCCTTCGAGCGAAGGCTCGTGCATCAGTTCCCGCAGCCGGTCCAGGGTGTCGTGCGCCACCACTCTGCCCTTGGACAGAATGAGCGCCGCCGAGCAGACCTTCTCCAGAACTTCGAGCACGTGCGAGCTGTAGAAAATCATCCGGCCCTGGGCCGCGAGGCCTTGCAGCAGATCCCGCAGGACTAGCGCCGTGGTCACGTCGAGACCGGAGAGGGGTTCGTCGAGGATCAGGAGATCCGGGTTGTGCAGCAGCGCGGCGGAGAGCAGGACCTTCTGCCGCATGCCCTTGGAGTAGGAAGCGAGCGGGCAGTGCCGGTCCTCCCAAAGAGAGAAGATTTGCAGGAACTCGGCGATCTTGGAATCGAGCACCTTCCGTTTCATGCCGCGCAGCCGGCCGACCAGTTGCAGATACTCCAGGCCGGACAAGTGCGGGTACAGGTTCGGTTCCTCTGGAACATAGCCCAGGCGCCGCTGGAAATCGGGCAGATTGTTAATCACGCTCTCGCCCTCGAATAGAATCTGGCCATCGCTTGGTTCCAGCAGCCCGATGATCATCTTCACCGTGGTGCTCTTGCCGGCGCCGTTCGGTCCGATGTATCCGAGAATCTCTCCCGGCCGGATGGTGAAGCTCACATCCTCCACCGCCGGGATGCCGTTGAACCGCTTGGTCAGGTTGCGGACTTCGAGCATGCGGCGGTCTCCCTTCTCCAATCGCTCTTCCTTTTTGGCGTTCACGCAAGATGGACACCGCAAAGGAGATAAAGTTCCCATTCTCATCTTGACTTGCGCTATCAATATGATATCATTCTGATAGCGAGGAAACGAGAATATGCCAACCAACGAAGCAGTGAGTACACGCGAACGGGTAGTGGCGCTGGCCAACGGATGGGTCGCGCTGCCGGTGCTGATCGTCTTGCTGCTGGGAAATTTCGCGCTGCTGGTCTACAGCATCGCAGCCGGAACGAATGCCACGGGGCAACCCTACGTGTGGCTGCTGGTGCCCACGCTATTGCTGCTGTCGATCATCATCATCTTGATGACCGGCCTCTTCACGCTGCAACCAAACGAGGCGCGTGTTCTGATTCTTTTCGGCGCCTACAAAGGGACGGTGCGGAGCCCCGGTTTTCATTGGGGCAATCCTTTCTACTCCAATGGCCCTCAGCGGCTGGGCGCGAAACTGGCGCCCGGCGCGGCGCTACGGCCGGGGCGCAACAAGATTTCGCTGCGGCGGCGCACGTACAATTCGCCGGCGCTCAAGGTGAACGACAAGCGCGGCAACCCTATAGAGATCGCCGCGGTGGTGGTCTGGCGCGTGGAAGACACGGCGCAGGCGGTGTTCGACGTCGACAACTATGAGACCTACATCCAGACGCAAAGCGAATCGGCGCTGCGGCACCTGGCCAGCTTGTACGCCTACGACCAGGGCGAAGAGAACGAGAGCACTCTGCGCAGCAACGTGGACGAAGTCTCACGTGACCTTCGCACCGAACTGAAGGAGCGGCTGGCGAAGGCCGGCGTGGAAGTGGACGAGGCGCGGCTCACGCACCTGGCCTACGCGCCCGAAATTGCCCAGGCCATGCTGCGCCGCCAGCAGGCCGAAGCGGTGATCGCGGCGCGGCAGAAGATTGTGCAGGGCGCGGTCAGCATGGTGGACATGGCGCTCAAGGATCTGGCCGAGAAACACGTGGTGCAGCTGGACGACGAGCGGAAAGCTTCCATGGTCAGCAACCTGATGGTGGTGCTGTGCGGTGAAGCGGAAGTGCACCCCGTGGTGAACACCGGCACGCTATACACCTGAGGACCGCCATGGCGGAACGGAAGTCCTTTCTGATGCGCATCGATCCTGCGCTATGGGCGGACCTGGAAGCCTGGGCGCAGGACGAATTGCGCAGCGTCAACGGGCAGATCGAATATCTGCTGCGGCAGGCCGTGCAGAGGCGCAAGGGAGGACAGGCCCAAGCGGAATCGGAACCGAAGGCAGCGGACTGAAGACAGGCGGGCTCGATTTTCGCTTCCCCGGCTGATGACACTCATAGAAAATTTGAATTGGACGGCGTGGGCGGCCGGACGGTAGCTTGAAATCATGGGCTCCCCGGGTGCCTCCGAGTCGCAGATCGCCCTTTTTCACCGGGTCAGCAGCATCGTCAGTTCCAATCTCTCACTCGACGAAATGCTGGGCGAGGTGGTTGGCCTGACGGTCCAGGCGAGCTCGTGCGATGCGTGCCTGGTATACCTGATCGATCACGCTTCGAATGAAGTGGTCCTGCGCGCCTCGCAGGTGCCCCACGCGGCCGACCTTGGCAACCTGCGCATCAAGATGGGTGAAGGTATCACCGGATGGGTGGCGGAACACAAATCGGTTGTAGCGCTGGCTTCCAACGCAGCGGGCGACTCGCGCTTCAAGCGGTTCCAGGCGCTGATCGAAGATACGTACGAAGCCTTTCTGTCCGTGCCCATTGTGAGCGGCGGCGAACTGATCGGCGTCATTAACGTGCATCACCGCGAACCGCACAAGCACTCCCGAAAAGAGATCGGAACGTTGATCTTCATCGGAGAACAATTGGGCGTGACGATTTGCAAATCGCTGCTGGCGGAAGAGAATGCGCGGCTGGTTGAGGAAACCCAGGAAATGAAGCGCGAGCTGGCGGCGCGTAAATTGATGGAGCGCGCCAAGGGGATCCTGCAGCAGAGGCACGGCATTTCCGAGGAAGAGGCCTATCTGCGCCTCCGCAATCAGAGCCGGCGCCTGCGCCGCCCGATCCGCGAATTGGCGGAGGCCATTATCCTCGCCGAAGATCTCAGCCGCCAGAGTCAGTCGCCCGACTGAGCCCTTTCGGCACAAAGCGGATCGATCCCATAAATATTTTCGATTGGACCTTTGACGCCTGATCCGGTACTCTGAGGTTCCAGCCGGCACGCGGGCTTCAGCGACCGGTTGGAGTCCCCGCCGACTTTTGCCCGCAGTTCTCCCGAGGAGAGGACCTTCAAACAGAATCCGGAGGAATAGCTATGCCTGCACGCCCCCAACTTGCCGTTCTGCTCGCGTCGATCCTGTGTGCCTGCTCCAACGCAGCGGCGCAGGAGGTTGGAGCCGGCGAGGTGAGAGGAGAAATTCAGTCGGAATCCGCCGGGATTTTTCACGGCAGCGCGGAACTTCACGACCTGCGTTCTCACCGCAGACTTGCGACCGCGGACATCGCCCCGGATGGCACCTTCATCCTTCGCAACGTGCCGCCCGGCGATTACGAGATAACCATCCTTGGAGACCATAACGAATCGCTGTACCAGGGACTCGTATCGGTCGACTCGCGCAACTGGCCTTTGATCGTGCGGCTGCCGGCGCATGAGACCGTGCAGCCGCCTTCCGGTTCCGTATCGGTTTCCGAACTCCTGCATCCGCCCTAGAAAAAGGCCCTGCGTGCGGCTGCGGAAGGGCAGAAGTTCGCCGACGCCAGCAAGTTTGCCAAGGGTGCGCAGAAATTGGAGAACGCGATTCGGATTTCTCATGCCATCTGCGGATGGGCCAATACTCGCGAGCCGAGAGGGAGCTTTCGCGCGCGCTCGAGTTGACCCAGCCGACCGCGCTGATCCTCAGCAATCTGTCATACGCTCAGTTTTGGCTGGGCCGGATGGCGGAGGCTAGGCAATCGGCGCAGCAGGCCGTGCGGACGGATGCCGACTATGCGCCGGGTCAACTGATGCTCGGCGTTCTGCTGGCGCAAGACAGGGCGATGCTTGGGGAGGCCATTCCGCACCTCGAACTGGCGGCGCGCACTCTGCCCACGGCCCGCGCCGCTCTCGATGAGGCAAGGCGTGAACTGGCGGCCGGCGCGCGCTAACCTTCCGGATTGGCCCTCCCGGCGGTTGTGATACGCTTTCAGAGAAGCGAGGGATTCTCTTGAGACACAGAACTCTGACGGTCATGTTTGCGGTTGTGGCTGCGTTCGCATTGTCGGCGCAGGATAAGAAAGCGCCGGTGAAATCCGCCATTCTCCACCCCGAAATGGAGGTGAAGACTGGCACCTGGGACCACCCAGCCGCGACCATCGGCGTCAAATCGGCGGACGCCTGGACAGCCACCACAATTGCGGCCGGCGTGAACAAGCAGCCGCAGCCCGGGCATCCGATCACTGTGGTTGGTGAGATCGTGGATTTTTCGTGCTACCTTCAGCTTGGCAAGCATGGCGAAGCGCATCGCGCGTGCGGCCAGAAGTGCGTGCAAAACGGGCAGCCCATCGGCTTGCTGACGCAGAATGGCACGCTCTACATGCTGATGCCGGAAGAGCACGACCCGCGGCGCGACGGTGGCGTGGATGCCAAGGCTTCGGCGTCCGATCACATGGGCCACATCGTGGAGGTGAACGGAACCGAAGCCTCGGTGAATGGGTACCGCGGAATCTACGTGCAGGGATTGACGAAGTAGCCGGTGGGGCGAGTTGCGCTCGCCGGGACAACGAGGGAGCGTTATCCCACTGGCACAAGCTGAAGCTTGTGCGTACCTGACCGATTGACAATCGGTCTGCAGGTTAACAACCTGCCCTACTATGGCAGGCGCACCACCGTGTAGTTCGCCAGGCTGAGCGTGTCGCCCACCTGCGTCAGCATCCCGCGAAAATTGAGGGTGAGCCCGTTGGTATAAGCGTCGGATGCTGTGGTCACGGTGGCGCTGAACGGCAGGACGGTGCCCCACGATTGGGAGTTGAGTTGCGCGCCCGTGGTGAGGATTGCGGCATCGGCGCGCCCCGCGATCAGGGCGTCGCCAGCGGCCCCGCTGCGTTGCAGAATGGCGGTCGCCGCCCAATCCACCTCGAACGTGAAGCCGGATGTCGTGCCCTGGTGCGAGAGATCGAAACGAATCTCGACCCGATCGCCCGGCGACAGGATTCCTCCCGGAATCATGCAACTCCCCAGGCTGGAAAGGGCGGTGCCGGTGGCACCAGATCCGGTGCCGCTGCACAGTACCTGGGGACTGGGGAAGGCTTGCGGGACTCCGCTTGTGGAGGTGGTGAGCCGGTACGACGCCAGGAGCGTATCGCCGGTCTGCGGCGCGCACCCGGCGGCGAATGTGATCGCGTTCCCGTTAGTGGTGTAGTCCGAGCCCGCCTTTTGCAGCACACCGTTGCGATAGATGGCCAGGCTGGCGGCCGGGTTGGGCGCCGCCGAAAGCGCGAACGAAGTGTTGGAGCCGTCCACGATTCCAGTGAGGGAATCGCCGTCGACGAACCCGGGCGCCGAGCCTCCGCACGGGCCGGATGAGCCGTCCACATGCACGCAATCGGCAGCATTGCCGCTCACCGAATCGATGGCTCCGAGCGGATTGACGTAGGCCACGCGGCCGGCGGCTAGAGCCGAGCCTTTCAGCGGGCGTGCGCCGAGGTCGGCGACCAGGCCCACCACATCCGACTCCTGAACGGGCGTGGTTCCCGTTGTGCCGGTATCGGCGCCGGTCACAGCGGGCGCGGCGGTGCGGACATCGCGGACGCGCAGCGGCAGCGTGCTCGAAGGCACAGCCCAGGTTTCCTGAAACTGGATGCGGCCGTCGCTGTTGTAGGTGACGGTGTAGTAGGCCGGCGGCGTGGCGGTGGTGCTGGGAACCAGTTGCACGCGGAGGTTGCCCTCCACAACCTTTACCGTGGTGCTCTGGGCAACGATGGTGGAGCTATCCACCGCTTGAAAACCGGTCCAACTGATGGTTAGAGTGCCGTTGAACCGAGTGCCATCGGCTTTGTACAGCACATCCTGAATCGTCGTGAGCGGGGGCCCGGCGGCAGCGGCCGAGGCCAGGCACACGACGGCGAATAATGTACGTCGAATCATGGGATCCCTCCGGAAGAACTTCAATCCCGCACCTGGACGGGCACGGGAAAAGGCAGAACTGTGGAACTCTCCTTCCGCCCTCAGTCTATCTTCCGGGCAGTCGCGGGCGGTGCGCGGAGGAACCCAAGAATTGGGGTTAAGCGCTTGCAGATCAGCGTCTTAAAAAAAGTTGAATTTTGAAAAATCGGGTTCGGCCACGGGCACTATTTCAATGGCAATTCGAAGAACAGCAATTCTTTGCCGGTGAGCGCTTCGGTGAGGCCGGTAATATAGATGGTGGCGCCGGGTTCCAAGGCCGTCTGGAAATAGAAGAAGCCACTGGCGGTCTGGCCGCTGGGCAGCATCTGCGCGGCGAAGGCGCGTCCTTCGATTTCCCACACGTCCAATGGGTTTTTCTTCTTGAGAATTATGGGACGCGGACCGGGCACCGGCACCATGGTCGGGCGCTCAGCGGGCTGGAGGTAGCGGACGTCGCGGGCCGGTGTGGCATACACGCGCTCGCGGTTCGGAGCCACGTATTCCGCGCGAATGTGGTCCAGCTTGATGGACTTGCCGCTATCGTTCTGGATGACCACCAGGACCGGCAGCACGCCGTGCTGATAAGGATCGAGCTTGCCGAAAGCCGCCTTGATTTTCTCGCCGGATGCATAGGCGTCGACACCTAGGGTGATCTGGTCATTGGTTTGGTGACTGGCGAAGCTGGACGCCGGCCCGGGCTGGAACGGAGTCTGCTTGTCCGCGGCGAACGCCGCGGCTATACTCATGAGAAGAGCCAAACGTTTGAAAACAAAAGGCATCTATTTCCTCTACCGGGTCCTTCAGGCGTTCGGGCTGCCCATCGTCTTATTGTATTTCCTGTTTCGCGGAGCGCGGAACCGGGGATACTGGCGCTCCTTGCCGCAACGCTTCGGATTCCTGCCCGGCTCATTCAGACAGACCGGTCCGGGCGCCATCTGGTTACATGCGGTTTCGGTGGGCGAGGTTCTTTCCTGCGTGGAATTGTTACGGCGCCTGCGGCCGGAGTTCCCGAACAGCCGGCTCTTCGTGTCGGTTTCCACGTTGGCAGGGCACGCAACGGCGGGGGAGAAGCTCCGCGGCCTGGCGGATGGGGTGTTTTATGCGCCGGTGGACTACGTGTTTGCGGTGAGGCGCGTGCTGCGCGCGTTGCAGCCATCGGTAGTGGTGGTGGCGGAGACGGAGCTGTGGCCCAACCTGTTCCGCGAGGTGAAGCGCACGGGAGCCGCGCTCACACTTGTGAACGGGCGCATCTCGGATCGGGCGTTTCCGCGGTACCGGTTGTTGCGATGGTTTTTCTCTGTGGCGCTTGCAGAGTTGGATTCGATTCTGGTTCAGACCGCGGAAATCGGCGAGCGGTTTGTGGCTTTGGGCGCGCTTCCGGGGCGCGTGGAAGTGGCTGGGAGTATCAAGTACGATTTCGAACCGCGGCCGCTGCCGGCGGATTCCCCGTTGACTGCATGGCTGGAACGTGCGAAGCCTGAGAAAGTCTGGATCGCGGCCAGCACCATGCCGCCGGCCGACGCGGGCGATGTGGATGAAGATGACGTGGTGATCGCGGCGTTTCGGGAACTGAACGCCCGGCATCCCGGCCTGGCCCTGGTGCTCGCGCCGCGGAAGCCGGAGCGATTTGCAGTCGCTGCGGAGAAACTGGAGGCGGCGGGAATCCCGTATTTGCGGCGGTCCGCTCTGGCCGCGTATACCGGCGGCCTGCCTCGCGTCTTGTTGCTCGACAGCATCGGGGAATTGAGCGCCCTGTTCGATGCGGCCACGGTGGTGTTCATGGGAGGAACCCTGGCGAGCCGGGGCGGCCACAACATCCTCGAGCCCGCGCTCTTCGCCAAGCCGGTCATTACCGGACCGCATATGGAAAACTTCCAAGCCATCGCGCATGATTTTCGGGCTGCCAATGCGTGCGTCGAGATTGCGGGCGCCGCCGGGCTGGTTGGCGCGGTGGAAAGGCTGCTGGCTGAACCCGAGGAAGCGCGCGCGATCGGCCGCCGTGCGCTGGCTTGCGCGGAATCGCGGCGGGGTGCTACGGCGCGGGCGGTGGAAGAGATCCGCAAGCTATACCGCCGGCAGGTGCCCGTTTACCGCCTGGCCATGCCGTGGTACGCCGTGGCCTTGGTGCTGGCCCGATTGTGGGAGTGGGGCGCGCGGCGCAGGCGGCAACGGCAATCGCGGCGGGCGCGCAGACTGCCGGTGCCGGTGATCAGCGTCGGCAACCTCTCCATGGGCGGCACCGGCAAGACGCCCGCGGTGCTGCGACTCGCCGAAATCCTGAAAGAGCGCGGCTCGAAGCCCGCCATTCTTACCCGCGGTTACGGCCGCAACTCACCCGACGATTACCTGGCTGCGGCGCCCGGCGCTTCGGTTTCGCCGGATCAAACCGGCGATGAGGCGCAAATCCTCATCCGGTCGGGAGTCGCGCCCGTGGGGGTGGGCGCGGACCGCTTTGTTGCGGGCACACGCCTTCTGCAGCAGTTCGATATCCGAGTGCTGTTGCTGGACGATGGGTTTCAGCATTGGAAGCTGGCGCGCGATGTGGACGTCGTGCTGATCGACGCGCTGCGGCCGTTTGGAGGAGGCGGCGTATTTCCGCTGGGCCGGCTGCGCGAACCGATCGAGAGCCTGGCGCGCCCCGGTGTCGTAGTGATCACGCGCGCGGAGGCCTCCGACCTGGCGGACGCAATCGAGGCCACGGTGCGCCGATACAATCCGGACGGGCTGGTGTTTCGCGCGTCGGTGGAACCGCTGGCGTGGGTGGAGCACGCCACGGGTAAGCAGCTCAGCCTCGCCGAGCGCCCCTTCGAGCGCGCCGGCGCATTCTGCGGCCTGGGCAATCCCGAAACTTTCCGCCGCACGTTGGAGCGCCTGGGCGTGCAGCCGGTCGACTGGATCGAGTTCGACGATCACCACCGCTACCGTCCGCGCGAGATGCAGCACCTGGCGCACCAGGTGGCAGCGCGCGGGGCGATGGCGCTGGTTACTACGGAGAAGGATGCGGTCAATTTGTGCGAATCATGCAGCGAGTTGGTCGCGCCGCTGTCGCTTTATTGGCTGCGGGTGGGTATGCGGGTGGAAAGGGAGGAGGAGTTGATGCGGGAGGTGGAGCGGCGAATCAGTGGTGACTGTGCGCCGCGCTAGTGCAGCCAAGCCCTAACCTGCCTGGCGGATTTCGTCTCGAATCACGCGCCGACCTATCGAATGACGAGCTCGGTCTTTGCGCCGTGCACAAGGATTCTGTCCTTGTTATAGTAAGGATTGGCAAAACCATGGCCAAAGTAACCTCCAAATACCAAGTCACCGTTCCTAAGCGGATCGCGCAGCAGTACAGCATCCACCCGGGCGATGTGATCGACTGGGTGCCAGCCGGCGACGTGATTCGAGTCATTCCCTTTGCCACGAAGGTGGCACCGCACGATCCAGAGTCGAAGGTCCGCCTGTTCGACCAAGCGACCGAGCGCCACCGCCGGCGGTCAACAGGACGTCAGGCAAAGCGGCCTCGCAGCAGAGGTTGGACCAGGGAGGATCTTTATCGGCGTGGCCGCTCTCGTTGACACCAACATCTTGGTCTACCGGTTCGACGGCCGCTTTGTCGATAAGCAGAAGATTGCGACCGAGATCTTGCGGCGTGGCATTCTCGATGATTCCCTGCGAGTGCCGCACCAGGCGATCGTGGAATTTGTGGCCGCGGTAACGCGTCCGATTCGTGGCCACATCATTCTCAAGCAAGGCGACGCGCTGCGAGAGGCTGAGGAATTCCTCAAGCAGTTCGCAATCCTCTATCCAAATGAAGCGATATTGCGCAATGCGTTCCGGGGATCCGCCGCCTACCAACTGAGCTGGTTCGATGCCCATCTGTGGTCTTATGCGGAACACTACGGGCTAGAGGAAATCCTCACTGAGGACCTTCAGCATGACCGGCTTTATGGCACAGTGCGGATTGTGAACCCATTCATTGGTCTGCACTAGCAAAGCGTCGCCCTGATACTCTGGGCGCAAAACTAAAAGTTAACGATCGACGCGAACCCCACCGCGTCCAAACTCGCGCCGCCCACCAGCGTGCCGTCGATCTCGGGTTGCGCCATCAACGCTTTCACGTTGTCGGGCTTGACGCTGCCGCCGTATAAGATGCGCACGGCGTCCGCAGCTTCCTTGCCATATTTCGCGCGCACCTGCGCCCGGATCACACGGTGCGCGTCGGCCGCGATTTCGGGCGTCGCGGTCTTGCCTGTCCCGATGGCCCACACCGGTTCGTACGCGATTACGATCCGGGCGAACTGGTCGGCGCTAAGGCCCGCGATGCCATCGTGAAACTGGCGGATCAGCACGGCTTCGGTGTTGCCCGCCTCGCGCTCTTCCAGCCGCTCGCCCACGCACACGATGGGCGTGAGGCCGGCTTCGAGCGCTGCTTGCCCCCGCCGCAGCACGGTTTCATCGGTCTCGCCGAAATACTGGCGGCGTTCGCTGTGGCCCACGATGGCGTGGGTGGCTCCTACTCCCCGGATCATCGCTCCCGATGTTTCGCCGGTGAATGCGCCTTCCTTGGCCCACGCGACGTTCTGAGCGCCGACGCGAATGGCGGTGCCTTTGGCGGCGTCCACGGCCGCGGCGAGGTTCGTGAAGGGAGGACAGATCACGATCTCGCAGTGTTCGGATTTCTCGACCAGCGGCCGGAATTTCCCGAAGAATGCAGTGGTTTCCGCGGGCGTCTTGTACATCTTCCAATTACCCGCCATGACTGGTTTTCTCATAAGATTTCCGTCAAAAAGCTGGCGCCGTTCCCGATGGCGGCGCCGAAGTTGGCGGCCACAGTCTGGCCAATATCGGAAAGCGAACCGCGCAACCCGAGGTTGACGCCGGCCCGCACTTTCTCCCCGAAGAGCAGGAGCGGAACGTATTCGCGGGTGTGATCGGTGCCCGGAACGGTGGGGTCGCAGCCGTGATCGGCGGTGAGGATGGCGGCGTCATCAGGCCGCAACGCCACTTCGAATTGGGGCAGCCAGGCGTCGAATTGTTCCAGAGCGGCACCGTAGCCTTCGATGTCGTTGCGGTGGCCGTACAGCATGTCGAAGTCGACCAGGTTCACAAAAATCAGTCCGGAATCGGCGGACTCCATGGCCTCGAGCGTCTTGGCCATGCCGTCGGCGTTGTCTTTGGTTTTCACGGTCTCGCGGATCCCGCGCCCGACGAAAATATCGAAAATCTTCCCGACGCCGTACACGGGAACGCCGCGCTCTTCCAGCCGATCGAGCAGCATGCCCTTCGGCGGCGGCACGGCGTAATCATGCCGGTTGGACGTGCGGGTGAAATGGCCCGGCGTGCCGACAAACGGGCGCGCAATCACCCGGCCGACCTCGAACGGCCCGCGCAAAATCTCGCGCGCGGTCTCACAGATTTTATACTGTTCCCAAAGTGGGATCACCTCTTCGTGGGCCGCCACCTGGAAGACGCTGTCGGCGGACGTGTAGACGATGGGCGAGCCCGTGCGCATGTGCTCAGCGCCCAGTTCCTGGATGATCTCCGTGCCCGACGCCGCCTTGTTGCCGAGCCAGGCGCGCCCGATCCGCCGCTCGAATTCCTCCATGATCTCTTTTGGGAACCCGTTGGGGAAAAGCGGCAGCGGTTTGTCGAGATGGATGCCGGCCATTTCCCAATGGCCGGTCGTCGTGTCCTTGCCCGGCGAAGCCAGGGTGCAGCGTCCAAAGGAAGCAGCGGGAGATCGCGCTGGAGTAATGCCGGCCAGCGGCTTGATATTGGCAAGGCCGAGAGCCGCGAGGTTCGGCACACGAAGCCCGCGCAGGCGTGCGATGTTCCCCAGGGTGTCCGCGCACGGCGGGTCGCCGAAGCTGGCGGCGTCGGGCATGGCGCCGATTCCCAAGCTGTCGAGAACGATCCAGATCAAGCGGCGGAACACTAACTCCGAGGGTAACATGGGCCGGATGTGGGACAGACGAACGGTTGCTGGCTTCTGCCAGCTCCGGGGAGAGACGGACCGGGGACGACGATGGTCCATCCCACTGCACCTACTATCGCGGGTCGTATGTGATACATTGTCCAGTAATCATCAAAAATGTCGCGGGGGTTTTGAGAGGAGATTCTATGTGTGAACGGAAGTTTCTCCGCCGCGGTTCGCTGCCGATCGTTGCCGCGGCCCTTGTTTTCGCCGCCAGCATGAGCTGGGGGCAGGGACGGGGCGGAGGTCAACCACAAGGTCCGCCGCCCAACGTTTCCACCGATCCGCTGTTACGCGGATTTGAGTTCCGTTCCATTGGCCCGGCCACGATGATGGGCCGCGTGGATGACATACAGGGCTCCGAACAGGACCCCATGACCATCTACATCGGCTTCGCCACCGGCGGCTTGTGGAAGTCCACCGATGGCGGCAACTACTGGCATTCGATGTTCGACAACATGGAGAACGAGTCGGTCGGCGCGATCGCCATCGCGCCGTCGAATAAGGACATCGTCTACGTCGGCATGGGCGAGGCCAACAACCGGCAGAGCTCGTCGATCGGCGACGGTGTCTGGGGCACGAGGGACGGCGGCCAGCATTGGACCCACCTTGGTCTCGACGAGACCCAGTCCATCAACCGGATCGCCGTGGACCCGACCAACCCCAACATCGTTTTCGTCGCCGCCATGGGCCACCTGTTCGGCCCGAACCCGGATCGCGGGCTGTACAAATCTGTAGACGGCGGCAAGACCTGGAAGAAGATTAAGTACATCGACGCCGACACGGGTTTCAACGAAGTCGCCATCGATCCCTCGAACCCGAAGATCGTCTACGCCACCTCTTATATGCGGCGGCGGACTTGGTGGGGCTTCAATGGCGGCGGTCTGAACAGCGCCTTGTGGAAGTCGACCGACGGCGGTGACAACTGGACCAAACTCGAGGGACCCGGCTGGCCCAAACCGAAGGACGGCATTTACGGCCGCATCGCGATTGCCATTTTCAGGGCCAAGCCCACGACAATCTACGCTCAGGTGGAAGCCGGCGCGGGCGCCGGCACTGGTGGCGGCACGGCAGCAGATGGCGGTCCGGCGCGCGGCGGCCGCGGCGCAACCACGGCCCCGCCGCCCGAAGGCATGACGGCGGACCAGATCATTTCCGGCTATGCGGCGGGCAGCGTGACGGCGGAGCAACTTCGCGGAGCGGTGACGGCCGGCACCGTGACCGGCGCGCAACTGAGCGCCGCGCTTCAGGCCGGCACTCTGACGCAGATCCAATTGGTCTCGGCGGCCGGCGGCGGCTTCGGTGGAGGCGGCGGTGGCGCAGGCAACGGCTGTACTGCGGGCACGGATCCCGTCTGGACGGGCGGTGGACGAGGCGGCGCTGGCGGTGGAGGCGGCCGCGGCGGGGCACCGGCCACTCCTCCCAAGCCCGATCCCAACGGCAACGGCGTGTATCGCTCCGATGACGGCGGCAAGACCTGGACCCAGATGAGCGGCTGCAACGACCGTCCCATGTACTTTAGCCAGATCCGCGTCGATCCGGCCAACGACCAGAAGATCTACACCGGCGGCAACCCGGGCCGCGTATCGCTCGATGGCGGCAAGACGTGGTATGGGTTGCAAGGCTCGCATACCGACTACCACGCCATCTGGATCAATCCCAAGGACCCGCGCCAGGTTTGGGTGGGCCACGATGGCGGCTTCGACAGCAGCAACGACGGCGGCAAGCCCGGCAGCTGGGATTTCCATAATGACATCGCCGTGGGCCAGTTCTACCAGGTCTCGGCTGACATGCGGCGGCCCTATTGGGTTTGTGGCGGCCTGCAGGACAACAATGCCTGGTGTGGTCCCAGCGCCCTGCGCTCCAGCACCGGACCGGCCAATACCGATTGGTTCACGGTGGCCGGCGGCGATGGCTTCTACACGCGCCAGGATCCGACAGACTGGGCCATCGTCTACGGCGAATCGCAGGACGGCAACATGTCGCGCCACGACCTGCGGAATGGCACACAGAAGAGCATCCGGCCTAACGCCGGCGGACGGGGCGAAGGGCAACCCGCCGGTGAATCACAGGCGACCGGCGCGGCCGCGGCGCCAGGCGGCGCCGCTCCCGCAGGCGGCCAAGGCGAAGCGGCTGCCGCGGCTTTCGGCGGCGGGCGGGGCGGCCCTCCCAACGTGATCAATGCGCCCCCGAACGTCGAGCCGTTCCGCTTTTACTGGAATGCTCCCATGGAGATCTCGCCGCACAACCCGGCCAAGATTTACATGGCGGCGCAGTACTTCTTCAAGTCCAGCAACCGCGGCGACACGTGGTGGATGAATCCCACCGATCTGAGCAAGAACGTGAACCGCTGGGCTCCCGAGCAGGCCATCATGGGCGTGTCCGGCGAGAAGCCCATGGCATCCAAACATGACGGCTATGCCGCCAGTTCGCTGGCCACGCAGATTCGCGAATCGCCGTCGCGGCCGGGTGTCATCTGGATCGGCACGGACGACGGCAATCTTCAGGTCAGCCTGGACGATGGCGAGACCTTCACCAACGTTTACGGCAACATCCAGGGCGCGCCGCCCGCCCCGCACGGCTGGGTTCAGGTTTCGCGCATCGAGCCTTCCAACTTCGATCCGGCCACTTGCTACGTGGCGCTCGACAACCATCGCAACGACGACTGGAAGCCGTATCTCTTCAAGACCACGGATTACGGCAAGACCTGGACGAACGTCACCGGCAACCTTCCGGCCAAGGGCAACATCAACGCCCTGCGCGAGGATTACGACAATCCCAACCTGCTCTTTGTGGGCACGGAATTCGGGTTGTACATGAGCCTGGAAGGCGGCAAGGAATGGCGCAAGTTCATGAACAACCTGCCGAGCGTGCGCGTGGACGACATTCTCATTCACCCGCGCGATCGGGATCTCATCGTGGCCACGCACGGCCGTTCCATCTGGATCGCCGACGATATCACGCCCCTGGAGCAGTACAAGGTGAACCCCGGCGCGGACGTGGTGTTGTTCGAGCCGCGGCCGGCCATTCAGTGGAAGAACGATCTGTCGGCAACCCGGGCTGTCGCCAACCGCGAGTTTCGAGGCCAGAATCCGGGGGGATACGCGCATATCCACGTCTGGTCCAAGACCGATGCGGGCGCCGGCAAGCTGGACTTCCTGCAAGGCACTACGGTGGTCAGCACGATGAATGTGGACCTCAAGGCCGGCATGAACACGTTCCCGTGGAACATGCAGCGGCCGGCGGCGGCCGACGCAACCGCGGGCGGCGGCCGAGGTGGGCGCGGAGGCCGCGGCGGTCGTGGCGGACAGGGTGGACAGGCTGCACCAGGCGCCGCCCCCGCGCCTGGTGAGCAGGCTGGCACAACTGGAACACCCGCCGCACCGATCAATGCCCAGCAGGTGATTCTGCAGGCCGCCGGCATGGGCGGTGGCGGATTCGGCGGCGGCGGTGGCGGCGGCCGGGGCGGTCGCGGCGGCGAACCGTTCGTCGTCGCCGGCCGTGGCGGAGGAGGCGGCGGCGGCTTTGGTGGAGGAGGCGGCGGTTCAGTCGTCGAACCCGGCGTCTACACTGTGAGGCTCACCGTCGGCGAGAAGACCTACACTTCCTCAGTCGAGGTTGTCGACGACATCTGGGCCCGCCCGCAGTAACCACAATCAAAAGCGCAGTTCCAGCCCGGAGCGACTCTCCGCTCCGGGCTGGCCACAGCAGCGGAAAAGTCGGATCACGCTCCAGCGTTGTCCACGAGCGAAGGTCGTCTTCGCGCCGCGCGCAAACCTACAGCCGTTCCGCCGTCACAAGGCAGTGCGTGCCGTTGACGTGGCCAACAATGCGCCCGTCCGCATCCGTGAAATAGAGTCTCTCCAACTCGCCGGCGTCCTTGTGATCTTTCAGTCCAAAACCATAAGTCGACAGGAAGGACTCGACCCGGTCCGGCTCCAGTCCGAAATGCCACGCCTCGTTCACATCGTGGACGGCCCGCGTCATCCCCGCCTCGCCATAAAGCGTATTCTCGCCGCGGAGGACCGACGCCCGCACATAGTCGAAGACCAGCCGGCTACCCTCGCCAGCCAGAGTCCCGAGTGCTCGAAAGGTTGCATCCGCCGACGGGGGCAAAAGATACATCAGGACTCCCTCGAGGATGAACAAGGTGCGCGCCCTTTCGTGAAACCCGGCTTCGGCGAGTTTGGCCGCTGGTGATTCTCTGTCGAAATCGATCTCCACAAACTTGAGATTCTCCGGGACGGCGAGATTCCGCTGCCGATACCGGCCGATCTTGGCGGCTTGAGTAAACCGCGCGTCGAGCTCAAACACCCGCGTGCTCCCCAACGCGGTCTGGAAGCGCAACGCTCTGGTGTCGAATCCGGCGCCGAACACGACGATCTGCTCAAAGCGGTCAGCCAGGGCCATTTGAAACGCCGCATCGATATACCTGGTCCGAGCAATCACATACTCGTAGATACCTCTCCAAGCGAAGAAGCGGCGATAGAAAGCCCGGCCAACCACCGATCTCAGCAAGGTCCTCACGAACCCGGGGACCATAATCGCGGCCAGATGGTCGCCGCTTCGGTAGTGGGGATCCGCTTCCAGGGACGAAGCCGCGCGAGCCATGCAAGTAAATTCCGCGGTTCGCGACGTAGTGCGGTCGATCCGTTTCGATACTTTTTCGCGCGTCATGACCAGCACGGCGCCTGCCGCATAAATAAAAGACGTAGCCGTCCAGTTTAGCGCCAGGCAGGCGACGTGGAAGGTAAATCCTTCCGCGCGTTAGAATCTTCCTTGGCCGCGATTCCCTCCATCCTGGCAGCGCTGGCTCGCGCCGAGCGGCGCAACGTGGCCACCTTCGAATCCATCAAGGTCAACAACTTTTTCCTTTTCGTTTGCCTGCTGATGTACGGCGCACTGCATAGCGGAGTCCGGCCGTCCAGCTCGGAGCCTTTCCTGATGCTGATTGGCTTCCTGCTACTTTTTCCTCTTTCGGCCGATCCCCTGGCTAAAGTGCCGCCTGTCCGCCTCGCGCTCTGGCCGCTCCGCCGCGCGGAACGGCTCGGGCTGCGTTTGACCAGCTGGGCGCTGAGCCCGGTGTTGTGGATCGCTGCTGTCATCCTGCTCGCAACCACCAGGCTCGCCCCGGCCGCGTTCTTCCTTGCCGTAGCCATCGTCATTCAATCCATGGCGGTGCTGAACGCGAAGGTTACGCAAAAAGTGCCTTCCTGGAATCTGCGGCTGTATGTTCCCCCGGTACCAGGGCGCCTCGGCGGAATGATTCGTAACAACGTCCGCCAACTCCTCAGCGTCCTGGACCCCTATGTGGCTCTGCTTATTGCCGCAGGAGGCTCTGCCGGGCGCGTGCTCAGCCGCAACCCCGATCCCTCCGCTTTCCCCATCCTGTCGATCCTCGCCGCTCTGGCGCTCAGCACCTACACGCAGTGCTTGTTCGCGCTCGATTCCGCCGCCGGCATTGCCCGCTACCGCCTCCTTCCGCTGCCCGGCTGGCAGATCCTTCTGGCGAAGGACGTGGCCTGGCTGGCGGTGTTGTTCCTCCTCGTTTTGCCGCTCGATCCTACGACGGGCTTGGCCTTCGGTCTGACGGCCCTGGCGATCGGCCACTATGCCTCGGTGCATCTCTATTTGCCGCAGCAGCGCTGGCGCTTCACCGGCGGGCGGCTCCTGCCCTTTGGTCTGGTGCAGATGATCGCGTCCACCACCGTGGGGTTCGCCGCACACCAAAGGGGACTCCCGTTCCTCACTCTTGCCGCCGCACTCTGGCTGGTCTCCCTTTTCACCGCTGGGAGCTATTGGGACCGCAACGCCCAACCGGCAGCCCGTTCCAGCGCCTAATCACTTCCTTCCAGGAGGGGGACAACTGTGCTCGCAGCCCCGTTGGGAGAAAAGAACACGTGGGGACCACGAGCAGGTGCTCCTTGACCGCCTCCCTTGCCCGGCTCCGTGCCGTGCGCTAACACTAAGACATGTCTGCGGCTGGTGGCGACCTGCGCTACGCACTGCGCTCGATGCGCGTGAATCCGGGGTTCACGGCGATTGCGGTGGCCTCTCTGGCGCTCGGAATCGGCGTCAATACCGCGATCTTCAGTCTGGTGGATCAGCTCCTGCTGTGGTCTGTTCCCGCACGCGACCCGAACCGGTTGGTGAAGATCGAGGGCGGCTATAGCAACTCCTATCCTTTCTATCGCGAATACCGCGACTGCAACCAAGTCTTCTCGGCCGTGTTCGCGAGCAGCCGTGCCGTCCCGGTCGGCGTCCGGCCGGAAGGCGCGCCAGCCGTCGAAGCCGGACACGTTCACTATGTCAGTGGCGCCTATTTCCCAACCCTTGGCATCGGCGCCGCAGCCGGGCGCGTCATCACGCCATCCGACGACCTGGCGCCAGGGGCATCGCCGATTGCCGTTCTCACCTATCGATACTGGCAGCGGCGATTTGCAGGCGATCTGCACGTGCTTGGCCGGAAGTTGGCGGTGAACGGATTTCCGCTCATTATCGTAGGCATCGCGGAGAAAGGCTTCGGCGGAATTTACAATAGCCAGGAGCCGGATGCTTTCGTTCCCCTCACCATGTTCCCCACCACCAATCCGGCATCCATACGCGCCTGGAACACGCCCAACATGTTCTGGCTCGAAACCCTGGGACGGCTGAAGCCGGGAGTATCGAGGCAGCAGGCTCAGGCCGCCATGCAGGTGCTCTGGCCGCAGGCCGCGGAGGCCGTCAATGACGCAGCGGTCAAAGCCGGCGGCCGGCGGCGCACATTCCCGGAACAACCGATCACGCTGTCGCCCGGCGCCCGAGACACCTCCTACGGCCAGAAGGAGATGGCCGACCCGCTGCGGGTTCTGGCGATTGCGACCGGTCTTGTACTGCTGATTGCCTGCGCCAACACGGCCAACCTGCTGCTTTCGCGCGCCAGCCGGCGGCTGAGGGAGATTGCGGTGCGGCTGGCCATGGGCGCCACGCGCGCGCGGCTGGTGCGGCAACTGCTGATTGAGAGCATTGTATTGGCGGCCGCCGGCGGCGCGGCGGGCTTTGCCGTGGCCTGGTGGGGCGTGTCGGCCATGGCGAAGGCCAATATCCTGAGCCCCGATCTGCGGTTCCGGCCCAGTCTCGGCCTGCTGGCGTTCTCCGCCGGTCTCACGCTGTTGACCGGCATCCTGTTCGGACTCGCACCCGCTTTCCGCACTACGGGTTTTACACTCGCCGAAACCATGAAAGACGGCGGCGCGGCAAGCCTTGGCGGCTCCCGGCTGCGCATCGGCAAGGTGCTGGTCGTTTCGCAAGTGGCCCTCTCACTGGCCTTGTTGGTGGGCGCGAGCCTGTTTATCCGCACGCTACGCAATCTGAGCCGTGCCGACGTGGGATTTCAGCGGGAGAACGTGGTGATCGTCGATGCCGATCCCACCAATCTGGGCTACCGGGGGCACCGGCTGCGGGTTTTCTACGATCAATTGCTGGAGCGCACCCGCCGCCTGCCCGGTGTACGTTCAGCCACGCTATCCACCATGACGCCCATGGGCAACTACGCGCTTTCTTACAGCTTCTCGGCCGAGGGGTATGAACCCAAACCGGGCGAGCGTCTCATCGCCCTCGCCAACCCGATTTCCACAGGATACTTCACTACCCTTGGAATCCCCATGATGCTGGGCCGCGACTTCCGGCCGGAAGACGAACCGGCGGTGACGCCCGGAGAGAGCATGATGGCGGCGATTGGCCGATCGAGCGGCGGCAGCAATGAGGCGCCCGCGAACGTTTCGCCGGTCTGCATCATAGACGAAGCTATGGCCCGGCACTTTTTCCCCGGCATCAACCCTGTAGGCCGCCATATCAGCTATGAGGACCGGTATTCGGCCCAGGGCGCGCTCGAGATTGTCGGCGTGGTGAAGAGCGCTCACTACTTCGACATCAAAGCTTCCGACTCCCACGGCATCTTTTATATTCCGAGCTGGAGCAACGGCGCGGAGGCGCGGTGGCTCGGGGTGCGGGTAGCGGGAGACGACGGCCCGGTGCTGGCTGCGATCCGGAGGGAACTTCGCAACCTGGACCCGAACGTTCCCGTGCAGCGGACGCGCACCATGCAGGAGTATTTCAACGCCAACATGGCGCGCGAGCGCATGATTGCTTTGCTCTCAGGCTTTTTTGGGATACTTGCGCTGGCTCTGGCGTGCGTGGGCCTGTATGGCGTGGCGGCGTACGCGGTGACGCAGCGGACGCGCGAGGTCGGCATCCGCATGGCGCTCGGCGCGCAACGCGGGCAGGTGGTCGGGATGATTGTCCGCGAGAGCCTGGTCCCCGTCCTGATTGGCATCGTGGCGGGCCTGGCGGGCGCTATCGCCGTGACGCGGCTGGTGACCGGCCTGTTGTATGGAGTTGCCCCGCGCGATCCTTTATCGATGGCGCTGGCGGCGTGCGCGATGCTGGCGGTGGCGCTGATTGCGGTAGCGGTGCCTGCGCGCAGGGCCAGCCGCGTTGAGCCGATGATGGCGTTAAGGTACGAGTGACCGGTGGGACGGGCGATCGTTTTGTGTCGCCCGTCGTCAGCGGCCGCAAAGCAACCGAGACGTAGTCTGTGAGACCCACGGAGCGGTGTTGTCGCTGATCAACGTCGTGCCCGGCCGGCTCTCAACGAGCCCCCTTCGGGCCATTGAATTACCGGTCGCCGCTTTTGCGCCGCGCAGTCTCTCAAAAACAGGTTGATGAGATTCTGATAGGGCATCCCGAGATCCGCGGCCGTTCGTTTAAAGTAATCCACGGACGCTGCATCCAGCCGGATGGTGATTTGGCGCTTGAGTCGCTTGGCGTAGGGATTCTTGCGGGAATGGGAAAAGTCGTATTCGCTTCTCATCGAAAGCTCCAATATATTCTCTGCTCACGTGCGGTGGCTGACCGCGCGGAGATCAGCCGGATGACCGCATCGGTCTCTCTATAACAATGGCTAACAATAAGGCATCGCCCCTGGAGGCTGTAACCAAGCAGGAGAAATCGTTCTTCTTCAACTAAGTGATCCGGATCGTCGATCAAACGGGCGTTTTCGTCAAGGAAAACCGTCTGAGCTTCTGCAAACGAGACGCCATGTTTGGCGAGATTGAACGGGCCTTTGCGTGGGTCCCACTCAATCGTATATTGCCCACAGCATTATTATAGCGATACTATTGTGTTTCCCTCGGTTCAGACCGTTCTATCGGCGATAGGGCTCATCGCGTGGCGGAGCACGAGTCCACTTCAGTGTTAGGCCAAGCTCTGAAATTCCGGCTTCGCCCCCTACGCCGCCACCCTCACCGGCAACTCCTTCAGGATCTCCGTCACGAACGCCTTGGCGTCGCCGAAGAGCATCAGGGTCTTGTCCATGTAGTACAGGTCGTTGTCGATGCCGGCGAAGCCGGGGTTCATCGAGCGCTTGATCACCATCACGGTGTGAGCCTTGTCGACGTCCAGGATCGGCATGCCGTATATCGGGCTCGATTTGTCGCTGCGCGCAGCGGGGTTGGTGACGTCGTTAGCGCCGATCACGAGGGCCACGTCGCATTGCGGGAACTCGCCGTTGATGTCGTCCATCTCCCAGAGGCGGTCATAAGGAATGTCGGCTTCCGCCAGCAGCACGTTCATGTGGCCCGGCATGCGGCCCGCGACCGGGTGGATGGCGAACTTCACGTCTATGCCGCGGCGCATCAGGCTGTCGTACAACTCGCGGATTTTGTGTTGCGCCTGGGCCACGGCGAGGCCATAGCCCGGGACGATGATTACGCTCGAAGCCGCTTCCAGGATCGACGCCGCCTCTTCCGGAGACGCGCTACGGTACGGCCGCTGTTGCGCCTGCGCGTGTGACGTCTGGATCTGCCCGAACGCGCCGAACAACACGTTGGTGAACGAGCGGTTCATGGCCTTGCACATGATGATCGAGAGTATCAAGCCCGAGGAGCCATCGAGCGCGCCCGCTACGACCAGCAGGTTGTTGCCGAGCGCGAATCCCATCGCGCACGCCGACAAGCCGGCATAGGAATTCAGGATGGCGATCACGGTGGGCATGTCCGCACCGCCGATCGGGATGATCAGCAGCACGCCGAACAACAGCGACAGTCCGGCGAAAATGGGGAAGAGATATGTGTCCGTGGGCACCAGCACCACGCGCACCGCCAGCCCGGCCGCGATGACGAAAAGCGTGAAGTTGACCGCATTCTGATTGCGGTAGGTGATGGGGCGTTGCGGCAGCACTTCCTGCAATTTGCCCATGGCCATCAAGCTGCCCGTGAACGTGAGGAACCCGAGCAGGGTCTCGAGCACCAGGGCGACCAGCTTAAACGTGGGCAGCGTTTCGTGGAGTGCGTTGGACTGATAGAACTCCGCCGTGCCCACCAGCGCTGCAGCCAGCGCACCACACGCGTGCGAGAGCGCCGTCCGCTGCGGAACCGCCGTCATGGGCATGATGTATGCGATGGGGATGCCAATCACTGTGCCAATAACGATGGCCGATAGGATCCATTCCCAGTTGTGCACGTTGCGGATGCCCGCTTCCACCAACCCCGGGAACCCGATCAGCGTGCCTGCCACCGCCAGCAGCATGCCCAGCGACCCGGCAGCAACGCCCCGGCGAGAACTCGCCGGCGAATTCATCCACTTCAGCGACAGAATGAACAGCGCCGCCGACACGATGTAGATGTACTGAACCAGGGTGGCCATTACTTCTTGGCCTCCGGCTTCTTGAACATCTTCACCATGCGGTCCGTGATGAGAAATCCGCTGACAATGTTGGTCACGACGGCCGTGATCGCGATGAAGCCGAGCACTTTGGTGAGCGTGGTCGCGTCGGCCGAGCCGGTGATCAGGATGGCGCCCACCACGGAGATGGCCGAAATGGCGTTGGTCAGCGACATGAGCGGCGTGTGCAGCAGAGGCGAGACTTTGCGAATGATCTCCAGGCCGACAAACGTCGCCAGCATAAATACGAACAAACCGAATTCCAGCTTCATCTATGCTCCTGTCAGACCGCCTGCTCGACCGGCAGGCCCATGAGCTCCCGCACCTTGCCGTGCACCACTTCCCCGCCCTCGGTAACGAGCGTCTCGCGCACGATCTCGTCGTTGCGGTCGAGCGTGAGCTTTCCGTCTTTGATGAGGTACTTCAAGAAGGTGGCGATGTTCTTGGCGTACATCTGGCTGGCGTGGTAGGGAACCGCGGAGGCCAGGTTGAGAGGTCCGAGAATGCGCACGCCCGCGTGGTCCACGGTCTCGCCGGGCCGCGTCAGCTCGCAGTTACCGCCGCGCTCCGCGGCGATGTCGACGATCACGGAACCCGGCGCCATACGCTCCGCCATCTCCCGGGTGATCAGAATGGGTGCTTTCTTACCAGGCACCGCGGCCGTGGTGATGACGACATTCTGCTCGGCGAGCACGCCGCCCATGGCCTCGCGCTGGCGGCGGTAGAAATCTTCTCCCATTGCCTTGGCGTAACCGCCCTTGTCTTCCGCGCCGGCGGCTTCGATTTCGAGCACCACGAACCGCGCGCCCAGGCTTTCCACCTGTTCCTTGACCGCGGCGCGAATGTCGTAGCCGCTCACCACCGCTCCCAGCCTGCGGGCAGTGGCGATGGCCTGCAATCCGGCCACGCCAGCGCCGATCACCAGGACGCGCGCGGGCGCGACTGTCCCGGCTGCGGTCATCAGCATGGGGAACATGCGCGGCAATGCGTCGGCCGCCATCAGCACCGCTTTGTATCCCGCGACGGTGGCCATGGAAGACAACGCGTCCATGCTTTGGGCGCGGGTGATGCGCGGCATCAGTTCCATGGCCAGGAAGGTCACGCCGCGATCTGCCAGGCGGCGCGCCGCGTCGATCGCGGTCAGCGGCTCGCCAAACCCGATGACGGCCTGGCCGCGCCGCATGAGCGCCAAATCCGCGGCGGCCATTTCCGGGTTGGCTCCGGGACCGCGCACTTGCAGGATGACGTCGGCAGTTGCAAACACTTCCCGCCGATCCGCGGCCCGCACACCCTTCTCGGAGTACTCGGAGTCCGGAAACCCGGCGCGCGCGCCTGCTCCCACCTCCATGATCCATTCCGCGCCGGCCTTGTTCAGCACCGAAAGGGCGCCCGGCGCCATCGCCACGCGGCTTTCCCCTGGCGATGATTCCGTAACAAATCCAATTTTAATTCCCACCGTGTTTTCTTATATCAAATCCGCGGTGCTGAAGAAAAATCGCAGCTCCGTCTCCGCGGTCTCCGGAGCATCCGACCCATGAATGCAGTTGCGCTCGATGTTTGCGGCGAACCGCTTGCGCAGTGTGCCCTCGGCGGCGTTGGCGGGGTTGGTGGCCCCCATCACGTCTCGCAGCTTTTTGATCGCATCGTCCCGCTCCAGCGCCATCACGATGATGGGCCCTTCGGTCATGAACTTCACCAGCCCGCTGAAGAACGGCTTCTCGCGATGCACGGCGTAAAAACCCTGCGCCTGGGCGGCCGTCAGCCGAGCCATGCGCAAGGACAAAATCTTGAAACCCGCTTTCTCAATCATGGCGAGGATTTCGCCGGCCTGCCCGGCAGCGACGGCATCGGGCTTGATGATCGACAACGTTCGTTCCACGCTCATAAACAGCTTTGAATCTTCTCTCCAATTTCCGCCGGCGAGGAGCAGACCGTAATGCCGGCCGCCGCCATGGCCTTGATCTTGTCCGACGCCTTGCCTGATCCGCCGGCGATGATCGCTCCCGCGTGGCCCATGCGGCGTCCCGGCGGCGCGGTCTGGCCAGCCACGAACCCCACCACCGGCTTCTTGACGTGCGCTTTGACGAATGCCGCTGCCGTCTCCTCCGCGTTGCCGCCGATCTCGCCGATCATCACGATGGCATGGGTGTCGGGGTCCTCATTGAACAACGTGAGTGCGTCCACGAAGTTAGTGCCGATGATCGGGTCGCCGCCGATGCCGATGCACGTCGACTGCCCGATGCCCAGCTTCGTCAACTGGCCCACGGCTTCGTACGTCAGCGTGCCCGAGCGCGACACCACGCCCACGTGGCCTTCCTTGTGGATATGGCCCGGCATAATGCCGATCTTGCACTTGCCCGGCGAAATGATGCCCGGACAATTCGGCCCGATCAGCCGCGTCTTCCGGCCTTGCAGAAACTGCCACGCCTTCACCATGTCGAGCGTGGGAATCCCTTCGGAGATGCACACCACCACCGGCAGCCCCGCGTCGACGGCCTCCATGATGGCGTCGGCGGCGAACGGCGGTGGAACGAAGATCACGCTGGCATTCGCGCCGGTGTCCTTTACGGCTTGCGCCACAGTATCGAACACGGGCAAGTCCAAATGCTTGGAGCCGCCCTTCCCGGGCGTGACGCCGCCCACCACGTTGGTGCCGTACGCGATGGCCTGCTGCGTGTGGAAAGTGCCTTCCCTGCCCGTGAACCCCTGAACAATCAGTCGAGTATTCTTATTTACCAGTACGCTCATAAAAAGAA
>Ga0335081_10001388_pt1 | contig 38623 bp, 30 predicted proteins | sample Lox_Sample_35_FD_206713 | JGI IMG/M metagenome (GOLD analysis project Ga0335081, IMG submission 206713) | Soil microbial communities from Loxahatchee National Wildlife Refuge, Florida, United States - Lox_Sample_3.5 | ecosystem: Environmental > Terrestrial > Soil > Wetlands | place: USA...
CCGAGTTGGCGCTTCAACGTCCAGCGCATCAGTGCAGTACACGATGAGTACGGGCAACAATCCCGTCCCGGCAACGACGGGCCTGAGTCCAGCTTCCACGACCGCAGGAGGCGCCGGGTTTACGCTCACCGTTAATGGCAGCGGCTTCATCGGCGATTCCGTCGTGCAGTGGAATGGAGGGAGCCGTGTGACGTCGTTCGTAACTTCGACGCAGTTGACGGCGTCGATATCGGCCACGGACATCGCAACGGCAGGGACGGCCACTGTTACCGTGTTCAATCCAGCACCGGGCGGCGGCACCTCGAACGCCCAGACCTTTGCAATTAAGGCGGGCAACAATCCCGTCCCGACAACGACGAGCCTGAGTCCAGCCTCTACGACCGCAGGAGGCGCCGGGTTTACACTCACCGTTAATGGCACCAACTTCGTCAGCGGTTCCGTCGTCCAGTGGAACGGAGCGAACCGTACGACGACGTATGTATCGTCCACCCAGCTGACGGCGGCGATAGCGGCCACGGACATCGCAACGGCAGGGACGGCCACTGTTACCGTGTTCAATCCAGCACCGGGCGGCGGCACCTCGAACGCCCAGACCTTTGCAATTAATGGGGTCAACAATCCCGTCCCGACAACGACGGGCCTGAGCCCAGCCTCTACGACCGCAGGAGGCGCCGGGTTTGCACTCACCGTCAATGGCAGCGGCTTCGTCAACGGTTCCTTTGTCCAGTGGAACGGAGCGAACCGTACGACGACATATGTATCGCCGACCCAGCTGACGGCAGCGATTACGGCTGCGGATATAGCAATGACAGGGACCGCCTCCGTAACGGTGTTCAATCTCCCACCGGCTGGAGGTACTTCCAATGCCCAAACCTTCACGATTAATAGTTCTCCATCTGGAAGCTGGACCCAAAACAACTGGGTTGGAGGCGGAGGGCAGTCTATTTGGTCGAATGCAACGAGCTATAGTTCATCCAGCGGCATTAATAACAGTATCGCTGGACAAATTAGTCTTGCCACTACTACTTCTACCCTGTTTTCGGATAACTTTACTCGGCCGACAGGCACTACTAACCCGCTATTACCATGGGTGGCCTCAATGGGGACATGGACGGTAACGGGTGGGGTGATGAAAGGGACGGGCAGCGCGAACCAGTATTCCTATGCCTATATATCAACCTCGCCTTCCTGGACCGACTATGCGGTGCAAGGTAGCATCCAGATGCCGGCCGGGTCGTTCGGGGGCGGCATCGGTGGTCGTTTAAACCCGTCCACTGGCGCCCACTATGGAGCATGGGTCTACCCGACAGGATCGGCAGGTGGGTCGAATGTACTGAAACTATGGAAGTTCCAGGGTTGGACAAATATCGGCGCTGGTACACCGATGCAGCAGGTAAGCCTGCCTGCCGCCGTCGGGACGGGCTCGCACACGCTCCAGATGACCTTTGTGGGCAGTCTTATCCAAGTATATTACGATGGGGTCCTGGAGATTAGCTATACAGATAATAATTTTGGCTCCCAGGCCGCCTATTTGAGCGGCGGTATAAGCGCGGATTGGTGGACGTGGTCGGGGCCGTACACAATAACAGTCGATAACATATCCGTGGTTAGTAAGTAATATTCTCTCGAAAAGTCGGCCCAAACCATCGGAATTGAGAGAGATGGTGTCGTTAGATGAATAAAATTGTTGTTTATGCAATGGAGGCTTTTTAGAATGGTCTGTTTACTCCATCAATTATTGACGGAAAGTGCAGCAAAATATCCGGACAAAGAGGCAATAGTCTTTAAAGACGATAAAATGAGCTATGCCGAATTGGAGAGGGAAAGCAATAAACTGGCTTACGGTCTCTCAAGGATCGGAATAGCAAGAGGAGGGAGGGTTGGAATTTATCTGGATAGGAGCATATCATCGATCGTGGGCGCGTTCGGGACCCTAAAGGCGGGAGCGACATATGTTCCCATAGATCCCATATGTCCACCAGGCCGACTCAGTTACATTCTGAACAAATGTGGAATAAAATTCTTGCTTGCATCGCAAGATAAGCTTGCAAATATAGAGCAAGCGTTTCCTGCCAACTCTCCTCTGGAAAGCATTCTTGTGATGAATGGTTTGGATTCAAGTTCAAGATCACTCGGATCTGCGAAAGTGATCGACTGGCAAGAGATTCGAGAAGCCGCAAGAGAGGACGCCCTCAGTGTGAATACAATAGACGCAGATTTAGCGTACATCTTATTTACCTCCGGTTCAACAGGTAATCCTAAAGGGGTCATGCTTTCGCACCTGAACTCTTTGACCTTTGTAAACTCAGCACACGACTTTTTCCAGGTAACAATGAATGACAGATTTTCCAACATCTGCCCCCTGCACTTCGACATGTCCGTCTTCGACCTCTTCGTTGCATTCAAGGCAGGTGCTACCGTTGTCATCATCCCTGAGACCACCGCTATCTTTCCGGTAAAATTGGCTGAAGTCATATCGAAGAACAAAATATCGATATGGAATTCAGTACCGTCAGCACTTTCTCTTTTGGCGACGTATAAGAACCTGGACAATCACGATCTGTCGAGCCTGCGGCTAGTACTTTTCGCCGGCGAGCAATTCCCCCTGAAATATCTTCGGCGACTAAAGGAAGCCATCCCCCGAGCAAAATTCTGCAACATGTATGGGCAAACGGAAGCAAATTCTTCTACCTATTATTGGGTCGAACAACTTCCTCCGGATGGCAAAGCATCCCTGCCTATCGGGAAGACGTTGCCGAATTTCGAAGTGTTTGCGCTGGACGAAGCTGGCAAACAGATTACAAAACCCGGGCAAGAAGGCGAGCTCTATGTAAGGGCGAATACAGTGGCCTTAGGATATTGGGACGAATTTGAAAAAACAGAAAAGTCCTTTGTAAAAAACCCTCTGAGACCTGACCTGAATGAGCGCGTTTACAAGACTGGAGACTTGGTTCGTTTGGATCCCGATGGGAACTATCTATTTCTGGGCCGGAAGGACCATATGATCAAGAGCCGGGGGTACAGGATCGAGATCGGAGAAATAGAAACAATACTATGCAACCATCCGGAAATCAAGAACGCCGTCGTCATCCCGCTTCCCGACGAGCTTATAGGTAACAGGATTTCGACGATCATTGTTCCGTTTACGCCAGGCAAAATTAACAAAGAAGACATTTTGAAGTATTGTTCACAACAATTGCCCAAGTACATGATACCCGAGATTGTCGAATTCCGCGACTCTCTGCCTACGACTTCCTCCGGAAAAGTTGATAGGAAAAAGCTGAGTAATATCGATGCAATAGTTACTTCTCCAAGAAACTTGGTCAGCTAGCATTTAAATCCTATTCAAAATAGAAAAAATTTAGAACTTTTCTATCAAAAAAGGCGCATGGGCCCCAAGAAAAGAATAGAATTTTTTTGTGTCTTTGTGTCTTCAGGATAAATATAGTTCCGATTTGTCCGAAAAGAAGGAGGAATTATGCAAAAGCTTATCAAGAACAACTGGTACCGCAAATCCGGAGAGCCCTTCACAAAAACAACGATTCTGAGTCACGAAATCCATCCCGAAGGGCTGGACATCGACCGAATTCGGTTCCTCGAGGCTGGCAGCTTCGCGCCGAAATCAGGTGTTGGTCACATCATCAGCGTTCTCCGAGGAAAGGGAAGACTTCACATCACAGGCGACAGCAGATCGCCCTTTTCCCTGGATGAAGGCGTTCACCTATATCTCCCGCCTGGCTTGGAAAGCGTTCTCGAGGCGGAATCGGGGATCGAACTTGTTCACGTGTCGAGTCCGTCGGCCACGCAGGCGCGCGGCAAGAAGCTATTGCTTCGCGACGAGACATTTGTCGCGGCCTGTGCCTCAGGAACTCAGTCACTTCGGTGGGCCTTAACCCCCCAGTACTTGAGTCGCCGGATTTTCCTGCACCATGATCCCACTCTTCTTTCGAAATCCGGAAATCCCGTCTCCTGGTACCGGACCACAATGTTCGATGTAGCCGGACTTCCCAAAAACCAGGAGGGGGAGCCGGTGTTCAAGATGTCCTACAACTCCAGAACGGAGTGCAACGTCTGCTATGACGTGCAAGGAACCGCACGCGTGCGCATGGCGATGCACCCATACGATGCATCAAAGCAACTCTGGAGTCCGTGGTACCCGCTTGATGGAGACTCAACCTATCACTTAAACGAAGCCGCCGGAAGCCCTGAAGAGGAGTGCCGTATCGACGAAGCAACAGGAACCCGTCAATTCTTTCGCAATAAGCACGAGGTCCACATCGTTGACGGGCATGTGACGCTCTTCTGCATATTTGATCCGGCGCCCGTGGGCGTTGAGAACCACCGGCCCGGTGAGTACAGCGACTACGAGCCCCTGTCGCAAGTGCTCGGAACCGAGCTGTACAAGACTCACCAGCGGGAGATTGCAAGATACGATGAGATGGTAGACCAGCTGTCCCTGGCCAAGGCAACCAGCGCATTGAACAAGCTCCATGGAACACCGATATGGGAACTGTACCTGCGAGGACGGGCGGCGCAAGCTGCCGTAGAAACCAAACTAGCAAATACCCTTATCGCTGCAGGCAACGGACGCGACCGCACTCTTGCCCGTTGGATGCAAACCGTAACTGCTTGATGAACGATAACGACGACATGCGCGAGTATCCCGGGCTAAATCTCCCATCGTGCGCACATACCGCGGCGGTTGCCCGGAGCCGCTGCCGGCGTCGGCTGATCAATATACCGGAGTTTATGCGGCGCACCTGTAGCTGCTATGACGGTAACCGTCCACCCAGCCACGGCATGCTTTGAATGCACAATGAAAAATCCCTTATACGCTCTGCGAGGAGGTTGTTATGTTTCAAGAAACACCAGTATCGGACCAAATGGTCAAAAAAAGACAAATCGAGGTACTTTCCCTCGCAGAAGGGTTCTTTCAATCCAGCATTTTGTTTGCCTTGTTGAAGCTGAAAATATTCGAACGTATTAACGGAGAAAGTAAAACCCTGGATGAGCTTGCAGCGGAACTGCATGCGCGACCGGAGACGCTTTCGAGGTTATTGAACGCAGGAGTTGTTCTAAAACTGCTCGAGTCCAAAGATGGCTTCAATTTCAGCATAGCGCCAGTGTGCCGAACAATATTATCACCAGCCGCGGGTGAACATTACCTCGGCGATTGGATCCGCAGTTTGAATTACTTCTGCGCGCCGCTATCGAAGCTTGATGAGGCAGTACTGAATTCCGCACCAACAATCGAGCCATCAGCGCATCTTGGCGGAGACAAGGAAAGTACGCGCAGTTTTACGCTGTCAATGCACAACTATGCGTCGCTGCGAGGAAAGGAGCTGGCCGACTTCCTCAGCACGACGGGGTGTAGGTCGCTGTTGGACCTCGGCTGTGGTCCGGGTACCTATGCTTTTCATCTTGGGATGCGCAATCCTGCCTTGGAGCTTTATCTTGCAGATCACCCCGTTGTATTGGAAACAGCAAAGGAAATACAGGCAAAGTACCCTCTGAAGAATGGTGTTCATTATGTCCCCCTTGATGCATTAAATGATGATATCCCGGGATCCTATGATATTATCCTCGTTTCCAACATGCTCCATGGGTTGGGGGAGAATGCGAGCCGCGCGCTCATCAAACGTTTGTACAACTCGGTCAATCACGGTGGGTCATTGGTCGTCCAGGCTCAATTTCTGCGGGACGATCGTCTTGGCGGAAGATGGCCGGTATTCCTGGATCTCATTCAACTATGCGTCACCGAGAATGGAAGGAACCACTCCCCTGGGGAGACAAAGAAATGGCTCGAGGAGGCCGGCTTCAGAGACGTGAAATTCTGTGCTATGACCCTCCTCAACACAAATAGTTTCCTCCGAGGATACAAGGGCCCGAAATGAGACAAAAACGATTTGACTTAGCATGTGTTGAGATATTTAGGAGTGCTTGTCATATTTGCAGCACATATGCTCTATCTGCGGAAGCTGAATTATCTGAATTGATTATGACAATCATAGAAAAGTAAATGCACTCGATATCTCCTAGTCTAGTGAGACAGACAAAGAAGTAGTCGTATTTCTTTTTTGGGTTGTCCAAAGAAAATGAAAAAAACATTTTATAACCGCGCATACGACGGTATTCTTTCGATGCCCATATGCGGGCTGGAAAATGATGCAAACAATAATGTGCCCCTTTAGTAACTGCAATGTGGGGCAATAAAAGTTTAAGAAGGAGGTAGTAACATGGTGCGGGTAGCGCAGATCGGCGTGGGTTACTGGGGACCGAATCTCCTTAGAAACTTGGTGGCGAGCAAAAGATGCAATGTATCCTCGGTGGTGGACATCTCACCTGAAAGAAGGGAATTTGTGCGGGGCCTCTATCCCGCAATAAAGGTTACTGAGGACCTTGATGAAGTAATCCGTGATCCAGAAATAGAGGCGGTGGTCATCGCAACTCCGGTCGCGACCCACTTTGACCTGGCTGTGCGGGCACTTAGTGCGGGGAAGCACATATTAGTCGAAAAGCCCATGGCGCGGAGCGTAGCAGAGGTGGATGAGATCGGCAGGATCGCGGCTGAAAAGAATCTCGTCGCCATGGTGGGACATACCTTTCTCTTTAATAGCGCTGTGCGGTACATAAAGAAGTTGATTGATTCGGCAGAACTCGGACATGTCCGCTATATCTACAGCCAGAGGTTGAATCTCGGCAGGATCCGGTCCGATGTCGATTCCCTTTGGAATTTGGCCCCCCACGACATTAGCGTCATTCAATACTGGCTCGGCGACCCGGAGCCGATTTCCGTGGTGAGGAGGGGAGCTGATTACATTCAGGACAGCATCGACGACGTGGTTTTCATGAACATTATGTATCCGAATAAGATCATGGCCAATATTCACGTCAGCTGGCTCGACCCTTTGAAAGTCCGCTCGATGGTCGTTGTCGGATCCAAAAAGATGGTGGTGTATAACGATATGGCAGAGGACAAAATCGCCATATATGATAAAGGGATAGACCCGAAGATGTTGTCTGGCAAAAATGCGCAACAGCCTGCCTTTGACCACAGATCCGGGGATGTTTTACTTCCAAAAATTAATTTCACGGAACCTTTGAAAGTGGAACTGGATCATTTTATCGACTGTATACAGAACGGAACAAAGTGCCTGACAGGCGTAGATCATGCTAGAAAAGTTGTAGAAATCCTCGCAACCGCCAATGTGCAATGATTTTGGCGGGGTCGCTGAACGTGAAATATCAGGAGCATGATTAAAAAATTAATGAAGAACAATCGAAGAATTAATATTGCCCTGGTCTGCACCAGAGGCGGGCATTTTGAACAACTGATCAACCTGTCCGAATTTTACGACTGTTATGATCATTTCTGGATTACAAACAGAAATAACCAGACCGAGGGCCAGTTGAGAAAAGAAAAAGCATACTACGTGGGACTGGCACACTTTAAAAAGCCCTGGACCTATTTGTTTCAGATTGTGCCGGTCCTGAAAATATTCGTCAAAGAAAAGCCGACGCATGTGCTCTCGACGGGATCGGGCAGGACGGCGTTCATTCCTTTTTTGCTGGCAAGGCTTTTCAGGATAAAATTTATATATATCGACACTTTTTCGCGGGTCAAGGGCCACTCCAAGTTCGGTGCTTTTTTGCTGAAAACGAAGAACAGGATCTTTACGCAATGGGAAGATTCGAAAAATGCCAACGCGATCTATATCGGACCGATATTCAAGAGGCAGGAAAACTACAATAAATACTATGATTCGAAATATGTGTTTGTCACGGTGGGTACAAGAGATGAACAGTTCACCAGGCTGATAAAAGGGGTCGAAGATCTTGTGCGAAAAGGCGTTATTAAGGAGAAAGTGATCATCCAGGCAGGGTATACAAAGTTCAACTCGGACTACATCGATGTATTCGATTTTTGCGGGCCAGAAAAGATAGACAAGTTGATCTTGAACGCACAATATGTCATTACCCAGGAGAGCGCAGGCATCGGTACACAATGCCTGAAATATAATACAAAGTTTGTGGTTATGCCGAGGGACTATAAATACGGAGAACTGCCGACGAAAAGTGACATGAAAGAGGATTTGCATAACAAGCTTGAAGAATTAGGTTATACAAGAGTTGTAAGAAATACAAATGAACTTGAAGAAGCTATTATAAGCCTAAATAGCTTAAAGACTGGTTTTGTTTTCGATAATAAGTTGGCAATCGCAAAGTTACATAATATTATGGAGGAAGCATGAATATACAATTTGTTGATCTAAAGGCTCAATATGAAACGATAAAGGATGAGATCGATTCAGCAATCAAAGAAGTCGTTTCGGAAACAGCCTTTATCGGGGGCAAGCACGTCACGAAATTTGAAGAATCTTTCGCAAAGTTTTGTGCTGCAAAACATTGTGTCGGGGTCGGCAACGGCACCGATGCTTTATTTATAGCCTTAAAATCACTCGGGATTGGCGCTGGTAATGAAGTCATCACGGTTGCGAACAGTTTCATCGCGACATCTGAGGCGATAACGCAGACAGGCGCGAAGGTCGTTTTTGTTGACATAAATCCTAAGACCTATAACATCGATACGAGCAAAATCGAAGAAAAGATCACTTCGCGGTCAAAGGCGATCATTCCCGTTCATCTGTACGGTCAACCTGCTGATATGGACCCGATTCTTGCCCTAGCGAAAAAACATAATTTAAAAATTGTTGAGGATTGCGCTCAAGCCCATGGGGCGCTCTATAAAGGCAGAACCATCGGTTCGATCGGCGATATGGCATGTTTCAGCTTTTATCCCGGGAAAAATCTAGGCGCTTATGGTGATGCCGGTGCAATAGTAACAAACGATGAAGCCTTAGCAAAAAATGCACGTATGTTTGCCAATCACGGACGGGTTGACAAATACGATCACGAAATGGAAGGCATCAACAGCCGCCTGGACGGTCTCCAGGCAGCAATACTCGGGGTCAAGTTGAAGCATCTTGACGCGTGGTCAGCAGCGCGCAGAATGAACGCTTACCTATATAATGAAAATCTTAAAGAAACGGATCTAGTTACGCCAGTTGAGCTGGCGAATGTCAAGGCAGTGTATCATCTCTACATCGTGCGCGTAAAAAAGGAGTTGCGCCAGAAACTTCAGGACCATCTTAAGTCAAAAGGAATTTCCACAGGCATCCATTATCCTATAGCGCTTCCCAACCTGAAGGCTTATTCCTATTTAAAACACACTAGCAGCGATTTCCCAGAGGCTACAAAAGCATCGCAAGAGATTTTGTCTTTGCCGATGTATCCGGAACTGAGTGAAAACCAGATCCGGTTCGTTGCTCAGGAAATTAGAGAATTTGTCAAGGGGGTCAAGAGTTGACTTGTTACTGGCATCTTTTATGCTTTTTGGAAGAGGACACGAATGAGACCGGCAGTAAAAATGGCGGATAATCTTCAGCATAGAACAATTCATGCTCTCTTGTGGAGTTTTCTCGAGACAGTAGCACAGAGGGGCGTGCAATTTGTCATCGGGATCGTTTTGGCGCGACTGCTGTTCCCTGAGCAGTTCGGTCTAATCGGGATGTTGACGATATTCATGGCTGTCATCTCCACCTTTCTAGACAGTGGCTTTGGGGCAGCATTGATTCAAAAACAGGAGCCAACACAAACCGACATTTGTTCGATTTTTTATTTTAATATATTGGTGGGGCTGGTGGCTGCGGGCCTGTTGTGCCTCGCTGCTCCCTGGATTGCTGCATTCTACAACCAGCCGATCCTGACGCCACTGACACGGGCATTATCGCTGACCATTGTGATCAATTCCTTCGGCTTGATTCAGAACACCATGCTGACTAAACATATCAACTTCAAGACCCAGACCAAGGTAAGTCTTATTGCCGGTGCGTTGTCAGGTATCATCGGCATTACTCTGGCCGCCCTTGGTTTCGGCGTGTGGAGCCTGGTAGTCCAGCAAGTTACAGTTTCGTTTTTCTCAACAGCCTGTCTCTGGTATTTTAGTTCCTGGAGGCCAGCACTGATATTCAACTTTAATGCTTTGCGGGAAATGTTCGGTTTTGGCTCGCGTATGTTGTTTTCCAGCTTACTCAGTCAGATTTTTGACAACATCTATCTAATGGTCATCGGTAAGCTGTTTTCGGCAACAGCTCTGGGGTTTTTTACGCGCGCCAAGACGCTGAGTGATCTTCCCACGCAAACATTGTCGGGAATGGTAGCCCGGGTCACTTTTCCTGTGTTCTCCACTATCCAGGATGAGCCAGCCCGATTGAAAAGAGGATTGAAAAAGGCTTTGACCATGTTGGTTTTAGTGAATTCCCCAATGATGATCGGCTTGATGGTTATCGCTCGTCCACTGGTGCTGGTGATGTTGACGGAAAAGTGGGTTGCCTGTGTTCCCTATTTGCAGTTGCTGTGCGTGGGCGGCTTGCTGTATCCGTTGCACCTGATGAACCTGAACGTGCTCCAAGCCTTGGGGCGATCCGACTTGTTTTTACGCCTCGAGATCATAAAAAAGGTCATGATTCTGATCAACATTGCGATCACTTGGCAATGGGGCATATCCGCAATGATCTACGGCATGATCGTAACCTCGCTCATTGGCTATTATTTAAACAGTTATTACAGCGGCATTCTGCTCCGTTACCCGATCAGGGAGCAGGCGCTTGACCTGTTCCCTTACCTCGTCAATGCCGTATTGATGGGCATTGCAGTATATGCTGCCGGATTGCTGCAGTTCCTCAACCATTGGTATTTGCTTTTTGTACAAATTACTATTGGAATCGTTATATATGTTTGTCTGTGTTGGCTGTTTCGACTGACTGCTTTTATGAGTGTCTGGCAAGCGATGTGGGACAGAATACCCTTAGTGAGGGCCGGAACCACGCGATAAACGAAATGTACTATCGTAACTTCAGAATCGAATTCTTCTCAAAATGGATTGAAAATTTACCACGTTAGGGAGCATGGTCCGCGTGGATCTGACGGAGGAAAATAAGCACTCACGCTATGTGCCGTCCGGATTCGGACACGACTTTCAGGTCATGAGCGATACAGTGGACGTGGTGAAAGACGAGCTTGTTTATCACGGGACAGGTAAATTGCGGCGAGAGGTTATTTTGGAAATTAGGGATTACATCGAGGTGTTCTACAATTGGCAGTGCAGACAGGCAAACCTTGGCTACTTGTCGCCATGTGCGTATGAGGGATTGCACTACAAAGGAGAGCTGGCAGCATGAGTCATTTAGTGTCTAATATTGGCAGCCGAAGTTACTCGATCTCTTTCGTGATTGCTGTAAATGATGAAAAAGTTTATCAAGAAAACGTGTTGATATCTCCTGTTTTTAGATTTGGACATCACCATGAAATCTTGGTCAAACGTGGTTACTCGTCAGCGGGAGAAGCATATAATGATGCAATTTCAGCCGCCAGCAATGACCTCGTCGTATTTATGCATCAAGACATCTATTTACCTGATGGTTGGGACCAGAAACTCCAATATGAAATAGAATCGTTAGAGAGATCGGGAGAGAAATGGGGCGTGTTAGGTTGTTTTGGAATATCGCTGGAAGACGTGCCGGTCGGTCATGTATATTCCAACGGCCTCTCCAGAGAATTGGGATTTCCGCAGCCACCTGTAAAGGTTCAATCTCTGGATGAAATTGTTCTTGTTCTTCGCAAAAGCAGTGGCCTTAGGTTTGACCCGATGCTCTCCAATTTTCATCTATACGGGACGGATATATGCCTCGAATCTAAACAGATGGGATACGAAAATTATGCTATCAGTAATTTTTGCATCCACAATAGCCTTCCAGTGTACAGACTTCCCAGGAAGTTCTGGCAATGTGCCGAATATCTGAGAATCAAGTGGCGTCGAGAGCTTCCGATAACGACATGTTGCATTACTATATCAACCTCAAGGATTATCATGAGTATGAAAAAAACCTGGTCCTTTATTACCTCGTATCTAAGGCCTTCTGGCGAACTCGTATACACCCGATTATCTGATCCTTCCGCGCTTCTTTATGCTGATAAAAGACAAATATCGACAGACAATGTTGGAAACATGGAGAAGAATGGTTGAGATTGTGCTATTGTCACTGAGAATATCTATTCATAATCGATTTTTTTGGAGGAAGTTTATGAAATAACCTCAACATTTCGCTTATGACAACTTTACAGTAGATGTGATATCAATCATCGGCAAAGATGGGCAATCAAAGCCAGGGGAAGTATGCGTATGGTATAAATAGCATGGATCGGCGTTGGTTGCTAAAGATCGAATCTTCTTAGAAATCTTGTGACAAATAAGAATGTAAGGCATCAGTGGTGGTGGATTTATCACCTGAACGGAGGGAATATATGCGGAATTATATCCCGAGTTCAAGTTTATTGAGGACCTTGAAGAAGTGATAATGATCCTGAGTTTGAGGCAGTAAAATGATGGCTACTCCGGTAGTAACCCACTTTGATTTGGCTATGCGGGCACTTCATGGAGGTAAGAACTAAGTAGTTATGTAGAAATTGAGAGACTCACCTTTAGAGTATTTATATCCCTGCGAAACCTATGGATATTTCGATCATCATCGTCAACTGGAAATCGGCCCATTATGTGCTGAGATGTCTCGATACAATCTACCGAGACAAGGAGGGCCTCTCGTTCGAGGTCATCATTGTTGACAACGCGTCCTATGACGGCTGCGACAAGATGCTTGCCAACCGATATCCCCAGGTAAGGTTCATACAAAGCCCTGTCAACTTAGGTTTCGCAGCGGCTAACAATATGGCCTATAGACAAAGCCACGGGAAGACGCTCTTATTCCTGAACCCTGACACGGAAATAGTCGGCCAAGCTATCCCCACAATGCATCGTCTCCTCTGGGAGGCCACGAATTCAGGTGCAATTGGATGCACACTTCTGAATACGGACGGTACACTTCAGACAAGTTGTATCCAGGCTTTTCCAACGATACTTAATCAGGTACTTGATGCTGAAATATTACGGCGTCGTTTCCCGTTGCTGTCTTTATGGGGAATTCGACCGCTTTTCGAGCGAAGCGAGGCTCCCCTGCCTGTAGAAGTGATTTCTGGAGCATGCTTAATGGTCAAGCGTCATGTCTTCGAATCCGTTGGGCTCTTCAGTTCGGATTATTTCATGTATGCTGAAGATACTGATTTGTGTTATAAAATTCATAATGCCGGTTTTCTATTGTATTATACCAGTGCTGTTTCCGTTATCCACCACGGTGGCGGTAGCAGCAACCAGCGGGAGCGCAATTACTTTGCCGATGTTGTAATGCGCGAATCCCTGTTCCGATATCTGACGAAATCCAGAGGTAAACTGCACGGTTATCTCTATCGCGTGGCCATTGGTGTTGCGGCTTTTTCGCGAGTGATGCTGATGGTTAGCTTTATGGCGCTAATCCCGCGGAAATCCGCACGAGAACAACTCAAGATATCTTTAGGCAAGTGGATCAATATATTTTGGTGGTCTCTTGGCTTTGAGGAGTGGGTGCGCAATTCAACCCATGAGCAACCCCCTGTATAACAGCACAGAATGCACTATGACTAAGGGTGAGTATGTATTGATAACCGCTGCGTACAACGAGGGTACGCATATTGGTGCGACCATCGATGCCGTGCTGATGCAGTCAGTCACTCCGCGCAAGTGGGTAATCGTAAGCGATGGCTCCAATGATAATACGGACGCCATTATCAAGCGGTATGCCGAACAGAATAACTTTATCGAGTACATACGTAGAGAAAAGGAGGGAACATTACCCGGCTTTGTCTCAAAGGTTTATGCAATCCACACAGGGTTCAAAGCCATTTCGGGAACGTCATACCGATTCATTGGGATTCTTGATGCCGACATAACCTTCGGCAGCGACTATTACGAACGCGTCATCGGCAAATTACAAGAAGATAAGAGGCTTGGTATCGCCGGAGGATTCATTTATGAGCCTAGAGTAGGTGTATTCAAAAGCAGGCCGTCAAATACGAGAGCATCGGTAGCAGGCGCCATTCAACTCTTTCGTAAGGAATGCTATGAGGCAATCGGAGGACATGCGCCATTACCATATGGGGGCGAAGACTGGCTTTGCGAAATTCTTGCACGCAAGAATGGCTGGACAGTGATGGCTTTTCCTGATATTGTGGCGTATCATCACAAACCAAGCGAAGCTAAGGGCGAGGTATTCAAGGATGCAATCAGACAAGGCAAGATGGACTATTCGGTTGCAAGCCATCCATTATTTGAATTAGTGAAGTGTCTTCGTAGAGTTAAGGAAAGGCCTTTTTTTCTGCGAGCATTATTTCGTCTTTACGGATTCACATGGTCAGCTATAAAAGGAGACAGCATTGCTGTTTCAGCAGAGATTGCGAATTACCTCAGACAGGAACAATTGGTTAAAATTATGATGTACATTCATAGACAACATAAATAATCGATTTATCCTCAAGTGCATGATGGATTAATGTGTTCACGATGTCAGGTAACAACGAAGACCACCAGCTACCACGACATAAGCAGTGGAAAAAACATACTGTGAGGAAGGTACCCTCAAGATAGAGCTGCAAATTATGTTAAGTGGCCCTTCCCTTTGCAATTTTAACTTGCAAGTCCCCGTAGCTTGCTACGGGGTCACCTTATAGAGGGAAGAGTATGAGAAACCGTAGGTTTCGCACATGATTATTTCCACAGATACCACTCAGCTTGCTTCGTGGAGATTCTTTGATTAATTGTATGATTGCACTGCTATCTGTTAAAACAGAGCTCTTTGCATGGGTTCATCATGTACAGCCAAAAACCGCTCAGGCTTCAGCGTGAGAATGTGATAAGATTAATTCATTAAAAAATGTTTCTAGGAAGGCGGTCAGCGTCGGCAGGGAATGCGCTTACTCCATCCGATATCGGATATTCATGAGCAGCAAATAATAGCTCATTGCCACCTAATACAAACGCACTAAGTCATGTTACAAAGTCGTCTGATTTTGTGCTTTGACCATGATTCAAGCGTCCTCTGGACCGTCGCCCAGATCGCATCAAGATTATCGAACCACCGGTTGGTGGTTGATTCATATCGAATCTGACGCCATATCCTCTCCTGCATATTTAAAGTAGGCTGATAGGGCGGGAGGTACATAATCCGGAGTCGTTTATGAGTTCTCAAAAACTGCCGGATCGGATCACCCTTATGCCAACGTGCCCGGTCAACATACAGCCAGATCGTATAGCCGCGAAGTCGGTTATACAGGTGTCGCAATACTGCGAGGAAGCCTTCCCGGTTTCCACGCTCTGTCTGGATGACTCCAGCACGGCCAAGAAGAGGAGCAACCCAGCCAGAAACATTCAATCGTTTCTGGTGTTGGCTGGTTGTCGGAACTTTCAGCCTTTTCCCAATGAGCGCCCAGCCGCGGCTAAGTCGGGGATGTAAGGTGAAGCCACTTTCATCCTGAAAAACAATGGTTTCCTTGGGTCTCAGCGTTTTAAGTTTTTTTTAGCTCCTTCGCAAACTTCTTCGCGTCCTCGACTTTTGCCTGGAGATACACATGACTGGCCCGCTTTAGCCGGTACCCCAGTCGGTGCATCCAGTACTGTGCCTGACGAACTTTCAGCTTTACTCCAAACTGACGCTGTAAATGGGTTGCCAAAGTCGGCCCGTCCCAATGGACGCGGTTTAGACCAAACTTCTGAGGTGATTCTTCAAGATGCTGTTCCAGTTGCGCTGCGATTTTCGGCGTCATCCGGGCTGGTCGGCCAGGCTGTTTTTTCGGGATCAACGCTTCGACCCCGTCCTTATTTACAGCCCGAGTCCAGCGATTCACGTTCATCCGGGTCTGGCCCAGAACCTCGGAAATCCAACCGGGGCGCTGCCCTTCGAGCACGAGAAGCAGGGTGGCGATCTTCATACCAATCCAAGCTCCCGGAACTTTTTCGACCAAGGCCAATAGCTGCTCTTTTGACGCCTTATGAGGATCTAGAGTAGAGGTATTCATACCTCCCAGTATAGCATAACGAGCGTAATATTGTAACAATATTTAGCGCGTTTGTATTAGATTTGAGTCATCACAATGTTTTTACTAGTTCCAAAGAACGATTTGATCTTCAGGTTCTGCTGTGATCCATTTGAAGAACAGCTCAACCTGCCACCTAGACTTTTAGATTGGCGCAATCGTTGAAACCGTGACTTTCATATTAGTCGCATGGCACGTCAGATGCTTGTTAGTTTCTTTGTCCCGGAAACTTTCTTTTATCTTGACCTGAGAGAATAGACTCTGATATACTTTTTAATGGTCATGTAATTCTCTGCATATTGGTTTTGGGCACTGTTTTACGGCTTTTTCGAACTTATATTACCGTACAACTTTAAGCAGTTCACCGAAGATTGTTTCTCACTTGCGCATGGCTTGTTTCTTTCCGTGATAATTGGGTGAAGGAGAATCCAATTACACAACAATCGAGATTTTTAGGATGTGCCTTTTTAGTTTTTTTTACCGGATATCCTCGGCATGATTAGATATTTCAATTTTGATGCGTTCTTCCCGATGTATGAGAACTACGAACTCAAGAGAAGAAAATTTGTTTTGTATGGAATGGGCAACGAAATAAGGTGGGGAGTAGCGTTGCGTCTGATGCTATGGCTTAAATGATATACAACTTATTGATGAGCTCATCGCAGGTGATTTATTTTTTGGGAATTATCATCCGATTTTGCTTTGTAGTTTGTTTAATTTGCATGTGATTTCAATCACAGCTTCTTGGACCCTTCTAGCATATAATCATCATAAATTGCTAGACGGAGGTGTCAAATGAAACGTTTTTTCTTTATCAGTGTGTTAGTATGCGTTTTTTCAGCAAACGCATATGCTGCTAACTGGTATGTTGTTCCAAGCGGAGGTTCTGGATCAGGAACTTCGTGGACTGCGGCATGGAATGGCATAAGTGGAATCAACTGGTCGTCAGTAGCTTGCGGAGACACGATCTGGATAGCCGGTGGTACTTATGCGGGTAGCACCATAACTCCTTCAAAGGTCTGTACGAGTGGTGCCGTTCTTACCCTAGCCGCCGCAAGAAGCGATTCAAGTGCCTGTACTGGTGCTGCCGGATGGAGCAGCAGCTATGATACGGCTGTTAAGCAGATTGTTTGGAATGAAGGGTTCTTTCATTTTACTTCTTCTGCAAGCTATATAACATTCGATGGCAGAACCAATGCTGCTGGTGGGTCTATCTTCCCAAACGGGAGTGCCGTTCCGACCACTGGCCCCCCGATAGGGTGGGTGTTTAATGACAATAATGCAGGAGATCGTGTTTTCGATTCGGAATCGGGTTCTCCTTCAATTTCGCATATTACCATCGAATATATCTACATCAACTTCGGAAACGGTCAATCAACAACCAGTGGTGGTACCGACAACCGTGCATTTAACCTTTTGGCTTCGGGAGATTCATATATTGATATTTCTCATGTGAATCTTTATGGAGGTTGTTCCGGTATTTACTCTTATTCTGCAAATATGACTCTGGAATACTCTTCGTTCCATGACATGAACCCTTCGGATAATGGGGTATGTCACGTTGACCCTGTTTTCCCGATAACAGGGAGTAATGGCACGGTACGATATTCTGTTTTCTATGGTAGTAATGGAGAGGGCATTTATTTCCCCTCTTTTGGCAATGGAACTTTCAATAATTGGGAGATATACGGCAACGTATTTTACAATCTTAGCAATTCAGGAGGGTCTTGGTACTCCAAGGCAATAGAGGTTGAGAAATCAATTTCAGGGTTAAAAATATTCAACAACACTTTCTATAACAACTGGTCAAACATTTATTTAAGCGGCTCATCAAGTTGCGATTCTACCTCTGAGATAAGAAATAACATAGGGAGTGGACTATCCTGTGGTTCTGCGGCAACATCAAACAATATAAGCCCTAGTTCCGGCATGTTTGTCAATTTATCAGGTAATAATTTCAATCTTGTAAGTAGCTCATCGGCAAGGAATGCCGGTGTGAGTGAATCTTCCTATTTCACCGCTGATATGTATAACAATCCTTACAGTGAGAATGGGGGATGGGATGTTGGGGCATATGCTTATATAGGCGCAGGTACATCTGTAGCGCCTTCTGCACCTTCTCTGCTGCAAATAATAGGAAATTAATAGCTTCTGTTTATATTTAAGTAAAACACATGCGGCTGGTTAAAACCAGCCGCATCACCTACCCTATATATACTTTCACTACCTCCTCAATTAGTAACCCATTTATGCCTGTGTAGATCACAGCCAGGACATGAAAACAATAGGAATCTCACCACCTATAAAATCGTCAGGGCTTCGTGCCATGCTTGATGCTCTTGGCGAGCTTCTAAACGTTCACTTCGAGGAGAGAACGTTTGGGGAGGATGCAGGGCTCGACGCATGGATTTTACACGAAGCAGACAGGGAGATTCAGCATCGCCTTGCCCTTAGCAACTGCCCCTGCTACACAGTCATCCGGAGTGACCAACTTCATCCCTGCGGATCATCGTCATTCATCGAATTCTCCAGGCACCGCATGCTTCCGACTTTTCTAACCGGGAGGCGGATTGAGGCCAGTGAAGCTGCGGAGTTGAAATCCTTACCTCGGTATTTAAGGAATGTGGCAGTTCTTGCCTCAAAGGAAGATGCTCCGATCTGGGCGGTGCAGGAAGTCGCAGGGCGGTTGTATCACTATGTCACTTCGTCTATCCCAGAGTTGAAAGACAATGAACCTCTGTTTCAATACTTCCATCAGGGACAATTTTTGCAGTTGCTTCCGCTTATACTCTTTTTACGTTCTCTAACTGATGACTGGCGCTGGGAGCAGCCGTCTTTACGTGCATGTTTCATGTTTGACGATCCCAACCTTCACTGGCGAACATATGGTTTCATTAATTTCAAAGAAGTTGCAATGCATGCGCAAATGCACAACTACCATGCATGTTTTGCCACAATTCCGCTGGATACATGGTTTATCCACAAGCCCACAGCTTTATTATTTCAGCAGTATCGCGATCAATTGTCACTGCTGATCCATGGTAATGATCATAGAGCACAGGAATTGGCCCGCTCTAACTCGGACGAAGATCTCAATAGCAATTTGCAGCAGGTCCTCAGACGAATTCATGAATTTGAGCGCCGTTCTGGTGTGGCAGTTTCCAAAATCATGGTTCCTCCACACGGAGCGTGCAGTGAACGAACTCTACGTGAAATGGCACACCTGGGATTCGAAGGTGCATGTATTTCAAAAGGGTCTCTGCGTTACCACAACAGACAGGCGACTTGGCTTCGTACGCTCGGTATGAGGCCCTATGACATTATTGAAGGCCTGCCTGTTTTTCCCAGATTTCCTTTCTCTGCGAAATGTCACAATAACATTCTGATTGCCGCTCTTCTCAATCAGCCTATTATTGCCAGGGGACATCACCACGACGTTTCAGACGGACTCCAACTACTTGCAGATTTATCGGGTTTTGTAAATTCCCTAGGTACTGTGCATTGGCTCGACATGAAGCGAATTGCGAGATCGCACTATGCACAAAGACTAGAGGGGAATGTTCTTCTGGTTAAAATGTTCACAAGACGGATTGAGGTCTCTGTTCCACGGGGGATACGTAAGATCCTTGTGGAAAGACCATGGCTGGAGGGGACGGAATCGCCGCCTTTGGCATGGAAAGGCCTTAATGATGGCTCAGAATGGAAACTTCACCAGTCAGATGAAACTATTCCCGTACAATCTTATCAAAAAATTGAAATTGTCTCAGAACTGTCAACGTTGCCCTTAATCAGCGCAAAGAACGCAAAAAGGTTTCGCCTTTGGCCCACGGTTCGAAGACAGCTCACAGAGGCAAGAGATAGGTTGGCGCCTGTAATAAAAAGAGTTTCTACTTTTTCGACCAAACCGAATAAAACTTATTAATCATCTCAAAATAGTGTTTACAGAATTATAGAGCCATACGCATAAATTACGCGAAAATCACATTAATCAAGTCGATGTTGACAGTATCCCCCGGCAATTTGTAAAATAAGGCTCAGAGAGAGTGTCGCAGGTTGCTGTTATAGCATTATCAAAAGCGAAGCAGAAGACCAGGGCATTAGCCCATTGATGAATGCTTCCCTCTTGTTTCACTCCCCCTTCAGGGAGGGGTAGGAGGAAGAGCGTTTGTGGTGTCAAAGTACCACTGGCGTAAGCCCTGGGGAATCTAGTACGGCGCGCTGTGCTCAGCTAATTGAATTATCTCCTCTTCACGGTACGGTGCATTCGCTTCCGCCGGCGCGACTCACAATCAAAAAAACAATCTTCTGCACTATAAAACAATTTATGCAAAGCATGACTTGGATACGTTAAGATCGGCAAAAGCAGACAAATGAAGCATCCGACTCGAGGAGATAAAATGAATTTTACGTCACTTAGGCGACTACTTTACGAAAAACCCGAATCTTTTTGGCAAAGGCCTTTGAGGTTGCTTAGAGCAATAAGAAGGAATCCTATAAAACAGTTCGGTATTGAACGACATCAAATAAAATTGCTGAGAGAAAATTATCCTGCAAAAGCAAAAAAATTAATTATTTTTGTAACTACAAACGAGGATATGGTAAACGGAGGCATCATGTCGATTTGCGCACATTATGAAGAAACAACGAAGATTCAACAAATACATGGTGCAGAAGTTATATTGTGTTCTGGTCCTGATAAAAAATTGTTGTTGAAATATACTAAATTTAAAAATAACAATTATATATTTGGCTTCTCCGGTGCTCTTTCTTATTTTCAGGCATTAGAAAGCATTATGATACATATACCTGAGTATATGGCTGATAGATTCGTCACGGATCTATCAAAAAAAGATTTATCTAGGTTAAAAAAAATTAAAAATATTCATATTAACATAATGCTCCAAAATATTAACGGCTTAAAATTTATGAAATCTATAAAGGGTTTGGAGAGATTCGGAAAAGTAACATGTACAACGGCCCACCGAAGATATTCAACGCTTGATTTAAGGAAAGAATTGGGCGTCCCCTTACATTTGCTTTCCGTTCGAGGGGATCCGAAAGGATACAATAGAAAAAAATATAATGAAAAAGATGATCTATTGATCATATCTCCTGATGAGCACCCTATGAAATCCCAAATTTTAAAGCTAATCAATGAGCAACTTCCTCAAATGAAAATGAGGATTATTGCAAATCTAACTCATGAAGAATACAAAAGAGTCATCGAGAGGGCTAAGTGGGCTTTGACTTTTGGCGAAGGATTAGACGGTTATTTTGTTGAAACCATCTTTAGTGGGGGAATAAGTTTCAGTGTTTATAATTCAGATTATTTTACAGAAGAATTCAGATCACTTCGGACAGTTTATGACAGCTATGATTCATTGATCAAAAAGATATGTTCAGATATTAAGAGCTTAGATGAACAATCAGTATATACGGGTTATCAGGATGAGCAATATGCGATATGTAGTAGATTGTACAACAATGCAGAATATTACAGGAACTTGAGCCTTTTTTATGATGAATCGTATACGTTCAAATGACGATATTAATTCGACCAGTGATCGTTTTGTCCCTGAGCCAAGTCCTACCCAAAAGAGCCGTATAGGCGTGAGCAATAATAGGACATGAATATTATATTATTGCAATAGCAGTCAATAACATGGATGTTCTTAACAAAAAATGGTATCTATCGCCTGGTATACCAGAAATGTAAATGTTTTAATGAAACGTTATACTAGATGAATGGCTATGTCATAATATTCCTATTGGTCAACACGGCAGCGCTGTTACTCCTGCCGCGGCGCTGGGCTCCGCTGACCTTTATAATAGGGGCTTGCTATGTACCAGCCAGTTTAGTAATCGAACTGGGATCGTTTCATTTCACTGCTGTGCGAATACTTATTGGCGTCGGCCTGATGCGCATAGTCATACGAGGGGAGAAATTAAAAAACGGGATCAATGGCTTAGACAAGTTAATGCTGGTTTGGGCCGCTTGGGCAGTGATCAGCTGTCTGTTTCATCAGGAACCATCGGCAGATCTCGTATACAAGCTTGGTCTCGTTTACGATGCGTGTGGAATTTATTTCTTGCTTCGCATATTTTGTCAGTCAATCGATGACGTAGTAGACTTGTGCAGTGTTACAGCAATCATGCTTCTACCTCTAGCGGTAGAAATGCTTTGCGAAAAACTGGCATTCTACAATGCTTTCTCTTTGTTAGGTGGCGTGAATTCTATTCCATATATCCGCGATGGCAAGGCTCGGGCCAATGGCCCGTTCGCTCATGCCATCCTGGCCGGGACTATTGGTGCTGTTTGCCTTCCATTGATGGTCGGCCTGTGGAGAGAGCACCGGAAAAAGGCTGCGCTCGGTATTGTGGCTTGCTTGGCGATAATATATGCCAGTACCTCTAGCGGGCCGATCTTAAGTGCACTATTCGCTATAAGCGCTTTGTGGATGTGGAAATACCGCTCCCGAATGCGCTTTGTCCGATGGCTCGCGGTTTTCGCCTATATTGGGCTGGATTTGATTATGAAAGATCCAGCCTACTTCCTAATAGAGCGCATGGACATGACTGGCAGTAGCACCGGCTGGTATCGCGCCAGACTGATTCAATCCGCCATTGAACATTTATCTGAGTGGTGGTTTGCTGGAACTGATGTCACCATCCATTGGATGCTTCAGACTGTCCCTGGGAGTGCGAATAACACCGACATTACGAATCATTATCTTCAAATGGGAGTCTGGGGGGGGCTGCCTTTGATGTTGCTGTTTATTGCGATCGTTGCAAAAGGTTTTTCTCTCGTTGGAAAGACGCTGCAGAAGATGCCTGAGAAGTCAACACATTCACGGTTTGTGGTATGGTCTCTTGGCGCGTCACTTTTCGCGCATGCTACAACATTTATATCAGTTTCTTACTTCGACCAGTCGATTGTTTTTCTATATCTAACGCTTGCCGCTATAGGTTCCGCAGGGACCACCTTTGGAAACATTCATGCACCAGAGGTTAATAAGCAACGTTCTAAGGCTTACTCGAAGCAATTTAGCTAATGAAAAGAAAGCATTTATAGTATCCTTTTTGGGTTCTTGGCTAGATTCAGAAAGGAGGTATTAGCAGATGCTTCCACAAGAACAGTGTCTCCTGAAAGATAACTGTCACGAGATCGTTCAATCGCATATTCTTAACTGTTTAAACGATTGCTCTTTAAATTATTCCTGAGCCGTATTTATGTGGCATATAAGAGATATTGCCAAAGACTTTATCAGCATTGAGTTCTTGATTGCGCACGATGTCCTGACAGTAAAATCTGTGCACGATATCTTGACATTTACCAACAGATCAAGTGAAATCGTCGCATATAGAATATTTCGGCGCTATGTTATCTAAAATTAACTTAAATCTATTCGTTCAGATTATGGCTTATAAAAAATCTCGCTAACATTGCAAATTACAAAACTTGATTCGACAGTATTGGATATAGATAGAGAAATTATGGGAATAAAGAGCCCGACAATCTGCTTGCTTGGAGCATCATTCGACACGAGCAATATGGGAGTGAACGCCCTGACTGCAGGCACGCTCAAGGCATTTTTCGAACAGTATCCCGATGGAGATTTGTTTTTGTTTGACTACGGGAAAAAAGGGCTTACATACAATTTTCAGATGAGCGACAGTATAATACCCGTTCAACTCGTCAACATTAGGTTTTCAAAGAAGTTCTATCTGAAGAATAATGTCGCATTGCTCATCGCGCTTGCACTGTTCGCTAGGTGCATGCCGTTTAACCGGATCCGCAAGAAAATAATATCGAGTAACTTCTGGTTGAATCGCGTAGCTGAGGCGGATATTGTAGTATCCATGGCAGGAGGCGACAGTTTCAGCGATATATATGGCATAAGCAGGTTTCTGTATGTCTCTCTTCCGCAAATTGTCGCTCTTCTTCTCGGGAATAAACTGGTCCTTTTGCCGCAGACTATCGGGCCTTTTAAAGGTGTTGTTTCAAAAACAATCGCGAGAAAAATTCTGCAGAGATCTGCGATGATTTACTCGAGAGACTATACGGGTCTTAGGGAGACGAGAGATTTGGTTGGATTAAGCTATCCTAATGAAAAAGTAAGGTTTTGCTATGATGTTGGCTTCGTTGTTGATTCTGTTAAGCCCAGCGCTATGGATTTAGCCGGACTTCCAGAATGGGACCGCAGAGATTTTCCGGTAGTCGGTTTTAATGTCAGCGGCCTGCTCTACATGGGCGGATACTCTCAGAACAATATGTTTGGTCTGAAAGTCGATTACCGTCAGCTCGTATCACGCATTATCTACCATATCATCAACCAAAAAGACGCTTCAGTGCTACTCGTGCCGCACGTCTTTGGGACGAAAGAGCATGCCGAGAGCGATTCGGCTGTCTGCGAGGCGCTTTACGCCGCATTAAAACAGAAGTATCAAAACAAGCTTTATATAGCTCGTGGCAGTTACGATCAGAGTGGGATCAAATATATCATCGGGCTCTGTGATCTATTTATCGGCTCCCGCATGCATGCGTGTATTGCGGCCCTCTCTCAAAACATCCCTGCTGTAGCAATTGCATACAGCAATAAGTTTATCGGCGTTCTGAAAACAATCAATGCCGGGTCCTGTGTGGCCGACCCGAGAGAGCTCGGGACCGAGGAAATTCTGGCCGTAATTGACCGCGTCTATGCTCAAAGAGCAGCCGTTAAACAACAACTCGAACAAACTATGCCCGAGGTGAAAAAAGCGGTGCTACAGTTGTTCCCAGACATTGTAAGCGCAGTCTGAACGGGTCTTCCAGCAATGTCGCAGTTTGAAAAAAATTCGTCTGATTCTAGTTTTGCGCAATTATTCAAACGATCTAAACTGATTAAACTATGCGGAACTCAAAGATAAAAAATGCGTATGACGTAGCCAGGTGGCGGCTCTGTGTAGGATGCGGAGCCTGTGCCTTCGTCTGTCCAAAAAAGAACATCACCTTGCACGACATTCCCGGAGACGGGATTCGGCCGAGGATCAGTGTAGACCGCTGCACAGAATGTGGCGACTGTCTAAGAGCCTGCCCGGGGATAGATGACGTGCATCGATCCTCTGACTGTGGAGACGAGCATCTCGGAGAACTGCGAAAGGAATGGGGGCCGATTCTTGAGGTATGGGAGGGATATGCCTCCGATCCGGAACTTCGTTTCGACGGCTCTTCAGGCGGCGCCGCCAGCGCCATTGCACTCTATTGCCTCGAACACAAAGGTATGCGCGGCGTTCTCCATATTTCTGCAGACGAAAAAAAACCCTGCACGAACAGGACGGTTCTCAGCAGAAGCCGCGAAGAACTCCTGTCGAGAGCGGGCTCCCGCTATTCGCCGGCTTCGCCCTGTGATGGGCTTAATATGATTGAATCCGCCACGGGACCGTGCGCATTTATTGGAAAGCCCTGCGATGTGACAGCGGTTCGAAAGGCGCAGATGGTCAAGCCGGAATTCAATAGGAATATGGGCATTGCCATTGGCATCTTTTGCGCGGGCACTCCTTCGACGCAGGGTACGCTTGATCTACTGAATGCGCTCGGCATTGATCCAAACAGCGTGGAAGGGCTTCGCTACCGCGGCAAAGGATGGCCTGGAAAATTCTCCGTAAAGCTGAAAGGAGAAGAACAACCGCGAGAAGTCCTGGCCTATATGGATGCCTGGGGCTTTGTGCAGAAATATCGTCCTTATCGATGCTATCTTTGCCCCGACGGGACAAGCGAATTTGCCGATCTCTCTTGTGGTGATCCCTGGTATCGACAGATCAAGGAAAGAGAGCAAGGTTACTCTCTCGTTCTGGTAAGGACGGAGCGAGGCCGCCAGATCCTCTATGGCGCCATGAGAGACGGTTATGTCACCCTTGAACGGGCTGATCCTCGTATATTAGAAGCTTCCCAGATGAACCTTTTGAGAAAAAGAAGGTCTATCTGGGGAAGGCTACTTACCATGAAAATTTTAGGAATTCCGGCGCCTCGACTCAAAGGATTTTATCTATTCGAAAATTGGCTTACGCTACCGTTAAAAGAAAAGGCTCGCTCAATTTTGGGGACTGCACGAAGAATCATCCAGCGCAAATATTATAAACCAATTAGTACATTCCGCTGATTACTGTATAACAAATCCAGAGATCTCGAGACCATTCGTTCATGTCTAAACAAAACCATTCTGATGCAATCAAAGATATCGGGTAGTAACTTCCATGCCAACATAACGTAGGTTTCCTTGATCAAAGGAAAAGACGTGCAGGACACCAATAAATAGTTCCTTGAACTGGTCGCCGATGGTATCAAACAAGACTTTACATTAGAGTAGTCAGTTATCAAGCCAAAGGCTGATAGAATTCAAGGAGAATAACCGACGACCCGCTATGAGGATGAACGCTACAAGTAGCTAATCCATGGTGACAAGAAGAAGGGTTTTTTCTGTCATCCATCAGGAGAGAACGTCCCTCCTTCACTATCGATTGCATGATCAGTAGGATATCGCCACTAAGACGCACTTGGCAAAAAAAGATGGGTATATATTCATGAGAAGCGAACATAAATGGAAAGGGATTATTCTTGCTGGCGGCGCAGGAACAAGGTTATATCCCATCACGCTGGCAGTAAACAAGCAGCTCTTGGGCGTGTATGATAAGCCGATGATCTATTACCCACTATCGGTGCTCATGCTTGCGGGCATCCGTGAAATACTCATCATATCGACGCCCGAGGACCTCCCAAAGTTCGAGCGTCTCTTCAAAGACGGTTCCTCTCTGGGCCTTCGGTTTTCTTATGCCGAGCAGCCACGCCCAGAAGGTCTGGCGCAGGCTTTTGTTATCGGCAGGAATTTCATTGGTGGGGACCATGTTTGCCTTATCCTTGGCGATAACATTTTCTATGGACACGGTTTGGCGGATATCCTAGAGAATGCAGTTCAGATTAAAAAGGGAGGCCTTATCTTTGGCTGCCAGGTAAAAGATCCGGAACGATATGGGGTTGTGGAGTTTGACGAGTTCGGAAGAGCTTTATGTATCGAAGAAAAACCGGCCCGCCCCAAGTCGAACTACGCCGTGCCAGGGCTCTATTTTTTCGATAATGACGCCGTTGCCATTGCATCAGGGCTGAAGCCGTCCGCCCGCGGGGAGCTTGAGATCGTGGACATTATAAATGCCTATCTGACACGGGGAGAGCTCAGAGTGCACCTTTTCGGGAGGGGCTTTGCTTGGCTGGATACAGGCACCCATGAGTCGCTCCTTGAAGCGGGTACGTTCATCGAGACTATCGAAAAGCGTCAGGGGCTCAAAGTTGCGTGCATCGAAGAAGTTGCCTATCGAATGGGATATATCAATGCAGAGCGCGTTCGCAGCCTTGCAGAGCCATTGCGAAAAAATGGCTATGGAAGGTATCTGCTCCAGATCGTCAGTGAACAGGAAGGAAAAGAGAAGGGTGCACTATGATCGACCCGTGCAGCAACGATACTGTGCTCTGAAGGATGGAGTTCCGCGCTGCGAGCAATCTTATCTGAACGAGAATTGGATTTTCCTGTTGATCAATGTCGCGTTTGCGCTTATCTTCCTCGGCTCAGCAGACCGCGTCGCTTGTGAGGTTAGGACGTTTATCGCATAGCGCTAGGCACTTCCATTATTGTGCTGACAACATCGGGGCGAAGCTGACCTAAATGTTGTGTAATAATGGCTATGGGCAGTATCTTCTCGGACTAATTAATAAACAGGGTTCCAGAAAAAACTTATAGGGTTCTGGTGAATCGGAAACTAAAGGTATTGTTAATTTAAGATCGCAGACACTTGACTGGAAAGAGCGCTCTCATTGCCCGCATTGTCCAGTGTACGGACGGCAGCAAAGAAAGGTCCAATAGGGACTTTCAGATTGCTTATACTGACATTCGTAGTCGGAGCGGAAACAGAATAATTGTTAGGGTAAGTGCCAGAAGAAGTTCCCCAATAGACTACATACCCCGCTATATCACTTGCCAACAGGGGTGTCCCATTACTATACAGGGTGGGAGTGCTCCATGACAAAATCGCACTCCCCGTGTAAAGAGTGCCATCACCGGTCCCCCCAGGGGTTGATGTTGTAGATCCAGTTGTAGATGCAGTAGATGACGATGAGACTTGACCTCCGCAACCTGTGATCATAACGACCAGCATAGTTATTAGCAGGAGAAATTTATATTTGTTTATCATGTTGTAACCTCTTTATTATTATGAAAACCTCAGTCTGACTTGACACCGGATTGATTATGCCCGAAAAAAAGCTTAAATTCTGTGATTCAAATCACGTTATGTGATAAAATGATCAACTGCTAAAATATTTGTAAATTCAATCAGTTATAGTACAATGAAGAGAAATATTCAAATAAATGAACCATGATAAATCCCGTAGTTATTGGATCAGATCGTGAACTGACCATGGTGTTGTACAATTCACTTTTTATCTTGATGCCTCAGAACGTCTTACCTCCCTTTTCTTGGATTCCAACTATTGAATATCAAACATTGTATAACAACTGATACTCCACATCGAAAGCAGAAAGCATGATCATTGGCCCCAGACATCAGGCGGCAGAATTGATAAGAAAACTTAAAAGAACAATTACAATAGGGCAATGGTATCGTCCTTGACTGCATGAAGAACTGGATGAAGATACTTAATAAGCAACGAGCCAGCAGCTGTTCCCGCTGTATTGCTGATGACGTCCAGAAGGGAAGAGTCTCGCGTGGGAATATACGCTTGGATAAGCTCGATGGCGAGACTGAGACTGAAGCCCATAAGGATACTGAAGCCATGTACACGTATTGTGGTGAGGTTTTTAAATTGCCGTAGCCAGGCGGAAAGAAATAATCCCAAGGGTGTGAACCCGACGATATTGATCGCAACATCTTTGAGGTTAGAGCAGCTCAACCATTGATCTTTCTCAGGCATTCCGAGAATGCTCCTGCGCAAAGGCTTAAACGTGGTTGGGATCAGAAGATCGTTATGGGATATCTCGTCACGTATCTTTTCCCTATCATGTCCATCGAACAGGTACATGGCGGTGGGCTTCGCTGCTCGCAGGCTTGCCGACTTATCAGCTTGCAAGCTGGCGCGTTCATCTGAAACGAGCGGTTGTCCCTGTTTCTGCCATGCATGTAAATGCTCGTGAATTTCTTTACTAGTTAAAATGTAATCATAGATTGCCATTCCTAAAAAGGTGCCATTCCAGGGATTAGTACCCTCCGGTGAATTGCCGAGGACAAGGTGACCTGCGAGTTGCCGATCTTCGGGAATGAGGGAAAAGAGTCGAAATATTTTCTCCAGATGCCCATCAATGTAGACAGCAGTAGTTTCTCGGCTAGAGGTAGCAGTAATGAGATGAGTTGAGTCTCTCGCTAAAGCGTTTTCTACACTAATCTCCCTATAATGCCTATGATTATCGACCTTTGCAGCAGGGATGCGTATAATCAGCTCTTTTTTCCATTGACCGAATATTACTTGATCTCGATTTCCACCGTATATGCTAAATATTGACCCAACAAAATTATTGGTTTCTCTGCGTGGACAGAGAAAGAGTTCAATGGTAAAAGCGCTATGTTGTGACGTGGTGTCCTGCATTATTAGCGAACCCGGGCTAAATACTATACCTTGACCGTAGAACAGAAGCCCACCTCCGTCAGGTATTTTAACCTTATTGACAGGATTGAATTGAAAAGGCCAGAGACCTGCAATTAGGATGACCATAGTGATCAATAAACAAACGAATCCAAGCAAATGCTTTTTTCTATCATTAAACAGAAGAAACAATTTATTTTTGTTTATTGATGACACGGTTCTAAGTATATCGTAAATCCGTTTGGGTTAGCAATAAAAAAAGCCATTGCGTCTATGTGCAACTCTTGGAAAACTGAGCGAAAAAATGACTTTGAGAATTGAAAGATAAGAGTATAGCGGCCTCGGTCTTCTCAGGCACGATTTTATTTTAAAACATCTGTCTAGGGAAACAGCTAATTGAAAATGTTTTAAAACCACTTGTTTCGGCCGAAGTTTTATGCTGGACTGTCAACCGCGGGAAGGAGGTTGCCTCCAGAAAATATTCGACGAATCGATTTAAGCTTTCTAGCGGGAATCGGCATTGAGACCAACCGCAGTCGAACGGAATGCTTGAGAGGAATCATATAACACGTGTAAAAGAATACAGTCGCCCGATAATGCCGCAACTTTGACGAATTCAGGAGATTACAACACTGCCAGCCTCGACAGCACCATCAACTACATCATGACGACAGCCAATGTGTCTTGATATAAAATCGTATCAAAGATATCCGGGTCGACGTTTTCTAGATTAGAAGTGGTTTTCAGCTTCTTGCAATTGCGAAATAAAATTAGAGAGGATGATAAATTTGACAACGGAACTCCATGATAAACTAAAAAAAAGAGAAGCAACAGTAGGTATTATCGGCCTCGGTTATATTGGGCTGCCCTCAGTTATTCAGTTTGTAAAAGCTGGATTTGCAACTATTGGTTTCGATATAGACGAAGATAAAATTAAATATTTACATCAGGGGAAGACCTATATTAAACATATCCCGGACGAAGAAATAAAAATGCTCAAAAACAATAAAAATTTTAAGGCCACCTCAAATTTTTCAATGCTGAGGGACGTGGACTGCATCATTATGTGCGTTCCAACGCCATTGGGGAAGCATCTTGAGCCCGATCTCTCCTTTGTACTGGATACAGCAAAAGCAGTTGCCAAACACCTTCGTAGAGGACAACTTATTGTGCTGGAATCGACTACTTCCCCCGGAACAACTGACAAAGATATACGGGAAATTCTCGAAGCAACTGGCCTGAGAGCAGGACAGGATTTTTATCTTGCCTTTTCACCAGACCGGGAGGATCCAAACAACAAACAATTCACAACAAGCATGATACCAAAGATCGTGGGAGGCTATACTAAAGACTGTCGCAAGGTCGCTGATGCACTCTATAGTGCTGTTGTTACACAGACAATACCGGTTTCATCTACCAGGGTTGCGGAGGCAGCAAAACTCCTGGAGAATATTTATCGGGCTGTCAACGTTGCAATGATAAACGAGATGAAGGTACTCTTTGACAAGATGGGCATTGATGTCTTTGAAGTGATTGATGCGGCCAAAACAAAACCTTTTGGATTTCAGGCGTTCTATCCCGGTCCCGGCATGGGCGGGCATAGTCCCATTGATCCCTTCTATCTCACATGGAAAGCTAGGGAGTATGATTTCCATACCAAGTTCATTGAATTAGCTGGGGAAATTAATACCTCCATGCCCTATTACGTTGTTGATAAGGTCATTGGTGCGCTCAGTGCGAAAAAGAAAACTATTCAGTCGTCAAAGATTCTCGTCTTAGGCCTTGCGTACAAAAAAGATATAGACGATACAAGAGAATCTCCATCATTGAAGATTATTGAGCTTTTAACAGAGAAGGGTGCCGAGGTAGATTACAATGATCCTTACATTCCGAAGACCAAAAAGATGCGAAAATACGATCTCAAGAAAAAATCAGTGCCAATGACGGAAAAAACGCTTAAAAACTATGACTGTATAGTAATCGCTACCGATCACTCCTGTTATGATTACGAGCTTATCCTTAAACATGCACTACTAGTAGTGGATACCAGAAATGCAATGAAGGGTCTCGAAGGTAATGGTAAAATAGTAAAGGCTTAGAAGATCATCATAAGGATCGTTTTTATGTACCAGCTAATATCTTATGCATAAACTTTGAAGCGTAATTTTCGATTTGCGCCATGTTTTTACTTGGTTCTATACGGCTTGGATAAACTATTCAATCTACGCGAAGTAACGATTATGAGTGCAAAGAGTTTCTGTCAGCTTCCATGCCCGTTTCCATGGTAGTCAGTTCAGCTAGACCCATAATTTTTAAAGTCTTTCTTTATGAGCACCTCAGGAATATTTTTTTGGAAATGCCTGTACTTTAGAAAATGTAGAGTACAAGGCCGGTATACACAGTTATTGGACTATATCTAACTTTAACTGTTGCAACCTGGGATCCATTCGTAATATCTCCTTTCAGCGTTAGCGGTGTGGCTGAGATATCAATATAAACAGAAAGATTTTTATAGACAGGCCACTCGACTCCTCCGAACGCAGTTGCGCTATCTCCTTTTATTTTTGTATTAATCCCTATTACAGTTGCCTGTCGTTCAGTATGGAGATATCCTACGCCGAGGTAGGGGTTAAGGTAACGAGATAAAGGGAATCGATAAAAAACTCTAGCCTCATAGGAGGTGAAGGTGCCGAAGCCGTAGGCCCCTTGGATGGCAAGATTTTTCACTGGCCAGACTATTATGCCAGGACCGGCGCTGAAATTGAGGGTATTAATATAGCCCCCAATGCCGACAATCATTCTCCTTTCACTGACGCTAGGCTTAAGATTTTCAAATGACGAAAGCTCTTTTGCTGGAACCGGAATGGTTCTCTGGCCAGACATGCCTGATTGTTTTGTGGAGTCAGATGCCGGTTGTGTTTTCGGCTGAGAGAGAGACGGTTCTTCGATTGTTTTGCTTCTGGCCATTGAAGAAGGGGAGGGGAGCGAGACTGCCGACGCTTTGGCAGAAATAAATGATTTGGAAAGCGAAGAATAAAGATGAGATCTGCCTTTGTTGTAAACAAAGTACTCGACTTTGTATATTCCAACTTGGTTTATGTCATAGCCATTTACACAGGTAAAAGCCTTTTTTTGTCGGGCAGAAAATTGAGCATCATGCCACCGCCAGCTTTTTTTTGCCCCATTCGGATAGGTCACAGCAACTATAATATCGAAGAGGGCTTTCCCTTTTTTCCCGTTCGTCCTCCTCGAGGTATTTTGAACAATACCAACAATCTTCGGATAAGTTCCAGTAGACACAGATGTCGGTGTAATCGAAACTGATAAAATACTGGCATTATTTCCGAACTTGTCCTTTGTGCTTGCATATGCATCTGTTAAGCACCATAGGGAGTTAGTAATAAGAATGATTTGAAATATAACCGTTAAAGTGGTCATGCGGAACAAGGATATTGGCCTCATTTCGCCTCCCTGATAAAAAATTTATATTAAATAGGTAATGACGAAGTATGTGCTTACCCATATTCAATAGAATTTTAAGCTCTGCCACAGTTAACTCGGAAGTGCAGCAAACGAGCGAACTGCCCAGGGTTGTCTTGAATCATAGTAATTTTTTGGGTTGAATGTTGAGCAGCCTGCTGATTTTCTTTCTTTGCCTTTGTCAATTTTACTGAAGTCAGTACTCTTTTGCAAGGAGCATCGGAAGAGGCCGTTTATTTGCTCTTCCGATCCGCATTGCTGAGCTTCAGAGGGACGAGTAATATACTAAACACAGCCATCAGTTTCTCGTGCTGCTTGGTGTTCTCAGTGCCATGGTCCAGGGTCAGCATTCGCCTAATCCTGGAGAGAGGTTACCTGAGCTTGCAGGTCACCCCCAAGTTGTTGTCAGCAGCGGTTTTCCGTTCCAGTTTTGAAAGCCGAGGGAATGGGGTCGTTCGCTCTTGGTTATGCTCTCCACTACAGACTTGATCTTGTAGGAGACCAGCGAATCGCTTTTCCAGTAGACGAATTTCTTTCGCTGATCATCCGTTTTTGGCCTAACATCAATGGAAACCCTCTGGGGGATCTTATTCTCTCGCTTTTACCCCTTTGCCCTTGATGTGCCGTTTCCGGTGTCAGCTACAGAGCTGGAAGATAAATTCCTCACAGTCCGTGGCATGCCGATGATAAGGGTAGGCATTACGGCTAACCTTTCGAGAGATTGCGCCCCTTATCCCGGTTGATCGCTCGGGCTATCGCGGAGGAGCACGCCTAAGGCATTTTGGGATTATAAGCTTACGCTCTGCTTCGTAAGAGGAACCAGAGCGTTTTGAATGAGCTGCCTAGGGTAGCAAATTTATCTGCATTCTTTTAAGTTTTTGATTTAAGAGACGAATTTTCTTTTCTTTCAAAGAATGTGGTAATAGGGTATATTTAATGTATTACTAATTCATATAAACAATATGGGGAAATGGCTCTTAAGTTTAAACAACTGGTTGTAATAGTGCATAATTTTCAACTATCGTAAAACAATCTAAATATAGAACATGTACAAAATGACAAATTCTAAAGTCATAGCTAAAAGAACGACAAGGGTGGATGACAAAACAAATGCATTGAAGAAAATTGATCTTTTTTCTTCCATGACGCTCAGCGAACTGGAGGAAATACGAAATAAGATTATCATCAAGAGTTTCTCCAAAAATCAAATAATCCTGCGTGAAGAACAAACGAGTCAATTCATGTACATGATTCTTGATGGAGAGGTAAGGGTGGTACAAACAACGGACGAAGGCAAGGAAATTATCGTGACGGTGCATCAGGCGGGTGATTTCTTTGGAGAGCTTTCTTTGATTGATGGCAAAACCGCACCTGCCGCAGTATACGCTGCAAAGAATTGTGTGACCGCTATAATATCAAAAGAAGATTTTTTTTCCTTGTTACTCAACCAGAATAAAGTTCTTGAAAGACTTCTTAAGATCCTTTGTTCGCGGCTGCGAGAGGCCATGAGAAAAATTCAAATATTAAATTTTAACAACGCTTCTCAACGTATAAAGATGTTGTTCCTGATGCTTTCAGAAACGTATGGGGAACAAGTTAGTGATGGCACGGTATTAAAGTTAAAGCTTATTCATCAGAATATCGCTGCTATGACTGGACTCTCGCGCGAAACAGTTACAAGAATATTGGATAGATGGCAGAAAAGCGGTGAAATAAAGATACTCAAGAATAAATACATTCTTCTTAAGCCAGAGTTTGAATCGATTCAGCTTTAGCAACAATCACTCCTCTGGCTATTTGCGAGAAAACGGTCCTGTTTTTTCAAGAGCAGAATCGTACACGCTTCTAACCTATCGTATGGCGTATTCGTAACTATTATCCACGCAAAACTGCAATAAATATTCGCATTCGAGACGCCATGAACATATTTCACAATAGTTCGTGAGTTCTATAGAAGGCCCGTTTTCTATTATTTAGTTTTTTTCAAGGCTGGGGAGTTTTTGAGGATCTTGCCTGTCAGTGCAGGCAGGAGGTTCGTTTTGGTCCGATTGACTGTTTCGCTAGCCAGGGTTTCGTTTAGAGAAACGAATAAACGGCGGAGCTTTTCTTGGCTGTAATTTTCTGAATAAAGGATACTTATAAACTGCGAAATTATGTCACTTAAAAAGGTTGCAGTGCTGTAGTCATGCTGGCTAAAAGGTTCAGACGTCTTTTTGTTATTCAGGTTAAGAACGCCCACCACCCGATCCCCGATTTTGAGCGGCAGCGATAGCAGTGATTTGGTCGTATACTGCGATATACTAACTTTCGAGAATCGCTCATCCCTTTCAATGTCCTCGATGAACAACGGTTTCCCTTCGAGTGCCACCCATCCTGCAATCTTATCACCTAATTTGATCCGTGTTCTCTTGATAATGTCGTCATCCAGGCCAATTGCGCTCTTTACCGTAAGCTCACTGGAGATTTCGTCAGCGAGCATGACGGAACAGATATCTAAATCAAGCAGTTCTGATATGAACTCGACAAACGAGTCCATGCTTTGCGTGACATAGGTATCGATGGTTTGTTTGATGCTTTTCGGGATAGACAGGATTATCCGGCAAGTATCGTCGACGTTCTCAGCGAAAAGTTTCCATCTATGTGTTTCGACGATATTCTTGGCAAGGTATAGCTTGAGTCGGTCTTCCGAGTGGTCCATCTGGAAAACAAAACTGGCATCATTGAGGATGGAGATCGCATAATCCGGAAGCGGCCTTGCAAGAACAATGTTAACATTGACATTGCTGGCTTCACTGGCAGCAATCTCAATACTGTCGCCGCGTTCGAGATAATAACAGAGCCCGTCGATTAGATTGGAAAAAAGCTGGCCGACCTTGATTTTGTCGCCGACAACGTCCAAGCGGGTATCCTCGGATTCAAGCGCCAGGCGGACTCCTTTGCGCGACAGGACGGCTGAGAGCGCCTTTGAGTTTTGAAGCTCTTTAAATATATCGCGGAGATTCAAGACGGTTTTCTTGATGATCATCGTTTCATCTTCAAGCCTGAGAAAGCCCAGAAGGTTCTCTACAATGGAAACCAACTTATCGATTTCCGATGAAATAATCCCCTGAAACTCCTTTTGTTCTTTTTCCCCGACATTTTCCGTCTGCTCTAAATAATAGATTGCACCCTTCAGCGAGTTCAAAGGGGTGCGCAGTTCATGAGAAACCCGGGTGAGAAATTCAGTTTTTAGAATATCAGTTTCCACAAGTTTTTTGTTGATGTCTTCCAGCTCCGCCGCCTTTACTTTCAGCTCTGTCATGAGTAAGGAGTTTTCAAGGAAAATAGCGGAATGGTTTGCCAGTGTTTGTAGCAACTCGAATTCGTCTATTGTAAAGGGCGTTCCGTCCTTCTTGTCGTTTATATTAAGCAGACCGAGTAACTTGTTCTTACTAATAATAGGACAGGAAATAAAGGATTTCGTCTTGTAGCGGTCTGGTCGATGACTTTTGAAGCCGCCATCGCGGTCGATGTCTTCTACCAACACTGGCTGGCCGTTTTTGGCAATTATGCCGGCAATCTCGTCCCCGAACTTCACCCTGCAGTCTTCCATGACCTTTGCATCGAGACCCCGCGCTGCTAAAATCGTGAGATCCTCTCGATCGGACAGGAACATTAGAGAGCCCCTTTCGGCATGAGAGTAATTGATTGCCGCGTCGAGAAGAGTATTCGCAATAGTGCTCATATTGTCGGTAAGGACAATGGCATTGGATAGTTCTTGGAGAACAAAAAATTTCTTTTTATATAAGTCAATTTTATTCATTTCTTGCGGATCCAGCGCTTCCTTACAACGCTATGCTTTCATGGACGACTATAATACACGGAAAATGTAGACAAGTTCATTCCTTGACTATTGTCATGCCCGTGGCCCGTTGCCCTGATTCTCACGTTGCAGTCACTGTTTATAATAAAAGAAAAAAAGTACGCTTCTCGCGAAGGCGACATCATAAGCAACTTCGGGAGTGTTGATGTCGATTATCATGCCCTACATTCCCTTTAGTCGTTTATAAAACGTCTTACGCGAAATTCCGAGCTGCTTTGCCGCTTGGGATATATTTCCATTGCAACGACGTAATGCTTCGTTAATAGCTGTTTGCTCCAAGTCTTTGAGCGACTTTATCGGGTGTTCATTTACCATATCCATACTGTGGATAGGGAAATCCCGGGGAAGTTCCCTAAGCGTGATTTTCTGGCCCTCTGCAAGAACGACAGCGCGTTCGATAACATTTTTTAGCTGACGAACATTTCCCGGCCAGTCATATTTTAAAAAAACCTCCATAACTTCATCGGATAAAATTAAAGGCCTATTTTCACGTACCGCAAAAATGTTCAGAAATTCCGTTGCAAATACCGGAATATCCTGTTTTCTGTCACGAAGGGGCGGCACATCTATCTGTATGACGTTGATCCTGTAATACAGATCCTCCCTGAAGCGGCCTGCCTCGACTTCTTTTTTAAGATCCCGGTTTGTCGAAGAAAGCAGACGGAAGTTTACTTTGACTTTTCTGTTTGTTCCCAAGCGCTCCACTTCGCGCTCTTGCAACACACGTAGCAGTTTTGCCTGAACCGAAAGATCGATCTCTCCAATTTCATCGAGGAATATCGTCCCATTCGCCGCCATCTCAAATTTACCTGCCTTAGCCGACGAGGCGCCGGTAAATGCCCCTTTCTCGTAGCCGAAAAGCTCTGACTCCATGAGTTCTTTCGGGATCGCTGCGCAGTTAACGGCAATGAAGGGCTTGTTATAGCGTTTCCCGCCGTAGTGGAGATTGCAAGCCACGATTTCTTTGCCGGTACCGGTCTCGCCCTGGATAAGAACGCTGCTATCCGAGTCTTTGGCTGAGGCAATGGTTTTAAGAACTCCCGCCATCGGAGCGGATTTTGCGATAAGAGGGTATACATTATTTTCAGCGACCGCGCGTTTTTTCAGGTTTTCAAATTCTTTTTTCACGTCATACTGCTCCAATGCGCGAGTCAGGACATCCTTTAATTTGGCGTAATCAGGCGGTTTGATGAAATAATAGAATGCTCCGCTCCTCATTGCATTTACCGCGGAATCAACTGTGCCATAGGCAGTCAGAAATATTACAGGAATGTCGGGGTTGTTCTCGGCTACGTACCGAAAAAGTTCAAAGCCGTCCTTACCAGGCATCTTCAAGTCGGTGATGATGGCATCGACGCTCTCTCTCCGGACGATGCCAACGGCGCTGTCGACATCCGTCGACTTGAGAATTCTATAGCCCACTTCCCGCAATATTGCGGAGAGAACTTTAACGGCATTGGGTTCGTCGTCTACAATCAATATTGTCTTACCGTTTATCATTGCGATTTCTTGACGTCTTGCTGGCAGGGTATGAATAGCGTGATCGTCGTCCCTTCATTTTTCCTGCTGTCTATCTCCATATGTCCGCCATAGTGGTTCATAATTTCATCCGTGATGGAGAGCCCGAATCCCCTTCCACT
>Ga0335081_10001390_pt1 | contig 38595 bp, 27 predicted proteins | sample Lox_Sample_35_FD_206713 | JGI IMG/M metagenome (GOLD analysis project Ga0335081, IMG submission 206713) | Soil microbial communities from Loxahatchee National Wildlife Refuge, Florida, United States - Lox_Sample_3.5 | ecosystem: Environmental > Terrestrial > Soil > Wetlands | place: USA...
CGACGGTGGTCGAACTGCCGACGAGCGAACTCGCTCCGAAGCCCGAAATACATATCTGGGGACGGTGCAGCGTGCGCCAGGACGGCAAGCTGGTCCACGTCGATCGTGCGGGGCATCCGAGTGTCAGTAGCTTTTTCAACACCGACGATACGAAGTTGGAATACAACGCCAGCGAGCCGGTGAACGATCGCAAACGCTGGCTCGATCAGTTCGTGCATCTGATGGGTCACACGGGAAACTACTCACGCGAAGAAGCGATTGCCGCGATTGACAAGGAGCGCACACTGCCCGACGTGCTGAGTTTCGATCCGTCGAAATCGGCGAAGTATCCCAACGGCCGCGTCTTCTCGGACGACGTGATCGATTACCGCCTCGCGTTCCTTACCAAGGGCGAATGCCCCCCCAGCGGTTTGAAACCGCACGCCGACGTCCTCAAGGAGTTTCCGTACATCGGCACGCCACATCAGAAGTGATGGGGTGTTATAGCGGGAGCGGCGACGGCGATCAGGTCGTGCCCTATGCCGGTTCCGCGCCACTGACGGCAAAGCTGCTCAAGAACGGCACCCTGAGACATACAAGGGCTTCCCGCACGGCATGCCGACCACGCAGGCGGAAACCATCAACGCCGATCTGCCGGCATTTTTGAAGCAGTTGTCCGCCCCCCGCGTGGCGCAACGGGGACGGCATGAATCACGCCGCAATTTTAACGTATTCGAAATCGCCGGGCTTGTTGTCGATGCCGAGGCGTGGCGGGGCGATCCAGCTCGCGAATTTGCCGGGCTCGATAACCTGTTTCATCAAGCTGCCGATGAACGCGCCGTCATCGGTCGACGGCAGCCACTGGTTCTTGTCGCGAGTCCAGGTCGCCTCGTCGATGAGCTGGCCGGCGGGCGTCACCTTGACGTCCTTGAACTCGCCGATCTGGCGATGGAAGCCGACATGCGGCAGTTCGAATTTGTAGGCGACGCCGGTCTTGTCGATGATCTTGTTCCAGCGGTCCAGCCCACGCTGGCAATCGGCGGTGTAGTCGTCGCGCAGCCGCATATTGATCGCGGTCAGCGCCGGCTCGTCGATGCGCTTGATCGCGCCATCGACAAATTTGAGCACCGGATAGGTGGCGTTTTCGAGCCGGTGATCGTCGTCGATCTTGGTTTCCTGGAAACGGCCTTTGAGCCCGGCGCTGAACGTGTTCGCCGCATTGGTCGAGACCTCCGAGCCGAACAGATCGAGGGAGAGCGAGTAGTGCAGGTTGAGCTTCTTCTGGATGGTCGGCAGGTCGATGACGCCGAGCGCCCGCACCTTCTCGATCGCGGCGGGATCCTCGATGCCGGCGGCTTTCATCGCTTCGCAGGTGCGCTGGATGGTACGGCCGACCCCGGTCTCGCCGACGAACATGTGGTGCGCCTCTTCGGTCAGCATGAAGCGGCAGGTGCGCGACAGCGGATCGAAACCCGATTGCGCCAGGCTTTCGAGCTGCATCTTGCCATCACGGTCGGTGAAGAAGGTGAACATGTGAAACGACAGCCAATCGGGCGTGGCTTCGTTAAACGCGCCGAGCATGCGCGGCTTGTCGGGATCGCCGGAGCGGCGCCGCAATAATTCTGCTGCTTCCTCGCGGCCGTCACGGCCGAAATATTTTTGCAGGAGATACACCATCGCCCACAAATGCCGGCCCTCTTCGACATTGACCTGAAACACGTTGCGCATGTCGTAGAGCGACGGCGCGGTCTTGCCGAGATGGCGCTGCTGTTCGACCGAAGCGGGCTCGGTATCGCCCTGGATGACGATCAGCCGGCGCAGCATGGCGCGATATTCGCCCGGCACATCCTGCCAGGCCGGTTCGCCGTAATGGCGGCCAAACGGGATTTTGCGGCCCTCCTCTTTCGGCGCGAGCAGGATGCCCCAGCGGTAGTCCGGCATGCGCACGTAATCGAATTTGGCCCAGCCTTTCGGGTCGACCGACACCGCGGTGCGTAGATAGACGAGCGCCTGTTGAAATCCTTGCGGGCCCATATCCATCCACCAGTCGATATAGCCGGGATGCCAGCTCTCCAGCGCGCGCAGCACTTGGCGATCGTCGGCCAGATTCACATTGTTCGGAATTTTAGTGGTGTAATCGATGTTTTCGATTGTCATGGTCGAGTCCTCTCATACTCTGCGCGTGTCGAAGGCCGGCTTCTGGCCGGTGCCATAACGCTTGAGCGCGCCCTCTTCGCCAATGGCGTTCGGGCGCTGGAAAATCCAGTTCTGCCACGCGGTCAACCGCGCGAAGATTTTCGATTCCATGGTCTCCGGCCCGGCGAAGCGCAAATTCGCCTCAAGCCCGGTGAGCGCGTCGGGCGAGAAGCTGGCGCGCTCCTCAAGAAACACGCGCACTTCATTCTCCCAATCGATGTCGTCGAGCGCGAAAGTCACTAGCCCGAGCCGTTGCGCCGTCTCCGCTTCGATCATCTTGCCGCGTTCGGCTTTGACGCGATCGAGGTCGCCAGGCGCCGCCAGGAAGCGGCTCGAAAGCCGCGTCAATCCGTTCGCCATCGGGTAGGGACCGAAATTGGCGTCGGCGAGCGCGATGCTCGCCGGCGGCTTGTTGTCGCCGTCGTGGCCGCCGATCAGCATGTAGGAGCGGTCGCTGGCGAACGGCAATTCGGCGAGCGTGCCGGCAAAGCATGAACCGGGCTCGATCAGCGTCACCAGCGATCGCGAGGTGAGATCGACGCGCTTGAGCACGCGCTTCCACAAAAGGCGGATCTCGCGGACGAGCCAATGCTGCCGGTTGGCATCGAGGAAGCGATCATAGGCGAGTACTGCGGCCGGTTCGCCGGACGATTTGAATACGATCGCGGCCACGTCGAGTTCGTTGAGCCGAATATGCAAAATCGCGTCATCAAGCTCGCGTGCGAGCTTGAGCGGCCAGAACCCGGCGCCTTGCGCCATCATCGCGTCCACTGACGCGGGTGGGGGCGCCGCGGGGCCGCGCACGAGAACGGTCGCGATCCGCGCGGCGCGGTCGAATTCGACGGACAGGGTTTCGTATTCGATCGTATCGCCGGCGAACGTGCGCGAAAGCGGCGTCAGCTTGATGCCGGCCCCGGAGGCCGCGCGGCTCGACTGGGTCACGAATTCCATGGCGCGGGCTTCGATCGTCTCGTCGAATTTTGAGCCCGGCACCACGACATCGACCAACCGCCATTCGACGGCGCGCTTACCTTTGACGCCTTCCTCGGTGGTGCAAAAAACGTCGGCATGGTCGCGCCGGACCCGGCGCTTGTCGGAGACGCGGGTGAGCCCGCCCGTGCCGGGCAGCACCGCCAACAGCGGCAATTCCGGCAGCGACACCGCCGCCGAGCCGTCATCGATGAGCATGATGTAATCGGTGGCCAGCGCCAGTTCGTAGCCACCGCCCGCTGCGGTGCCGTTGATCGCGCAGATCGATTTGATGCCTGAGTTCTCGCTGAGATCCTCGATGCCGTTGCGGGTCTCGTTGGTGAACTTGCAGAAATTCACCTTATGCGCGTGGCTCGCGGCGGCGAGCATGCGAATATTGGCGCCCGCCGAAAACACCCGCGGTTTGGCCGAGCGCAGCACCAGCACCCGCACGCCGGGATGCTCGAAGCGCAGCCGTTCGATCGCGTCGGCGAGTTCGATATCGACGCCGAGATCGTAGGAATTGAGCTTGAGATCGTAGCCTTCGAACAGCGCCGATTTTTCGTCGACGTCCATCACCAGCGTGGCGATTTTGCCGTCGACCTTGAGCTTCCAATGGCAATAGCGCGACGGCTCGGTCTGAAAATCGATCCGCACGCGCTTGTCGGTTCGCGTAGCGTCGCTTCGCTCGCGCGTCATGGCTTGATCTGGGGCTCGATCGGCTTGGCCATGGTCTGCTTGGCCCATCTTGGTCTCGGTCCTCGCGCTTCGACCGCCTCCGCTAAACTCTGGCTATGGGGTTTTGATCGGGCTCGCCCTTCATATGTATTATAATTCATGAGACGGCAATCCCGGGCTTGGCCCCGTTTTTGGATTCAGTCTGGACCGACGGTTCCGCCTCATGGTGGTCGCGCAGCAGCCGGTTGATGAATTCGGCGACCGCATCGACCGTGAGCTCCGGCGCCTCGCGATAGGGAATATGCCGGATGCCGGGCAGCACCACGGCTTCGACCGGGCAGAAGCATTCCTGCCGCGCCGTCTCGATCTGCTTGAGCGTGCCGTACTGATCGTTCTCGCCTTGCACGATCAGGATGGGGACGCGGATGTAGCCAAGCGCTTCAGTGATGTCCCACTTTTCGAAGTCGGGATGCAGCCAGGGCTCGTTCCAGCTGCGGAACGCGGTATCGACATCCGCGTGGTACGGTTTCAATCTCTCGCGCAAAGCGCCGGAATCGAACGATTTGCGCGCGCGCCGGATTTCGGCCAGCCCCATCTCCTCGGTGAAGAAATGCGGTGCGATCAGAACGATGCCGCGCACGCGGTGGTCCTGCACGCTGCCGGCATAGATCGTGGCGATCGAAGCGCCGTCGCTGTGGCCGAGGATAATTCCGCGCCGGAATCCGATCGCTGTGAGCACGCGCGGCAGCACCTCGCGCGCCTCCTCATCCATAAAAGACGTGGTGCGCGGCAGTTTGGCGCCGGTCGAATTGCCGTAACCGGCTCGCGAATAGGCGAAGACGCCGGCGCCGGTGGCCGCCGCAATTTTGTCCGGGAACTGTCCCCACAGCCCGACGCTGCCTAGCCCTTCATGTAGCATCACGATGGTGGGCGCCGCTTCCGGCTGCGGTCCAATCATGCGGTATTCCAGGCGCAGCGGCGGCAGGTCGAGAAAGCCGGTATCGGACAGTGTCACGGCCGCGCGCCTCCCGCGGTTTCGCAGCGATCAACCGCCATCGGCCCCAGCGAGTCGGTGGCGATGCGCTGAAGCTTGGCGAAGCTTTGCTCCACGCTCTCACCTGAGGTGTCGAGCTGCGCCTGCGCGCGGGCATAATCAGGCCCGCGCGCGTCAAGAATCGCCACCAGATCCGCCATGGCTTCGCGGTTCTGCGCCATCGGTCGAAAATCGCCTTGTGCCATAACCCGGCTCATATGTTCTTCCGGGCGCGCCTTGATCCAGATCGTGTGGCTGCGCCGGAGCAATAACGCATAACTGTCGCGATCGGACACGATGCCGCCCGCCGTTGTGATCACCGCGGCCTCATGTTCGGCGATCACGCGCGCGAGCGCCGCCCGCTCGTGGCGGCGGAACGTCGCGGTGCCGGCCATCTCGATCATATCCGGAATGCTGGCGCCGTAGTCCTGTTCGACGACGCGGTCGAGTTCGATGAAGGGCCAGCCGAGATGCCGTGCCAGCATGCGGCCAAGCGTGGATTTGCCGGCGCCGCGCAGCCCGACCAAGGCGATGCGCCGCGCGCGGTCGGCGCGCTCGGGCGGCAGAAAGCGGGCTTCGATCAGCTGCGTGAGCTCGGCGAGGCTTTGATCGGGCAGCCGCGTCACGATATCGAGCAGCGCGGCGCGCGCGCCACCATGCGCAGCCGGCTCGCCCAGCAAATTGGCGGCGGGAATCTCGAGCGCTTGCGCGATGGCGCGCAACACCGTGACCGACGGATTGCCACCACCGCTTTCGATTTGCGCCAGGTATCGTTCCGAGGTGTGCGAAGCTCGCGCCAATTGTCGGCGTGTCATGCCGCGTTTGGCGCGGCCGCGCCGCACTTCGCGGCCGAGCGCCGCGAGAAAGCCGGCAGCGACGCGCCCATCGGCTTGCACGTCCGGCGCCGATTTCCGCAAGCTTCTGGGTTTTCTGGCAAGCCGCACGGCGCCAACGGCCTCATGCATTATAGTTCATATGGCCATATCGCAAGGCCGTAAGGGAGGCAAGACGCGGCGCTACTGAAAAACCTTGCGCCAGCCGGCGCTCTCTTGATCGGCCGGTATCTCGGTTTCTTGCGCCCCGTCAGGTCCAGGATCGTCGGGCGCGTGCACGAGCGGAATCACCGGTTCGGCTTTGACCGGTTCCGGCGCCGAACGGACGGCAGAGGCGCCGGCGGGGATGGCCGCGTTTTGGCCGCGTGGCGTTGGCGCCGCACTGGTCGGGGCGGGAAGCTCCGGCTCGATGATCGGCGCAGCAATCGCACCGCTGAGCGGCACCCGCCAGACAAACGCATCGATACGTCCGCTTATCGGCGAAACCGGCAGCCAGCGGTCCGAAACATATCCATCGGCCGTCCATTGCGGATCGGGCGGCGCGTTGAGCGCCCGCGCCATCCATTCCCGGGCGCGGCCCTCATCGTTGCGCTCGGTACGTTCGAGCTTCGCCATCAGCACACACACACGCCGGGTCGGCCGGTCGAGATAGGGCGCCAGTTCACTGCGCGCTTTGGCAAATTCCTGCGCATCAAGCGCGGCGCGCGCTACCGCCAGCGCGCCCTCGATATGGCCCTGAACACGCCGCGCTCCAGCCTCGATCCGCTTGAGCTTATCGCGCGCGGATTCGCCGGACCGCAGCTCGGCATAGGCTTGGGCCAATTCGGGGTGCGGGTTGGCGCGCCAGGCGCTGTCGATGATGCGGTTCGCTTTACGCAAGTGACCGCCCTCGGCCAACAGCCGCCCGGCGAGCGCGGCCGCCGGCACCAGATCCGGCGCGAGCTTGTTGGCTTCGAGCACAAATTCTTTTGCTGCGTCACGATCGCTGTCTTCCTCCGCCAGCGCTCGTGCGGTGAGCAGCACCGCGCGCTGGCGCCGATAAGTCGCTTTATCGAGCATGCGCCTTTGTTGCTCGAGCAGATTGAGGGCACCGGCCCAGTCGCTGTCGCGGCAGCGCGCTTCGAGCACGGCCGTGCCGGCCCAGTCGAGTGACGGGGCGATGCGGGCCGCCTCCTCGGCGTAGGCGCGCGCGCTGCCCGCGTCGTTGCGACGCTGGGCCTCGATGAACAGGCCATGCAGCCCGAGCGCCTTGGTGTCGGGTTGGGCCGCCATCGTCCGGAACGCCCGCTCGGCCGCGTCGCGATCGCCGGCGAGTTGTGCGGCTTGCGCGCTCAATAACAGCGCCAGCGGTTCGCTGGGCGCGAGGCGTTGAACCTCGGCGGAGAATCGCTGTGCGGCAGCGACATCGCCCGCGCCGACCGCGATCAGGCCATGTGAAATCGCTTCATAAGCGCGCACGCCGCGGCGATTGCGCAAAAGCCGCGCCAGTGTGACTGGCGACCGCACGATCCAGCGAATAAGGCCAAAAACGAAGCTAAGAACGATGACCGCCACAAGGATGGCGGCGCCGAGCACCAACAGCGAGGTCTCGATACGCAATCCTTGCCAGGTGACGACGACGTCGCCCGGCCGGTCGGCAAGAAGCGCGACGCCATAGGCGATCGCGCCGACCAGAATGAGATAGAGCACGACGCGGATCATCGGGCGCTCGATTGCGTGAGTGCCGCGAGCGCATCGGCGGCAATCTGCCGGCTCGCTGCAAGGGCCGCCTCGCGCGCGGCGGCTTTTTTGATGAAGGCCGCGGCGAGCGGCTTTGCAGCATCCGGCAGCGCGTTGAGATCGGCGAGCGCGGCGCCGATATCGGCATGCGCCGCATCGAGGCGGATCCGATCGACCACCGCTTGCGGATCGTTTCCTGCCGGCGCATTGAGCGGCGTTATGCGCACCAGCTTTTGCGCATTGCTTTTGAGCCGTTCCACGAACGTCGTGCCACCGGAGCTCGGCTCGGATGCTTGTTGCAGCGCCGGGACAAGTGCCTCCAATTCGCGCGCCAGCATGGCGGCGCTCGGAACGCCGTTGCCAGCGAAAGGTTCAAGCGCCGCGGTCGCTTTGTGATCGACGCCGAGCGCTTGCACCGCATTCAATTCAGCTTGATAAAGCGCGCCGCGCGCGACCGCTGCGCGCAGTGCCTCGGCGGCGACGGTCAGCCGTGCCGAGCGGTCATTCGCGCCTGACGACGCCAGCGGCGCCGTCGCGGCGGCGAGTCCCTTGACCGCGCTTTCTAGGTCCCGGTTCGCAAGTGCGTCGACGTCCTCATGGCGCACTTGGTTTTTGCTTGCCGCTTCGCTCGTGCTCTTCGCCGTCTCGGCGGCATTGAGCGCGGTGTCGGCCTGTTTGGCGGCGCTTTGACTCGTGGCCGCAATTTCATCGACGCGTCGCGTCAGTGCGGCGAGGTTGTCAGCGAGCGCTTTGGTTTGTGCTGCGAGTTCGGCAATGCGGCTGCCGAGCGCCGGATCGCTGCGTTCGGCTTCGATCGCGCGCTCGATCTTGTCGAGCCGCGCGGTCAAATTCGGTGCGGCGGGGCCGTTCTGCGCGACGGCGGTCGGGGGCGGACTCGATGGCGCGTTCGGCGACACCGATGCCGCCGTGGACGTATTTGACGCAACTGAAGGCGCGGACGTGGCTTCGCGCGCCGGGGTCACGTCAAAAAACCAAAGCGCCGTCGCTGCGGCCGCCATCGCGGCGGCGCCAATCAGCGCGCTGGCGATAAGAGAGAAGAGCCGCCGGCCGGTACGGCCGGAAGTCGAGGCATGCGAACCAGCAGACGCTTGCTCGGACCCATGCTCCCCATTCGCAGACGCCGATTCGGCCTTGGCCGCGGTCGGTTGCTCTGCGGAACTATCGACCTCGGTCGCCGCCAATTCGATGGTCGGGGGCCGCCGGGCCGGTTGGTCGTCCGTTTCGCTCATGCGTCCTTTTTAAAGCAGATGCGGCGTAAATGCTTTGCCCACAGCATGATCCCAAAAAGTGGATACGGTTTTCGGGAAAAGACCATGCTCAAACAACAAGCTAAAGCGAAACGTCGACAGCCTAAGTCGTTTCGCTTTAGCCGCAAAGTTCGAGCAAGGCATCTTGGGTCGGCTGCGCCGCGACTTGAATGTGCGCCGCACCGGCCTCGCGGAGCGGCGCGGCGACTTGCTCCGATAGGCAAAAATGGATTGGCTTGGTCAGCGCCGCCTCAAGCAGGTTCGAATTGCGCGCCGCCTTGAGAAAAGCATCGGCCCCCGCGCGGGAGAAATGCAAGACGGCATCGATTTCGCCCGCCAGCGCCGCCGCGGCCGGCTCGGGAAGAGCAGGCACGATCAGGAAGCGATAAACCACGACGGTGTCGACGGCGAAATTTTTCGCCTGTAGCGCTCCCGCAAGATCGCCCATGCGTTCCTCGCCGGCCAGATAAAGAAGCCGTGCCGGCGGCTTTAATTGTGCCGCGACCACGTTGATGAGATCGTTCACATTGCCGGCCGCCGAGGTGACATCGGTGAAACCGCTGTCGCGCGCCGCTTGTGCGGTCCGATCGCCAACCGTGAAAACCGGCACGCCGCGCCAGGCGCTGCGCCCGGCGGATTTCAGAATCCCTGGCAGCGCATTGGCGCTGGTGAGCAAGATCGCTGCCCATTCCTCAGCTTTGAGGTCGACTTTGGAAAGAATCTCGATCTGAAACAGCGGCGCGACGATCGGCGCATGGCCGCGCGCGCGCAAGGCGGCGGCGGTTTGCGTGGCGCGCGGTTGCGGTCGCGTCACCAGGATGCGCACGCTCAAACCTCGACAAAGAAGCCGGCGCCGGCGCGCGTTCTGACTTCATGGCCGGCATCGGCGCCAAGCGCCGCCGCATCGGCGCGGCGGCCCTGCCGACACACTTCAATAGCGTCGCTACCGTCGGTTTTGGCCACCAGGCCGCGCAATCTCACCGTATTGCCATCGAGGCGCGCATGTCCGGCAATCGGTGTGCGGCACGAGCCGCCGAGCGCGGCGAGAAAAGCGCGTTCGGCCACGAGCGCGGTGTGGGCGTCGGCATCGTCGACGGCGGCGGCGTGCGCGCGGGCGCTCTCATCGTTGGCACGCGTCTCGATAGCGATGGCGCCCTGGCCTGCCGCTGGCAAGAACTCCTCGACCTCGAGCGCGGTGGCCATGGCCGAAAAAAGCCCGAGCCGCTTTAATCCGGCAACCGCGAGGACGGCGGCGTCCATCTCGCCGCCTTCGATCTTGCGCAGCCGGGTTTCGACATTGCCGCGCAAGGGCGCGATGCGCAGATCGGGCCGCGCGCGCATGAGCAAGGCCTGCCGCCGCGGCGATGACGTGCCGACCAGCGCGTTGCGCGGAAGCTCGCGAAGAGTTTTGGCCTTGCCGCTGACCAGCGCGTCGCGCGGGTCCTCGCGCGGCAGGAACGCCGCAAGCGTAAGTCCCACTGGCAGGACGGCTGGAATATCTTTGGAAGAATGCACAGCGAAATCGATCGAGCCGGACAGCAACGCCTCTTCGATCTCCTTCGTAAACAGTCCTTTGCCGCCGGCGTCAGCCAACGGGCGATCCACAATCTTGTCGCCCGAGGTGCGAATGATCTTGATTTCGATAGCGTCTTCACCGATGCCACAGGCCCTGGCCAGCGCGGTCTGTGCCTGCCGCGCTTGAACGAGCGCCAGCGGCGAACCGCGCGAGCCGATGCGCAAGAAGCATGCCGGAGTCGAGGATTGGCTCATAGCGAGGCTATAATACACGGATGAATATTCTCGGCATCGAGACGACCTGCGATGAAACAGCCGCCGCGGTGGTGAGCCGCGACGATGACGGGCGCGGCCGCATTTTGTCGAATATTGTGTTGTCGCAGATCAGCGAACACGCCGAATTCGGCGGCGTGGTGCCAGAGATCGCGGCGCGCGCCCATGTCGAGGCGCTCGACCGCATCATCGCCAAGGCAATGGCCGAGGCGCAAATGTCATTCGGCGCTCTCGACGGCATCGCCGCCGCGGCCGGTCCCGGCCTGATCGGCGGCGTCATCGTCGGGCTGACCACCGCGAAAGCCATTGCGCTCGCGCAGGGCAAGCCTTTGCTCGCGGTCAATCACCTGGAAGCGCATGCGCTCACGGCGCGGCTGACCGACGGCACTGCGTTTCCTTATTGCCTGTTCCTTGCTTCGGGCGGGCACACCCAGATTCTCGGTGTGCGCGGCGTCGGCGACTACCTGCGGCTTGGCGGCACTGTCGATGACGCCATCGGCGAAGCCTTCGACAAGACGGCGAAGCTGCTCGGCCTCGGTTATCCGGGCGGGCCGCTCGTCGAGAAGGAAGCCGCCCGCGGCGACGGCGAACGCTTTGCCTTGCCGCGGCCGATGGCAGGGCGCGCCGACGCGGATTTTTCATTTTCGGGGCTCAAGACGGCGCTGCGGCTCGAAGCGGAGAAAATCGCTCCGCTGAGCGACGATGACGTTGCCGATCTCTGCGCCTCGTTCCAGCAGGCAGTGGTCGACGTGGTCCGGGACCGGCTGCGCAGCGGGTTACGGCTGTTTCGCGCTCAGATCGGCAGCCCCAATGCGCTGGTTTGCGCCGGCGGCGTCGCCGCCAATCAGGCGATCCGCAAGGTGCTGCATCGCGTCGCGTTCGAAGTCGGCACCGAACTGGTTGCGCCGCCGCCCGCTCTATGCACTGACAATGCTGCGATGATCGCCTGGGCTGGCGCCGAACGGCTTGCGCTCGGCTTGACCGATCCGCTCGAGGTCGCGGCGCGCGCCCGCTGGCCGCTCGATCAGGTGGCGAAGGAAGCCAAGGACAAAGCCGAAGCCGAAGCGCGATAGGCCTCGTCATTCCCGGGCAAGTTTCTACTGCTCAAATCTGTCGACAAACCAGCGCAGAAGCCGCATCCAGATTTCGTCCTTGCCGACGGAATCTTCGATGCCGTGTTCGAGGCTCGGATTGTCGTTGACTTCCAGCACGACAATGCCGCTCTCGGTCTGTTTGAGGTCGACGCCATAAAAGCCATCGCCGATCGGCCGCGCCGCGCGCACGGCGATGTCGATCACTTCGGGCGGGGCCTGGTCGAGGCCGAAAGCGCGGAAGCCGCCTTCGTGAGAGGAGCCGTCCGGCCGGTACTTCACCACCTGCCAATGCCCGCGCGCCATGCGGTATTGGCAGACGAATAGCGGTTCGCCCGCGAGAACGCCAACCCGCCAATCGAAATCGGTCGGCAGGAATTTCTGCGCCAGGAGGAGATCGGTTTCCTCGAACAGCTCGTCGCAGATGCGGCCGAACTCGGCGGGCGAAGCGATCTTGTGCACACCGCGCGAAAACGAACCGTCTGGAATTTTTACGACCAGCGGCAGACCCAATTCGTCGATCGCTTTATCGAAGTCGGTGTCCTCGGCGAGAATGACCGTGGGCGGCGTCGGCACCTGGTTCTGCTGCAACAGCTCGACCAAAAAGACTTTATTGGTGCAACGGATCATCGAAATCGGATCGTCAATGACCGGCATTCCCTCCTGCCAGGCGCGGCGGGCAAAGCGGTAGGTGTGGTTGTCGATCGAGGTGGTCTCGCGGATGAACAGGCCGTCGAATTCGGCGAGCTCGCCGAGCTGGCGCTTGGTGATCGGCTCGACGTCGACCGACATTTTTTCGGCGATGCGGGCAAAGTGCTTGATCGAATCGGGCGAGGATGGCGCGGTCTTTTCGTTCGGATCGTAAAGCACCGCGAGATCGTACTTGGCGACCGAGCGCGCCTTCGGGTCGCGCCATTCGCGCTTGGTGTGGTTGTGCAAGGACTCGCGGAAGAATTCGGCTTCGCCATTGGCGAGGCGGGTAATGGCGCGTGGCCGGATGCGGTCGATCGACAGCCACTTGCCGCCGGTCTCGACAATCACTTCGAGCGCTGGACAACGGAACCAGTCGAATAAGAGCCGGCCGAACGGCTCGAAGCGGTCGTCGCGGGCGATGCCAAAGCAGACCAGGAGCTTGAACTCGCCCTCGCATTGAAAGTCGGCGCGCCGGGCACAGCGATTCAGCTCCTCCTCAAGATCGGGGAGGGCGTGCTCGTAGAGCTTTTGCTCGCGCAATTCGAGCATGGTCTCGACGGTGGGCACGACGCGATGGCCGCGCGCCTCCGCCAACAGTGAGGCGTAATAACCTTTCGATTGATAGGCATAGGAGCGCGCGAGGTTGACGAGCTTCGGCCTCCCCACCTCGAATAGGCGCGGCCGCGCCAGATACTCGCTTGTGGTGATGACCTTGTGAGGGGTCTCGGCGTTCGGAAGATCGCGGGGCTGGTCGACGAGAATGACCCAGCCGGTCATGGGCGGGTCCCTTTCAAGTCGACATGTGACGTGAGGCCGATCATGCAGTTGATGTCAGGCGCGGCATGCGGTGGTCATAGCCGTAATTGTGAAAGATGGCGACGGCATCGCGCGCGATTGTCCACCATGAAAGCCGATTTGGGCACCGGAGTCAGGATCATCAGAGTCAGGGTAGTGTGTAAAAGACTCATAAACGTTGGCGCGGTTCCTTACCGAGAGCCTTTTCAAGGCGCAGGGCGTCGATGCGGTTACCATAATACCCCAGCGCGCGCCCAATGCGACGATAACCGGATAACTCGTACAGCGCGATTGTGCCTCGATCGTCGGCCCGCACTTCGAGCCGCATGGCTTTGCGGCCGCGTCTGACGACGTCCTTCTCGGCCGCCGCCACCAGCCTTCGCGCCAATCCGCGTCGGCGGAAACGGGCAGCGACACCGATCGAGTATATCCGCGCGGCGAGGGAATTCGCGCGGTACAACACCAGCAGATAACCGGCGATCTGTGCGCTGGTTTCGGCGACAATGAATGTGGCGCTCGGCGATGCGAGCAGGCGCCGAAAGCTCGCGCGCGAAATCAGATGTCCGGCAAAAACCCGGTTGTCAAAGAGCTCGCGTTCGAGCGCTACCAAGGCGTCGAGATCGCCCCGGCGTCCGCGGCGAAGCTTGAGAGTTTTGGCCATTGTCACGCGATCTGCCCCTGCAAATGGCCGTGCTCGATGCGCGCGAGCAATGTTTCCAGCCGGTCGAGGCGATCCGCCTGACCCGGCGGCTTATCCCAGCGCAGCCAGTTGATGCGCGGGAATCGCATCGCCAGCCCCGATTTGTGACGCGACGATCGCTGCAGGCCCTCGAATGCCACTTCCAAAACGAGGCCGCGGTCGGCCTCGTGCACGACCTCGCGCACCGGACCGAACCGCTCGATCGTGTTTCGCCGCACGAAACGGTCGATTTGGAGGAGTTCCTCGTCGGTAAAACCGAAATAGGCCTTGCCCACCGGCACTAGCTCGTCGCCGTCTTCGCTCTTGGTCCAGACCCCGAACGTATAGTCGGAATAATAGGACGAGCGCTTGCCGTGCCCGCGCTGCGCATACATCAGCACCGCATCGATAATGAAGGGATCGCGCTTCCATTTCCACCACAGGCCCTTGGGCCGGCCCGGCAGATACAACGCCTCGCGCGCTTTGAGCATGACGCCTTCGACGGCCGCGGCATCGGGACCGGCGCCGGCGGCGCTGGGATTTTTTCGCGCGGTCATCAGCGTGTCCCAGCTGTGGAACGGAATGAGCGGAGACAGATCGATCCGTTCATCGTTGAGCCGCGCCACGAAGCGTTCGAGGCGGGCCCGCCGCTCGGTAAAGGGCCGCTCGCGCAAATCCTCATCGCCGTCGGCGAGAAGATCATAAGCGCGCAGATGCGCGGGAAATTCCGTTGTCAGCTTGGGCGTCACGGTTTTGCGGTTGAGCCGCTGTTGCAGCACGTTGAAACTCCGCACCCGGCGGTCGCGCACGATCAAAAGCTCGCCATCGATCGCGCCCGGCAAGTGTAGCGCCTCAAGGAGATCGGGGAAGCTTTTCGAGATTTCCTCGCCGGTGCGCGAATAGAGCCGCGCGACCAGCCTGCCATCGGGCTTGTTTTCTCTGCCGGCTACTGCCTGAACGCGAATACCGTCCCACTTCCACTCCGCCATAAAGTCGACCGGGTTCAGCGCGGCGAGGTCGGCATCATCGAGCGCATGCGCTAGCATCGGCGGCCGGAACGGTGCCGGATCGCCGCTGACTGGTTTGTCGGCGCGCCCCTCCAGCCAGGCAAATAATTCGCGGTAGGGCGGGCTGAGTGCGGGCCAAATCACCTCGACGTCGTGAACGTCCTTGTCGCCGAGCGCGGCGACCGCGGCCTTGGCGAGCCGCGCCGACACGCCGACCCGCAAGCCGCCGGTGACGAGCTTGATGAGCGCCCAGCGGCCGGTCTCCTCGAGCGCATCAAGCCAGCGTGCCAGCTGCTGCGGCAATTGCGCCTTGCCCAGCCTCGCCAGCGTCTCGACCACGTCGGTCAGGGCGAGATTGTTTTTAGCGCCGATGCGCTCCCCTTCCTCACCCGGGCCGCGCTGGCGCGCGCCCGAATGCAAGCTTGTCGGGGAGGGGTTAGGGGTGGGGTTCGATAAGGATGGCGCAATCGTCACCGCTGTCGCTTCACTTGGCGCCGCCCCTCCCCAACCCTCCCCCACACGGGGGGAGGGAATTCGTTGAACCGGCCACATCAGCGCGACGGTCTCGGAGAGGTCGCCGACGTAATCGTAAGAAAGCTCGAACAGGACCGGATCGGTTCGTTCGGCGATCAGGCTGCGGATCAGCCCGGCTTTGGCATGCGGAAAGCTGAGCCCGCTGGTGAGCGCAGCGAGCGCCCAGCCGCGCTCTGGATCGCCGGTGGAGCGAAAATAATCGATGATCAGCCGCACCTTGTTGTTGCGGCTCGGTTCGTAGGCGAGGCGATCGAGCAGCTCGGCAAAGCGATTCATGACGCGTCTTCGCCGCTTTCATTGCCTTCCTCGTCGCCGTAGCCGACGATGTCGAGCGGCCGCGCCTTCAAACCGCGCCTGGCGCACCAATAGATTAGCGCATCCTCCTGGCCGTGGGTGACCCAAATTTCGTCCGCGCCGGTTGCAGCGATGGTGGCGGTCAGGCCATCCCAATCGGCATGGTCGGAGATCACGAGCGGTAGCGCGACGCCCTGCTGGCGCGCGCGGGCGCGCACCCGCATCCAGCCCGACGCGAAAGCGGCAACGGGGTCGGGAAAGCGCCGCGTCCACAGATCGTTCAAAGCCGAAGGCGGGCAGATCGTAATCGTGCCGGCGAGATTGGCCTTGGTGGCTCCCCGCGCGAGCCGGAGCTCGCCGAGCGCAATGCCGCGCTCGCTGTAGTAGTTTGTGATTTTCTCCATCGCGCCGTGCAGATAAACCGGCGCCTCGTAGCCCGCTTTTCGGAGCAGCGCGATCAGGCGCTGCGCCTTACCGATCGAGTAAGCGCCGACGAGGTGCGCGCGCTCGGGAAACAGCGCTAGCGAATGCAGAAGCTTGCCGATCTCGGCGACCGGCTCGCCATGACGAAATACCGGAAGTGCGAATGTCGCCTCGGTGATGAAAAGGTCGCAGCGCACGAGCGCGAACGGCGTGCAGGTTGGATCGACGGTCGGATCGGCGGCATTTTTATAATCGCCGGAGGCGACCACCCGCAGTCCATCGACTTCGACTGCAATCTGCGCCGAGCCGAGGATATGCCCGGCGGGATGCAGCGTAATCTTCACCCCGGCAAGGTTGACGCTTTCGCCGTAAGCCAAGGCCTGTGTCGTCCCGGCGAAATTCTCGCCATAGCGCAACCGCATCAGGTCGAGCGTCTCCTGCGTTGCCAGCACGGCGCCATGGCCGGCGCGGGCGTGATCGGAATGAGCGTGGGTGATGACGGCGCGCTCGACCGGCCGGGTCGGGTCGATGTGGAATCCGCCGCGTTTGCAGCAGACGCCGGACGGCGAGGGGACGAGAATGTCTTCAGGTCGGATCACGAGTCATAAATAATCATCATCGATACCGGCGCGAGCGTTCCAAGAGCATTGCATGACCGATACCGGCCCCAATAGTGGTCCATTGTTTGTATCCTCCGGCGACCTTGTCAGCGACCGCCGCTACAAGGCGGCGGTCGAGCTCGCTGCGCGCGGCGATTATGTGGCCGCTGCGGATGTTCTGACGCAGACGGTCGAGGCTGCGCCCGGCTTCACCACCGCCTGGTTCGCACTCGGCGCCATCCGCGACCGGCTCGGGGATCGCGACGGCGCGATCGTGGCCTTCACTGCGGCGAGCCACGCCGACCCTGACGACTATCACGGCGCGCGGCTGCAGCTGGCGCGGCTCGGCGCCGGCGCGGGAACGCCGGCAATGACCGAGCCCTATGTGCGGCGGCTGTTCGACCAATATGCCGGCCGCTACGACGCCGCGCTGACCAAACACCTGCACTATCGCGGCCCGGCGCTCCTTTTGGCTGCCGTGAAGTCTGCGCTAGAGCGCTTGGGGCGGCCGATGCATTTTGAATCACTGCTCGATCTGGGCTGTGGCACCGGGCTTGCCGGCCAGGTGTTTCGTCCCTTTGCGGCGCGGCTCGTCGGCGTCGATCTCTCTGCAGCGATGATTGCGCGGGCCGAAGCGAAAGGCGATTACGATCGGCTCGTCGTCGGCAATTTGGCGGCTTTTCTGTCAGATGAGATCGCCAAAGCCGCAAAATACGATCTCGTCCTCGCGGCCGATGTATTCGTCTACGTCAGCGACCTTGCACCGGTGCTCGCCGATATCGCTCGCGTGCTGGCGCCGCGCGGCGTGGTCGCATTCACGGTGGAGACACATTCCGCCGCCGGCGTCACGCTGTTGCCGACGCTGCGCTTTGCCCATGGCGAGCCTTATCTGCGCGACGCCATGGCCACCGCCGGCTTGAAGCTGCTCGCGCTCGAACAAGCGGCAATTCGTACCGAGAAGGGCGCGCCGGTGGCCGGCCTTGTCATCGTCGCGATTTCGGCGCGCACATGAGCATTGTTACACCAGCGGAACTGGCCGAGTTTGCTCGACCTCCGCTCGCTGTCCCGGTTAAGCTGCCGAAGTGAATTTGCTCGATCGCAATCCGTCGCTCCTTCCGGAAACATTCACGCGCTGGTTCGCCAGCCGCGGTTGGACGCCACGACCGCATCAGCTCGAACTCCTGGCAAAGGCGCAGGCCGGCCGTTCCGCGCTTTTGATCGCGCCAACCGGCGGCGGCAAGACGCTGGCCGGTTTCTTGCCGAGTCTGGTTGAATTGAGTGCGCTTTACCTCTCCCCGCGTGCGGGGAGAGGTCGACACACCGAAGGTGTGGCGGGTGAGGGGGTGTCGAGGCAGTCACCCGACCGCAACGCCCCCTCATCCGGCTCGAACCTCCGGTTCTCGCCGCCCTCTCCCCGCACGCGGGGAGAGGGATACGGTCTGCACACGCTGTACATTTCTCCGTTGAAGGCACTCGCAGTCGATATTGCGCGCAACCTTGAAATCCCGGTTGCGGAAATGGCGCTGCCGATCCGCATCGAAACGCGGACCGGCGACACGCCGGCATCAAAACGCCAGCGCCAGCGCCGCCATCCGCCCGACATGCTGCTGACCACGCCGGAGCAACTGGCGCTGCTCCTTGCCTCGGCCGACGCGCCTTATTTGTTCGGGACGCTCCGCCGCGTCGTTCTCGACGAGCTGCATGCGCTCGTCACCTCGAAACGCGGCGACTTGCTGTCGCTCGGGCTCGCCCGCTTGTTCCGCATCGCCCCGGAGCTGAGCAGCATCGGCCTTTCGGCAACCGTTGCCGAGCCGGACGATCTCTGCCGTTTCATGGTGCCGCAGCGCGAGCGGCAAGCGCACGCCGATCTGATCGTGGCGGGAGGCGGCGCGGCGCCACAGGTGAGGATGCTCGACAGCGACGAGCACCTGCCCTGGGCCGGCCATTCGGCGCGCTATGCGCTTGCCGAACTTTATGCGCTCATCAAAACGCATCGCACCACGCTGGTTTTCGTCAATACCCGCAGCCAGGCCGAAGGCATCTTCCAGGATCTGTGGCATCTTAACGACGACAATCTCGCGATCGCGCTGCATCACGGCTCGCTCGACGTCGCGCAGCGGCGCAAGGTCGAAGCCGCCATGGCGGCGGGTCGCCTGCGCGCGGTCGTCTGCACCTCCTCGCTCGATCTCGGCGTCGATTGGGGCGACGTCGATCTCGTCATCAATGTCGGGGCACCGAAGGGCGCCTCGCGCTTATTGCAACGGATCGGCCGCGCCAATCACCGCATGGACGAGTCGTCCAAGGGCGTGCTCGTCCCGGCGAACCCCTTCGAAGTGCTGGAATGCCGTGCTGCGCTCGATGCGGTCGCCGAAAATGCGCAAGATACGCCGGCATCGCGCGTCGGCGCGCTCGACGTGCTGGCGCAGCACGTGCTCGGCTGCGCCTGCGCCGCACCGTTCCTCGCCGATGAACTTTACCGCGAGGTCGCAACCGCTGCGCCCTATGCGGAATTAATCCGCGCCGATTTCGACGCTGTGGTCGATTTCGTCGCCACTGGCGGCTATGCGCTCAAAGCCTACGAACGCTTCGCCCGCATCCGCCAAGGCAAGGACGGCCGCTGGCGCATCGCGCATCCGATTGTGGCGCAGCGCTATCGCCTCAATGTCGGCACCATCGTCGAAGCCGACATGCTTAAAGTGCGGCTTGTGCGCTCGCACGGTTCGAAGCTCATTCCGGGCGGTGGGCGGCTCCTCGGCGAGGTCGAGGAATATTTCATCCAGACGCTGGTGCCGGGCGACACCTTCGTATTTGCCGGCGAGATCCTCAAATACGAGACGCTGGTCGAGGACGAAGTTTATGTTTCGCGCACCACGGCGGAGGATCCGCAGGTGCCTGCCTATGAGGGCGGCAAATTTCCACTATCGACCTATCTTGCCGACCGCGTGCGCGGAATCATTTCCGATCCGCTGGCTTGGCGCGGCCTGCCCGATCAGGTCCGTGAGTGGCTTGAGATTCAAAAGTGGCGATCGCAGCTGCCCGGCCGGCGCGAGCTCTTGGTCGAAACTTTTCCGCGCGCCAACAAGAATTACCTGATCTGTTATCCGTTCGAAGGCCGGCTTGCGCATCAGACGCTGGGCATGCTGCTCACGCGCCGTCTCGAACGCGCGCGATTGCGGCCGCTCGGTTTCGTCGCCAACGAATATGCGCTCGCGGTCTGGGGGGTCGGCGACATCGCCACGCGGATATCGAAAGGCGAGCTTTCACTCGCTGCTTTGTTCGACGAAGACATGCTCGGCGACGATCTCGAAGCCTGGCTGGCCGAATCGGCGCTGATGAAGCGCACCTTCCGCAATTGTGCGATCATCGCCGGCCTGATCGAACGGCGCTTCCCGGGACAGGAAAAATCGCGCCGCCAGCTGACGATTTCGACCGACCTCGTCTACGACGTGCTGCGCAGCCATCAGTCCGATCATGTCCTGTTGCGTGCCGCCCGCGCCGATGCCGCGACCGGGCTTCTTGACGTGCGCCGGCTCGGCGAAATGCTCTCGCGCATCAAAGGCCGAATCGTGCATAAAGCTCTCGATCACGTCTCCCCGCTCGCCGTGCCGGTGATGCTGGAGATCGGCCGCGAGCAGGTCTATCGCGAGGCCGCTGATGATCTCCTTGCCGAGACCGAGGCCGAACTGGTGAAGGAAGCCATGCAATGAATGCTCCGCGTTCAGCGGTTCATTATCCCGTCCGCGCCGATACGGTTGCGGAATTTCAACCGGCGCGCGGACGCGCGGCGCATGAGATCGCCATCGCCGGCGCCACGCTCGTCGCCGATCCAGCGGGCGCGCTTTACTGGCCCGATGAAAGGCTCCTCGCGGTCGCCGATTTGCACCTTGAGAAGGGTTCGGCTTTTGCGGCGCGCGGCGTGCTGTTGCCGCCCTACGACACCACTGCGACTTTGGCACGATTAGCGAAGCTTATCGAACATTACAGCCCGGCTCTGGTTGTGGCCTTGGGCGACAGCTTTCATGACGGCGGCGGCCCAGCGCGCTTGCCGGAAGTTTCGCGCGCGGCGCTCGCTGCCTTACAGCGCGGTCGCGATTGGCTCTGGCTTGCCGGCAACCACGATCCCGATCCGCCGCAGGGCGTCGGCGGCCGCGTCGCCGCGGAGCTTGCGATCGGGCCGTTTACGTTCCGCCACGAACCGGTGCCGCACGGCGCCGACGGAGAGATTGCCGGCCATTTGCATCCGAGCGCGCGGGTCGCGCAGCGCGGCCGCGGCGTGGCGCGGCGCTGCTTCGCCGCCGACACCAAGCGAATGGTGATGCCGGCATTCGGCGCCTATGCCGGCGGACTCAACATTCGCGACCGCGCCTTTGTCGCACTGTTCGGAGCGCTGTCGTTTACCGCGCATCTGCTCGGCGCCGGACGGCTCTACGCCATTCCTGCAGCGCGCTGCATCGCGGATTGAAAAATTAATTTGCCTTCGAAGCTGGTCCGCCAAGATTTGCGCGTTTCGTCCGCGGCCTCGGCTTCGGCGGCTGTACGGCAGCGTCCCACCCGCCCGGCGGGGTTTTGACTTTAACCGCGTCGTCCGGCTGCGGCGCTGGCTTCCAGCTTTTCACAGCCAGATCCGCCGCAGCCAGCGTTTGTTCGTCGAGTTGCGCCGCAATGTCGTCGCGCTTGTTCGCGGCTTCGACATCGCCCTGTTTTGCGGCGAGTGCAAACCACTTGTAGGCTTCGGTATAATTTTGCGGTTCTCCGCTGCCGCGGGCGTAGAGAATCGCAAGATTGTACTGGCTGTCGGTGATGCCGCGATCGGCGGCCTTGCGGAACCAGAGCGCCGCGGCGTGGTAGTCGGGCCGGCCGTTGACGCCGTCGGCGCAGAGCACGGCGAGATTGTGCATCGCCTTGCCGTTGCCCTTCGCGGCGGCGGCGAGATAAAGGTCACGCGCGATAGCGAGGTCCTTCTTCACGCCGATGCCTTTTTCATAATAGCCGCCGAGCCGGAATTGCGCCGGCGCCAGCCCCTGCTTGGCTGCAAGTTCGAGCCAGTGTGCGGCCTGTCGTTCGTCGCGCGGCACGCCGCGGCCGTCGCCGAAGCGCACCGCGATTTCGTATTGCGCGGACATGTCGCCGGCGATCGCGGCCGCGCGCAATGCCGGTCCGCCGATTGCGGGCGGCAACGTGTCGATCGAGAGCTCGGGAGGATTCATCGCCGCGGTATTTGACGGTGCCGGCGGCGCCGACGTTAAGGGCGTCGGACGCGGCGGCAGTGAGCCGGTAGGATCGGCGACATTCGGCGATGGCGACTGCGATGGCGACTGCGGCGGGGGCGCTGCCGGCGCCGGAGTGACGGTCGGCGCGGCACTCGGAGCGATAGGCGGGGTGGCGCTCGACGAGGGCGCAGCTATGGGCTGTGTTGCGGGCACCGCCGTGGCCGCGGGCTCGGCCGGGGAATTCTGCGATGGGTTCCCGCCGGCGCTTCCGCCCGGGGCCGCAACTGGGGCCGCACCTGACGCCGCACCTGGCGCCACGCTTGAGACTGGCGCGACCAGCGTCATCGGCCCGGATGTGACGGCCGGCGACGGTTCGGCCCTGCCCACAGGCTGCGGCGATCCGTTCTGCGGCTGTGCCGCGTTCGAATTCTTCTGCGCTGGAACCGTCGGTTCCACCGGGCTTTGCCACTGCGCCGACGTGTCTCCGGCGGGCCGGCTGTCCTGAAAGATATGCAATGCGGTCTGCAAACAGCTGACAGTGAAAAGCGCGATGGCGGCCGCGACCAAAAGTTTGCGCAAGCCTGATGGCTTGCTCTCCGCCATTTCGCCACTTGCGCTGCTGCGCGGTCGTCGCTGCCGCCGCGACTGGGAGCGCATCTCATCGTCGCTCGCGGATGCTGTGGCGGCTTGAGTGGCGCGCCGTGCCGCCGCGATGAAATCTTGCCGCTCAGCCGCCGCGATCAGTTCTGCCGGTGCGGTGGGTCCGTCGGCCGGCGGCGGTGTGGCGGCTGCCGACTGTGCCTTCTCGGCGGCTGGTTGCGCCGGCATTTGGCTGCGCGGCGCCCGCATGGCGACGTCGTGAATGTCGTTTTCTATCATCGCCAGACGGCCGACCACCTGTTCGACGGTGCCATGAACGGCCTCGAGCGAGTCCAGGGTGCGCTGCTCGCTTCGCTTGATGTCGGCGACATCGCGCGCAATCGCGGCAACCGCGGGTCGCGAGCTTGTGGCTGCCGGGGGCGCGCCCTCCGCGCCCCGAAGTTGCTCGATATGCGCGAGCAGGTCGGTAACGCCGCGTTCGACCGCGACCATCTTGCCGAGCCGCATATCCGATGTGTCCAGCCGGCCAATCAGCTGCGCGATTCGCTCCTCGAGGCTCTTGAACGCCGACGGATCGGTCGTGAGCCGGACCGATTCGAGCTTCTCCATGATGTCGGACAAAAGCTTCTCAAGGCCGCGCGGCGCTGTTACCTCGGCCGAGGCGTTGATCGCATCGGTGAGCGTATCGATGCGGTTTCCGAGCGCCGAAACCGCTTGGCCGCTGGCCGCGCCCTTAGCAAGACTGTCGATCTTGGCGGCTAGGTTGCGCACATCCTCGGCCACCTTGGCGAGCGCATCGTTCGAGGCCACATGCGAAACGACGCCGCGCAACGTGCCGATGGCGGTTTCAAGTTGCCGCAGCGCCGCGGGGTCTTCCCTGGCAATGATCAGGTCAAGCTTCTGCGCCAGCGCCTTGAGCGCCTCATCGAAGCCGACCAAATTCTCGGCCGTGGTCATCCCGTGCAATGCGCCGCGGATCTCGGCCAGTCCGTGTTCGATTCCGGCGATCGCGTCCCAGTCGCCGGTCCGTTCGCGGGAGCGATCGATGCGCCGCGCCAGAGTCTCCACCTCGGCGCAGAGCGCTTCGACCGCCTGACGCGGCAGCGCTTCTGTGAGCTGACGTCTGATGTCGGCAAGATCGCTGCGGAAGGCGGCGATGACTTTGTCGAGGCCGGTCGATCGTAGCGATTCGATCTGAGCCGCAATACGGCGCAACTGTTCCTCGAGCTCTGGGAATGCCGGCGGCTGTCCGGGTTCTGCCGCCTCGGCCGCGAGCTGCGGCGCAATTGCAGGCGAGGGCAGATCCGGTTGATCTGAAGCGCTGGAAACCGGCGCGTCGGCGGCATCGGAAGCGGTCTCATCGGCGGGAAGACCGCCGCCTGCTCGCCAAGGCCGGTGCGGTGGCCGCATCGGGGCACCGCGCAGCGGCGCCCGGTCGCGCACCAGTTGTTCAAGCTGATTGGTCAGCCGATCGAGCCGGGCGCGGACGTCGATGAGTTGTTCGCGCGCCAGGACGGAATCGTGCGCCGCTGCTCTGTCATCGTCATATTCATAATCGCGCCGCGGCGGGCGGAGCCTAGTTCGGCGGCGGTAATCATCCTGCACCGCCTCATCGGGCCAGCCATAAACCCCTGGGTCGGAATAATCGGCCGGCCGCAGCGAGGCGCGGCCATAGTCGTCGCTCTGTTCGATCAGTTCGTTGAGCCATTCCCCGACCGAGAGACCGGACCGTCGGGCGGCGTCGCGGGCGGCTGCCAGGGTTTCGGGACGAAGGCCTCTGAGATTCCACGGGCCGCCGGATTTCATCGGGCGCTAAACCACTTCGGGAGGAACGTGGGTCGCCCTGGTCTATCGAAGCCCGCTCGACAGGGAAGCGGAGGGCGTGGTCTTCTGTCCTGGCCGACTTTTCCGGAATTACTGTAAACAAGCGGTTAATTGCGGCCCGCCGCCGGGCGCGGCGGCGACCGGCAAATTATGGTTTGGCCTTGCCATTTCACCGTCGTAGCACCGGTGTAAATCGGCTAGGGTCTGCGGCGGCGTATCCCTGGCACCCGATCCGGGGAGAGGTCGCAGATAGCCTGAGGGACAACCGCAAATCCGCTAGAGGCCGCTGATGCCGGTCTACAAAGCTCCGGTCGACGAGGTGACGTTCCTGTTGCGCGACGTCTTTCGTCTCGACCGCTACAACAATTTACCCGGTTTTGCCGATGCGACACCGGACGTCGTCGAGGCTGTGCTCGCGGAAGCGGCGAAATTCTCCGAAGTGGTCCTGATGCCTCTCAACCGGGTCGGCGACAAGGAGGGCTGCCGCCGCAACGCCGATGGCAGCGTCACCACCCCGAGCGGTTTCAAGGACGCCTACAAGAAACTCACTGAAGGCGGCTGGATCGGCGTATCGGCGCCGGCCGAATTCGGCGGACAGGGCCTGCCGATCGTCATCAATCAGGCAGTCAGCGAGTTTTTCTCCTCCGCCAATATGGCATTCGGCATGTATGCGGCGCTCACCGAAGGCGCCGCCGCCGCGATCGCGGTGCACGGTTCGCCCGAGCAGAAGAATCTCTATCTGCCGAAGCTCATATCCGGCCAATGGGCCGGCACGATGAATCTCACCGAGCCGCAATGCGGCACCGATCTCGGCCTGGTGCGCACGCGCGCCGCAGCGCAGAGCGACGGCAGCTACAAGATTACAGGCACCAAGATTTTTATCTCCGCCGGCGAGCACGATCTTGCGGAAAACATCGTCCATCTGGTGCTCGCGCGGATCGATGGCGCGCCGGCCGGGACGCGCGGGCTGTCGCTCTTCATTGTGCCGAAGTTTCTCCCGGCGGCCAACGGCGGCGTGGGCGCGCGCAACGCCGTGTCCTGCGGCTCGATCGAGGAGAAGATGGGCATTCACGGCAACGCCACTTGCGTGATGAATTACGACGGCGCGACCGGCTGGCTCGTGGCCGAGGCCAATCGCGGCTTGCAGGCGATGTTCACGATGATGAACGAGGCGCGCCTTGGCGTCGGGGTGCAAGGCCTGGCGATGTCTGAAGTCGCTTATCAGAATGCCGCCGCTTATGCCAAAGAGCGACTTGCCGGTCGCGCGCTGACCGGCGCGAAATTTCCAGATAAGGCCGCCGACCCGATCATCGTACATCCGGACGTGCGCCGCATGCTGATGAGCATGCGCGCGTTCAACGAAGCTGCCCGCGCTCTCGTGGTGTGGACGGCGCTGAAAAGCGATATCGCGCACCGCGCCGCCGACGCCAAGGAGAAGCAGGCGGCGGAAGATCATCTGGCGCTGCTCACGCCGGCCATCAAGGGCGTGCTTACCGATGGCGGCTTTGCCAATACGGTGTTGGCGCAGCAGATCTTTGGCGGCCACGGTTACATCGCCGAGCACGGCATCGAGCAATTCGTGCGCGATGCGCGGATCACGATGCTCTACGAAGGCAGCAACGGCGTGCAGGCGCTCGATCTGGTCGGCCGCAAACTGCCCAAAGACGGCGGTCGTGCGTTGCAGGCGTTTTTTGCCGAGCTCACCGCTTATGCCAAGGAGCGCGGTGCCGATCCGGCGATGACGCCCTATGTGAAGCCGGTCAGTCAAGCGCTCGGCGATTTACAGCAGGCAACCATGTGGTTTTTGCAGAACGCACTCGGCAATCCCGACAATGCCGGGGCCGGTGCAACCGACTATATGCATCTCTTCGGCTTGGTTGCGCTCGGTTATATGTGGTGCCTGATTGCCGAGGCGGCGAAAGCAAAAACCGGAGCTGGAGGTGACGGCGCGACCGACCGGATGGCACAACGCTTGGTCACCGGCCGTTATTTTATGGAACGAATGTTGCCAGCTACCGCCACGCATCTTGCCCGCATCAAGGCCGGCGCGGCGAGCACCATGACGCTGCCTGCGGAAGCATTTTAGCGATCTTCGCCGGCTTGCACCGGACCAGGTAGAGGAGAAATTCCGATGTCCGACGCATTCATTTACGATCACGTGCGGACGCCGCGCGGCCGCGGCAAGGTTGATGGCGCGCTGCACGAGGTCACCGCACTCAATTTGGCAAGCCAGGCGCTTGGCGCGATCAAGAGCCGCAACAATCTCGACACCACGCTGGTCGACGACGTGGTCATGGGCGTCGTTGATCCGGTCGGCGAGGCGGCCGCCGATATCGCGCGCACCGCGGCCTTGGTGGCCGGCTACGGCGACAGCGTGGCTGGCGTGCAGATCAATCGGTTTTGTGCGTCAGGGCTCGATGCGGTGAACTTTGCCGCGGCGCAGATCATGTCCGGTCAGCAGAAGCTCGCGGTTGGCGGCGGCGTCGAATCCATGAGCCGTGTCGGCATCGGTTCGGCCGGCGGCGCCTGGTCGGTCGATCCGTCAATCGCGGTTGCGCATTATTTCCTGCCGCAGGGCGTTTCCGCGGACCTGATCGCCACCAAATACGGGTTCTCGCGCACCGACGTCGATGCCTATGCGGTCGAAAGCCAGAAGCGGGCAATGGCCGCGTGGGACGACGGCCGCTTTTCCCGCTCCGTCGTTTCGGTCAAAGACGTCAACGGACTGACCATCCTCGCCAAGGACGAACATATGCGGCCGGGCACGACGATGCAGTCGCTCGCGGCGCTGCAGCCGTCATTTGCCCAGATCGGCGAGCTCGGCGGCTTCGATGCGGTCGCCATTCAGGCCCATCCCGAAGTCGAATTCGTCAATCACGTGCATCACGCCGGCAATTCGTCGGGCATCGTCGATGGTGCGGCAGCGGTGCTGGTCGGCAACAAGGAGGCGGGCGACAAGATTGGGCTTAAACCGCGCGCGCATGTGCGCGCTTTCGCCAATATCGGCTCCGATCCGGCTTTGATGCTGACCGGGCCAATTGACGTCACCAAGAAAGTGCTCAAAGCCGCGGGCATGCAGCTTTCCGACATCGATCTGATCGAAATCAACGAAGCGTTTGCCTCTGTCGTGCTCCGCTTCATGCAGGCCTTTGAGCTCGACGGCTCCAACGTCAACGTCAACGGCGGTGCCATCGCGCTTGGCCATCCACTCGGCGCGACCGGCGCGATGATTCTCGGCACGCTGGTCGATGAGATGGAACGGCGCGATGTCGCGACCGGCTTGGTCACGCTCTGCATCGGCGCCGGCATGGGCACCGCGACTATCATCGAACGGGTATGAGCGAGGATCTGAACAATGCCCAAGCTCGACATCGAAGCGCTGCCGATCGATACCAAGACGCCGTATCCGCCGCCGTTCGATCGGGTGGTATACGGCCGCGAGCGCCGGCGGCTCGGCAACGCGGCCGGTCTCAATCAGTTCGGTGTCAATCTCACGACGCTTCGTCCCGGCGCCGCGTCGGCACTGCGGCACTGGCACGCCAACGAGGACGAGCTTGTTTTCGTTCTCGAAGGCGAGGTGGTCTTGGTCGAAGATGACGGTGAGACGCTGCTCAGGTCCGGCGACGCGGCCGGTTTCAAAGCCAACAGCGGCAACGGTCATCATCTGGTGAACCGGACCACGGCGGACGCGGTCTATCTCGAAATCGGCTCGCGCTCGAAACATGAGCGCGTCGAATATCCAGACGTCGACCTGGTCGCGGTGCGCGACGATAAAGGCTGGCGTTTCACTCGCAAGAACGGCGATCCCTATGGGTGAGCGGCGACGATGACCTTTACCAATTTCAAGATCGAGAACGACGGCGACGGCATTGCGCTTGTGACCTGGGACTCGCCAGGCCGCAGCATGAACGTCATTGACGCAAAGGTGATGGACGAGCTCTCGGCCATTATCGAGCAAACCACAGCGGACACCGCCGTAAAGGGCGTCGTCATCACCTCGGGCAAGGACGCATTCTGCGCCGGCGCCGATCTTACGATGCTGGAAGGCTTAAGCCGCGCCTTTGCCGAGCTTGCCGCGTCGCAAGGCGAGGAAGCAGCGATGATGCGCTTCTTCGAGGAAAGCCGACGATGGTCGGTGCTGTGCCGGCGCATCGAGACCTGCGGCAAGCCCTGGGTCGCCGCCCTCAACGGCACGGCGCTTGGCGGCGGTTTCGAACTGGCGCTGGCCTGTCATCGCCGCATCGCCGCCGACAATCCGCGCACGCGCGTCGGCCAGCCCGAGGTCAAGGTCGGATTGATCCCCGGCGCCGGCGGCACGCAGCGGATCGCGCGGATGATGCCGCCGTCGGATGCGCTGCAGTTTTTGCTCAAGGGCGATCAGGTGCAGCTACCTCGCGCCAAAGCGATGAAACTCATCGACACCGTGGTGCCGAATGCCGATCTCGTCAGGACGGCGAAGGAATGGATCAAAGCGGGCGGCAGCGCCAAGGCGCCGTGGGACATAGACGGATTCAAACTGCCCGGCGGACCGGTCTACTCCAAAGCCGGCATCATGGTGTTCACGCCGGCCAACGCCATCTACCGCCGCGAGACCTACGACAATTACCCGGCAGCGCGCGCCATCCTTCAGGTCGTCTATGAAGGTCTGCAGCTGCCGATGGATCAGGCGCTGCGGGTGGAGTCGCGCTGGTTTGCGAAAATTCTTCGCTCGCCGGAAGCCTCGGCGATGATCCGTACCCTGTTCGTCTCCATGCAGGAGCTCAATAAAGGCGCGCGCCGTCCCGCCAATGTGCCGGCAAGACAACTGAGGAAGGTCGGCATCATCGGCGCCGGTTTTATGGGCGGCGCGATCGCCTATGTCAGCGCGTTGGCTGGACTAAACGTCGTGCTGATCGATCGCGACCCGGAAACCGCCGAAAAGGGCAAGGCCCATTCGCACAAATTGGTGACCGATCAGATCAATCGCGGCCGCGCCACAACCGCTGATCGCGATGCTTTGCTCGCGCGCATCAGCGCGACGGCCGATTTCGTCGCGCTGAAAGACTGCGATCTCGTCATCGAGGCGGTGTTCGAAGACCGCAAGATCAAAGAGGAAGTGATTTCGCGAACGCAGAACGTGCTCGGCGAGGAGGCTATTTTCGGCTCTAACACCTCGACGCTGCCGATCACCTCGCTGGCGGCGGCTTTCAAGGATCGCACACGTTTTATCGGCATTCATTTCTTCTCGCCGGTCGAGCGAATGATGCTCGTTGAAATCATCATGGGCAAGGAAACCGGCGACGCCGCGCTGGCGATGGCGTTCGATTTCGCCCGCACAGTCCGCAAGACCCCGATCGTGGTGAATGATTCCCGCGGCTTCTACGCCTCGCGCGTCGTCGGCACTTATATCCGCGAGGGTCATTTGATGTTGACCGAGGGCGTGCCGCCGGCCTTGATCGAGAATGTCGCGCGCATGGCCGGCATGCCGGTGGGCCCGCTGTCGCTCACCGATGAAGTGGCGGTGGATCTCGCCTGGAAGATTCTCAAGGCGACCGAGGCCGATCTCGGCCCGGCGGCGATCGATCCCAAACAAAAGGCGCTGCTGGCGGAGATGGTCGAGAAGCGCTCCCGCTTCGGCCGCAAGAACGGCAAGGGATTTTACGATTATCCGCAGAACGCACCGAAGCGCCTCTGGCCCGGGCTCGCCGATCTGCAGCCGAACCGGCTTGACGTCGACGACATCGACATTGCCATGCTTAAACGCCGGCTCCTTGGCATTCAGGCGCTCGAATCGGCGCGTTGTATCGAGGACAGGGTCGTCACAGACGTGCGCGAAGCCGATGTTGGCTCGATTCTCGGCTTCGGTTTTGCACCTTTTACCGGCGGAACCATTTCTTACATTGACGGCATGGGTGTGAAGAATTTTGTCCAAATGTGCAACGATCTCGCCAAAGCTTGCGGGGAGCGGTTCAAGCCGTCGAAGCTTCTCATCGACATGGCGAACAAGGGCGAGACGTTTAATGGCCGCTTCGCGCCAGCAAAGCGTAAAGCCGTCGCCTAGAGCATGATCCCGAAAAGTGGGAACCGGTTTTCGGATAAGATCATGCGCAAACAAAAAGTCAAAGCGAAACAGCGATTCGACTCAAAGTCATTTCCCTTTAGCTTCATGACGGCGCATTGCTCACCGGAATGCGCCGCCTGCCCGGTTGCGTCCGATCCCAGGGTTCGGCAGGCTTGTTATCAAAATGGCGCGTGATCAAGTCGACTTGGCGCCGATTGAGCGGCGCGACGATCTGGTGCATTGGCTCGCGCAAGGCGTCAAACCCAAATCGCAATTTCGGCTCGGCACCGAGCACGAGAAGTTCGCCTTCACGCTGCAAGGCTATCGTCCGGTGCCCTATGAGGGGCCGCACGGCATCCGCGCGCTGCTCGAGGGCATGCAGCATCTCCTCGGCTGGGAACCGATCATGGAAGGGCCGAACATCATCGGCCTGTTCGACGTCACCGGCGGCGGCGCCATCTCGCTCGAGCCCGGCGGCCAGTTCGAACTTTCCGGCGCGCAGCTTGAGACCTTACATCAGACCTCGAGCGAGCTGATGGCGCATCTGGCGCAGGTGCGCGAAGTCGCCCGCCCGCTGCATATCGGTTTTCTCGGCATCGGCATGACGCCGACCTGGACGCGCGCGGAAATGCCGAAAATGCCGAAGGGCCGCTACAAGATCATGACCGGCTATATGCCGAAAGTCGGCACGCTCGGGCTTGATATGATGTATCGCACCTGCACGGTGCAGACCAATCTCGATTTCGCCTCGGAAGCCGACATGGTGAAGAAGCTGCGGGTGTCGATCGCGCTGCAGCCGGTGGCGACGGCGTTGTTCGCCAACTCGCCGTTCACCGAGGGTAAGCCCAACGGCTATCTGTCGTTCCGTTCGGAAATTTGGCGTGACACCGACAATGCGCGCGCCGGCATGCTGCCCTGGGCATTCGAGCCTGGCATGGGGTTTGAGCGCTGGGTCGACTACGCGCTCGATGTGCCGATGTACTTCATCAAGCGCGGCGACGACTACATCGACGTCGCCGGACAATCGTTTCGCGATTTGCTGGCGGGGAAATTGCGCGCGCTGCCGGGAACCCGCGCCACGATTTCCGACTGGGCCAACCATCTGAGCACAATATTTCCGGAAGTGCGGCTCAAGCGCTATCTGGAAATGCGCGGCGCCGATTCCGGCACGCTGCCGAACTTGCTGGCGCTTCCGGCGTTGTGGGCCGGTCTGTTTTATGATGATGCATCGCTCGATGCCGCTTGGGATCTGGTGAAAGGCTGGAGCGCCGAAGACCGGCAATCTCTTCGCGACGCGGTGCCGAAGCTGGCATTGACCGCAACGGTCCGCGGCCGCAGCGTGCTCGAGATTGCCGCCGAAATTCTTGTGCTCGCCCGCGCCGGACTTGCGCGGCGCAATCGGCGCGATCCAAGCGGCAAGGATGAAACGCGCTATCTCGAGGTGCTGGAAGCGCGGCTTGCGCGCAAGACTACCCCGGCGCAAGAGTTGCTCGATAAATATAACGGCCCGTGGCGCGGCTCAGTCGATCCGATCTACGACGATGAGGCCTATTGAGGCGCCGCGCGCGGTGCTTTCGAGTAACGAAAGAATTATTCGACTTCCGCCGCCATCCAGATCAGCATTGATCGCACTTTTGATCGCAAGCGAACGCGAACCACATTTGGGAGGGCAGCGTGCTCGAACATTATCACAACATCAATTCGGTCTGTGCGCAAAAGGTGCGGATTGCACTCAGCGAAAAAGGCCTCGAGGTTAAGGAGCACTTGCTGACGCTGCGCGGTGATCAGCACGATCCGGCCTATCGCAAGCTCAATCCCAACGGCGTGGTGCCGACGTTGGTGCACGACGGCAAGCCGATCATCGAGTCCTCGCTCATTCTTTACTATCTCGATGACGCCTTCCCGGAACCGCCGCTGATGCCGCGCGAGCCGCTCTTGCGCCATCGCGTGCGGATGTACAACAAACTGGTCGACGAATATGTACACAATTCCTGTATGATCTTGACCTTCGCCACGGCGTTTCGGCCGAATTTTCTGAAAATGCCGCGCGAGGCCTGGCTTGCCGAAATCAACAAGACGCCGATCCAACGCCGCGCCGAATATAAGCGCAGTGTCATCGAGCACGGACTCGATTCCGAATTCGTCGGCGAGGCGATCGCGCAGCACGAGAAATTGCTGTCGTGGATGGCCGAGTCGCTGCAAAGCGGCCGTTACCTGGCCGGCAACGCCTTTTCCAGTGCCGACTGCGCGGCCATTCCCTATATCCTGCGCCTCGAGCTTTTGAAGCTTGCCGGCATGTGGGATCGTTACCCGGCGATTGGCGACTGGTGGACGCGCATGCGCGAACGGCCTTCGGTCAAGGCTGCCGTCATCGGTCGAATGACGGACATGGATTGGGCGCCGTTCCGCAATCTCGCGCCCGATCCCTGGCCCAAGGTGCAATCGCTGATGAAGGCGGCGTGATAGCATAGCGTCATCCTTTCGCGCGCACGCTCGCTTACAGCGCCCGGTTTTTCCATGGCATCCCCGATCAATGCTGTACTCTGCGCTTTGGTCGGCGCGGCATTCTGGAGCGCGCTCGGCTATGCCATCGCGAGCCACTTGCTGCCGCGCGTGCTGGCGCTCGGCGCGGCGCCGGTCATCGGCTGGGCGGTCTTTAGCGCGGCAAGCTTGCCGATCCTAAGCCTGATCGGGTTTTCGGCGCTGACAGTGATCGGCCTGGCGGCGCTCGGCCTCGTACTCGCCGGCTTTGACCTGCGGCGCCTCCCGGAGGCATCGACAACGCCGGCTGATATAAGTGCGCGCTGGCTGGCCACGGCCGCGATCGCCGCGGCAATCCTGGCGATTGCTCCCGCGCTTGCGCTGTTGCCGAAATATTCGGAAGCGGGCGTGCATCTCGCCGCCCCGATTTTCGATCATTCCAAGATCGCCGTCATCGACGCAATCACGCGGCAAGGGCTGCCGCCGGTCAATCCGGTGTTCGCCGATGCTGGCGGCGCCGCGGGACGCCTTGTCTATTATTACCTATGGCACTTCAGCGCGGCGGCGCTCGCACTGCCGCTGCACGTGCGCGGTTGGGAAGCCGATATCGGCCTGACCTGGTTCACCGCCTTTGCCTCGCTGGCGTTGATGATGGCGCTTGCCGTTTGGCTCAGCCGACGCGCCGGCGCGGCGATCCTGGTCGTCGCTCTGGCGGCGAGCGCCTCATTGCGCGAAGTGTTGAATCTCTTCTTCGGCAACTACGAGCTTGAACCATTCTTGCAGCGGCCGAACGGTTTTGCCGGCTGGCTGTTTCAATCGGCCTGGGTACCGCAACATCTCATGGCCGCGTCCGCCGCGATCGCCGCCATGCTGCTGCTCCTGCATTACGCACAGCGACCGAAGCTCAGCTATATCTTGACGCTAGCGCTTGTTGTCGCCGCAAGCTTCGAAAGCTCGGCCTTTGTCGGGGGCGTGGCCTTTGCGATTGCTGCTTTGGCGGCGGCGCCGCTGTTATTTTCCGCCATCGAAGCGAAGCGGCGCGTGACCGCAATCCTCGGCTTGGCGCTCGCCGCCGCACTCGCGCTCGGTCTCGCCGCACCGTTCATTCGCGACCAGATTGCGTTTATCGCCGCGCGCGGCAACGCGAGCGCTATCGGCATTCAGCCTTTCGAAGTGCTGGGCGAGATGTTTCCGCAAACCCTGCGCCGCATCCTCGACTTGCCGGCTTATTGGATGATTCTCCTGCCGCTGGAATTTCCGGCAAGCTTCATCGCCGGCGCCATCGCGCTTGTGGCCATGCTGGGCACTCGCGCGTCGATCCCCGAATGGAAGGCTGCGAGGGTGCTCGGCGTGCTCGCTGGCGCGGGGCTCGCGATCTCCTGGCTCCTGGTGAGCCGGCTCGGGGACAACAACGATCTCGCGCTGCGCGCGATTGTGCCCGCCGCCATGATCCTTATCGCGTTCGCGGCGGCGGGAACACTGGCTGCGCCGCAACGCGGATTGCGTGCCGCGATCGCGGCCTTTGCCTTCGGCGGGCTCATGTTCAGCCTGCCCGACTCCGCCATGATGATTTACGCCAATTGGCGTGGCAGCGCCGCAGCCGACGAAGCGGTGTTCGCGCAAACGCCGGAACTGTGGAACGCGGTGCGGCGCTACGCTCGCGCCGGCGCGCGGGTCGCGAACAATCCGCTGTTCTTGCAGGATTTGACGCCGTGGCCCGCCAACATGTCGTGGGCGCTCCTTGCCGATCGCAGCTCGTGCTTTGCCGGCCGCGAACTGGCGATTCCATTCGCAGCGCTTTCGCCCGAGCGTCGCGAGGCGATCAACGACCAATTCGTTCGCGTCTTTGCCGGCAAAGCCCGACCTGGCGATGTCGGAGAGCTCGCCGCGACATATGACTGCGATGTCGTCGTTGTGGTGCCGCAGGACGGCGCCTGGGCCAACGATCCGTTCGCGGCCAGCACCGATTTTCGTCTGGCGGAAAGCCGCGACGGCCGCTGGCGGATTTATATGCGGGTGGGGGACACAAATGCGGGCGCGAGAATTTCGCGTTAGATACCGTCACCCTGAGGTGCGAGCGTAGTGAGCCTCGAAGGGCGACGGCCGCGGCGGCTCGGCCGTACATCCTTCGGGGGCCGCTTCGCGGCCACCTCAAAATGACGGATCACGATTTACATTTCAGCGACTTCAAATTCCCGCGTACCAATTAAAGCCGCGCTCGCTCCAATAGGTCTCACGGAATTCGTTGGTGACTTCGATCGCCCTGATCCATTTGGCGTTCTTGTAGCCGAGCTTGGTCGAGGTACGCAGCCGCAACGGATATCCGAATGGATCGCCGATGATCTCGCCGGCATATTTGGTGGCGAGAATCGTCTGCGGATGCAGCGCGGTCGGCATGTCGACGCTTTCGGTGTAATCGTCGGCACAGATGAAATAGACATATTTTGCCGTGAGATCGGCGCCGACGCGCTGCAGAAAGTCGCGCAGGTTCGGGCCGGACCATTGTCCGATATAGTCCCAGCCCTCGACGCAAACGTGGCGGATGATGATCTCCTGCTCCGGCCGCGCATAGAGCTCGTGCGCGCGCCACGGTCGCTTGTCGGCGATGCGGCCGGCCAATTCGAGGGTCCAGCTCGCGCCATCGACCGGCTTGACGTCCTCGATCGGATAGTAGGCGTTGAAACGCGGCGGTTTCATCACTTGCGATGGACTGAAAGTCGGCGCCAGATGATTGGCGCGGAAGATTGCGTTCTGGACGCCGTCATTCCAGGACGACACCGCGCGCAGCGCTTTCTGCACCGAATCGATCTCGCTGACATCGCAGCCGGTCAACATGGTCAGCGCTCCTAGACTGACCGCGCCGCGCAGGAGTCCGCGCCGGTTGATGTCGTCGACGAGCTTGCGATTTACGGTGAGAACGCCCTGATCGACCGGCTTACGCGGCCGAAACAGCGACGGAGTGCGGGGGCGGATGGTCATCGTCGTGCCCTGTCAGTGCGATATTTCGATCTCCGGAACGGTCTTGACCTCCGGAACGGTTTTGAATTCCGCAATGATCGGAGCGTCGGCGCTCGGCGCCTCGTCGCGCGCGTTGTCGATCGCCGGGCCGCCGGTGAGCATGGCGAGGAGGCTTTGCGGCACCAATAAAGCCAGTGTCACGTGAACCACGATGAACGCCACGATCGCGGTCATGCAGAGGAAATGCACCAGCCGGATATTCTGAAAACTGCCGAATAGATTAGCGAGCTCGGAAAATTGCACTGGCTTCCACAGCGCCAGGCCGGAAATCACGATCAGGACGCCGACCACCATCACGCCGAGATAAAGCACCTTCTGCACGGCGTTGTAATGCGTGAGATCGTCATGGCGCAGACGAAACCGCAGCGCCTCGCCGACCGTCACAAAAACTTCGCGCGGTGAAACCGGAAACAGCTTCTGCCAAAAGCGGCCGCTGATGATGCCGTAACTGAGGTACGCAATTCCGTTGAGCACAAAGATCCACATGCCGAAGAAGTGCCATTGCAGCCCGTACTGCGCCCATTTGCCGATCACGATAGCGTCGGGAAACCGCAAAAAGCTGAACAGAATGTCGTCGTTGTAGATTTTCCAGCCGCTGCCGATCATGATGAAAATCGCCAGCGCATTGATCCAGTGCATGACGCGCACCGGCAATGGATGCAGGCGGCGTGGGGGCATGCGATTGGCGAAGGCGGTCGCCCGTGGCGTTGGCGGCATCGGCAGCTCCTGTTCGACACAGAACTGTCGCAAAACGGGCGCGAGCCCCTGCGGCGGGCCGATTTTGAAGACTTCGCCCGGAATGCCTGCGGACCGTAACCGTACGAGCGCACCGGAGCGTCCGCAAGGCACGACGGTTCACAAAGCCGCGCGGAGTGATTGCGAATAGGGAGTGACGAGTAGCAAATAGAAATTAGTCAGTCGCTATTCGCAAATTCGCTTCCACCGCGGCGCGACCCATGCGATCACGACTTTGTGAGGCGGCAAATCCGATAACTTTTTGGTGTTTAAGGACTTGTAACCGCTGAGACGGAAGTGATTGGCGCCTTGCCGGCCGCTTTGGCACAGCAAGACCGATTGCGCTGCCAATGATTTGCAGGGGCCCGTATGACCGACCGATTCAACAGACAATCAGATTCGGGTCATGCAGTTTCGGATCGCGCGCATACCGGCGAGCGGCGTTTCGATCACTCATGCGGCATTGCCTTTATGGCCAAGGCTTCGGCGCCAGGACGCGCCAAAACCAGGCTCGTCCCGCCGCTCACCTACGACGAAGCGGCCGATCTCAACACCGCATTTTTGCAGGATGTGGCCGAGAACCTTGTTGCCGCCGATGAGCAGATTCGTGCCGCCGAAAATGCGGCTATCGTCGTCTATGCGGCGTACGGCCCGTCTGGCTCGATTGATTTTTTCCGTCGCATTTTGCCAAATTCAATCGGTCTGATCGAAGCGTGGCTGCCGAATTTCGGCGATTGCCTGTTCCACACCATCAGCGAAATCTTAGGCCGCGGGCATCAATCGGCCGTGGTGCTCAATTCCGACAGCCCGACTCTGCCGACCGAGTTCCTAGTCGAGACCGCCGAGGTTCTGGCGCGGCTGGGTGATCGGGCGGTGCTCGGCCCCTCGACCGACGGCGGCTACTATTTGCTCGGTCTCAAACATGCGCATGCCCGCATGTTCGAAGACATTACCTGGAGCACCGAGCGGGTGGCGGAGCAGACCCTGGCGCGCGCCCGGGAGATCGGCCTTGATGTGCACCGGCTGCCGGCCTGGTACGACGTCGACGATATCGATGCGCTCAAGCGTCTGGACGCCGAGTTGCGCGGCGCGGATATGGAGAGGCGGCGGCAGGTTTCGCAGCGGCCGCGTTTCGCCGCGCACACCGCCAAACTGATGCGGCAATTGGCGCGCAATCGCGATTTCAACCGCGCCGCCGCGAGCGTTTTCGCAGCCGACCAGATCCACGCGTGAACCAGCACGGCTTTCGAGAATTTTTGGGGGTGATTTGATGCAAGGCGCGGCGACGAGCGGGGCGGTCGATCCGACCCGGTATTTCGAAAACGTAACCACCGACGATGATGCTCCGGAGCAGGACCCGGTTTGTCTTTATCTGGAAACCACCAACCGCTGCAATTTATTGTGCACGACGTGTCCGCGCACCTACGAGGAGCTTGAGCCCCCGGCCGATATGAGCTGGGAACTGTTCACCACGATCGTCGATCAGATTCCACATTTGCAGCGCGCGGTGCTGCACGGTGTCGGCGAGCCGATGCTGGTCAAGCACCTGCCGCGCATGGTGCACTATCTGAAGGATCGCGGCACCTATGTGTTGTTCAACACCAACGGCACGGTGCTCAACGAGAAGAACGGGCGCGCGCTGATCGCCGCCGGTTTGGACGAGCTGCGCGTCTCGTTCGATGCCGCCAATGCGGAATCCTACCGCGCCATTCGCGGTAAGAACTACTTCAATCGCATTCTCAAAAACGTGCGCGCGTTTCGCGCGCTGCAGGAGCGCGAGGGTCATTCAAAGCCACAGGTCTCCGCCTGGCTCACGGGTTTGCGCGAAACGATCGAGGAATTGCCGGATTTCGTTCGCGTCGCCGCTGAAACCGGCGTCAAGGAAGTGCATCTGCAGCGGCTGGTCTTTTTCAAGGAAAACGCCATCGGTATGGCGCGACCGGATCAGGCGCTCTACGAGCGGCTGTCCGCCGAGGAAGCGGTCTATATCGAGCGCGCGACTGCGCTCGCCGATGAGCTCGGGATCACGTTTAGCGCGTCCGGTGGCGCGTCCGAGCCCGGCGTGAGTCTCAAGCGCAGCGACAACGGCTCGCCATGGTCACTGTGCCG
>Ga0335081_10001391_pt1 | contig 38584 bp, 40 predicted proteins | sample Lox_Sample_35_FD_206713 | JGI IMG/M metagenome (GOLD analysis project Ga0335081, IMG submission 206713) | Soil microbial communities from Loxahatchee National Wildlife Refuge, Florida, United States - Lox_Sample_3.5 | ecosystem: Environmental > Terrestrial > Soil > Wetlands | place: USA...
AGCGCCTGGCCGAGTCGAGGTACTCCTCGATCCGGGTGATGTGCCCGTCCCGGACCTGCAGGTACATCGCGGCGTGCAGCTCGACCTCGGCCCCGTTTGCCAGCCGCCCGCGCAGCACGTGCTGCTGCAGCACCCCGTCCGCGGCCGGAGCCCGCCGAACCACGTCGTAGCGCAGGCCCGAGACCGCCCGGTGCAGCCCCTGCAGCACCTTCAGGTTGTCCTCGACCGACTGCTCGAGCAGGTCGTCGTTGTGCCAGATCACGGCGTCGGGCGCGTAGATCTCGCGCAGCGTGCCGAGGTCGCCGGCCTCAATCGCGGCAAAGAAGCGGATGACAAGGTCTTCGCTCATGGCAAGTGCCTCCCTCGATAAGAACGCGGCGATGGTCCGCTCGTAACCCCAGTCGCCGCCGACCGGCATCGGGAAGATGACCGGCAGATCCGCCCCGGCGGCCCGGTACTCCGCCAGCCGCGCGCTAACCCGGCCGGCATCACCCCACGCCACGAACCCGTCGGCCACCGGCTGCGGCACCAGCTCCGCCGCGCCCGCCCTGTCGCCGGCCAGCACGCGCTCGCGCACTCCGCTCAGGTCAAATCCCCCGCCCAGCTCCCCGAACAGGCGCGGCACGGCCGGGTGCAGCACGTACCGCGGGACCGCGGCGCGCGCCGCCTCCGCGGCCGCGGCCGGATCGTCGGACAGGCAGCAGTGCACCACGCAGGCGACCTCGACCGAATCCGGGTCCCGCCCCGCCGACCGCGCGGCGTCGCGCACGAGGCCGGCCGCCTCGCCCGCCTGGGCCGGCGTCATCAGGTTGAGGATCACGCCGTCGGCGATCCGGCCCGCCAGGGCGAGCATCCGCGGCCCGAGCGCGCCCAGCCAGACCGGCAGGCCGGCCCGCACCGGCGCGCTGTCCAGCGGGATCATCCCGGTGCGGAACAGCTGGCCGTCGTAGCCGGTGCCCCCCTTGAGTACCGAACGGACCACGGCCACGTACTCCTCGACCATCTGGAGCGGTTCGAACGGGGAAAGCCCGAACCTGGCGTTCATCACCGCGTTGCCCACGCCCAGGCCGAGGATGAACCGGCCGCCTGCCGCCTGGTCGAGCTGCGCCGCGGTCTTGGCCGCCAGCACCGGCGGCCGCAGGGCCGCGTTCGCCACCGCCGTCCCCACCAGCACCCGCGTGGTCGCGGTCGCCACCGGATGGCACAGGGCCAGCGCGTCGCCGTGCCCCTCGGCCACGAACACCGCGCCGAACCCGGCCCGTTCGGCCGCTCCGGCCAGCTCGCCGATCCGGGCCGGCGGCAGCCCGCTGTGCGAGGCAATCGAGAGGCCTATTCTTCCTCCGCTCGCCTCCAGGCCCCCACCCACCTCCCCTTCCCCCTTCATGCGCTGCCTTGCCTGCCTGGCCGCCTGCGGCGGCGGGCCCTCGTCGCTCGTTCGCTCGTTCCTCGTTCCTCGCTCCTCAGTCCAGGCTGCGCCGCGGCCCTTTGGCTCGCGGAGGCCAACTGGGTCCGTAGCTCCCGCTTGAGTACCTTGCCGGTCGTCGTCCGGGGCAGCGCGTCGGTGAACTCCACGCTGGCGGGGCACTTGAAGTGCGCCAGCCGGTCCCGGCACCAGGCGATGATCTCGGCGGCCGGGACGGCCTGGCCGGCGGCCGGGATGACGACCGCGTGCACCGCCTCACCCCAGGCCGGGTCCGGCCGGCCGAGCACGGCCACGTCGGCGACGGCCGGGTGGCGGGCCAGCACCGCCTCGACCTCGGCCGGGTAGATGTTCTCGCCGCCACTGATGATCATGTCCTTGGCCCGGTCGAGGATGTAGAGGTAGCCGTCGGCGGTCAGCTTGCCGATGTCGCCGGTCCGGTACCAGCCGCCCTCGGCGAAGGCCGCGGCGGTGGCCCCGGGATCCCGCCAGTATCCGGAGAACAGCGGCTCGCCCCGGATGAGCAGCTCACCGGCCTCCTCGAAGCCCAGGTCACGCCCGCCGGGGTCGACGATGCGCACCTCCCAGCCGAACGACACCCGGCCCGCGCTGCCCAGCCGCGGGTGCCCGGGCTGGTGGTCTTCCGGCGCCAGCAGGCTGATCATGGACTGGCTCTCGGTGTTGCCGTAGATCTGCCGGAACCGGCAGCCGAACGCCGCCACCGCCGCGGTCAGCGAGGACGGGGTGATCGGCGCGGTGCCGTAGGCGATCTCGCGCAGGCTGGACAGGTCCGCGCCCTGCTTTCCCGGGCTGGCTCGGCGCCGGATCTCGGCCACCAGCATGTCGATCAGCGACGGGCCCGCGGTGAAGAACTCGATCCGGTCCGCCTCGATGGCGTCGATGACGGCCGCCGGGTTGAACGCCGTGTGGACGTAGACGGTTCCCGCGGTCAGGATCGCCTGCAGGCACTGGCCGAAGCCGCCCAGGTGGAACAGCGGCAGGATCTGCAGGTGGTGCGACCCGGCGACCTGGTCGCCGATCTCGATGGCGAAGTCGGCCACGCTCATCATCAGCGCGCCGTGCCGCAGCGGGATGGCCTTGGCCCGGCCGGTGGTGCCGCTGGTGTGCACCAGGGCCAGCACCGAGTCGCCGGTGAGCGCGGGCCGCGGCGGGATCGGGCCCTCCAGCACCCCGCCGTCCTCCCAGCCCTCCGGGACCGGTCCGCCGCCGATGACGACCCGGGGGAGAGGCGCTGCCCACGCCGCGCTCACCAGCCCCGCGAATTCGGCGTCGGCGGCGATCGCCTTCGGCTCGACCAGGGCCAGCACCTCGGTCAGCTCACCCGGCGACAGCCGCCAGTTGACGAAGGCCGGCGTCGCCCCGGCGCGCATCAGCGCGAACGCGTGCAGCAGGAAGTCCGCGCTGTTCTTGGCCACCACCGCCACCACGTCGCCGGATCCGGCCCCCAGGCCCGCCCAGCCTCCGGCCCGGCGCTCGGTCCCGGCGCGAAGCTGCGCGTAGGTGTACGCCGCGCCCCGGTCATCGGCCAGCGCCGTCAGTTCGGGCCGCACGTTCGCGCGCCACTCGATGACGTGGATCCAGCTCTGCATCCCGCGAGTACCTTTCGTCCGGAACGTATCGTTGCATCATGATCGACCTCGCCGCCATCGTCAGTCAGGTACGGCGGGGAATGATCCCGGCGCACGTCTACGCCGACCCGGAGATCTTCGCGGCCGAACGCGACCGGCTCTTCGCCCGCTCCTGGGTGTTCCTCGCGCACGAATCCGAGATCCCCGATCCCGGCGACTACGTGGTCCGCCGGGTCCTGGCCGACTCGTTCATCGTGGCCAGGGACGAGGCCGGCGTGGTCCGGGTCATGTTCAACATGTGCCTGCACCGCGGCATGCAGGTGTGCCGGGCCGAGCTGGGCAACGCCTCGCACTTCCGCTGCCCGTACCACGCCTGGACCTACCGCAACGACGGCCGGCTGGCCGGGCTGCCGTTCCACCAGGAGGCCTACGGCGGCGAGGACGGCTTCGCCCGGGCCGGCCAGTCGCTGCTGCCCGCGCCGTCGATGGGCACGCACAACGGGCTGATCTTCATCAGCGGCGACCCGGACGCGCCTGCACTGGCCGACTACCTCGGCGACTTTGCGTTCTACCTCGACTTCTACACCCGGCAGGGGCCGGCCGGCGTGGAACTGCGCGGCCCCCAGCGGTGGCGGATCAAAGCCAACTGGAAGATCGGCGCGGAGAACTTCGCCGGCGACAGCTACCACACCCCGCACACCCACGCCAGCGTGGTGGACATCGGCCTGTTCCGCGAGCCGAAAGCCAGCAAGCGCATCCAGGGCGCTCTCTACCAGGCTGGCCCCGGCGCGGGCACCACCTACAAGCTGCCGCCCGCCGGGAATGGGCACGGCGATCTGGCCGGTCAGCTGAGGTACGTCGGCTACCCGGACGCGATGATCCCGGCCATGGCGGCGGCCTGGTCGGACCGGCAGCGGGCGCTGGTGGCCGACAGCGGATTCATGCCCTCGGCCGCGACCCTGTTCCCCAACCTGAGCTTCGTGCACAACTGGCCGCAGATCGACGCGGACGGGACCGTGGCCCCGTTCATCTCGCTGCGCCAGTGGCAGCCGGTCAGCGAGCGCGAGACCGAGGTCCTGTCCTGGTTCGCGGTGGACGCAGCCGCGCCCGAAGACTTCAAGCGCAGGTCGTACACCGCCTACCTGATGTGCTTCGGCAGCTCCGGCATGTTCGAGCAGGACGACGTGGAGAACTGGGTGTCTATCACCGACATGGCCGCCGGGTCGATGGCCCGGCGGCTGACCCTGAACAGCCGGATGGGGCTGACCTCCGAAGGCAAGCCGGTCAAGCCGCCGCTGGCCACGTTCGCCGGGCCCGGCGTGGCTTACCAGGGCTTCGGCGAGTACGGCCAGCGGCACTGGTTCGGCCTGTGGGGCGACTGCCTGTCCCGGGAGGCGCGGTGACCGCCGGCCAGCCGCTCCCGTACGGCGACCCGGCTCACCTGGCCGCGCACCAGTTCCTGGTCGAGGAGGCAGCGCTGCTCGACGCGGCCGACTTCGCGGGCTGGCTCGGCCTGCTGTGCGAGGACATCCGCTACGTGATGCCGGTGCGGGTGACGACCGCGCGCGGCGCGGGCTTCGACGCCCTGGCGGACATGGGCCACTTCGACGAGGACATGTACGCGCTGCGCAAGCGGGTGCAGCGGCTGGCCACCGACCACGCCTGGACCGAGGACCCGCCGTCGCGGACCCGGCACTTCGTCACCAACGTCCGTACCTTCCGGCAGGACGAGGACGAACTGCGGGTCGAGTCGGCGCTGCTGCTGTTCCGCAGCCGGGGGGACACGCGCGAGCCCTCCCTGATCTCGGCGGGCCGAACGGACCTGCTCCGCGCCACCCCGGACGGCCTCCGCCTGGCCCGGCGGGAGATCACCGTGGACGAATCGGTGCTGCGCACCCAGAACCTGGCGGTGTTCCTTTGACATCCTCCTCCGCCTGAAGGCAGGGGATTCCAACTACTCACGTCCGGGAGGCAAGCAGTTGAGGTTCGCGGTTCGTCGGCCGGGCTGCCCCGTTGCCTCCCCGCGCAGTCACGGCGTGCCCCGCCGCGATGTTGATAGCCGCGTTCACGTCAGCGTGGCAAGCGTATCCGCAGGCGGTGCACTGGAAGGCGGCTTGGCTCTTACGCGCCTTCGGGTCCACTTGCCCGCACGCCGAGCAGCGCTGGCTGGTGAACGCGGGTTCGACCTTCTCCACTCGGCCGGGGGCCTTCTCCTCCAGGCGGCGCGCCAGCAGGCCCCATCCAGACCGCAGGATGCCCCGATTCAGCCCGGCCTTGGCACGGACATTGCGGCCAGGGTCCGCCTGGGTGCCTTTCGCAGACCGGGTCATCTTGCTGACTTTCAGGTTCTCGACCCTGATCAAGTCGAACCGGCGCGCCAGGTCGGTGCTGGCCTTTTCCGCCCAGTCCTTGCGCCGGTCGGTTTCGCGGGCATGCAGCCGGGCGATCGCGCGCTTGAGCCGCGCACGACGTTCCGAGCCGCGCCTGGCGCGGGCCAGTTTCCGCTCCAAGCGCCGCAGCCTTTGGCGCTCCCGCACGATAATTCCGGGTGCATGCAGCAATTCCCCGGTCGACAGGGCCGCGGATACCGACACCCCACGGTCAACTCCCACAGCCTCGCCATTACCCGGTGCTGGGATAGGCTCGGGGATAGCGGCGAATGCGACATGCCAGCGCCCGGCGCGGTCCATTGTCACTCGGTAGGACACGACCGCCGCAGGCACCGGCCGGGACCAGCGGAACCGCACCCACCCCGCCTTCGGCACCCGCACCTGGCCCACTTTGCGAGACACGCGGCGCACATCCCACTGCGTGCCGCGCCCCACGATCCGGAACCCTTCGTCCCGTCCGGCCTTGCGCCACGATGGCCGCCCGGCTGGGTTCCCAGGGTCGAAGAACGCCGCCATCGCCTGGGAGAAGTCCCGCAGTGCCTGCTGCTGCACCGTCACGGAACCTGCGGCCAGCCATGCGTACCTGGCGCGGGCCTGGGTGAGTTGCCGGCACTGCTCCTGATAGCTCGGCGCGCTCGCCCGGCCCGGGTGCCAGTGCTGGTGCTGTTCGACCGCCAAGTTCCACACGTACCGGGCGTGTGCGCAGTGACCGCGCAGCACGGCTTCCTGGATAGGCGAAGGAAGCAGCCGGTACCGAGACATACGAACACAGTAGCGAGTACCTCTGACATTTTCCGGGGAGGTGAAGCGGCGTCGTCCCCAGGTCTCAAACTTGGGCCCCCCACGCCGCAATCCTTATGAATGCGCCCGATCCCGGCATCGGACCTCTGATCAGGCTGGCCAACGAGTTCAGCGAGGTGGTGGTGGAGCTTGTGCACACCCGCAACGGCGCGCGGCTGCGCGTTTCCGCTCCGGCCTCGGGCCGTCAGATCCTGCTGTGCCCTCTTGAGCTGGAGGCCCTGACCTGGCAGGACCACGAGTTCTTCTCCCGGCTGCTTGCCTCGCCCGAGGATGGAAGCTAATGGGCTGGCTGGACGGCAAGCGAGCGCTGGTCACGGGCGCGGGCTCCGGGATCGGCCGGGCCGTGCTGGACGCATTCCGCGCCGAGGGCGCGAAGGTGGCCGCGCTTGAACTGGACGACGCGAAAGCCGGTCGGCTCGCGGCCGAACTGCCCGGCTGCCCGATCACGCATGGCGACGCCATCTCACTGGCCGACACGGGCGCGGCCGTGCGCAGCGCCACGGCCGCGTTCGGCGGCCTGGACGTCCTGGTCAACTGCGTGGGCATCTTCGACTTCTACCGCGGCCTGGCCGACCTCGCCGACGACCAGCTCGACGCGGCTTTCGACGAGATGTTCGCCGTCAACGTGAAGAGCCAGCTGGTCACCGTGCGCGCCGCCCTGCCCGAACTGCGCCGGGCGGGAGGATCGGTCGTGCTGACCGTGTCTACGTCCGGCTTCTACCCGGGCCGCGGCGGCGTGCTCTACGTCGCGTCGAAGTTCGCCGTCCGCGGCTGCGTGATCGCCCTGGCGCACGAGCTGGCCCCGGAGGTCCGGGTCAACGGCGTGGCGCCGGGCGGCACGCTGGGCACCGACCTCACCGGGCCGGCCAGCCTCGGCCTGGCCGGCCAGGTCCTGGACGCGGCCGCGGGCCGCGAGGAAGACCTGCGCCGCCGCACCCCGCTGCATGTCGCGCTCAGCGGCGATGACCACGCGGGCAGCTACGTCTTCCTGGCCTCGGACCGGGCCCGCGGGATCACCGGTACCGTCGTCCACTCCGACGGCGGCACCGGAATCAGGTAAGGGACGTGCGCGCCGCGACCTGGCGGAACGCTAGACGCGGCCGGTGACCCAGGCGGCGATCAGGTCGGCGGCCTGGGCCCGCGCGCCGTCGGGCTCGGTCAGGTAGTGGTCGGCCTTGATGAACTCCAGCGTCTTGTCCGGCGCGGCCAGCGCGTCGTACAGGGCGCGGGCGTCACTGGAAAACACGCCGGTGTCCGCAGTGGCGTGGATGACCAGCGCGGGCTGGGTGATCCGCGCCAGGTGCGGCGCCGCGGTGCACTGCGAGGTGCGCAGGCTCCACATCGACAGCCAGCTGCGCAGCGTGCTCACCGTGCCCACGCCGAACACCCCGTAGTTGGCCCGCATCGGGTCGCCTAGGTAGCACCGGTTCGGCAGCCGGTCCGACGGCTCGATCGACGGGTCGATCATGCGCAGGTCGGCCCAGCTGCGCGGGACCGTGAACAGCCGGTCCCTGGCCCGCGTCCCGGCCAGCCGGTCCAGCTCCGCCAGTGTCCAGCCGGTGATGCGCTCGTTGCGGTCGCGCTGCGCGGCCCGGTAGCGGCGCTGGAAGTCCGCGCCGAACGGCGGGCCGTTGCCCGGGTCGAACGGGTCGAGGGCCGGGTCGGCCGACAGCGGATCGCTCTCGTCGGTGACCGAGGCGTCGAGCCAGGCCGTGAGGACCTCCGGACGGCCTGAATGCGCGGCCAGCGCCACGTACAGGTCGCCGGGCGGCAGGTCCTCGATAGCGGGCAGCGGCCGCATCCCGGCCACCGGCCGGACGCTGGGCTCGGTCGCCTGGGACTGGTACGCGGCCATCAGCGAGCCGCCGCCCGAGTTGCCCAGCAGCACCACCTGGTCGGCCCCGGCCTGCTCGCGCAGCCAGCGCACCCCGACGCCGATCTCGGCCAGCGCGTGGTCCAGGAGGAAGTGCGCCTCGTTGCCGCGGAACCTGGTGTTCCAGCCGAGGAACCCGAAGCCTCGCTCGGCCATGAAGCTGCCCAGGTAGTGCTCGGAGAAGTCCACGTTGTAGTGGGTGGCGATGAACGCCACCCGGGGCCGGCCGGACGCCGGGCGGTGGTAGATGCCCTGACACGGGTGACCGCCCGCGCCGGCCCGGCCCACTACCGGCGACGGCAGCCCGACGAACTCCCGCACGATCCCGGTCACTGGCCACTCCCGATCCCCGCGCCTGGCGCGGAACTGCCCTGGCCCGGCCGCCCCCGCGCCCTGGCGCGGAACTGAAACTGAGTTTAGATTTAGATCTGACCGCTAGGCCAGAGGAGGAACGTACATGGAATGGCGGAACGAGGAGTTCGATCTCGGCGGCGTCAACCACCTGGCCCTGGTCTGCTCGGACATGAAGCGGACCGTCGAGTTCTACACCGAGGTGCTCGGCATGCGCCTTGTCAAGACGATCAACCTGCCCGGCGGCGCGGGCCAGCACTTCTTCTTCGACATGGGCGGCGGCAACACGCTGGCGTTCTTCTGGTTCCCCGACGCTCCCGAACCCGTCCCCGGCATCTCCGCCCCGGTGAACGCTCCCGGCCTGGGCGAGTGGATCAGTGCGGTCGGTTCGATGAACCACGTCGCCTTCAACGTGCCCGAGGAGCGGTTCCTGGATTACCGGGCCAAGCTGAAGGACAAGGGAGTCCGGGTGAGCCCCATCCTGGACCACGATGACAGCGAGATGGGCGTGGCCAGGGAGTTCCATCCGGGGGTCTTTGTTCGCTCGTTCTACTTCCAGGACCCGGACGGCATCGTGCTCGAGTTCGCCTGCTGGCGGCGGGTCATGGGCCAGCCCGGCGACGTCCGGCACGAGCCGAAGACCGCGGCCGACCGGACGGGCGTGCCGGCCTAGGCCGTTGCTGCCGGACCAGCAGGGCGCGGAGCGTGGCCTACTCCGGCCTCACCGACGATCGCCAGGTGTCATGACGACGGTCCGCTCCGAGAAGGCCACCCGCAAGGGCCGGCAGACTGACGAGGCCTTCCGCGAGGCGGCCCGGCTCGTGTTCGCGCGCGACGGCTACCTCAACGCCAAGATCAGCGACATCGCCGCGGCGGCCGGCCGGTCGGTCGCGTCCTTCTACAACTACTACGACACCAAGGCGGACCTGCTCATCGCGCTGGCCGAGGAATTCCACGCCGAAGCCTCCCAGCTGGCCGCCCTGCCGTACCGGGCCGGCCTGTCCGGCGAGGAGGCGCTGCGCGAGGCCGTGGCCGGCTTCTGGCGCACCTACGCTAAGCGGCGCGGCGAGCTGATCGGGATCTTCCAGGCAGCCATGATCGAGGGCCGCTTCCGGGATCGCTGGCTCGAGCTGCGCGGCGAAGCCATCACCCGGATCGCCACCGCCGTCAGGAAGGCGCAGGCGGACGGCTACTGCCCGGGCGTCGATCCGGTCATGACGGCCTCGGCCCTGTCGGCCATGCTGGAGCACTTCTGCTACATCTGGCTCGGGCAGGGCGGCGAGAAGGACGTGCCGTTCGACGACGACCTGGCGCTGGACGCCCTGTGCACGATCTGGGTCAAGGCCGTCTACTGGAGAGCCGATCCCAGCTAAAGCGCTGGAGGGCCGATCCCAGCTAAAGCGTCGGCCAGGCAGCCATCAGGCCCGCAGCGGCGTCCAGGCGGGCATTTTGCCCCTTTTGCCCCCTTTGCCGGGTTGACGCGCTGGATTACGTGGTTGATTCGGGCTATGCGGTTGATTAGGGGTACCCCAGTCCACCGGATCAACCTCGTAGCCCCAATCCACCACGCTAACCAGAGCAATCCTCGGCTTGACCTGCGCGCGCGAGAGACCCGCGATAAACGTGGTGCTGGGGAGGATGGGTTCCACCGAGTTACCTGACTCGGCGCCTTGGCTCCTGTGCTACGTCCGGGCTCTAGCTCCTGTGCTGCGTCCGGGTTCTAGCGCCGGTGCTGCTTCCTGCGCCCGCGCCGGGGCAGGAAGCTAGCCGACAGCCGCCGGAACGGGATGATGTAGTACAGCGCGACGCCCAGGAACCCGATGACGGCGACGACCGGGACGAATAGCCCGGTCACGATGAGGACCGCGTAACCCCCCAGGCCGGGGGTGAGGCGCTGGGTCAGCAGCTCGATCTCCTCGTCGCCCAGGTCCGGCCGGACCAGCTTGGCCCGGACCGCGTAGCGCCACAGGACCAGCAGCATCGTGGTAGCCAGCACCAGGACGATGCCGTAGAAGGTCACCGCGACGCGTTCGGCGTTGCCGGTGTGGATGTAATCCGCGACCAGCCGGGTGGGGAACGGGAGGAACGAGACGATGAGCAACAGCAGCAGGTTCAGCCGGACGAACGCAGGGTCGGCGCGGTCGAGGTACTCGGTGATCGCGTTGTGCCCCAGCCAGGCCGCGCCGATGGTGGAGAAGCTGGCCACGTAGGCGAGGTAGGAGGGCCACAGGCCGCGGATCGCGGCCCCCAGATCCTGGCCTGCCGTCGCGGAGACCCCGATGTCCAGGACCAGCAGGGTGATGGCGATGGCGAAGACGCCGTCGCTGAAGGCCTCCAGCCGCCCGGTCCTGAACCCCCGGCGCCGCGGCTGCGGCGGCCCTTCCGGCGGCGCATCTGGCGGCGGGTCCTCGGTGCTCATCGCCTGACTCTAAACCCGCCGGTCCCGGCTTCACCCGGCCCGCGCTCACTCCTGCGGCCTGGTGCGCGGCCGGCCGGGCCTGCGCATCTCTCCCGCCTTGCCCGGCAGCCGCCCGGCGTCGGCCAGCGCACGCCGCAGCAGGAACTCGATCTGGGCGTTGGTGCTGCGCAGTTCGTCAGCTGCCCACCTGGCCAGAGCGTCATGAACGGCCGGGTCCAGCCGCAGCAAAATGCCCTTGCGCTCGCTCACCGCGTTACCGTGCCAGCCGTTACTGGTAGAGCCGTCACTGGTAGAGGGAACCGGTGTTGACGACCTGCTGGGTGGCCTGCTCACTGCACAGCACCACGAGCAAGTTGGACACCATGGCGGCCTTCCGCTCCTCGTCCAGTTCTACCACGTCCTCCTCCTGCAGCCGCCGCAGCGCCAGCTGCACCATGCCGACCGCTCCCTCGACGATCCGCGTCCGCGCCCCGACCACAGCGTTCGCCTGCTGCTGGCGCAGCATGGCCTGGGCGATCTCCGGGGCGTAGGACAGCCGGGTCAGCCGCGACTCCTCGATCGTCACCCCGGCCGGGCGGACCCGGGCCGCGATCTCGTCCGATAGGCACTGGGTGATCTCATCGGCGTTGTCGCGCAGCGACAGCCCGCCGTCGGCCCCGCTCGTATACGGATAGCTCGACGCTATATGCCGGACCGCCGTCTCGGTCTGGATGGCGACGAACTGGGTGAAGTCGTCGACGGCGTAGAGCGCCTGGGCCGTGTCGTGGACCTGCCAGACGACCACGGCGGCGATCTCTATCGGGTTGCCGTCGGCGTCGTTGACCTTGGCCAGCGCCGTCTCGTGGTTCCGCAGCCGGACGGACAGCCTCCGCCTGCGGGCGAACGGGTTGACCCAGTGCAGGCCGGGAGCCCGGACCGTCCCGCGGTACCGGCCGAACAGCTGGACCACGCGCGGCTCGCCGGCCACGACCGCGGTCAGGCCGCGCAGCGCCAGGTAGCCCACCACCAGCAGCAGTGCGGCGATCCAGATCAGCGCGATCGGTCCCGCCGCGTTCGGGCCCAGGGAAACGCCCAGCGCTAGCAGCACGATCCCGGCCAGCAGCAGCACGATACCGGTCACCATGACCCGGACGCCGGGCGCCGACCATCCCTCGCTCTCCGCTATCTGAACGGAATCAGGCCGCTGACTTGCCCCGACCGGAACCTCCATGCTCATCGCCACCACCTCCGGTTGACGCGCAAGATACCACGTATCTATCATAATGATATCAGTTTTCTTAAAGCAAGGACCGACGCCGTGTCGGGAGTTCGGTGCGCCCAGATTAGCGAGCGCGCAGGCAGGGTGAGATCTCCGGCATTCTGGGCCGAACGGGGGAGTAAGAACCAGGGAGGCCTGCACATGTCCACCGTCACCCTTCCCCAGCTCGAACTCACTACCGAAGATGTCAGCGCGGCCCTGCGCACGGGTCTAGGACCCGCTACCAGGTGCTGCCGGGCAAGTGGCCAGACTGGCGCGGGTCTACCCTAGGCAGCCCCGGACGGCCTGGACGAGAAGCCCCGCGCGGTTGTCGTCCATGTCCTGCCGGATATGACTGACCACGTAGCCGAACGCGACGCCGCTCCCCGGATCGCCGAAGCCGAGCGACCCGCCGCGTCCCGGATGGCCGAACGAGCCCGGGCCGCCCAGCGGGGACTCCTCCGCCGGGAGCATGTATCCCGACGCGAAACGGGTGGGTACCAGCAGGACCCGGTCGGGTCCGGCGGCCTGCTCGGCGATCGCGCCGGCCAGCGAGGCGGCGTCCAGGATGCGGACGCCGTCGACCTCGCCGATCAGGCAGGCGTAGAGCCGGGCCAGCCCGTCAGCGGTGCAGATCCCGTTGCTCGACGGGATCTCCGCCGCCTGCGCCTCGGGGGAGCTGAAGTCGATGTCCGGCGTGCTGAGCGCGAAGGCCCGGTTCATCAGCGAATCGGGATCGGTGAAGGCGGCCAGCAGCGGGCGGAACTGCTCGGGAATCTGCTCGATCGGTAGGGTGGCGACCTCGGCGCCCGGCGGGTCGTCGATGATCATCCGGCTGACCCGCCCGCGTTCGGCCGCGGGCAGGCCGATAAAAAAGTCGAGCCCGGCCGGCTCCGCGATCTCCTCGGCGAAGAACGTTCCCACGCCGCGGCCGGACACCCGCCTGATCACCTCGCCCACGAGCCAGCCGAACGTCCGGCCGTGGTACCCGTGCGCGGTACCGGGCTCCCAGGCCGGCCGCTGGGCGGCCAGCGCGGCCGCCATCGGGTCCCAGGCCAGCAGGTCGGCCAGCGGTATGGGGTTGTCGATGGCGGGTAGCCCGGCCCGGTGCGACAGCAGCCAGCGGACCGGGATGTCCGCCTTTCCCTGGGCGGCGAACTCCGGCCAGTACCAGGCCGCGGGCCTGTCCAGGTCCAGCTCGCCACGCTGCGCGAGCAGGTGCGCGCACGTCGCCGTGGCGGCCTTGGTGGCCGAGTACACTAGCTGCAGCGTGTCTCTCCTCCACGGCCGGGCCGTCCGGGCGTCGGCCAGGCCGCCCCACAGGTCGACCACCTTGCGGCCGTGGCGGTAGACGCAGACCGCCGCGCCCGAGTCGCCGTTGTTCTCGAAGTTGTCCCCGAACACATCCCGGACCCGCTCGAAGCCCGGCGCCACATCGCCCTCGATTACGATCACGATACCGATCTCACCACGCCGCACCGGGAGACGCGATGTCAACCGGAGCTGGCCGCGAATGCGATGCGAGCGTATTGGTGACATCCTGGCTCCGTGGCCTGGCTGAGGCCGGCGGTAACCGCCCGGGAGGTGATCCAGGTGCCTGAGGACTGGGACGACGAGCAGCTCCTGGCAGCGCTGGGCGAGGCGCTAAAGGCGCGGGCCGCCGTTCCGTCGTGGTTCGTCCAGACGGGCAAGAACGCCTACGCCTGGCACAACATCGACGCCGAGCTCGCGCAGCTGACCTACGACTCGCGATCCGATGCGGACGCGATGGCGGTCTCCAGGTCGGAGACCGCCTCGATCCGGGCCCTGACCTTCACCTCGGCTAGCCTGTCCATCGAGCTCGAGGTCGCCGACGGCTCCCTGCTCGGCCAGGTCGTCCCGCCGCAGGCCGGGATGCTCGAGATAGGTACCAAGGCGGGCATGGCCACCTCGCCGGTAGACGAGGGCGGCTTCTTCGCGGTGGAGCCCGTCCCGCCCGGCCCGTTCCTGCTGCGGTTCCGCAGCACCGACGGCGCGTACGTGATGACGGGGTGGATCACGCTCTGACGGCCCACCAGCCGCCCACCAGGCCGGCGGCGAGCGCGAGAACGGCGAACGCGACCGAATAGGAGGTCGCGGTCGCGATGGCGCCCACGGCGAAGGCGCCGAGCCCGGTCCCCGCGTCGAAGCTCAGGTTCCACGCGATGCTGACCGAGTCCCGCGCCGGTTCCCCCGCGACCGCGAACGCCTGCGTCAGCGTCAGGTTCTGCAAGCCGCCGTAGGCCACTCCCACCACGAGCAAACCGGCGATGACCTGGACGCGGCCCGTACTGTCGTGAATGCTGTCCGCCCTGAGCCCGATCGCGGCCAGCCCCAGCGCGCCCGTGAACAGCAGCGGGGCTATCGCCGGGGTCGCCCCGAACCGGTCGGCGACCCCGCCGGCTCCCCAGCGGCTGACCCCCGCCGCCCCGGTAAACGCGAGCAGGCCGCCGAACCCGAGGGCCGGACTAGCCAGTATGCGCGAGGTGAAGGTGAGGATGGCCCCGCCTGCCGCGGTGATCACGACCAGCGCGGCGATCGGCCCGGCCAGCACGCGCCGGAGCACGGCCGCGGTGCCACCTCCGGAGTCGTCGGCCGGGGCGCGATGGCTGTCGCCTATCGCTCGTGCGATCGGCCAGGCCAGCGGTATGGCGAGCGCCGGGAGGGCGGCGAGCAGGAAGACCAGATCGAACCCGGCCCGTTCGGCAAGCCAGGGCGCGACCGGGACGAGGATGAACTGAGGTGCGGCAATCGCCAGCCCGAGCGCGCCGAGGGCCCGGCCGCGGCGGCCGGGCTCCACGAAGGAGGCGACCGCGGTCGCCCCGCACACCGTGACGATGCCGAACCCGAATCCGCGCAGCGCGGCGAGCGTGGTGACCGGCCACAGCATGTCGGTGGCGAGGTGGCCCAGCGCGGGCAGCCCGAGCAATCCGGCGCCGAGCACGAGCGTCCACCGCCACCCCAGGGTGGCGAGCACGCGGCGCATCGACAACTGGGCCAGGACGGTGCAGGCCATCATGACGCCGGTGACCAGCCCGGCCCCCAGGTCGTCGCTGCCGCCGCGGATCACCCACAGCGGCGCGACGGGCACCAGCAGCGCGAAGCCCGCGAACCACAGCATGGCCGAACCAAGCAGCCAGCCCATGCCGGGCACCCGCCAGACCGAACCACCCCCCCGCCCCTCCTCAACCACCCCCCTCACCCCCCAGATCGTGTTGCGAGTGCGATCCGTGCTGCTCTGACAGCACCGATCGCACTCGCAACTGTCCGGTGTTCCACGCGGTGGATCAGGGGTTCAGCGCGTCGATCAGGGCCTTGGTGACGTCCCCGGTGGAGGCGGCTCCGCCGAGGTCACGGGTGAGGATGCCGGCCGCGGTGGTCGCCTCGATCGCGGTGTGCAGACGCGCGGCCTGTTCGGGCAGGCCGAGGTGCCCGAGCATCATGGCGGCGCTGCCGACGGCGCCGATGGGGTTGGCCAGTCCCTGCCCGGCGATATCCGGCGCCGAGCCGTGCACGGGCTCGAACATGCTGGGGAAACGCCGCTCCGGGTTGAGGTTGGCGCTGGCGGCCAGGCCGAGGCTCCCGGCGAGGGCGCTGCCGAGGTCGGAGAGGATGTCCGCGTGCAGGTTGGAGGCGACCACGACGGAGAGGTCCTCGGGGCGCAGGACGAACTTCGCGGACATCGCGTCGACCAGCACGCTCTCGGTCTCCACGTCGGGGTAGTCCCGGGCGACGCGCCTGAACACGTCATCCCACAGCACCATGCCGTACTGCTGGGCATTGCTCTTGGTGACACTGGAGACCTTCGGCCGGGTACGGCTTCGCGCCAGGCCGAAGGCGAAGCGCATGATGCGTTCGCAGCCAGCCTCGGTGAACAGCGCCGACTGGACGGCGACCTCGCTGCCGGGGCCGCGTGCGGAGAGGTTGCGGCCGCCGAGCCCGGCGTACTCGCCCTCGCTGTTCTCGCGCACGACGACCCAGTCGAGTTCGGTGTCGTCGGCCTTCCGCAGCGGGCTCCGCACGCCCGGCAGGAAACGCACCGGGCGGACGTTGGCCCACTGATCGAAGTTCTGGCAGATGGCCAGCCGCAGACCCCACAGGCTGATGTGGTCGGGCACGCCGGGCCAGCCGACCGCGCCGAAGTAGATGGCGTCGAATTCCTTCAGGGCCGTCAGGCCATCCTCGGCCATCATCCGCCCGGTGCGCGCAAAATACTCGCAGCCCCAGCCAAATTCCTGCCAGTCGAACGCGAACGCCCCGCCGCTGCCGGCGGCGAGCGCGTCGAGCACCTCCCGCCCGGCGGCCACCACCTCCCGGCCGACGCCGTCCGCGGGAATGGCCGCGATCCGGAACCTGCGGGCCGCGCTCATCGGGTCTGCTCGAACAGACGGCGCGGGTTGGCGGTGAGCATGATGGCGATCTGCTCCTCGGTCACCCCGTGCTCGCGCGCGTACGGCAGCACCTCGTCGTGGATGTGCAGGTAGTGCCATTGAGGCAGGAATGGCAGCACGTTCGGGTCGATCCAGTCGATATAGCAGGCCGCGTCCTGGGAGAGCACCATGCGCTCGGCGTAGCCGCGCCGGCACATCTCCACCAGCGTGTCCGCCCGGGTTTCGAACGTGACCTCCAGGTTGATCCCGAACCGGTCCATGCCCAGCATGAACCCGGCGTCGGCCAGTTCCGCGAGATGGTCGCAGTCCGCGGTATCGCCGCTGTGGCCGAGTATCACCCGGCCAGGGTCAACCCCGGCCGAGTCGCACAGCACCCGCTTGACCTCCAGCCCGGTCCGCGACCCGGGATGGCTGTGCACGGTGACCGGCACACCCGTCTGGTGGTGGGCCGCGGCGACCGCGCGCATCACGCGTTCGACGCCCGGGGTCATGCCATGCTCGTCGATGGCGCACTTGAGCATGCCCGCCCTGACCCCGGTACCGGTGATGCCCTCGGTGATGTCGCCCACGAACATATCGACCATGGGGTCGGGCACCTCGGTGCCGAGCGCCTCGTTCAGCGCGGGACCGCGGTGGTAGAAGAAAAACGGCACGCTGTCGTAGGTGTACAGGCCGGTGGCGACGATGATGTTGAGCTCGGGCACCTGCTCGGCGACCCGCTGGATCCGCGGCAGGTTACGGCCCAGGCCGACCACGGTCGGATCGACGATCGTGCGGACGCCCTGGGCGGCCAGCGCGCTCAGCTTGGTCACCGCGTCCGTGACCCGTTCGTCCTCGCTGCCCCATTCGCCGGGGTAGTTCTGCTGCACATCGGCGGTGAGCACGAAGATGTGCTCGTGCATGTAGGTCGGCCCGAGGTCGGCGACCTCCACCGGGCCACGGACAGTAGAGACCTGGCTCATTAGGCCCGCAACTCCCTCTCACGTATTGTTCCGGCCGCACCCCTGGAGGAATGAAGGGCTACCCGCCGCATCCGCACCATCAGGGTTGCCGAAGGCACGACCTTCCCGGACATATAGGTCGACAGGCGAGACCGCGAGGTACCTATCCGCTCCGCGAAGTCCTGTTTCGACAGGCCCGATCTTCCGGCGAGCTCCCGCACCTCGGAGGCCACGTTCTCCCGTTCTGAATCGGTGGCCAGCTGGCGAGCCCGGGCCACCACGGCCTCCAGCAGCTCAGTAGTGCCGTAAGGACGGGACAGGTGAACGGCCTCGAGGACCTGCTGGGCCACCGGGCCCCAGGGGTCAGCCCGGATCGCGGTGGCGAGGCGAGCCCAATCCGGCAGGGTGCCTCGTTCAACTGCCGCCAGGACCCCTTCGAAGGGCCAGGTCTCCACCGGGTCGTCCGGAGACGCGTCAACGTTGCGGAACTTCAGGACGGTCGTCATTGCACCATCTCCACGGCCAGCGAACGGCAGACGCCGACGACGTTACTCCAGTCGGCCCAGCGCGCATCCAGGCCCTTGTAGCGGTCGAGCTGCCGGATCGTGCGAGAATCGGCTGGCCTGGGATCTGCCAGCTGGCGGGCGAGCTGGGTGGCCACATCCTGTGACTCGGGGCCGCGCTGATCGGAGTAGTAGACGTCGATATGCCGGAGAACACCTGCGGCGTGAGCAATCCCGTACCGGTCGGCGAGAGCCGCCACGTCGAGATAGTCCCGTACCTGGTTACGCCGGACGACCAGGTAACCCTTGATCCGCAGCGTCTCCTCCGGCGTCGGCACCCGGAGCAGGTGTCCGGATGGCAGCGACACCTCCGTGACCTCCAACGGCCCGTTCCGGATGAGCTGGCGGACCCCCGACTCGATATCACCCAGGTCACCCAGGATGATCTTTCCCGGCGTCACCCGGTTGGTCACCCATCCGTCCGTGGCCTCGATCGCTTCGAGCACCGCATCGAAACGGGTGCTGAGATCCGCCAGCACATGATCATGGTCAGAGGAAGAGCGATGGTTGGCCCCCAGTGCCGCAGCGGAACCGCCCACCAGAACGGCATCGGGCACAACCTCTTGCAGTCGCGCCGCTGATTCGAGCACCCGGACCAACTCGGACCGCGCCAGTCCAGGGGAGTCAGACTCCGGTCCCGCCATCCTTGTCACCTCCGGCGATCAACCCGCATCGTATCAGATGTGATACGAATTCGGTTCGACCCTAGCTATGGATGAAGCACCTTTCTCAGAGAGGATCCCGAATGGCGCACGCCTCGCTGGTGGCGGTCAGTTATCCGGTGGACGGTGAGTTCGCCCAGATCAGCACCAGGCTCGGCGCCACCGTCAGGCGTGCCTGGCCAGCAGTCTCAGGACGGCTTTCTCCGCGTGGTCCCGGGTGGCGAGATCGCCGAAGTCGCAATCCTTGCCCAGTTCGCCGAGCGTGGCGGCGATCGTGCGGCCTTCCTCGTATTGCTCGACGACGCGCGGGTCGATATAGGAGGCCCTGGCCACGGCCGGAGTATTGCCCAGATAGCCGGCTACCTCCCGGACGACCCTGGCGATGGCGCGCTTGCGGCCGGCTTCACGCCCGGCGGCGGATTCCGACACGGCCAGGCCCACGGCGGCCAGGACGGTCGCATGCCAGGTGCGGAAGTCCTTGGCGGTGTAGTCGCCCCCGGACACTTCGCGGAGGTATTCGTTGATGTCCGCCGCCGTGACATCGTGCCAGCGCGGCCCGCTCCGGTAGACGAGCAGCTGGTCCCCGCCGTCCCGGCGCCGCCGCAGGCTCCGCACGACCGCGCACACCTGATCCTCGGCGACCGCCTGCTCACGGTGCTTGGCCCCCTTGGCCGGATACTCGAACACCAGCTGGCCCTGGCTGAGCGTGACGTGTTCTTTCCTGATGGTCGCCAGGCCGAAGGTGCCGTTCTCCTCCGCGTACTCCTCGCCGCCCGGCCGGAAGAACCCGAGGTCGATCAGGCGGATCGCAGCCGCGAGAACCCGGTCCCTGGTCAGGCCCCGGCCCTCCAGGTGACGGCAGATGACCTCGCGGATGCGCGGCAGCGCGGCCCCGAAGTCCCGGACCCGGTCGTGCTTAGCCTGGTCCCGCTGCTCACGCCACAGGTCGTGGTACCGGTACTGGCGGCGTCCGGCCGCGTCGGTGCCGATGGCCTGGATGTGGCCCAGCGGGTCGGCGCAGATCCAGACGTCCTCCCAGGCCGGCGGGATCACCAGCGACCGGATGCGGGTCAGCGTCTGCGCGTCCTTGATCACCACCGCATCGGTCCCCAGGTAGCTGAAGCCCCGGCCGCGGCGCCTGCGCCGGATCCCTTCGGCCGCCGGGTCGCTGCGCACGATTTTCGCCGCCACGCGCCCTCCCTGTCCGATACCCGGCCTCATGGCTACCGGTCAGGCGCCCGTTCAAACACCGCGAGAATCCCTGACTCGAACGTTGGCGTCGTGACGTTTGCGCCGCGGGTACGCGGATAGTTATATCGTCTCACGATATTGTTCCGGAGGCGGTACGTATGCGGCTGTCGCTGAGAGAGCGGAGGAACCTTCGCTGTATTAACAGGACGCTGAGAGGCACCGACCCCCGGCTCGCCTCCATGCTCGAGATGTTCTCCAGGCTCGCCGCCGGCGACGCCATGCCACGGCACGAACAGTTGCGCGCAGCGGGCGGCCACCCCCAGGCGCCCTTGATGCAGCGGCACTCGCGCGAGTCACGCTGACCCCGGGCCGGCTCCTACGATGGCGGGGTGACCGAGGAAGCTGGCGGAGGCGCGCACGGGCGTCGCTCGTACCCGAAGGGGGTGCGGCGGCGGCAGCAGATCCTGCAGAGCGCGATCGCCCTGTTCGCGCGGCAAGGGGTGGACCGGGCGTCCTTGCGCTCGGTCGGTGAGGCGATCGGGGTGTCCCACGCCGCGCTGCGTCACTACTTCTCGTCACGAGACGAGCTGCTGGTCGAGGTGTACCGGACCCACGAGGCGCTGACCGTCGGGGAGGCATCCGCCGCGGACGAGTCAGCTGTCGGCATGATCATCGAGGCTGCCGAGAGGAACCGCTCGATCCCCGGCCTGGTGCAGCTCTACGCGACCCTCACGACCGACGCGCTGCAGGAAGGGCACGCCGTCACCCGGGAGTTCGTGTGCGACCGGTTCCGGGCGCTGCGGGCGACGCTGGCCGCCCGGATCGAGTCCGGGCAGCGGGCCGGCCGCATCGCGGCGGACATCGACCCGCTGGACGCGGCGGCGCTGGTGATCGCGGCGTCGGATGGCCTGCAGATCCAGTGGCTCCTCGATCCCGGGGATGTCGACGTCGGCCGGTCGCTGTCGATCCTCGAGCGCCTGTTCCCGCGGGCCCCGTGATATCTTCCACTGGAAGGTTTTTGATCGGAGGCGGATCGTCGCAGCAGAGCGTGTGGCGCGGGCCCGGTGGCGGTGGTCGGTCACGGCGGCGTTCGGGCTGGGCGGGATCACCATCTCGGCGTGGGGTCCGCGGCTGCCGGCCATCAAGGCGGGCCTCGGCATCGGCGCGGCCACGATCGGGCTGCTCCTGGCGGGGGTGACCGTCGGTGCCATCCTCGGGCTGCTCGGGTCGACCCCGGTCCTGCACTGGCTGGGCAGCCGGCGGGCCATCGCGGGAGCGCTGCTGCTCATCACGGCCGCGCTGACGGTCATGGGCCTCGCGCTCATCGTGGGTTCGGTTCCGCTGGTCGCGGTCGCCTTCGTGATCGTCGGGCTGGGGATCGGCACCCTCGACGTGCTGATCAACGTGGAGGGCGCCGCCGTCGAGCGAGCCGCGGGGCGCACCCTCATGCCGATGATGCACGCCGCCTGGTCCATCGGGGTCGCCGCCGGATCGGGGATCGGCGCGGCCTGCGCGGCGCTGGGCGTCTCTCCCGCGGCGCAGCTCATCGCCGAGGCCGTCCTCATCGCGGCCGCCGCCCTGGTGACGGCGGCCGGGATCCCGGGCGGGAGCCGCGCGCCGGCCGGGGAGCCGCCGCAGGACCGGGGAGCCAGGCTCCGTCAGTGGCTGCGCGGCTGGCTGGACTGGCGGTTGCTGCTCATCGGCGTCGTCATGCTCGGCGTCGAACTCGGCGAGGGCTCGGCGGGCAACTGGCTCACGCTGGCGGTGCGGAACGGCCACGGGCAGGGCGCCGCGGTCGCCGCGCTGTTCGCCACCGTGTTCGCCGCCAGCGAGGCGATCACCCGGATCTTCGGCGGGCCCATCGTCGATCGCCTCGGGCGCGTCCGGACGATCCGCGTCACCACCGCCCTCGGTGCCGTCGGCATGGTGCTGTTCATCCTGGCCGGGAACCGCTGGATCGTGCTCGCGGGCGTGGTGCTGTGGGCGGTCGGCGTCTCGATGGGATTCCCCCTGGGCATGTCCGCGGCCGCGGAGAGCGGACCCGATCCGGCCGCACGGGTCAGCGTTGTCGCCTCCATCGGCTACTTCGCCAACCTGGCCGGACCGCCGGCCATCGGCGTGCTCGCCCAGTCCGCGGGCCTGCTCACCGCCCTGTGGCTCATCGTCGCGCTGTTCTTCGCCGCCTTCGCCGCGGCCGGCTCGTTCCGCCCGCGCCCGGCCGCCCCCGTGAGTCTACTATCTGCGTACGTAGATAGTACGTAGCTAAATAGTAGCAATCGCGTCCCGGGCTGTCTATGCTTGCTCGTGATGACGCGGGAGGCGAGGTGCGCGGGTTCGGTGACCTGGAAGCGGTGATCATGCACCGGGTCTGGGAGCACGGCAGTCCGGTAACCGTGCGGGAACTGTTCGACGAGCTGTCCGCGGAGCGGGTGATCGCGTACACGACCGTGATGAGCACCATGGACAACCTGTACCGGAAGGGATGGCTGGACCGGGTCAAGGAAGGCAAGGCGTACCGGTACACGCCGACCGCGAGCCGGGAGGAATACAGTGCCCGGCTGATGCGGGAGGCTCTCGTCGACGGCGGGGACCCCGAGGCGGTGCTGAGCCACTTCGTGGCGCAGATCGACAGCGGGGAATCGGAGGCGCTGCGGTCGGTGCTGCGCAAGCTGCGGGCCGGGCGGCGCGGATGAAGCCTGCGCTGCTGGTCTTCTGCTGTGCCATCGCCGCGGCGTGGCTCCTGCCGCGCCCGCTGGGGCGGCTGTCCGGGGCAGGTGCCAGCCCGCGGCTCGGGATCGCCGCCTGGCTGACCGCGATCACCAGCGTGGTTGCCCTGGCGCTGGCCGCGCTGGGGCTGCTGGCCAGGACGGCAATCGACGGGTGGCCGGCGTTCGCGCGGACCGTGTGCGAGTCGGTGACCACCGGGGCGTGCCCGCCGGCGGTCTACCGGAGCGCCGCCTACGAGCTCGGGCTCGCGATCACGGCTTTCCTCGGCGGACTCACCATGATCGTCCTCGGCTGGCGTTATGGCCGCAGCCTGCGCCGGGCCAGCATCAGGACCAGGGCGCACGCCGAGGCGGCTCGCATCATCGGTCAGCGGATCGGAGCCGGGAACCCGGCGTTCGTGCTGGACGCTACCCAGCCCGCGGTGTACTGCGTGCCCGGCCGGCCGGCCACCATCGTGCTCACCACCGGCGCGCTCGCCGTCCTCGGGCCGGACCAGCTCACGGCCGTGCTGGCGCACGAACGCGCGCACCTGGCCGGAAGGCACCACCTGCTGCTGGCGGTTACCCGCTCACTGGCCGCCGTCGCCCCGGCCGTTCCGCTGTTCGCGTGCGGAACCGGTGCGGTGGCGCGGCTCGCCGAGATGCGCGCCGACGACGTCGCCGCCCGCCGCGCCGGCGGCGGTCAGGGCCGCCGTACCCTGCTGACAGCCCTGCTTGCCATGGCCGCCGGTATGGCGGCCGGGCCGGCGCCGGCCGCCTGGCTCCCCGGCGCCGGCGGTGTAGTCGCCGCCCGCGCCCGGCGGCTCGCCGACCCGCCACCTCCGGCCCGCTGGTTGTCCCACGGGCTGGCGCTGGCCGCGCTCACCCTCGCGATCGCCGCCGCCTCCGCGCTCGTGCCGGTATTCGCGGTTACCGGGATCTGAGCCGAGGAGTACGTTGCCGAAGCGAGGTTCACATGCTGGTTGACCACCTCATCTACGCTGTCCCCGAGCTCACCGCGGCAGTCGCCGACATCGAAGACCGCTTCGGGATCCGGGCCCGCACCGGTGGCAGGCACATCGGACTCGGTACTCACAACGCGCTGCTCGCGCTCGGACCCCGGACGTACCTGGAGATCATCGCGCCCGACCCCGCGCAGCCCGAACCCTCCAGGCAGCGACCCTTCGGAGTCGACGACCTCAGCTGCGGCATGCTCGTGGGCTGGGCGCTCGCCTGCGACGACATCGACCGGGCGGTGGCCGAGGCCCGGATCCACGGCTATGACCCGGGTGAGCCAGGCGATGGGCAGCGGGTCGGGCCGTCAGGGGTGGTGCTGCGCTGGCGCGCGACGGGCAGCGCCCTGGCCGGCGCCCTGGTCCCTTTCCTCATCTGCTGGGGCGACACCGAACACCCCGCTGGCTCGGCGCCACCTGGACTCAGCCTGACGTCCCTGCAGATCGAGCACCCCGATCCCCGTTCCCTCGCGCCAGTGCTCGCGGCCCTGGGCGCCGACATCGAAGTCATCCCGGCGGCGGCCCCAGCGCTCGTAGCCCAGCTCAGCGGCCCAGCAGGCAGCAAGGTCTTGCGATGATGCCCCTGGCGGCCGCGCGGCACGGGCTGCGCACTAGCCGTCTCAGGGGACGGCCAGGACCGGGTACGGCGAGTGATGGAGGAGCCGAACGGGCACCGAGCCGATCTGCGCGCGGTCCCGGACCGGGAGCGGGGCGAGCTGCTGGTCCGGGTTTTCGTCGACCGGTGGGAGGACGCCGCCCGCGACGATGAGCTCATCTTGCTCCTGCGGACCGCCGTGACCAGCGAGGCGGTGGCAGCCCAGCTCCAGGCCACGGTGGGACAGCTGATCACCGGGCCGATCGCCGCGCTGGGCGAGGACGATGCGGCCGGGCGCGGCGCGTTCATCGCGGCCCAGCTTCTCGGCCTGGCGCTGTGCCGGTACATCCTGTGCCTCGAGCCGCTCGCCTCGCTGCCGGCCCGTGACGTCGTGGCCACCATCGCGCCGTCGGTGCAGCGCTACCTCACCCAGGCCGTCATGCCCGGGCCGTCATCCACTGGGCTTCCATGAGCTTGACCTCAACGCGAAGCACGCTGTAGATCACGTGGTCATGCCACCGTCCCTGGCGGAACGTGGTGCCGCGCAGGATGGCCTCGCGAGTGAACCCGGCCTTCTCCAGGGCCCGCTGCTCGGCCACATTGGTGATCTCGGTGGTGGCCTCGATCCGGTTGACCTGAGTATGCGCGAACAAGTAGCGCGCCAGCAGTCGCTGCGCCTCAGAACCATAGCCAGCGCCCCGGAACTCCGGCGCCAGCCCGGCGGCGATCGCCCAGCCGAACGCGGTCGGCCCGGTCTGAGCCTTGCGCCAGGAGACAAATCCGACGCGATCGGTGTCGCGCAGCACGATCAGCGTCCCGCCGTCGTCGCCGAGCAACCCGGACTCGGCCCATTGCCTGCGTCTCCGCTGGGGATCAGTCCAGCCATGCCATTCGTGCAGACCCGAAGCTGCCGGGCTACTTCGAAGGCTGGCCAGCCAGGACAGATCATCTTCGGTCACCGGCCGGAGGGTCACCAGATCACCCATGGCCGCGAGCTTACAACTGACGGCGGAGGCTGGCCGCGCCCTCGCAGTGTGTCATGGCTGGCTGCCGGGCTGGCCGAGAAGCCGTTCTGCCTCGCGGATGCCGCTGGTCATCGCGCCGTCGGCGTAAGCCAGGCGGGCGCTCTGGGTGTGCTCTCCGGCGAACAGCAAGCGGCCGCCGATCGGCTCGCCGAGCAAATCGGCGTCGGCTGGGTGTGCCCCCGGGGGGATGTGGGTGTAGGCGCCGCCGCTGTACCGGTCGTTCGCCCAAGAGGTCACGGCTACGGCCGTAGGGGCCGGACATGACCTGCCGATCGCCTCGGCGAGCAGGTCGAGGACCCATCGTGCGGCGACGCCCGGAGCCGCGCCCAGGACGTGGCGGGCGGCGCTGTGGAAGATCTGGAAGACCAGTACCGGGCCAGCGCCGAACGCGTCCAGCCCGATCGCCCAGACGACCGGGGCACCGGAGTCACGGGGGAAGATCATCGCGTGGGGGAGGCCCGCGGCGCGCCAGAATGGCTCGTCGAACCGCAGGGCCACCTTCTCGTAGCGCCCGAACCCGAGCCGCTCGATCGCCCCGAGCCGGTCGGCTGGCAGTGCGGGCCGGAACCGCGGCGCACCTCGCTTGAGCACACCCAGCGGCACCGTCACCACCACGTGCGAGCCGTCCTCGGAGGTGCCGTCCACGCTGCGCACCCGCACACCACCGGCCGAACAGGCGACTTCAGCCACGTCGAAGCCCAGGCGCACGTCAACGCCGGCCGCCATCGCTTCCGCCAGGCGGCGGTAACCCCCCTCGGGCACGTCACCGAAGTAGTGCCCCTCGTATTCCATCTCGTTCCACATCCAGCGCAGCGACTGGCGCTCGGCGAAGTCGGCCGATTCGCCCTCAACCAGCGCGCGCAGCGCCTGGCGCGCTCGCCGTGCCGGGCCCTGCGCCAGGCCGGCCCCGGCCACGAATGCCTCGATCCCGTCGGCGGCAGACGCGTCCGGCCCGAGTCCGGCGAGCAGCCGGCCCTTCGCCTGCGGGAAGCCTTCCAGCTGCATGCTGAGACTCTCCCCGACCTCAGTGGCCGACAGCCGTCGTCCCTCGCCGCAGTCGAAGCCGGCCATCTCAGGCAGCGGGTTCGCGCTGCGGCAGCGGACCCCGGCCTGATCGGCGAAGGCGCGCATCGGGTTCCCGACGGGCGTGTGGATCCACGATCCGCCCAGATCGACCGGGGATCCGGCCAGGCTGACCGTGTGCAGCCGGCCGCCGATCCGATCGCGGGCCTCCACCACCACGCACTCAACCCCGCCACGGGTCAGAGCGTTCGCGACCGTCAGTCCGGCGATCCCCGCACCGATGACCACCACACGCTCGACCGGCCTCGCCACTCCGGCGGGTATGCCGGCCTGACCGTCACCGGAACTCTCGGCAGTCAACCGGGCCACCCCCATCGGCGAAATGCCCCATGCTATCCCTGACGCATCCGCGGCGGCCGTTCGGCATCAATCTGTGACGGCCACCGCGGAGCGTCGCGCTCGCCCGCGGCCTACGGGCGGATCTCGTAGACGATGTTAAAGGGCGTCTCGGCCACCCGGCGGAAACCCGTGTAGCCGGCGTCGGCGGCCAGTTTCCTGATCGACTCCTCGCCGGCCTGAGCCCCGAGGGAGTAACCGCCGTCCTGGGACAGCGCGTTCGGGACGCACAAGAAGGTGGAGAACGAGTAGTAGACCCGTCCGACCGGGTTGAGGTTGTCGGCGACGCTGCTGCCCGCGAAGGGCTCGACCACCATCCAGGTGCCGTCCGGCGCGAGCATCTCCCTGATGTGCCGGGCCGCGCCGAGCGGGTCGCCCATGTCGTGCAGGCTGTCGAAGGTGGTCACCAGGTCGTACGGGCCGCCGTTGAAGGTCTGCGCCGATGCCACCTCGAATCTCACCCGGCCGGCCAGGCTCGCGTCAGCGGTACGCTTGCGCGCCTGGATGATCGACTCCTCGTGGTAGTCCGAGCCGGTGAAGCGCGACTTGCCGAACGCGCGTGCCATCAGCATGGTCGACGCGCCGTGACCGCACCCGACGTCGGCGACCGCCGCGCCCGCTTTGAGCTTGGCCTCGACGCCGTCGAGGGCCGGGAGCCAGTTGGCGACCAGGTTGGCGGCGTACCCGGGCCGGAAGAAGCGCTCGCAACCCGAGAACACCTCGTCGTCGTGCTCGTGCCAGCCGACGCCCGCACCGGTGCGGAACGCCTCGACGACCTTCCGCTCCGCCCGGAGCGCACCGAGCGCGAGCTCGAATGCGCCGGGCGCGAAAACGGCCCCGTCCGGGTCGGTCAGCGCGAAAGCCTGCTCCGGTGTCAGGGAGTACCTCCCCGTCTGCGGGTCGTATTCCACGTAGCTGCCAGCCGCCTGGCCGCGGAGCCATTCATCGACGTACCGGGTGGCGGTGCCGGTGTGCTCGGCGAGCTCGCAGGGCAGCATCGGCTGCCCGGCGAGGGCACGGTAGAAGCCGAGACGGTCGCCGACGAGCACGTTGCCGGCGGCCATCGTCGCGCCGAGGTCTCCGACGAACTTGTTCAGGAACCCGGTCAGCTTGTCAGGGTCGATTGCCATTGTTCCTCCGTTGAGCGGCATGATGTATTCGGCCTGACTCCAAGAGGTATGCCGCCGGGCGGCGGCCGGGCATCGGTAACCGCTACCGAGGTCAGCCGGCTGACTACCGGTTCTCGGCGTCGAGGACACCCAGTTCGGCCGCGCTGGCCGCGGCCTCACGGCGGCTGGCCGCGCCGAGCTTGGCCAGCACGGCCGCGACGTGGCTGTCGACCGTGCGGACCGAAACCACCAGCTGGCTGGCGATCTGGGCATTCGTGTAGCCCAGGCCGAGCAGGCGCAGCACCTCGACCTGGCGGGCCGTCAGGCCCGCGGGATTGACCCTCGTCTCGCCTCGTGGCCCGCGCGGAATGCGGGGCGTGCCGAGCGCGCGCAGCCGCCCCCGGACACCGGTGGCCAGCGGCGCGGCGCCGAGCTCATCCAGGATCCCCAGCGCGGCCAGCAGGTCGCCTGGTTCCGGGCTTTCCGCTAGCGCCGCGGCGTGCTCGTACGGGCATCCGGCGGCTTCCCAGAGCCCGGCGGCTTCCCGCCACCGGCCTGCCGCCTGCAGCGCGTAGGGGTGGCCGGAGCCCGTCTCGGCGGGCTGTCCCGCCTTGACCAGCCAGTAGCCGAGTTCGGCCTGGTGTACCCGGTCACCGAGCCGCCTGGCTTCGGCGTAAACCGGCGCGGCGATGTCGCGCACCCGGGCATGGTCGCCGCGGAGCCAGGCATCCTCGGCGCGCGCGGCCGCGGCGGGCCCGAGCCGCTGCAGTTCGTCGATCTGCACCGCCAGCTTCCACGCCGACGAGAGCAGCCCGGCGGCCTGCGGCTGCCCGCGCCGGGCGTGCACCCGGCCGAGCACGATCAGGGCCGCGCACCTCGTCGGGAGGAATGCGTCGGCCGCGGCTTCGGCTACCCGGATCGCCTCATCCCACGAGCCCCGGGCGAAATCCAGCCGCGCCCGCGCCGCCTGCATGTACGAGAGGATCCCGAAGAACTCTGAATCCTCGGCCAGCTTCATGGCCGCCGTCAGGTAGCGCTCGGCCTCGTCGAGGCGGAACCAGTCGAGCAGGTTCCAGACCAGGCCCACGTAAGCACGGCAGGCGTCCTCGACATCCCCCGCCTCGAGGGCCACCCGGAGAGCCTCATCCAGCAGGGACTGACCAGTAGGATTGCCGAGCATCCAGCGGGCGATGCCGATGTTGGTCAGGGCGTGCGCCATGACCGCCGCATCGCCCACCTCGCGGGCGAGCGTAGCGGCGCGCTCGCCGTACTCAACGCTCTCGGCGAGGCGGTGAGCGAGCATGCAGAGCTGGGATTCATTGCTCAGGGCGTGCGCGAGCAGCCGGTCGTCGCCGGCCCGCTCCAGCACGCTGATCGCCTCCTGGCCAGCCTGCTCGGCGTTCGCGCGATTGCCTGCCATCCACCAGATCCGCGACAGCCACCGCAGGCTAGAGCCGAGCGAGCGCGGGTCATCCAGTGAGCGGCTTTCCTCGACCGCACGCTGCCCGGCTTCGACCGCCTTGTCGATCGCTCCGATCGTGTAGCACTCGATCGCGTACTGGGCGAGCAGTTCGGCACGCTCGCCCGGGGCGAACCGGTCGTGGTGCTCGAGCACGAGACCGAAGTGGGCGACCGCCTCGCGGTGGGCGCCGGCATCGGCTGCGTCTCGTCCGGCCGCCGGGCCGTACCGGACGATGGCGTCCTCGTCGCCTGCTTGCGCGGCGTGATGGACGATCCGCGACACGTCCGATCCGTCATGGTCGATCAGGGCGTCCAGGACGCGCTGGTTCAAGGCCATGAGCCGCGCCGCCGGCACCGCGTCGGCGATAGTGCGCCGGGTCAGCTCGTGCCGGAATGCGATCTTGCGTGTGGACACGGAGAGCAGTCCGCGTTCTTCGGCGGCCGCCAGCGCCGCCACCGTCCCGTCATTCCCCCGGCCGGAGCCGGGCACGAGCGCGTCCACGAGCCAGCGGTCCAGCGCGGACGGGATCACGGCCAGTTGCTCAAGCACGTCCTGCGTCGAAGGGTCCAGGCTCCGGACCCTCGCCAGTACGGCATCGGCGATCGTGGGCGGAACACGCTCGCCCTGCGCCGAGGCGAGCAGCTCATGCACGAAGAACGGGTTCCCGGAGGTCAGCGCGAACAGGTCATTCGTGTCGACCGGGCTTCCCTCGCTGAGCTGCCGCACGGCTTGCTGCGACAGCCGGCGCAGCGGCAGGCGCCGCACGCGGTCACTGCGGGATGCCTGGCCCAGCAGGCCGTGCAGCGGGTGCCCGCGGCTCAGTTCGTCGTCGCGGTAGGTCAGGACGAGCACGGCCGGCAGGTCGGCGATCCGCCGGACAAGGTAGCGCAGCGCGTCGAGCGTCGCGTCGTCAGCCCAGTGAACGTCCTCGATCACCAGCACGGTCGGATGGTCGGGCCAGGTCAGTTCCGTGCGCAGGGCGGTGAGCACGCGGTCACGTTCGCTGCCGTCCGTCACGGCGCGGCTGAGCTCGGTTCCGACGCTGCCGACCAGGTCGCGGAACGGGCCAAGGGTCCGCGGGGTGGCCAGGTCATCGCAGTAGCCGACCAGCATCCTGCCTTCGGCGGGCAGGTGCGAGCGCAGCGCCTCGACCAGGCTGGACTTGCCAATCCCGGCCTCGCCCATGATCAGCACGACGGAGCCGTGCCTGTCGGCGGCCTCCCGCGCGGCATGGGCGAGCGCCGACAGTTCGGCGTCGCGCTCCAGAATGCCCCGCCTCATGTCATGAGTGTAGAAGGGGTGATCGCCGACGGCCGCTGGCACGGACCGGCCACCGAGTCCTGAATCAGTATCGCCATCCCCGGAATCAGTAGCCGCCGTAGCCGGAATCCGTGGCGGCCACCGATGTGCGGCCGCTCCGTCTCCATCACCCTGGATCGAGCGGCACAACGGTGCCGCTGATCAACCACGAGGAAGCGATCCCATGCTAAGCCCCCATATTTATGTGGCGCTCGCTCACGAGCGCCATCAGGCATTCCTGGCGCAGGCGGAGACCGACCGCCGGAACCGGCGGGCGCGGCCGCACCGGCCGCGGGGTGGCGCGGTCGCCGCGGCGACGAGCAGGCCGGTAGTGCTCCGCGACGGGTCCGCGGTGCTGATCCGGCCGGTCCGCAGCGCCGACGCTCCGCTTCTCGCGGACGGCTTCGCCCGGTTGAGTGACCGGTCCCGCCGGTTGCGGTTCCTGTCGCCGAAGCCGGCGCTGTCACCAGCCGAGCTGGGTTACTTCACCGACGTCGACCACCACGACCACGAAGCGCTCGGCGCGCTGGATCATGCCGACGGGCGCGGTGTCGGTATCGCCCGCTACGTCCGCGACGCCGACGACCCGCAGGCCGCCGAGATCGCGGTCACCGTCATCGACGACTGGCAGGGTCGAGGGCTCGGCACCGAACTGGTGGCTCAGCTGTCTGAGCGGGCCCGTACCGAAGGCATCCGCCGCTTCACCGCACTGGTCGCACCGGACAACCCGGCGATGGCGCGACTGCTCCGCAACGTCCGGGCCGACCTGGTCCGCCGCGAGTCGGGCGCGCTGGAGTTCGAGATCACGCTGGGGCCTGCGGAATGACGCGGATAGCTGTCTACGGGGCGGATGGCGTCGGGGCTATCAGAATCCGCCAGCGATGCAGGCGAGGGCCTCCGCTGTCGTGATCCGGCGGTACGCCTCGACGAGTTCGCCCGAACGCAGACGCGCGGCCAGGGCTTCTGCCACGTGGCCGCGAACCGATTGAGGTACCTCGTCCACGCGACGCTCGACCACGTCAGCCCATCGGTATCCGTCGGCAGCCACAGAGGGATCGGGCCAGCATGGCAGCGTGACCGATGGGAGCTCCTGACGAAATGCGAGCGCACCGGGGAGAGGGGTCACCGAGGCCGTGATGTTCTCATGGACACGCGGATCGCGCGACGAGATCCGGACGTCGCCGCCGACCGCATGACCATTCGGGGCATACGCGAAACATGAGCGCAGACGCTCCATCGCGCTCGCCTGCTCGGCCCAGGTACTCGGCCCGGTCCGGAGAACGCTGTCCGCGCCTGTTTCGCCGGGAGGCATGGCCAGGCGCGTGATCCCGTGGGCATTGATCGCCTCGAGCAACGAGACTGGCTGAGAGGCGGCCACCCGTACTTCCTTCCGGGGCGGCCAGAAGTCGAAATAACTGAAGTCGCCATGCGGGCCGCCGACGTGAAAGAGGTAGATCTCCGGATACACCGGCATACTCGCGCGACGATCCGGGCGCACCGAGTAAAACTTCGCGATCGCGAGCTGAAGCAGCAGGCTCGCGCCGAGTCCGCCCAGCGGCTCGGTCACGACGATCCCGAAACGGTCCAGCAGCGACCAATCCGGGAAAACCGCGTCAGGACTGACCCGCTCGGCTCCGATCCGCACCTCGAACGCCTCGGCCCAAAGCTGGTCGGCGACATGCATTCCCGCTCACCTCCTCCCTCATTGTCGTCTGAGCCCCGAAGGCCGGGGCCGCGCGCCATCAGATCGCCTGCGGGAATCGGAAGAGCCTCTCGGGATCGTAGCTGCGCTTGACCGCCCGCAGGCGCTCGGCGTTTTCGCCGTGGTAGGCGGTCGCCCAGTCATCGAGATCAGGATCGGGGAAGTTCGGATAGACGCGGCCGGATGCGTAGGCATGCGCGAGCGCCCAGGACCGGTCGAGCCACTGGTCCCCGCCGCGGGCGACGTGGTCAAGCAGGAACCGCTCGCTGCGGTGGACGAACGCGGTCGCGTTAGCCGGCACGCGGTTGTACGCACCGCCCATGGCCGTGAAGCTGAGCTCGCGCCGGCCGGGAGGTGCCCCGGACGTGAGCTCGTCGATCAGCGGGACGATAGCCGAGGCCGGCATCGGATGGGAGAAGAATTCCGAACGACCCACCGTCAGCACCGCGCCATGTGACTGCGGCCCGGCGAACGATCGCTTCAGATCACGCCAGGTCAGAACGTGATAGCGGATCTCGGGCCTGACGCCCGTCCGGGCAGCCAGGCTCGCGAGGAGCGCGATGGCGGGCTCGGCGTCGCGCAGCGCGGCACCGAACACGACGACGCGCAGTGGGTGGCGTGGCCCGGCGACGAGGCTCAGGTTGGCCGTCACGTCGTCCGGGGCCTCGGATACCCAGTCCTGCCACCCGGCGACGACGTCGGCGGCCGCCGCCTCGGGCCAGTGCAGCTCGAAACGCGTGGCGCGCGGTTCGGCGACCGTGGCGAACACGAGGGAGGTGACCACACCGAACTGGCCCCCGCCCGCGCCCCGCAGCGCCCAGAACAATTCCGGTTCCCGATCAGGGTCGCAGTCGACGACACGCCCGTCGGCGAGGACGACCCGGGCGCTCAGCAGGGCATCGCAGGTCAGCCCGTTACGTCGTCCCAGCAGGCCGAGCCCGCCGCCGAGGGTGAGTCCGGCGATCCCCACCGTGGGGCCACAGCCGGCCGGTACGGCGCGGCGGGATCGGTGCAGCCCGTCGTAGACCTGTGCCAGGCGCGCACCCGCGCCGATCCTCGCGCTCCCGTCGGCGCGGACGGTGACGGCATCGAGGCGGCTCAGGTCGAGGACCAGGCCTGCGGTCGATGATCGGCCGGCGAAGCAGTGGCCGCCGCCGCGGGGTACGACGTGCGTGCCGCTGTGCCGCGCGAAGGCAAGCGTGCGCGTCACATCCCGGGTGGAGGCGCAGCTGACCACGCCGATCGGGCGCACGTCGCGGAACCGGGCCAGCGCTGGACGGCGCGCGGCGTCGTACCCGGCTGAATCCGGTGTGATCAGCTCCCCGTCGAGGGCCGCCTGCAGGGAACGCAGCTCGTGCACGCATCCGACGCTAGAACCACGCGGATATCCCGGCTTGAACGGAACGAGCGTCCTCAGCCCGTCAGCGCGGCACGTGGGCGAGCGGCCAGGAACGGCCCGTACGACGCCGCATGGTCGTGCCCGCAACCGCACCGGTCGACCGCGTCGCCGAGCAGCTCTCGCGGAGTCAGGCCGGTCAGCCGCGCGCACTCGCGGCTCAGGTGCGCCTGGTCGGCGTACCCGACCTCGGCCGCCAGGTCGGCCACCAGGCTGCCGTGCCTCGTCGCCTGGGCCAGCGCGAGGTAGCCCTGGAAGCGCAGCGTTCGCTGCAGCGTCTTCGGCCCGATGCCGACCTCAGCCAGGAATCGGCGCCGCAGCTGGCTCTCCGAGATCGCCAGGTCCTCCGTCAGCAGGCCGATTCCCGTCGGCCGCCACGGCATCAGCCGCCGCACTGCCTCGGCCACGAGCGAGTCCGGGGGTGGCATCCGCGCCTGCCGGCGCAGCAGGTCGAGCTGCAGCACCTGCAGCGCCGCGTCCGGCCCGGGAGCGTCCGCCAGCCGGGCTGACAGGTCCGGCGCCTGGTCCCACACGTCATCGAACGGCACGAGCCGGTCGACCAGCTCGTCGGCGGGCACGCCGAGCAGGGGCGATGCCGCGCCCGGCCAGAACCTGGCCCCCACGATCGTCAGGCCGGGAGGCAGAATGTCGACCGTGGCCCGGGTGAGCGGGCCGACGAGCCGCGGCGTGGCGCCGATCGGGAACTGGAGCTCGACGCCCCCAGTGGGCAGGTTGCGCTGCAGCACCGGCCGCGGACCGGTGCGCTGGACCCAGACCGTGCGGACCCGGGGGGCCAGGGCAGACTGCGGGAGGCGCTCGTCGTACGCCTGTGCGCGGTCCACGTCTCCAGCGTAGCGAGGTCCATATCCGGCAAACGACGTGCACGATTCGTTCAAGCCACCCAGCGCGCGCCACCCTAGCATCGGTCACCATGGGCAAGGTCTTCACCTCACCCGGCAGGGGGCGGCGCGGATGATTCTCATTACCGGCGGACTGGGTTCTATCGGGTCGCACACCGCACGGGCCCTGCTCGACCTGCGCGAATCCGTCGTACTCACCGCGCACCGGTCCAGCCAGCTGCCGGAGTTCCTCGCCGGCGAGCCCGGCGGCGGGGTCGTCGTCGAGCCGCTCGACACCGCGAACGAGGCGGCCTTCCTCGACATCGGGAAGCGGCACGAGATCACCGGCATCGTGCACCTCGCGGCGGGCCGCTACGACCTGCCCGATCCGGTCGAGTACCTCCGCGCCGAAACCCTCGGCCTGCTCCACGCGCTCAGGGCGGCGACGGTGTGGGGCGTGCGGCGGTTCTCCGTCGCCAGCAGCATCGGCGTGTACGCAGGGGTGGACGAGATCCCGTGGCGCGAGGACGCCCCGCTGCCGGCGGCGGCACCGCACCAGATCCACGCGTTCAAGAAAACCGCGGAGTCATTCACCACGCTGACCGGCGACAGCGCCGGGTTCGAGGCGGTGTGCCTGCGGATCGGCACCATCTGGGGCCCCCTCGGCCTGCCCGACTCGCCATTCTTCGCGCTTCCCCGCCTGCTCAGCGCGGCCGTCTGGGGCGAGGACCCCGATCTCACCCCGCCCCGCCCACCCGCGTACGCCGATGAGGGCGGAGACCTCTGCTACGTGAAGGACTGCGGCCGGGCCATCGCGCTGCTCATGCTCGCGGAACGGCTGAACCACGGCACCTACAACGTCTCGACCGGACGGCTGGTGCGGAACAGCGAGGTCGTCGCCGCGATCAACGCCGCCGTTCCGGCCGCGAACATCACCCTCCCGCAAGGTCGCAATCCCGGTCGGCCTCCGGACAACTACCTCGACACCACCCGGCTGCGGCAGGACACCGGCTTCCGGCCGGAGTACGACGTCGAGCGCGCCGTACCGGACTATGTCGGCTGGCTCACCGGCAATCCCCGATAGGAGAGAAAATGCTCGACCCCGACGTACGCCGCGTCCTCGACGGTACCTCACTGGGCCATCTCGCCACCGTCCTGCCTGACGGCTCACCCCACACCACCCCGGTCTTCGTCGGTACCCGCGACGACCAGCTGGTCTTCTTCACCGGCCCGCGCTCACGCAAAGCTCGCAACCTGCGCCGCGACCCACGGGTCGCGATATCCCTGGCACCCGCCGACAACCCATTCCAGCCGGTCATCATCCGCGGCCGGGTCACCGAATGGCTCGAGGGCGACACCGCCTGGGAAATCATCGACCGGATCGCGACGAAGTACACCGGCCAGCCGTATACCCGAGACAATGAACGCATCGTCGCCGTCGTCGAGCCCGACGAGCAGACCATCGGTATCGGCTGAACCGTCCGGCCTGATCCGCCAGCCCTTGGCCCGGCCCGATTTTCAGCCGGAAGGCGACGTCTCACTATCATGCACAGGCGATGCTCCGCTGTCGCTGGAGGGGCGTCGCTGTCTGGGGTCAGGAACACTGAGCACTGGCCCCTGGAGGGAGGCGCATGCCGGAGCACCCCCGGTTGCTTCATACCGTCGTCGATACCACCAATGCCCGGAGGCTCGCGGAGTTCTACCGGGTGCTGCTGGGGCTGCAGTACCGCCCCGGCGACGAACCGCCCGCCGACGGGACATCTGACGATGCGGACTGGCTGGTGCTTGTCGATTCCCAAGGCGTGCGCAAGCTGGCATTCCAGCAGGTCGACTTCCTGCCGCGCACCACATGGCCCGCGCCCGGGATCCCCATGCAGTTGCACCTCGACTTCACTGTGCCGAGCGTCAGTGAGCTGCAAAGACAGCGTGAGCGGGCACAGGCCCTTGGCGCAGAACTCTTGCTTGACCGGACTGACGATCCCGACGAGCCGCTGTACGTCTTCGCTGACCTGGCCGGTCACCCCTTCTGTATCTTCGTTGCATGACGGCGTTAGCGCTCGCCCGCGCTCGAAGATGTCCTTTCCCGGGTTGGGGTTTGCCGCGCGGTTGTCGCTGCGTTGACGGAACTGGAGACGGGGCCCGCGGAGGCTGGCGGCTGACAGTTCGGCGTCGCCGCCGAAGATAAGGAGGCCATGGTGAGCGTCGGCCAGGGCAAGCCGGTTGAACTCCCCGGCATGGTCGTCATCGGCCTCGCTCGGGCGAGGTGGCCGCGATGAGCGAGAAGGCCGGGTATGACATCGTCGTGGTCGGCGGCGGGGCCGCCGGCTGTGTTGTCGCCGCCCGGCTGAGTGAGGACGGAACCCGCCGGGTGCTGCTGCTCGAAGCCGGGCCCGACCACCGGGCGCTGATGCCCGCTGACGTGCGGGACGGCTGGCGGCCCACCACCGGGCACGACTGGGACTACGACGCCTGGGCGCAGACGTCGGCGGGGATGGGCCCCCCGGACCTGCAATACATCGTGGGCGGTCCGTTCGCCGACGGCGACCGCGGGACGTTCTTCATCGGCGTGGCGCTGCTCAAGCCCGCCTCCCGCGGGACGGTGCGGCTGCGTTCGGCCGATCCGTCCGCCGCCCCGCGCATCGACCCGGGATACTTCCGCGAGCCCCGCGACCTCGGCCGGCTCGCCAACGGCCTGATCCGGATCCGGGAACCGGCTGGCACCGACCCCATCGCAGGACTCTCCCGCGGGGAAGAACTGGCACCAGGGCCAGGTATCGCCGCAGGGGACCGCCACCGGCTTCGCCAGTGGATCCGCCGCAACGCATGGACCTACCACAGCTAGAACTCTTCCAGGCCGCCGGTGCGTTCGCCGCGGAACTGCCGGTCCCGCCAGACGCCACGCCCCAGACCCGGTTCCTGGCGATACTCGGCCGCGGCCGATGATACCGATCCTCGCCATCAAGTCCGGCGGGCGGAACCGGCGCGGGTCGTGGCGCTAGGGTGACGGGATGACCGGGGAACCACGCTGTGCTGTGGGGGTACCGAATGTGGGCCCGTTCGGTGATCCGCTGCTCCTGGTGGAGCTGGCGGTGGCGGCCGAGGAGCACGGCTGGGATGGCTTCTTCGTCTGGGACCATCTGCTGTATCACGATCAGCGCTGGGACGTCGCCGATCCGGTGGCGGTGATCGCCGCGGTCGCGGCGCGCACGGCGCGGATCAGGATCGGGGTCCTGGTGAACGTGCTGGCCCGCCGCCGGATCGGCGAGGTGGCGCGGGAGTCGGTGACGGTGGACCTGCTGTCGGGGGGACGGCTGGTGGTGGGAGCTGGGCTGGGGTCGCTGGAGGCTGAGTTCACCGCGTTCGGCGAGTCCGCCGATGCCCGGCAGCGGGCGGCGCGGCTGGATGAGTCGCTGGACCTGCTCGATGCGCTGTGGAGCGGGGAACGGGTGACGGTCCGCGGACAGTACCTGACCGCCACCGATGTGCAGATGCTGCCGCGCCCGGTGCAGCGGCCGCGGATCCCGGTCTGGTGCGGCGGCCGGTGGCCGGCCAAGGCACCGTTCAGGCGCGCCGCCCGCTGGGACGGGGTAATGCCCACCCATGCCGCGTACGGCCTCGGCCAGACCATGCCGCCGGACGAGCTGCGGGCCGTGGTGCAGTACACCCGCCAGCATCGCACCGGGGACGGCCCCTTCGACGTGATCCTGGAGGGACGTACCGACGGCGCGGCGCCCGGCCGTGGCGCCGGGCAGGTAGTCCCATACCTGGAGGCCGGGCTGACCTGGTGGATCGAGGCGCTGGGCTGGTGGCGCGGCAGCCCGCAGGACGCGATGAACCGGGTCCGCCAGGGGCCGCCGGCGCTGACTCCTCACCAGTCTTAATACCGCCGGCAAGCCGCTGACCCGCAGCCACACCACCCAGGCCCGCCCCCGCGGCCCCGGCATCGAAAACCTGCGTATCGCCGTCTATGCGGTCTGCTGACATCTATGCGTCATTCCGTACGTCGGCAGATTGATCGATCTATCGTGTAGCGAGATGGAGCGGGGCGCGTTCACGTGTTGCGTCGGTGCAGTAGCGGATAATCTCTGCACGTGGCGCCTCTGTGCCCCTCTAGCCTGCGTGACCTGGGCTTCGCCGATGTGGTTCCCTGTGGTTGCAAGCGCCTCAAGGATTT
>Ga0335081_10001392_pt1 | contig 38572 bp, 39 predicted proteins | sample Lox_Sample_35_FD_206713 | JGI IMG/M metagenome (GOLD analysis project Ga0335081, IMG submission 206713) | Soil microbial communities from Loxahatchee National Wildlife Refuge, Florida, United States - Lox_Sample_3.5 | ecosystem: Environmental > Terrestrial > Soil > Wetlands | place: USA...
CGAGTGCGCCCGGGGGCGAGACCGCCGTCGCAACGTACGAGACCGCGATCGCCAGCCCGGTCCGGACCGATCAGGATCGGAGCCTGGACGCAGTGCGCCATCCGAGCGAGTTCCTCGAGTTCGCTCAGGTGAAACCCGGCCTTCGGGTGCTCGACGTTTCGGCCGGCGCCGGGTACACCTCGCAGCTGCTCGCGCTCGCGGTCGGCCCCGGCGGCACGGTCTTCGCGCAGGCGCCCAAGCCCGGGCCGACGCTGCTCAAGCGGATCGCCGACCATCCGCAAGGCAATCTCGTCGTGGTGGCGCGGCCGTTCGACGATCCGGTTCCTGACAACGCGCACGGACTGGATCTCGTGACCCTCGTACTGAATTACCACGACATCTCCTATCTTCCGGTCGATCGGGCCATGATGAACGCGAAGCTCTTCGCGGCGCTGAAGCCGGGAGGCCACTTCGTCGTCATCGATCACTCGGCCCAGACTGGAGCCGGGATCTCCCAAGGCAAGACCCTGCATCGCATCGAGGAGTCGGTCGTCCTCGATGAGGTCCGGCGAGCCGGGTTCGCGCTCGAGACGGAGAGCAACTTCCTGCGCAATCCGGCGGATCCGCTCGACACCCCGTCGACCGGAGCCAAGATACCGACCGACAAGTTCGCGCTGCGGTTCGTGCGACCGCGTTAGCGCCCGATAACGGCAATCGAAAGCAAGCCATGAAACTCTCCCGGCGCTCGTTCGCGTCGCTCGCGACCCTCTCCGCATGCACGGTCGCGGCGAGCGCCTTCGCGCAATACGCGCCCCACGTCCGGCAGCGCGGTGACTCCGGATCGCAACGCTCGACACGCCCCGACGCCACGCGCTCGTCCGGTCTCTTCGATCCGGTTGCAGCCGTCGAGCACGAACTCCCGTCGCTACGCGCGGATCTGAAGCTGACCGCGAACCAAACGCCGCTATTCGACGCGTTCGAGCGCGAGGTGCGTGAAGCCGCCGAGGCCGGGCGCTCGCGCGCCCGTCATCTCGCGAGCTTCCGCAGCGGCGAGACCGCGACGCTGACCGCGGACGCTGTGATCGGCACGTTCGTGGCGGACGACGCCCAGCGTGCCGATGCCGTGCGCCTGGCGCTCGAGCGGATGACGGCGCTCTATGGCGCGCTCACCCCGGAGCAGCAGAAGCATTTCGACCGGCGGATCGTCGAGTCGCTGCGCGAGCCGCTGGGGACGTCGTAGCCGGCGAAGCGGCCCCATGCGCCTGCGCACCAGCCTGCTTCTGCTCGCGGTCGTGACCGCGCTGCCGCTCGTCCTCTTCGCCGTGCTTGCGGCAGCGTTCGCCGTCCAGCACGAATACGAGAGCTTCGTCAGCGTCGCGAAGTCGCGCAACCGCGCAGTGATGGCGGCCGTCGACGCGGAAGTACGCGATACCGTGGACACGCTGCAGGCGCTCTCGGTGAGCTGGTCGAACCTCTCCAGCGACGATCTGCGCGCTTTGCACGAGGTCGCCCAGGAAGTGCTGGCGACGCAGCCTACGTGGAACAACATCCTGTTGCACGACACCGCCGGCGTGCAGCTGGTAAACGCAAGCCTGCCGCTCGGCACGCCGCTGCTCGCCAAGCCCATTGCGCCACGTTCGATCGAGGCCGCCGCGCGCACGCTGCGGCCTGCCGTCGAAGACCTGGCAGTCGCGCCCCTGCTGCAGAACCGGCTCGGCATCCCGGTGCGCGTGCCCGTCGTGCGCGACGGCAAGGCCGTGTACGTGCTTACCGCGGTGCTCGACCCCGCCGCGTTTCAGAAGCTTCTGGCTGCGCAGAACCTGCCTGAAGGATGGGTAAGCGGGCTTGTCGACAACAAAGGGCGGCTCATCGCCCGGGTGCCGCCGCAGCCGCCGGGGGCCATGGCCTCGCAGGACTATCTCGCGCACTCGCGCGCCGCCGACGAAGGCTGGTATCGCGGCAACACGCTCGAAGGCGAGGACACCTACACGGCGTTCCTGCGCTCCGATCTGACCGGCTGGACGATCGGCTATGCCGTTCCCGCGACGCTGGTCTCGGGCGGCGCCGTGCACGCGGCGTGGTTGATGAGCGCCGGCATCGCGCTCTCGCTCACGCTCGCGGCGGCGATCGGCTTCTGGCTGAGCCGGCGGATCTCCCGCCCGATGTCCGAGCTGGCGGGTGCCGCGGCGCTGTTGGGCACCGGAAAGTCAGCGGAAAAGGTACCTTCGACCATTCACGAAGTGGAGCGGTTGTCGAAGGCGTTGAATGAAGCCGCGAACGCCATCGCCCGGCGCGACGAGGCCCTGCGCCTTTCCGACGCGGAGCTGCGCCAGCACGCGGAGGAGCTGCGCCGCGCCAACGTGAGCAAGGGCCAGTTCCTCGCCACCCTCTCCCACGAGCTGCGCAACCCCCTGGCCCCGCTGCGCTACGGGCTTGACCTGCTCCGGATGCGCCGCGACCCGCAGGGCCTCGCCGAAACCGAAGCCATGATGGAGCGGCAGGTCGTGCATCTGACGCGTCTGATCGACGATCTCCTGGACTTGAGCCGCATTGACCGCGGCATCCTCGAGCTGCGCCGTGAGCGCGTGGCTATCGACGCCATCGTGCGCAGCGGCATCGAGACCGCGAAGCCGGCGATCGAGGCGAAGCAGCAGGAGCTCGTCGTGCGCTACACAGGAACGCCGCTGTACGTGGACGGCGATCCTGTTCGGCTCAGCCAGGTGGTGTCCAATCTTCTCAACAACACCGCCAAGTTCGCGCCCTCGGGCGGGCGCATCGAGATCGCGACGCGGGTTGAAGGCAATCAGGCTACGCTGTCGGTCACCGACAACGGCATCGGCTTTACGCACGAGGACAGCCAACGCATCTTCGACATGTTCGTCCAGCTCGACGCGAGCCGCAGCCAGACCGCCGGCGGGCTCGGGATCGGGCTTACAATCGTGCGCTCGATCGTCGAGATGCACGGCGGAAGCATCGAGGCGCACAGCGCCGGTCAGGGCAAGGGCGCAACGTTGGTCCTTCGCCTGCCGGTCGCCGCGGCGCCCGCGACCGTGGAAACCGCGCCAGTGACGTCGCGGCCGACGGCCGCGCAGCGCCGGATCCTGGTGGTCGACGACAACATCGACGCGGCCGACTCGCTGGCCGAGATCCTGCGCCTCGAGCGCTTCGACGTCCGCGTGAGCTACGACGGCGCGCAGGCCCTCGAGCTCGCTCGCGCCTTCAGGCCCGATGTCGCGTTCCTCGACCTCAATCTCCCGGGCATGAGTGGCAACGCTCTCGCCGCGGCCCTGCTCGAGGAGCCCTGCGCGCACGCGCTGCGCCTCGTCGCCGTCACCGGCATGGGACAGAAATCGGACATCGAAGCGAGCCGCGCGGCGGGCTTCCACGCGCATCTCGCGAAGCCCGCCTCCACCGACGAGATCCTGAGGCTCGCCTCGGAGCCGCCCGACAACGTGATCCCGCTTCGAGCGTAAACCGACCGTGTCCGATCTGGAGCAGTGGCTCTCGCTGCATGGTCTGCAGCGTTACGCGAAGACCTTCGCGGACAACGACATCGATCTCGACGTTCTCGTTCGTCTGACGGACGCGGACCTCGAGAAGCTGGGCCTGTCGCTGGGTCATCGCCGCAAACTCCTTGGCCTACTGGAGGCTGAGCCCATCGCAGCGTCACGCTCTGCCCCGCCGAGCGGACCGGCGGTTTCCGCGCCGTCCGAAAGCGACGCCGAGAGGCGGCAAGTCACGTGCCTGTTCTGCGATCTCGTCGCCTCGACCGAGTTCGCCGCGGCGCTGGACCCCGAAGACGCGGCCGCGCAGATCCGCCGCTATCAGGACGCATGCGCGGGCGCCGTGGCGCGGTGGAACGGCTACATCGCCAAGTTCATGGGCGACGGGCTGCTCGCCTATTTCGGCTATCCGCACGCGAGCGAGGACTCCGCCGAGCATGCGGTTCGCTCCGGCCTCGCCATCGTGGATGCGGTGGGGGAGCTCGAGCGCCCCGACGGCCGCGCGCTGCGGGTGCGCGTCGGCATCGCCACCGGCGTGGTGGTGATCGGCGAAATCGTCGGCACCGGCAGCGCGCGCGAGCGCTCGGTCTCGGGAGACACCCCGAACCTTGCGGCGCGGCTGCAGGCGCTCGCCGAGCCCGGCGCGATCCTGGTCAGTCAGCGCACGCACCAGCTTCTCGGAAAGCGCTTCGAGTATCAAAACCTTGGCGAGTATATCGTCAAGGGGTTTCCCACCCCGATAGCCGTGTGGCGCGTGCTGTGCGAGAGCTCGGCCGAGAGCCGCTTCGCGACCGCCGTCGGCACGAAGCGCGGCGCTTTCGTGGGTCGCAAGGACGAGTCGTCGCTTCTGCTCGACCTTTGGCGACGCGCGGCGAACGGGAACGGACAGGCGCTGCTGATATCCGGCGATGCGGGAATGGGAAAGTCGCGGCTCGTCGACGCGCTGTCCGAGCAAATCGCCGGTGAGCGCAACTATCGCGTCACCTGCCAGTGCTCGCCGTATCACATCAACAGCGCACTCCATCCGGTCATTCGACACCTCGAGCGGGCGGCCGGCCTCGCCAACGAGGACGCTACCGACGTCCAGCTCGACAAGATTGAGGCCATGCTGCGCGGCTCCCGCGCGACCGTGGATCCGCGCTCGGCCAGCCTGATCGGCGATCTTCTCGGGCTCGCCACCGACCGCTATCCACCGCTCGATCTCACGCCCGCGCAACGCAAGGGGGCAACCCACGCGGTCCTGGTCGAGCTTCTCACGCGACTCGCCGTCGACGCGCCTGTACTGCTGCTGCTCGAAGACGCGCACTGGATCGACCCGACCACGAAGGAGTTGTGGACGCGACTCCTCGAGGGCATCGCCGAGACCCGTTTGCTGGCGGTGATCACGGCCCGGCCGGAATTCGTCTCGCCTTGGACGAATCGCGCGCATGTCGTCTCCCTGGAGCTGACGCGCCTGACGAACAGCCAAGCATCGCAGCTCGTCGCCGAGGTTGCGGCGCCCCACCCAATCGACGACGCGGTCGTCGCAGACATCGTCGCCAAGGGCGACGGCGTGCCGCTCTATGTCGAAGAGCTCACCCGGGCCTTCCTCGATTCGCCCAATTCCGAGCAGCCGACGGTTCCCGCCACGCTGCACGATTCATTGATGGCGCGGCTCGACCGCCTCGGGCCCGCTAAGGAGATCGCGCAGGTGGCGGCGGTGATCGGGCAGCAGTTCTCGCAGGCGCTGCTGGCCGCCGTCGTTTCGTATTCTCAGGCTGAACTGGCCGACGGCCTGCTGCGGCTGCTCGAGGCGGGACTGGCATACCGCCGCGTCAACGCGCCGGAAGAGAGCTACAGCTTCAAGCACGCGCTCGTGCGCGACGCGGCTTACGAGAATCTTCTGCGCACGCGGCGGCAGCAGCTTCACGGGCAGATCGGCAGTACGCTGGCGGCGAACTTCTCATCGATCGCCGAAAACGAGCCGGAGATGCTCGCGCATCATTTCCATCACGCGAGGCTTTGGGATCTCGCGTGCGCGTATCGCGAGCGCGCCGGCGACCGCGCCGTCGCGCGTTCCTCCTATCCCGAAGCTGTTGCGCACTTCACCGCGGCGCTTTCCGAGGCGGCCCAGCTTTCGGAAGGCGCGGAGCGGACGAAGCGCGAGCTGGCCTTGCTGCTCAAGCTCGGTCCGCCGATCATCATCGTCAAGAGTCCCCAGAGCCCCGAGACCGAGGAGGTCTATCGCCGCGCGCGCGAGCGCGCCGCCGCGTTGAGCGACGAGCCAGGACTATTCAAGTCGACGTGGGGCCTCTGGTACAACTCGCTGACCGGGCGGCGTCTAGATCGTGCCCGCGACAACGCGCGGGATCTGATGACTCTGAGCCGCAAATCCGGCGACGGCGATCTGCTGCTCGAGGCGTTCCACTGCCGCTGGTCGACGGCGTGGTTCCGTGGCGACGTCACGACGTCCTGGGAAGCCGCCCGCGAAGGAGTCGTGCGCTACGATCGCGCCAAGCACGCCTGGATGGGACCCGTCTTCGGCGGTCACGACCCGGGCGTGTGTGCCTACGTCGTGCAGGCGTTGAACTTGGCTGCGCGCGGGCGCAACGCGCAGGCACGACGCTCGATAGGCAGCGCCATTGCACTCGCCGAGGAGCTGGGTCACGAGAACAGCCGGGCGCACGCGCTGATGAATTCGCTCGTCGTCGGGCAACTCGCTCGCGATTGCAAAACGCTTGGCGCCGACGGCCAGCGCACCATCGACCTGGCAGAGAAGTACAACATGCCCCCGCACCGCTCGCATGCGCTGCTGCTCTCCGGCTGGGCACTCGCCTTCGGGAGCGATCTCCGGGCGGGCGTGGCAGCGATGGAAGGCGAATATCCGCGGGCGTCCGCGGTCGGTCCGTTCTTTCGCTTCTACGCCGCGCTGCTGGCCGAAGGGCTGGAGAAAGCGGGCAGATTTACCGACGCGCTGTCTATCTTGCGACCTGCGCTGGCTACGGTGACAGAGCCGGGCGTCGGCATTTTCGTCTCGGAGCTTTATCGGTTGCAGGGGTTGTGCCTCCTGCACAGTACCGATGGGCGCGACGAAGCAATGCATTCGCTGCGCACCGCGGTCGCGGTGGCGAGGCAGCAGGGCGCCACGGTGCTCGAGTTGCGCGCGGCCGTGAGCCTCGCGCGCGCCGCGATGGCCGCCGACGGCCGTGCGACCGACGTTGAACCGCTTCGCGAGGTTTGTGCCGAGCTCCCGGCCGAATTCGATGCGCCGGATCGCGAGGAAGCGCGAGAGCTGCTCGGGCGAGCTACATCTGCTTGAACAGGTGATTGAAGCTGCGGCTGACCTCGAGCTTCTCGTCGCTGCCCTTCAGGTGCACGATCTGCTTCCCGCTCAAGCTTCGCGACACTTGCGCGATGGCCTCCACGCGCACCACCGTCGAGCGGTGGATCTGCCAGAACTCCTTCGGGTCGAGCTCCTCGATCAACTCCTTGATCGGCTTGCGGATCAGCGCCTCGTAGCTCTCGGTCTGCACGCGCGTGTACTTATCCTCGGCGCGGAAGAAAAGAATCTCCCCGGTCGGAATCATGCGGATGTTCGGGCCCACGCTCGCCTGCACCCAGCGCAGATAGGCAGGCGCGCCGAGGCTGCCGCCGCCGAGGCGCTGCGACAGCTCCGCGAGCAGCGCGTCCATCGGGGCGGGCTTCTGCTCGAGCCTCTCGCGCAGCCGCCGGCAGGTGATCGCCACCCGCTCCGGGTCCACCGGCTTGAGCAGGTAGTCGACGGCACCGTGCTCGAAGGCCTGGATCGCGTATTGATCGTACGCCGTGACGAATACGATGTGCGCCCGTCCGCCGAGCGCCTGCGCGGTCTTGAGCCCGTCCATCTCCGGCATGTTGATGTCGAGGAAGACGACGTCCGGCTCGAGGCTCTGCACCGTGGCGATCGCCTCGCGCCCGTTGGCCGCCTCGCCCACGACGACGAGCTCGGGCCACGCCTCCTTGAGCCGGCCGACGATCTGCTCGCGCATGAGCCGCTCGTCGTCGACGACGACCGCGGTCGGCGCAGGCTTAGGCGTCATCGCATCGTTCGTCGGGTCACGCCACGGGCGCGACCTCGTAGGGCAACTTGATCGTCGCGCAAGTGCCTCCCGCCGGCGGCACGGTGATGATGAGCTCGGCGCGTGACCCGTAGAGCGCCTTCAGCCGCTCGCGGATGTTGGCGAGTCCCACGCCGCCATCGCCCTTCGGCGCGAAGCCGACGCCATTGTCGACCACGTTCACGGCCAGCGATCCGTCGGCGATCTCGGCGCCGATCTCCACCTTGCCGCCAGACCCTCTCGGTTCCAGGCCGTGCTTGATCGCGTTCTCCACCAGTGTGAGCAGCATCATCGAGGGAAAGACCGCCGATTTCAACCCTTCGGGCACGTTCACCGCTGCCTGCAGCCGGTCTTCCATGCGCACCGCCATGATGTCGAGAAACGCGCGGCACAGGTCGATCTGCTGGCCGAGCGTGGGGCGCTTGCCGTCGCGCATCTGCGGCATCGCCGAGCGGAGATAGCGGATCAGGCTCTGCTGCATCTTCGAGGCCCGCGGCGGGTCGGTCTGGATGAGCTGATCGATGCTCGCCAGCGTGTTGAACAGGAAGTGCGGCTCGATCTGCGCCTGCAGCGCTTCCATCCGCGCCTCGATCACGGTGCGCTCGAGCTGCTCGGTCTCGGCGCGCTGCGTGGCCTGTTGCGCGGAGAGCTCCGCCCGCCGCTTTCCGCCCGCCACGATCTTGATGATCGCGGAGGCGAATATGAACACGAGGAAGGCGACCGGATGGTTCAGGATTCCCGCGAGAATCATGCCCAGCAGGTAGACGATCAGCAGCGTCTTCCAGGGCACGATGGCGAGCCAGCCGAAGAACCGCCACCACAGCTCGACCAGCACGCGCCAGAGGTCGCGCAGGCTCTGCTTGGTGCCCGGCGGCTGCAGCGGCGGCGCGGACGGGGGAGGGCCCGTCGCGGCGGCGTCCGACCCGGTCTGGTCGGGGTTCATGCGGGTGTGCTCGGTCGGTCTATGGGCATGGCGCCGAGATTAGAGTAGGGCAGCGGCAACATCCAGCACGGCAGGACACGATGCGCCGCGGCAGGGATGAAGTGCAGGACAGGCCGACACGCGGCTCGTGCAAGCATCGCTAGAGCCCGGCCTTCCCCAGGAGCGCCACCAATCGCGCCTTCTGCCCAACGTCGGTCATCGGGTACGTTTCGAGCCATCGGCGGGCGGAGAACCCGGACTCGAGCGACCGGATCTCGTCGGCCTCCCACTTCGCGCCGCTCTCGTCTCCTGTCGCCACCAGCGCGGCGGCGAGGTAGAGGTGCGACTCGAGATCGACAGGGTTGCCTTTGACCGCCGCGCGCAGATTGATCAGCGCCTGCTCGAGGTCGTTCTCGAAGAGGTAGGCGCGGCCGAGCAGCAGGAAGTACAGGTAGCCACCGTCGGGATTCAAGCGCATCGCCGTGCGCAGCAGCGGGATCGACTTGGCGGGTTGCCCGACATACGTGTCTATGCCGCCCAACAGCGCGTAGCCGTCCGCGAACGACGGTTCGAGGCGAATCGCCCGCTCCAGCGCTTCGATCGCCTTGTCGTGCCGGCGGCCTTGCGTCTGAACGAAACCGAGCGCCCAGTAGACCTCGGGAATGTCGGGGTCGATCGCGCGGGCGGTTTCCGCGAGCTCGAGCGCCCGGTCGAGGGCGGACGTCCCGGCGGATGGACGGAGGCGGTACTCCATCGCATACGTCATGGCGAGGCCTGCGTACGCGCGAGCGAACTTCGGATCCAGCTCGAGCGCCTTGCGATAGAGCGCGCGTGCCCGCTCGTTCTCCTCGTCGCCGCGCACGAGAAACAGCGATTGGGCACGCAGGAAGTCGTCGTAGGCCTCGAGGCTGCTCGTGTAGCGCTTCGCGAGCCTCCGCCGCTCGACGTCGCTGATCTTGGCGGGCAGCACCTCGACCAGCCGGGCGATGATCTCGTCCTGCATGGTGAAAAGATCGCTGAACGGCTGCTCGAATCGCCGCGACCACAGCTGCTCGCCCGTCTTGGTGTCAGTGAGATGGACGTTGATCCGCAACGTGCCGGATTCGCGCTGAACGCTGCCGGAGACGCGATACCGCGCATGCTGTGCCGCCGCACGGGTCGGCGCGCCGGACGGCTGGATCACCCGCAAGTCCGACAGACGCGAAAGATCGGTCATCAGGGTGTCGCTGATGCCGCGCGCGAGATAGGCCTGGTCGCCGTCGGGACCCAGGGACTCGAACGGCATCACCGTGACGGTGACCCAGTCGGACGGGCGGGCGTTCGTCGCGTCGGTCGCCGTCTCCACGGGCGCTTCGGGCAATCTGGTGTGGTAGTAATAGGCGGCGCCCGCAATCATGGCGAGCACGACGCCCGCGAGCAGCCCCGTCTCGAGCCCGTGGCGGCGGAGGCGCGGCGCGGGCTCGGGCGACCCCGCAACGCCGAGGCGCCTCGGCGCAGTCTCCGGCGCCTCGCCCTGCCGCACCACCGGCGCAATCAGGCGATAGCCCCGCTTCGAAATCGTCTCGATGTAGGCCGGGGATCGCGGGTCGTCGCCCAGCACCCGGCGTAGCTTGATGATGCTCTGCGTGAGGGCATCGTCCCCGACGACGACGCCCGGCCAGACGGCGGCGAAAAGCTGCTCGCGGCTGACCACGCGTCCGACCCGCTCGGCAAGCAGCACCAGCACGTCCATCGCCTTCGGTTCGATGTGCACCGCCTCGCTGCCTCGGCGCAGCTCGTTGGTCTCACGATCGACCGACCACTCGCCGATCCGAAGGCTGGGTCGGCTTCGTTCGTCGGCGGCGCCGACGCTACCTGCGAGCACTGGAAGGAACCTCGACGTCCGCCTGCAACGCGTTGATCACGCGGCTCGAATAATACCGTAGGAAAACCATCGCCGTTCCGTCGGGACGCCCTAGTGCGCGGATGGTTTCATGGGACCGCGGCTTCCGCGGCGCAGTGTGCGGCGCCGCTGTCAACGTCCTAAACCGAGGAGTCCCGATGAACCGATTCGTAGCCGCTGTCGCGATCTGCCCGCTCGCCTTCGCGTGGCTAGCCGACGCCGCGATCGCGGGTCCGCTTGTCATCAAGCCGCTCGCCGAAAGGAAGGTGAGCGAGTTGCCACCCGGTACCCTGTTCTGGCGCATCGAAACGTTCGAGACGCCGGCCGCGGCGCAGGCGGGCGCCGGTCCCTGGTCGCTGGTCGCCGAGGCCGACGGAAAGACGTGGCTGTTTACCCTCGGGGCGGAGGGTGGAAGCACGGCGGGCGGCAGCCGCGTCGCCGAGGTGGGACCGATACCGCGCGTCGCGGCATCGCAATATCTGCTTCGGATCAACGAGGCAAGCGGACCTCCCGGAAGCATCACCCCGATCCACAGCCATCCGGGATCGGAAGCCTTCTTCGTGCTCAGCGGTGAGCAGAGCATCCGTGGCCCGGACGGCGTATTGCGGGTTTCGGCCGGTCGCGCCGAAGCCGGTCGGGGAGCCGACATCCCGATGCAGGTTTCCAGCAGCGGCACGAGCGATCTGCACGCGCTCGTGATGTTCGTGGTGGACGCTGCGCGGCCATTCTCGTCCCCCGCGAGCTTCCCGTGAAAGGTACTGGAATATCCCGACGCGGCGCGCGGCGATGCGCCGGGCGCGCCGGCCGCCGATTCGAGCCTCGCCGCCCTCACTTCATCGCGGCGCGAACGTTCACGAGCAACTGATCGATCGCATCGAGCCGGATCCAACCGAGGCGAGGGTATTCGATGTCCAGAATCACGTAGACGGTGAACGCCACGATGGCGGCGAAGCCGATTTTGTGCAGCCAGTCGTAGCCCTTTTCGGACGCGGACTGGTAGCCCGCGAGCAGCGCCGAGGCGAGCGCCAGCCCGATCAGCATGGCGTAGACGATGAGCGGGGGATGGATCTGGGTCGCCACTATTCGCGCGGCCGCGATGTCGAACATCTGGTTGAGCGCCGGCACGAGGAGAATCTCGTTAGCCGGTCTCGCTTCCGCCAGGCGGACCGCGCTCGTCGCTTGGCCCCAGATCTGCGTTTGCAGCTGCTGCGAGCGCACGAGCTCCCGGCGCGCCCGCTCGAGGTCTGGGAGCGCCTCGTAAGTCGCGATGCGCGCATCGACGTACTGGCGGAAGCTCTCGCGCAGCGCCGGCTGCGCCGACGCCGGGAGCAGATCGATGCGCAGATAGGCGGTGCCGATCGCGTTCGCCTCGTCTATCGCCTGGCCGCGCCGCACATCGAAGCGCGACAGCGCGCCCGAGAAAGTGAAGGCGATCATCAGCCCGAGCAGCGCGAACACCGCCGCCTCGAGCGAGCCGATGCTCGGCATCCCGGCGGCTCCATAGCGTGCGATCGCGCGCCGGCCGATCCAGCGCCCCAATGCGAGGCAAATCAGGATCCCGACGAACAGGCCGACCGCGGCAGCAGTGCCAGCGATGGCCACGTCGACGATGTCAAACATGGGTTCGTTCCAACTCGGTCCGGACGGGCATCGCTTCCCCTCGAGCGCCCCGCTTAAGCACGCCGCGGATCCCTGCGCGGCCGCAATTATAAGAGGCGGAAGCGCGAGAACGCCCAGATCGACCGCGGCAACTCGGCGCGGGCGCCGGAGTGCGCGGTCGCCGATCGGGGCTGAGGCAGGGCTCGCGCGACAGCGTTCCTCCGTATATCGCAGGTCCACCCAGGCCAGGCAACTGTGTGGATAATGGTCGCCGGCCCGCGCGCCAAGCGCCATCCCGACGCCGCGCGCGGCTCCAGCGATCCAAGGGGGCGGCATGGCGCAGGCGATCGACATCCGGACGCTCATCCGCACCGTTTCCGATTTTCCGCGGCCCGGGGTGCAGTTCCGCGACATCACCACCCTCCTCAAGCGACCCGACGGCTTTCGCACGGTGATCGAGGCGTTCGCGGCGGCGTATCGCGGCGTTGCGATCGACAAGGTCGCGGCGATCGAATCGCGCGGATTCATCGTCGGCGCGGCGCTCGCCTACGCGCTCGAAGCCGGCTTCGTCCCGATACGCAAGGGCGGCAAGCTGCCGGCGGAGAACTTCGGCCAAGACTATCAGCTCGAGTACGGCAGCGACCGACTGGAGATGCACGCCGACGCGATCGCCTCGGGCGAGCGCGTGCTCCTCGTCGACGACCTCATCGCCACCGGCGGCACGGCGGAAGCGGCGCTGCGGCTGATCGCCATGGCGCGCGGGTCGGTCGTCGGCTGCGCCTTCGTCATCGACCTGCCCGATCTCGGGGGCCGTGCCCGAGTCGAGCGCGCGGGCCATCGCGTGCTGGCGCTGTGCGCGTTCGCGGGCGATTGAAGGTTCGCCGGATCAGAATTCGATTTCCGGCCCGCGCCACGTCTCGCCGCGCGGCCGGGCGCGGCCGAGTGCCGTCCGGACATCGCACCACCCGTCGCAGGCGGTACGGCCCGGACGACCGCGCCAGCGATTGAGAAGCCGCTTGCACCGCGCGTAGAAGCGGAAGAAGCGCAATACGCTTTGGCGCTGCAATTCGCTCAGCGGGCTCTGGCTGCAGACCAGCTTGTCGTCGATCATCCCGCGGTCGGCTAGCGTGACCGCACCCCACGCCGCGACCTTGATCCGTGCGCCGAGTTCGAGCCGCGGGCCCAGGACCAGCGCGTCGAGCAGGTCGCCTTCGAGGCCGAGAAGAGCGGGCACCGATCCATAGTTGAACGGGCACGGCAGCGGCGCGACGAAATCGATATGGCCGGTGGACCCGCGCTTGAGAAAGCTTCCGCGCGGAATCTCGATCACCACCTCGACCTCGGGCGCCTTGGACAACGCAAGTCTCAGCGCGGGGCAGCGATGAAAGCGCGATCCGTCACTGGATCACCTCGTCCGCGCGCAATAGAAGCGCCTGCGGGATCGCGAGTCCCAGCGCCTTGGCGGTGTTAAGGTTGACGACCAGCTCGATCCGCCTCGGCTGCTCGACCGGAAGATCGGCGGGCCGGGTCCCCTTGAGCACGGCATCGACGTAACGGGCGACGCCCTTGTAGTAGTCCCGGAAGCTCACGCCGTAACTCATCAAGCCGCCGGCGCTAGCGAACTCCCGGAAGCCGTAGATCGACGGCAGCTGGTAGCGATTGGCGAGGGCGACGATGCGCTCGACCTCGGCGGCGAAGAACGCCTCCGTGAGGACGACCACGCCACCGACGCCCCTGTCCTTCATCGCCGCGAAGGCGCGATCGACATTTTCCGCCTCAGCCGCGTCGGCCTCGAACTGGGACATGTCGACCCCCACCCGTTTCGCGGCCCTACCGACCTGCGCGGCGTAGAACGGATCGACCAGATCGGCCGGATTGTGCAGAAGCGCGACGTTGCGAACTCTCGGCGCAGCCGTGGTCAGCAGCTCGACCCACTTCGGAATCAGCTCCTCGAACAACGTCGACGTGCCCGTGACGTTGCCGCCCGGACGGGCGAGGCTGGCGATCAGGCCGGCGGCAACCGGATCGCCGTCGACCGACATGACTACCGGAATCGTTTGGGTCGCCCCTTTCGCCGCACGGGTCGATGGGATGCACGTGCCGATGATCGCATTGGGTCGGTCCTTCACCAGCGATGCGGCCAGCCGAGGAAGCTCGGCGGGAGAATCGCCGGCCCAGCGCACATCGATGACGATGTTCCGTCCGTCGGCGTACCCGAGCTCGCGCAAGCCATCCTTGAAGGCGTCGAGAAACGCGCCGTTGCTGCGTGGCGATCCCAGCGACAGGTAGCCGATGTGCGGGACACCCGCGGACGGCTGCGCACGTCCGCGTAAGGGCCGTAGGACCAGGGCGACTGCCAGCGCGGCCAGCAGTTGTCGACGCGTCAATGGCGCTCGCTACTGGAAATGATAGTAGCGGTCGTTCAGGTACTTGACGAGATCCTGGAGCTGGGCCGGCGAGAAGTCCTTCTTCGCCGCGTGGCCGCAGCCTTCGACCTGATGCTTCAGCGCGTCCAGCGATCGGATCATCCGGTTCGAGCGCGTGTAGACGCTCGCATCGTGACAGCCGGTGCAGCTCGCTTGGTGCAGGCGTTGTCCTTCGGCGACGTCGCCCGGCAAGGCAGCGTAGGCGGCGGGAATGAGCAAGACCGCGAGCGCTCCAGAGGCAATGCTTTTCATGGCTGAAGCTCCGCATCAAGGGGCGTCCGGCGCACGCTACGCCGTTGAGCTCCGAGGGTCAAGGCAGGTTGTCCGGAACCCTTGGCGTGCACGCCGGCGGCGGATCGACTACGCTGGGGGTCGTTGCCCTGTCGGGAAACGTCCGATGAACCGAGTCGCATCGTCCGCCCCGCAGCCGCTCACCATACGCGGCGTCACGACCCGCGCCTTCGCGGCGCCGCTGAACTTCGCGCTCGGCACCAGCGTCACGGTGATCCGGACCGCTCCGCTGCTCCTTGTCGACGTGCATACCGAGGAAGGGATCGTCGGCCGCGCGTACCTTTTTTCCTACACGAACGCCGGCGCAAAAGCGGTCGCGCTGCTGCTCACTGAGGCGGTCGAGCTGGTCAAAGGGCAGCCCGCGACACCGCAGGCGATCTACGGTACGCTGGTCCGGCGCCTGGCGCTGCTCGGCGTGACGGGCCCGGTGCGCATGGCGATCTCCGCGCTCGACATCGCGCTGTGGGATGCGGCCGCGATCGCTGCCGGTCTGCCGCTCGCCGAGTTGCTCGGCGCGCGCCGGCGCGCCATCCCCGCCTACGACAGCCGCGGTCTCGGGCTGATGCGCCCGGAGTCGCTCGCCGACGAAGCCCAAGCTCTGCTCGCCGACGAAGCCCAAGCTCTGCTCGCCGACGCGATGAGGGCGATCAAGCTCCGTCTCGGCCATCCCACGCTGGGGGAGGACCTCGCGGCGCTGCGCGCGGTGCGCGGCGCTATTCCGGGCGAAATCGGAGTGATGGTCGATTACAACCAGGCTCTCACCCCCGCGGAGGCGATTCGCCGCGGGCGCGCGCTCGAGGCCGAAGGCATCGCCTGGCTCGAGGAGCCGGTCCGGCACGACGACTACCGCGGCAACGCAAAGATCGCGCGCACCCTCGACGTGCCGCTGCAGATCGGCGAGAACTTCAACGGACCGGAAGCGATGGCCGAGGCGCTCGCCGCCGGCGCGTGCGATTACGTCATGCCTGACGTCGGCCGGATCGGCGGCATCACGGGCTGGATGCAGGCCGCGGGCATCGCGGCTGCGCACGGCATCGAGATGTCGTCGCATCTTGTGCCGGAGGTGAGCGTCCACCTGCTCGCGGCGACGCCGACCGCGCACTGGCTCGAGTACGTCGACTGGGGCGACGCGATCCTCGAAGAGCCGCTTCCGGCGATCGACGGCACAGCCACGCCAAGCGCCCGGCCGGGCGTCGGTCTCGCTTGGGATGAAGCGAAGCTCGAGGGACTGGACGCCCTCTGACGGGCACGACGGCGGAATGGATCTCCTCGCGACGGCCTGGCAGTTCATCGCCCACCTCGACAGCGAGCTCGGCTCGCTGCTGGATCGCTTCGGACCCTGGATCTATCTCCTCCTGTTCCTGATCGTGTTCTGCGAAACGGGGCTGGTCGTGACGCCGTTCCTGCCCGGCGATTCGCTGCTGTTCGCCTCCGGCGCGCTGTGGGCGTCGGCCGGAATGCCGGTCGAGCTGCTCGCCCTCACGCTGATCAGTGCCGCCTTGTGCGGCGACAACTGCAACTACTGGATCGGCAGGCTGTTCGGGCGCCGGATCGCGAACAGCCGAAGCCGGTTCCTGAACCGGCGCGCGCTCGAGCGCACGCAAGACTTCTATGCCCGACACGGCGGCAAGACCGTCGTCATCGCGCGCTTCGTTCCGCTGGTGCGCACGTTCGCGCCCTTCGTCGCCGGCATCGGGCGGATGGCGTATCTGCGCTTCCTCGCCTTCAGCGTGCTGGGCGCGCTGCTCTGGGTGGGACTGCTCGTCACCGCCGGCTACTTTTTCGGCAGCATCCCCGCGGTGCAGGAGCACTTCTCCTGGATCGTTGTGGCGATCATCGCGCTGTCCCTGTTGCCGATCGCGATCGAATACGCGAGGCAGCGACGGCGGTAGCCGCGGGTGCCGGCGAGCCGGGAACCCGAACGTTCCCACCGTACCTGCGTCGCGAGCGCGGCCGTCAGCCGCGCTGATGCAGCTCGATGACGTTGCGATCCGGATCGCGGACGAAGATGGCCTGCGATCCCGTCTCGAACCGCACCGGTCCGCCGCTGAGCGGGAAGCCCGCGGCCTCCAGCGTCCGTTTCGCGGCGAGGATGTCCGGGCACAGCAGCGCGACGTGGGTGATCCCGGGATGCTTCGCCGCGACGTCCATGAGGATGTTCGGTTCATTCTCCCCGGGCGCGTTGAGCACGAGGTTGATCTCCACCCCAGATGGGTGCTCGAGGATCGCGACCGGCTCGGGGCCGATCGGCCCCGCGGTCTTCCTGAACCCCAGCAGCGCATAGAAGGCCACCGAGCGCTCCAGGTCGTGCACCCGGATGCCGATATGGGCGATGCCCGCGACAGGTATCGTTTTCGATTGGTTCATCAGTGGCTCCCGGCCGCGGCCTGCCGCGCAGCAACGCTTCAGATGCGCGGTCCGACGTCGTGCGCCGACGGGTCGGGCCAAGGATGCTCGGGCTTCGCCTCGAACACCGAACGGGCATCCGCCGGCGCGAGCTTCCAGTCGCCGCGCTCGATCTCGGCCTGAAGCTGTCCGGGCCCCCAGCCCGCGTAGCCGGCGAAGATCCGCAGCCCCTCCATCGGCTTGTCGCGCGCGAGCAGCTTACGCAGCAGCTCCGCGCTGGTGCTCAGGTACACCCCGTCGAGCACCTGCGTCGCGTGCTCGGGCGGCGCGTCGGCGCGGATGAGGAACGACACGGATTCGACCTCGACCGGACCGCCGAAATAGATCTTGTCTTCCAGCGACGCAAGAGGCTCGATGTCTGGGAACAGGCGAGAGACCGGAATCCGCGTGGGCCGGTTGACGATGAGACCGGCCGGCACGGGGGCGACATTGTTCATCACCAGCACGACCGAGTCCTTGAAGTTCGGATCCGGCAGCTCCGCACGGGCGACGATGAGGATCGCGCTCGGCCCTTGCGCCTCGTCGGCGCAAACCGGCCCGGCGAGCGGCACGAGGAGCCAAGCGAAGACGGCGGCGATCGAGCCACGCACCCAATCCATCGGCCGACTATAGGTCGAGCGTGGTCGACGCGCAATGCGGACGCGGCGCGCCGACGCATGGCGCGGCATCGGCCTCGGAGCTAATCGAGTCCGGCGGCCTTCGCGATCACCAGCAATCCGGCCCCGATCGCGACCGCTCCGACCGCGCGTGCAACCCGCTCCCCGGCGAAACGCTCCGCAGTGATCGCCCCGGCGAGCGCGGCCATCGCGCGCAGGTCCATCACGCCGACGACGAGAAGGATCGCCGTCGGGCCGGCGCAGCACGAGCAGCAGTGGACGCCGAGGCGCAGGCCGTATCGCCAGGCCGTGCCGGCGTCCGCGGGCAGCCCGCGGCGGGGTGCCTCGCGGCAGCAGGCAAGCTCTCGCGCCTTCCAGGCGCCGAACTGCGACACGCCGGCGATGAGCACCACCGCGCCGACCGCGAGCGGAACGGCGCGGGCGAGCGCCGGCAGCTGCATCTCGAGCGCCGCCAGTGCGACGCCTACCGGAAACACGACGATCCCGAGCGCAGTCCAGACGGCGAAGTACCCCAAGCCGATCAGCGCCGTCAGCCAACCCCGGCGCGCCTCGTCCGTTTCAGCGACGACGTCGCGGTAGCACCTCAGTGAGGCGGAGCGTGCGCTGGCTCAGCTCGATCCTGCTCGCCTCCCGCCCGCATTGAGCGCGATCCACGAGCTGGTCGTCGCCGGGATCGCGCTCCGGCGGGTTCGCATCAAGGCGGCGCGCGCTGCGCTCGTCCGTGCCGAGCGCGCCGCACGCGAGGCGCGCATTCCGGCGTTGACCGCCGAGGTCGAGAGCGCTTCCCGCTTGCTCGACACGCTGGCGGCGCGGCTTGTCGCGCGTGGCGGCGAACGGCTCATTCTGCCGGAGGAGGTCGAAGCGGTGCTCGCTTCGAAGGCGCTCGTCGTCGACGCGTCCCGCCATGCGGTGCGCGACGCTCGCGCGATGGTCTCCCTGTGGCGTCGCCCCGTGCTCTTCGCGCTCGTGCGCGCGCTGGCCGAAGCCTGGCCGGAAGACGCGCCGAGGGACGCGTTGGTCGCCCGGGCGTTCCGGGCGAAGCGCGCCGACGAGTCGCAGCGCGCCCGGCTGCGGGTCGAAATCGGCCGCCTGCGCGCGATGCTCCGGACAGTGGCGTCGGTCACCGCGACGAAGCGCGGCTTCGCGCTCGAGCCGCGGCACGCCCGCGAAGTGATCGTGCTGACGCGGCCCGCGGAAGAGCCGCACGCAGCGGTGCTCGCGCTGCTTGCCGATGGCGAATCGTGGTCGACCTCCGCGCTGGCGCTCGCGCTGGGATCCAGCCAGCGCACCGTGCAGCGGGCGCTCGACGCGCTCGCGGTCGCGGGCAAGGTGCAGTGGTTCGGCCTGGGGCGGGCGCGCCGCTGGACGATGCCGCCCGTCCCGGGATTCACGACGGCGTTGTTACTCCCCTCGCCAGTGCCGGGCGTTTAGAATGGACGCGATGAAGCGATCGCCAGCCGAAATCGTCCGCGAGTGTCCCTTTCCCGGCGTCGATCACGTGCGCGGGCTCACCTACGACGGAGCGCACGTGTGGTTCGCCGCCGGAGACAAGGTCATCGCCTTCGACCCGGCGAGCGGGAACATGGTGCGCTCGCTCGACGTCGCTGGGCATGCGGGAACGGCGTTTGACGGCAAATGCCTGTACCAGATCGCCGGCGACCGCATCCAGAAGATCGATCCGCGAAGCGGGCGCGTGCTTTCGACGATTCCGGCGCCCGGCGGCGGCGGCGATTCCGGCCTCGCGTGGGCCGAAGGCTCGCTCTGGGTCGGGCAGTATCGCGAGCGCAGGATCCATCAGATCGATCCACAGACCGGGGGTGTTCTTCGCACCCTCGAATCGAACCGGTTCGTCACCGGCGTCACCTGGGTGGATGGCGAGCTCTGGCACGGCACCTGGGAAGGCGACGAGAGCGAGCTGAGGCGAATCGATCCGCGGACCGGCGAAGTTCTCGAGGCTCTCGAGATGCCGCATGGAACGCCGCTGTCGGGCATCGACTGCGACGGCGGCGAGCGTTTCTACTGCGGAGGCGGGCCCAGCGGGAAGGTGCGAGCCGTGCGCCGGCCGCGGCAAGGCTAGTCGCCGGCACTCCTGCCAAGAAACCGACTCAGCGCTTGCGGCTGTTCCCGCCTCCGTCGTTCGCATTCCAGCCGTCGTTATCATTACTCGGCGGAGCGCTTGGAGGGGCCGGCGTCGGCAAGGCGAGGACAAACAGCACGAACGCCAGCAGGTATTGGGTCATGTTGCCTTCCTGAAGCACGACCAAAGCCACCTGCCCGGGATCGATCGCGTCCGGCAGCCTATGTCAGGGACTCGGTCAGCAAGGCGAAGTGCTCGGCGATCGGCGGCGCCGCGAAATACGGGCTGACGAAAGCTCTCCATTCCTGGAACGCCGGCGACTGCCTGAAGTCGACGGTGTGATTCTCGACGGTGTCCCACCAGATCATGAGCAGGTAGCGTTCGGGCGAATCGATCCCCTTCTGAACCTTGTGCCCGCGATAGCCTTTCGCCTTCGCGATGACCGTTTCGACGCCTTCCCTGATCGCCCGATCGAAGGCAGCCTGCGTACCGGGCTTGATACGGAAATCCGCGACTTCGAGAATCATATTCCTCCCGCGATTGCGCTCATGCCGGGTTCGCGCCCCTCCAGCCGATGTCCGATTCGACGCCCCCGATCGCGGCGGATACTAACCCGGATCGCGCTCGTTGCGGACGCGCAGCGAACGCTCCGCGACTCCGGCTCGATAGGCAGCATGCCGCAAGCTGCGCTATAGTGCCGGCGGTCCGATTCCAGGGGGAACGCGATGCATCGATGCTCGCTGCTGGCAACCGCGGCCGCGCTGGTGCTGTGCGCGGCGCCGCTTCACGCGCAACTGGTCACCAACGGTACGCTGGATACGGACGCTTCCGGGTGGAGCCTCGGTGGCGGCTGCGGCGACGAAGCCTGGGACGGGGCCAACGGCAATCCGCCCGGCTCCATCCGCCTGAACGCCTGCGGCGAGCCGGACTCCGACCCGGCCGCGTCGCAGACGATCAACGGCCTGGTGGTCGGGACGACCTATATCATCAACGTCGACGTTCATCTACACGTCAATTTTTCCGGCGGCGGAACCGGCAGGAGCTTCGGCATCTTCCTGAACAACGAGCCGGCCACTCCGCTGCTGCTCACCGAATTCCTCGACGGCACCTGGCACACGGTGACCACTTCGTTCGTCGCCGCCAGCTCGTCCGCGACGCTCATCTTCGCGGGCGAGCTGGACGCACGCACGCCGGGCGGCCCGGGCATCACGACGGACGTGTCCTACTACATCGACAACATCTCCGTCGCGCCCGTTGCGACCACACCCTCGAGCGTCCCGGCGCTCTCGGAGTGGGCGTTGGCGACGCTCGCGGTGTTGGTTGCCGCCCTGGCAGCGCTCGGGCTTCGGAGGCACCGCGTCCAGGCGCGAAGACCAGGCCAGCGCTTGGTCTAGGGGCAATTCGCCTCCTGCGGAGGCAGAAGGGGAACGGCTCCGATGTCCATGACTTCGGCGCGAACCTTGTTATAGCAATTGCCGCCGTAGACGCGCAGGCCCGATACCTGGATGCCACCGAACACGCGCATGAAGTAGGAAAGATCGCTGCGAACGCGAGCGGTCACCGACGCTTCCCCGGCGCCTGACTGCGAGTTCGCCTCTTGCATCACGTCCGCAGGCACGACGCGGATCGGCGGTCCGCCGCAGGCGTTGCTGCGCCACAATTCCACGAACAGAATCCCCAGCGACGGATCGTCCACGTGAAGGCCGAACTTTGCAACGAATCCTTCCGGCGATCCGGACGCGGTCGGCCCGAAGCTCACCTTGTACCAGTCTTCGTCGGAGGTCGCCGACGGCGTGGTGCGAATCTTGTGGATGCTCAAGTCCGGCTTGACGGATTTGTACTCGCTCAGGCCGTGAATGGCCGGCTTCAGTGTCGGCAGCGAAATGGCGGACTTGAAGTCATCGCTCGCGTCGTTCGCCTCCTCGCCGTCCCAGCCGCCCGTGCATGCCAGCAGCGGATTCTTGCCGGCGCTGCGCCGCGCGAGGCGCACCAGTTCGAGCAGATCGATGTAGCCGACCTTGTCCACCTCCGCGTCCGTGCTGGGCGCGCACATCGAGCCGTCCTGCCGCCTCGGATTGGCCGAGCGGCAGGCCGAATCGCGCAGCAGCGTTCGCGCTTCGTCCGTCGTGAGCAGAGGATTGATCGAAAGCGCCAGGGCCAGCGCACCGCTCACGATCGGCGCAGCGAAGCTGGTTCCGACGCCCGTGATCGTCGTCCCCGGTGGCTGATTCGGCAGCTGCATGGTCCTGACGCCGATGGCGGGCGCGTAGATGGAGATCGAGCTGCCCTTGGCGCCGAGTCGCTTCAGACCGGTATCGATGCCGCCGACGCAGATCACATTCCGGAGCGTGCACGGTACCGTCCTCGCGTCGTTCGCGTCCGCGCTCGTGTCGTCCGACGCCGTGGCCACGAGCAGCACTCCGCGCGCCTCGGCGTCCTTTACCGGACCGCTGACCGCATTCAATGCCTCGCCGAGTGTGATGAGCGCTGCGATATCGGCGCAGGGAATCGCGCTCAAGGGCGGAAACATGATCTGCAGCAGGAAGCATGCGACGCCCGAGGCGAGGCCGTCCTGCACCGCATCGCAGGTGTCGATCGAAAACAAGCCGAGGTCCACCGTACAGTCCGAGCCCATGCTCATGCTGATGATCCGTGTGGTCGGTCCGCTAACGGCCGGTAAGCTGCGCGCAATTGCGCTCGCCATGCTGAAGTCGTCGTCGGCGGACCGGATGAGGTACGGCCGCGCCACCGGAAACGCGACGCCTCCTACGCTCTGGCCGTCGTTCCAGGCGGATAGTGCAACGCTCGCGACCTGCCCGCCGTGCCACGGCGCGTCGAGTTCCGATGTGGGACCCGTCGCTTCAGCCTTCAGCGTCATCCAGCTGCAGCGGGTCGAGGTCAGGCCAACGTTGCAATCGGGAATGTCCGCCATCGACGACGAGGGATCGGCTCCATAGTCCCTAACGACCCCAGGCTTCGGCGGCGAGAAATCGTCCGGCCCCGCGAAGCCGCGATCGATGAAGGCGACCGTGATGTCGGGCGTCGAAGGGGCGAGGAACAGGCTCGCGAGCGCCATCCCCTCGGCCAAGTTCACGTTCGAGCTGTTCGGAGTGAACCATGTTGCCGCGAACTGACTCTTTCCGCCCTGCTCCGCGGTCTGCGGCTGCACGTCGGCGTGAGTCAACACGTTTAGGGAAATGGCGAGTCCTCCGGCCAGCTCCTCGAGCACGAGTACGCCCATCCGGAGCGCCGTCGGGGAGCTGAACCGATAGCGACCGGGCGTGCCGCCCAGGAGCTCGGCCAGCGGTTCGAGGTGCGCCGGGTCCGCGGTGCGCGGATCGACCTTCACGAGGTGATGCCGGCCGAGCGAAGCGACGATCTCGCCATGGCGGCGGGCGAGAAAGCGCGCGAGCTCCGAGCGATCGCGCTCCAGCACGATCACGTGATCGCGAACGAACCGGATGCTTCTGCCCTGCGCATCCGCAAGCTCATCGACCGGAGCGGTTTCGACCCTTGTGACGCGAGGGGGTCGCGCCCCGACCGAGAAGCGAATCTTGCCCGCGCTCTTCGCCGGCACGACCGCGAGCGCCGCGGCGAGAATACCGCCCTGCGCCTCGCGAGCCAGCGCGCCGAGCACCGATCCGGGCCGGACGCGCAGGCTGCGGGAGCCCGCGCTGGGCTGCGTTCCAACCAGATGCACGCATGCCGTCGATGCGTAGCGTCGTTGCCCCGCCGATCGCATGGAAAGCGAGATGCGACCCGTCGCGCGGCCTCGATCGGTGACCGCAACCTCTACGGTTAGCGGTGCGCCTCCTGCGACCGCCGACGCCTCGAGCATCGTCAACGAAAGCCGCGCGCAGTCCCCCGGCTTGTACAGCGGCGCGTCGAAGCGCAGGTAGGCTTGCGGCTTCGGCGGCGCGGATTGCGAAGTCGACAGGCCGCCCGCCTGCTGGCCGTGAGCGGTTCCGGAGACTCCGAAGCAGGCGAAGGACATCCAGAGGCAATGCCAAACGGACGCGCGCATGACAGGTCCCACGAGACGACCTCGATCTTGACGTCGCGACCGGACGCTTCGTCGCCTGGCAAGTCTACGCGATTTGCCGGAGACCTCGGCGAACGATGGGATTTCTTGGGCCAGGGAGAGGTCATACCTTTATCGTGAAGATCGCGATCAACGGCATCGGCATCGCGGGACCGACGGTAGCTTACTGGCTTAGACGGTTCGGTCACGAACCCGTGCTTTTCGAGAAGGCCGCGGCTCTGCGCAGCGGCGGATATCTCATCGACTTCTGGGGACTCGGCTACGCCGTTGCCGAGCGCATGGGAATCCTCGCGAACCTCCGCGCCCGAGGCTACGAGATGCGGTGGATGCGCATGGTCGCCCGTGACGGCCGCGAAGAGGCGCGCGTGGACCTCTCGCCGGTGCGCAAGGCGCTGCACGGCCGCTTCATCAGCATCGCCCGATCCGACTTCGCCCGCGCCCTGTTTGAAGCCTGCGACGGGATTCCGGCGCGATTCGGCGTCTCGATCGCCGGTATCGAGCGCCATGAGGCTGGATCGGTCGCGGCGCTCTCCGATGGAACTCGCGAGCACTTCGACGTGATCGTCGGTGCCGACGGATTACACTCCGACGTGCGGGCGCTGGCGTTCGGCCCCGAAGCGCGGTTCGAGCGTTTCCTCGACTGCTACATCGCGGCCTTTCGCGTCCGGGGCTACCGGCAACGCGACGAGCTGACCTATGTTTCGCACACGATGCGGCGCCGGCAGGTCGCACGCGTGTCGTTGCGCGACGACGAGACGCTGGTCCTGTTCGTCTGGCGTCCCGAGGACACCGGTGCCGATGCTCCGCGATGCGGCGAAGAACAGCGCGCGGCTGTTCGGCGCGCTTTCGGCGACATGGGTTGGGAGACGCCGGAATTGCTCGGCGCCATGGAGCATGCCATCGATTTCTATTTCGACCGTGTCAGCCAGATTCACATGCCGCGTTGGAGCGCCGGAACCGTGGTTCTGCTCGGCGACGCGGTGGCCTGTCCGTCGCTTCTCGCCGGCGAGGGCACGGGACTGGCGATGCTCGAGGCGTACGTCCTGGCCGGGGAGCTTCATCGCGCGAACAGCGACACCCCCCGTGCCTTTGCTGCCTACGAACGGCGATTGCGCCGCTTGGTAACCGCCAGACAAGATTCCGCGGCGTGGTTTCGCGGCTTTTTCGCGCCGGAGACGACCCTCGGTCTCGCCGTGCGCAGCCTCGCCGTGCATGCGTTCGGTCTTCCGTTCGTCGCGAAGCCACTTGTTGCCCGCTCGCTGCGCGACGACCTCGAGCTGCCGGAGTACGCGGCGACTTGAACGTTCGACATCAGACCTGGTTCTTCAGCACGGCTTCGCCGCGCCACAGCCGATCGAGGTTTTCCAGCAGGAGATCGATGAGGTTGTCCTCGTAGCGGCGGGTCTCGCCCGCGGTGTGCGGCGTGATGAGGACATTGGGGACGCCCCACAGAGCCGATGATGCCGGCAGCGGCTCTTCCCGGACGCAATCGAGCGCGGCGCCGGCGATGCGTTTCTCCTCGAGCGCCGCGACGAGCGCCGGCTCGTCCACCACCCTGCCGCGAGCGACGTTGACGAGGCAGGCCGAGGGCTTCATCGCCCCGAGCGCCTCCGCGTCGATCAGGTTCTCGGTTTCTGCTGTGAGCGGGCAGGTGAGCGCGACGAAATCGGCCTGCGGCAGCATGCGGCGGAGCCCGTCGTCCCCGACGACCTCATCAGCCGCGCCCGCGCCCTTGGATGGATCGCGGCGAACGGCGATCACGCGCATGTCGAAGGCCTTGGCGAGTGTCGCCAGCCGCGAGCCGATGCGGCCCAGGCCGGCGATCAGCAGCGTCTTGCCGCCGAGCTCGTCTTCGCGCTTGGCGATGTCTCCGATCATTCCGCGCCACTTCCTCGCCGCCTGATTGTCGCGCGCCTGCGGAATCTGCCGCGCCAAGGCGAGGATCAAGGCGATCGCATGCTCGGCGACCGCGCGCTCGTTCACGCCCTGCGCGCTGGCCAAGCGGACGCCGGCCTCGCGCAGCGCCTCGCGGGAATACTGGTCGGTCCCGGCGCTGATCGACTGGATGAAAGCGAGCCGGTGCGCCGCGGGAAGCAGCTCGTTGCGCCACAAGCCGGAGCACAGCAGCGCATCCACCTCGCCGATGCGAGCCTTGAGGTCCTCGAAGCTGCGCACCTCGAACCAGTCGAGCCCGGTGTTGCGCCGGGCGAAGCGTTCGCCCAGGCGATAGGCGACATGGGCGAAACACAGGGTGAGCTTCTCCCTGGCCGGGAGAGGACGCGCTCTCATGGGAGCACGAATACTAGCAAACCAACAGCGCCCGGCAGGAAGCCGAGCGCGGTCGATCTGCCCGGCGCGGACAACTGCCGGTCGCTTACGCCACGCGGTCAGGACACGGAGCGAAGCTCGATCTCCGCAATCCCAGCCGCGAGGTTCACTCCGTTGAATCCTTCGATGCTGACCGGCTGAAGCGCGAAGCCCCGGTGAGTGCCTCCGAAGAGTACGTGAGCGCCAAGGCCGCCGGCCCATCCGGCCTGTGCGGTCAGACCGCCGTACTTGCCTGCCAGATCACCCGGAGTGAACCTGTCGCTGGTCGAAACGACGCCCCAAAGTATCACCCCGTTTTGCGTGAAGCCTATGTCCAGGCCGTACCGGTTGATCTTGCCCGTGAAGTGCGCAACCGGGCCGTTCTTGTTCAGGCCGCTGAAGGTGCAGTTCAGGTCGTGGCTGGACATGAACACCAGCGTGTTGCCGCTCGCCTCGTGACACTCGAGCGTACCGACGGTTACACCCTTGTCCTGCGCTTGGGCTTGTACGAGATTCGCCGAAGCCGCGAGCGCGGCCCCGACCGCCAAACTGAACAACGAACGTCTCATCGTCATTCTCCTGTCGTGATGGATACACGACTGCCCCGATTAGAGGGGCGCAACGAGCGTTGCGTTCAGCAGCAAAGTCGGAGTGGGTCTTACAATTGTCGCGCGCTTGTCCGATATCGATCGATGGATGCGCCCGGGCCGATCCGCGAGGCAATCCAAGCCTCCGGCGGTCAGGCGCGCTTTAGCGAATCTCGACGACGCCGTTCACTGCTACGCGAAGCTCCTCGTTCTGCACCGCGAGGTCGCTCAATTCCAGCGCGCGAACGGCGATCGCATAGGGGGCCGTCTTATCCGGCGCCGTGAGGGCTTTCGCCGCCTGCAGAAGGTCGACGTGCAGCTTCGAGAGGGTGTTGGCGCGGACCAGGCCCTGCAACGCCGCGGCTACGATGGGGTCGTCCGCGGCTTCGAGACGCACGTCTTCCAGCCCGGCATCCTGCCCGTCGAGGACCGGCCTGGCCGAGAGCATGACTGCGCTCGGCTTCGCGGTCGCCGACTTGCACACGCCGCCGATGAGTCCCCCGATTTTCCCGGCGAAGCGGGCGCCGACATAGACCCGGCCTTGCTTGAACGACACGCTGGGACTGTCGAGGTACGGATCGCTGCACCGGTCGGGCCGCTGCAGGTAATAGCGGCCGCGTTCCTTGAAGACCTGCGCCTTGAGAGCCTTGAGCAGCATGGACGAATGCACGACCAGGTCGAAGGCGCTCGCGCTCGGCGTCGTCAGGATATACATCGATGCAAACAGAGCGGCGAAGACAGCGCGTTTCGCAAGCGGGTGGATCACGATTTCGTTCCTCGAGTTTGAAGGCAGCGACAGCCGCCACTCGACCGGACAATAGCCACCGGCTTCGCATCGCGCAAGCAGGGCCCTTCCGATCGCCGCCCGGCGCACTTGCCGTCGAAGAGGGGGAGGCGTCTAATCCATGCCCGGAGAGCAGGCGGGTGGTATCTCGCGGCATTTTCTTGCGCCGCTGGTTTTCGTGGTCTCGGGAAGAAGGCATGAAAGTCCAGTTCGAGTTCACCCTGGCCGAAGTGGCACGACGAGCGGTGAATCGTTCGCCTCTGGTTCATCGCTGGCGCCTCATGAACAGCCTCGCCGCGGCGGTTCTCGTCGGGCTGCTCATGCTCTTAGCGACACCATGGGATTTGACCATCCGCGGCGCCGTCGCAGCCAGCATCGTCGTGGTTGTGTTCGTCCTCATTTTCTCCTTGGGTCGTCGGCGCATCTACCGGCCCATCGGCTCGCTGCTCGTCAGAGACCGCGCGTTTGCCGATCAGCAGGTCAGAATCGAATTCCTGTCGCTGGCGCGGAGGCGCATCCCTGCGGGCACTCAGGAACAGGCCGCACCCAAGGTCGCCCAGGAGACGCTCGTGGCGGGACCGACCGAAGGCGATTATTTTGTCGCCTGGCTGCTGTTCTTCCTTTGCGTCAGCATCAGCAGCAGCGTCGTGAGCTCGGGCGTCGGCGCGGGCACCGCAGCGATTCTGAGAACATCCGACTCGTCGCCAGCGCCCGTCGTCTACGTGATCGCGGTCGCCTCATTCCTGCTCACCGCCTGCCTGTCTTTCTTCTTCTTCCGCCTCTTCTCCAAGCGCCTCGTCTCGCGGGTGCAAGCGCAGCGCACCTTGGCCGCGACCTGACGCGACCCGCTGCACCGCCAGCCTCGAGCGCCTGAACTCCACCACGCCTGTACACCCATGACCATCCAGCCGACGTTCATGCTCATCGCCGACATCGCCGGCTACACGCGATTCATGAAATTCCATCGGGCGAGCCTTGCGCACGCGCAGCAGATCATCGCGCAGCTGCTTGAGGCGGTGATCAACGCGACGAGCAGGCGCCTGGCGCTGGCCAAGCTCGAGGGCGACGCCGCATTTTTCTACGCCGCCTTTCCTGCGGGATCGGAGCCGAGCCTCGACTTCGTCGGCGAACAGGCGGCCGCGATCTATCGCGCGTTCCACGCGCGCGTCTCCGATCTCAAGGTCAACAACCTCTGCAAGTGCGACGGCTGCATGCAGGCGGGCAACCTCAAGATCAAGCTGGTCGGTCACTTCGGCGAAGCGGCGGTGCAGAAGGTCAAGAATATGACCGAGCTGGCAGGGTACGACGTGATCCTCGTCCACCGCATGCTTAAGAACGACGTGCCGATTCCCGAGTACATGCTGATGACCGAACCGGTGCACGAGCGCACCGACGCGTCGATTCGCGAACGCTCGTCCAGTCACGCTCTGGAGCTCGACGACGTCGGGAGCACCGAGACGTTCTACGTCGATCTCGAGCGTTACGCTGGCGAGGTGCCGGAAGCTCCGCGCCTCCCGATGCACGCTCGGATCGCAAGGTCGTTGATGCTGGTCGCGCGGTCTTGGCCGGCGATGCTGGGCATTCGCAAGGCGTGCGCCGGATTCCGTAACGTGCAGGATGCGCCGCCGGTCGCGGCGAGCTGAGGGAGGACGAAGACTATGCGCTGTCGCACATCCGTCGCCGGGGCGTGCGTTCGGCGCATCGCTCTTCGGCTCGTCGCCGCCGGACTGCTTGCCGTAGCGACAGTCAGCGCGGGCGCCGTCGTCTTCACCACCGACTACGACCGGGTTACCGTCCTGCCCGCCTTGGCAGGCAACCCTTCCGACCAGGACTGGCGGGCGCACGGAGCGGTGACGCCGGTCAAGAACGAGGGGTCGTGTGACGCGAGCTGGGCCTTCGCCGCGACGGGGCTGGTCGAAGGCGATCATCTCATTCGCACGGGTACGCTCCAGAGCCTCTCCGAGCAGGAGCTGCTCGACTGCACCGGTTCGGGGTCGTCGTGCGGCGGCGGAAGCTCCATCGGCGCATTGCGAACGGTCATCGCCAGAGGCGGCCTCGCAACGGAGGCCGCCTACCCCTACACCGCCATCGCCGGATCGTGCAAGGCGAGCACCGCGGTGGCGACGATCCCCGGTGCCGGACGCGTCCCGCCGGGTGACGAAGTATCGCTGCAGAATTACGTCGCTAACGGCCCGGTGCTGGCACTGATCGACGAGACTCCAGCACTCGACAGCTACCACGGAGGGATCTTCACGGGGCCGTGCAACCGAAACCACCCGACACAGGCGGTGCTGATCGTCGGCTATGCAACGAGCGGCGGCGCGGACTACTGGATCGTCAAGAACTCGCGCGGTGCGTCGTGGGGCGCGTCCGGGTATATCTACATGGTCCGCCACCAGAATATCTGCGGCATCGCCAACTTTGCACTGGCGGTCAGCAACGATCCTCTACCGCCGCCGATAGCAAGCGCCATCCCGGCTCCGACCTTGGGCGCATGGGCGGTCGGCGTCCTTGTGCTCGGCGTTGCGGCGTTCGGTTTCCTTATGCTGCGCCGGCGCACCGAGTAGCGGAGAAGGGAGCGAACGGCACTCGGCGCGCCATTCGTTCGTCGATGCCGGCCGGTCCACCTTGTCGAGAACGTTGAGCTCGCGTAGATAACCGCTTGGCCGGACGCTCGATCGCCGAAGGCCGGAATCGGGTCGCCGCGGATGAAATAGTGATCGGATAGCTCGAAACCGGACGCGAGCACAGTGGGACCGCGTTCAACGTAGATCTGCGCGTATTCGACAATGACTCGCGGCCCCACCGCCGGCGAGCTGGCGCAAAGCGCGACCAGTTCGATCAGCAGATTGGTGAGCGGCTCCTTGCGATGGAAATACGGACCACCACGCTCCTTCTGCCACAAGTCTCCGGGCCAGTGCGCCCAACCCCAGTTTTCGAATGATGTACAGACCGCCGGCTCGCAAGCGCGGAAGCAGCGCTCTGAAGATGGCTCGAGTCTCTGGATTGAAGTGCGAAGCGTCGTCGACTACGAGATCGAGCGATTGTCCGCCAAGCTCGGCAGCGCAAATTCGATCCAGCGCGGCCCCGTCGGCTTGATTCACGCCATGCGCGACGAAGATGCTTCCATCGCGTTGACCGGCGGCGTATTCATCCAGAGAGGGCAGGCGGCTCGCCGAAAGCTCGATACCGGTCAGCTTCTTGGGGGAAAAGAGCTTGTGGTACAGAACGACACTGCCACCCCGCAGCACGCCGACGTCAACGATCCGCTCGACAAGCCGGCCGCGGATCTGCGCAAGATGCGCCTCGACGAGCTTCCTGTTCTTGCCCAGGACAAAGCGATTGCCTACGGTCCGCCGTTGCTACAGCAGGGGCGGCAAGCACAGCTCGATCTGCACGTCCCCGTAGTCGATCAAGTCATCGTCGATCCAGGGAATCTGGCACCGCGGCTCGAGGCGGTCTAGGGCTGGCATTTGTGCAGGCAACTTTGGGTGGAGAAAGCCTTGGATAGCAATGGCGGAAGCCTCACGCCCACTCGGGGATCGACGGAACGCGCATTCTCTCGACCTCCGGCAGATCGAATCCGAAGTGCTCGAGCAGCAGCGCGCGCAGCGCGGCGCGGTCGGCGAGCTGGGTCTGGCGAAGCTCGCTTCCACTCCACACGGTGACGTCGCGGTTCATCACGCCGACACGCCCGTTCTTCGTGAGCGCGCGCATCATGATGCGGTTGACGAATGTCGACGCCGGGTTAGTCGAGGTGTAATAGTTGCCGAGCTCGAAGTCGATCGGGTTGTCCAGGTCGAGCGTCGTGACCCACGCGTCGACCACCTTCTCGGCCGTGCGCGCCCGCAACACCCAGTAGCCCCCGTCGCGCGCCATCCAGTGCGAGAGCTGCGCTCGCGGCTCCGTCCCGGCGTCGACCAGCGGTACCGGCGTCGTCGGCGCCAGCGTGCCGAACCCCGGATCGACGACAAAGCGTCCTTCGGCCAATGGCACCACGAGAAACATGTGCGTGCGCGGCGAGGTCTCGCGGGTCGCGATCAGCACGACCCGCGCCGTATGGCGAGCCGGCCGGAATCCAAGACCTTCCAGCGCCGCCGCGAACAGCGTGCCGTGCTCGAAGCAGTAGCCGCCGCGCCGGCTCCGCACGAGCTTATCCTGGAGTCCCTCGAGATCGAGCCGCACGGGCCTGCCCAGCAGGACGTCCAGATTCTCGAAAGGGATCGCCGCCATGTGCGCGCGCAGGAGCCCCGCCAGCGTGTCGAACGTGGGGCTCATGCTTCCGCCCCATCCGATGCGAGCGAAGTAGGCGTCGAGATCGATCGATGTCGTCATGTCGGATGACGTTGCTAGATACGCCGCTTAAGGCTCGAACGCCGATGAAACGCCGTCAGCCCGGCCACTTCATCGACCTACTGGATCACCTCGTCCGCACGCAACAGAAGCGATTGCGGGATGGTGAGCCCGAGAGCCTTCGCCGCGCGCAGATTGATCACCAGGTCGAACTTCGTCGGCTCCTCCACAGGCAGATCGCTCGCCTTGACGCCCTTGAGAATCCTGTCGACATAGATCGCCGCCTGCGCATTCACGCTGGCGAAGCTTGTCTGGTAGGACATCAGACCGCCTACCTTCACGAACTCGGTCGCACCGTAGATCGCCGGAATCCGGTTTGCCGCCAAGAACTCCGTCAGCTCCTTCGCCCGCAGCGCGATAATGACGTCTTCGAGAACGACGGCGCCGTCGACACGATCGCGCGCGATCGACGCGAACAAGGCGTCGAAGTCCTCGGGGCGCCGAACCTCGAGAGTCCGAAGCTCCACCCCCGATGCCTTGGCCACGGCCGGCATCTCGCGCATGATCGCCGCATGCGAGGGGTTGCCCGGATTCCATAGCACGGCGATCCGGCCGATCGAGGGCATGGCTTCCTTCAGAAGCTGGATGCGCTTGCCCACGATCTCGACACCGCCGGAGATCGAAACGCCGGTCAGATTCCCGCGAGGGCGCGCCAGGTTGTCGACGAGTCCCTCAGCCACCGCATCGCCGACCAGTGTAAACACGACGGGAACGGTCGAGCTGGCCTGTCCGGCGGCTCGGGCCGCCGCCGGCCCCAAGGCGAGAATCACATCGACTTTCAGCCGAATCAATTCCGCGGCCAGTGCCGGCAGCCGCTCCGGCTGGCCGTCGGCGAAGCGGTACTCGACGGCGAGGTTGCGTCCCTCGACGTAGCCGAGCTGGGCGAGCCGCCCGAAGAACGGCTCCAGGATCGAAAACTGCGCCATCAGTTGCCGCGACCCTGCCGCGAGTATTCCGATGCGGGCGACTCGCCCGGGCTGGCGCACGCCGGCCGCGAAGACCATCTGGCACGCCAGAAGCCCCATAGCGATGCCGGTCGCAAGCGCGGCTCTCCGTCGCACGTCCCAGCTCCCAATAGAGGTTGGAGACGGCGAGTCTATCGCGCGCCGTCCAGCGTACGCACCACCTCGGCGATGTCCCGGCTCAGGCGCGCGACGCCGCGGCTGTGCGCAGCTGCCAGCGCGTCGTACCCGTTGCCGTCGACGCTCTCGCGCGCGCTGGTGCGTCCGGTCTCGGTCTTGCCGTCCCGCGTCCGGCGCACCGTCCAGACCGCGTCGAGCGCCGCGGATTTTCCGGGCACCGACTCGAAGCTCCTGATCTCGATCTGGACCCGATAGTCCGCCTCGGCCCCCAGCGTCTGCGGGAACAGCGTCACTCGGGGCGTGCCCAGCAGCGCGACCAGGTCCTCGGCGATCACGCGCGCAAGGTTGTCCTGCAGCGGCGAGGCCCAGCGGTTGAAGTCGTCGACGGTGACCTGGTTGGCGCTCGTGCTGACGACGATCTGCGGACGATCGACGGCCGCCGGTACCGAAACCGGCCCGACGGTGACCGCGACCTTCGACGAGGTCGCGCTCGCCGGGACGGTGGCGCTCAGCGTGTAGAAATGCTCGGGAGAGGACGCGCAGCCCACGAGGGCAACGAGCGCGAACACGATCGCGAGCGCGACCAGACGGTCCATCATCTTCCTCCACTCGAATCGGTCTTGCCGCGGATGACCGAGCTCGGCTGGCCTTCGAGCTGGTCGGCGAGAAGGCGCAGGCTCCGCGCCGCCTTCGCGAACTCCTGAAGCGCTTCGCGCAGCTCCTGCTGGGCAGGCGCGTTGGATCCCAGGAGTCCCGTATCGGCGCTGTTTGCCGCGCGCTCTACGGCACCGAGCGTGCGATGCAAATCTTCCAGCGCGGTCTTGAGCTCGGGCACCAGCTTGACGTCGGCGTCGCTGACCAGTCGCTCCGCGCTCTGCAGCGTCTGATCGAGGCTCTCCAGGTCTTTCTTGATGTCGCCGGCGATCGCCTCGAGCGGCAGCTTGTCGATCTTGTCCACCAGTCGGGTGAGCTTCTCCTCCAGCGCGACCAGCGTGCCCGGGACCACCGGCAGCTCCGGCTCCTCCTGACTCAAGTCGACCTTCGCCTTCGGTGCGTCCGGGTGAAAGTCGAAGGACACGTAGAGCTGCCCGGTCACCAGGCTCCCGCTCTTGAGCTGGCCGCGCAGGCCGCGCTCCTCGACGAGGCGCTTGAGAAAGCCGCCGCGCTCCGCGATCAGGCGCCGCAACATCTCGCGCCGCTTCTGCTCATCGGCCGGTAAGGCACTGGCGCTGCGGCCATCGGTTTTCGCCGTCGCGTAGGTCATGAGGCGTTCCGGGAAATAGGTGATCACCACCCGCGGCCGCACATTGGCCTTCGCCGCGTCGAACTCGAGACCCACGCTCGTGACCTCGCCCGCCGGCAATCCGAGGAAGGTCACCGGCGCGCCCACCGCGAGTCCGCGCAACGACTCGTTGAAATGAAGCACGTAGCGTCGCGCGATGGCGTCGGGGGCTTTCATTGCGGCGGTACGGTCACCGTACAGGGTGAAGACCGTGTTCGCCGGAGCAGGCGCCGACGGGGGCTCGAAGGGCGGAATGTCGAACGCCAGACCGCCGATGAGCAGCGCCACCAGCGACTCGGTCCTCACGTTCACGCCGTCCGCGCCAACCGAGACGTCGATCCCGCTCGCGTTCCAGAAGCGCGTCTCGGGGTACACGTACGTATCGTAGGGCGCCTTGATGAACACCTTGATCTCGACCGTGTTGCCATCGGGAGCGAGCTCATAGGCGATCACCTGGCCGACCGGCAGGCGGCGATAGTAGACCGGCGAACCGATGTCGAGCGATCCCAGATCGTTCGCCTTGAGCGCGAACGTGCCGCCGCGCTCGTCGGTGATGACCGGCGCCACCTCGAGGCCCGTGAAGGTGCTCTGGCTCTGGGTCGACTTCCCGGGACGGAAACCGATGTAGTTGCCGGAGAGCAGCGTCCCGAGCCCGGAGATGCCGCTCAGGCTCACGGTCGGCTGCACGATCCAGAAGCTCGCATCGTCCACCATCAGCCCGGCGGCATGCTTTTCGATCTTCGCCGTGACGCGCACCTTCGCGAAGTCGTTGGTCAGCTCCACCCTGGTCACACGGCCGATGACGACGTCCTTGTACTTGACCAGCGTCTTACCGGCTTCGATGCCTTCCGCGGCGCTGAAGATGATCTCGATGGTCGGTCCCTCACTGCGAATGCGCTGAACCGCGATCCCGAGGGCGACGATAGCGGCGACGATCGGGATGATCCAGATGACCGAGATGCGCCCGCGCTTGGGACGCTCGACGGTTGCCTCGGGCAGGCGCTCGGGAGCGCCGGGCTCAGCCATGCTGCGGCTCCGGCCTGTCCGCCGCATCCCAGATCAGGCGCGGATCGAAGGACTGCGCCGCGAGCATGGTGAGCACCACCACGGCCATGAAGAACACGACGCCCAGCCCGGGCTCGACGGACATGAGCGGCTGCAATTGCACGAGAGCGACGACGAAAGCATCGACGAACACGTCGAGCATCGACCATCGGCCGATGAACTCGACGAGGTCGTAGATCCGCGTGCGGTCATGGCTGTTGGCCACCGAGCCGCGCTGCACCGTCACCAGCAGGTAGGCCAGCGCGAGCAATTTGCCGAGCGGGATCATCACGCTCGCGACGAGCACGATGAGCGCGAGCGGCCAAGAACCCGACTCGTACAGGAAGATGACCCCGCCGATGATCGTGTCGGACTCGGTCGATCCGAACGCCGTGGTGCGCAGCACCGGCAGAATGTTCGCCGGTATGTAGCAGATCGCCCCGGCGATGATCAGCGCCCAGGTGTACTGCACCGAATGCCTGCGGCGCCACACGAGCGCCGTGCCGCAGCGCGGGCAGTACCCCGGTCTCGCAGGATCGGCTGGCCGTGACAATAGCCGGCAGGTGGTGCAGGAGACCAATCCGGCCCGAGCGGCGCTGACCGCAGCGGCATTCATCGCGCCGCCCCGCGATCAGATGCGGTATCGCGCATGTTAGGTGGCGCTTCTCCGTCGGCCCACGCAACCCGTTCCCAGACCTCGTGCGGATCGAAGCTCACCAGGATCGCCGCCATGAGCGCCACGAAAAGGCCCGCCGCATACATGCCGATGCCCGGAATGACAGTCGCGAGCTGTGCAATCTTGAACAGCGCGACCAGGATGCCGAGCATCATGACCTCGGTCATGGACCAGGGCTGCATGAAGTGCGCCAGCCTAAGCAGCTCGCCGACCCAGCGGGGCGCGGGCGGATAGCGCACGGCGAGCAGCACCACGAGCAGGAACAGGACGTGGGCCGCAGGCGCGATCACGGCACAGAAGGCGACGATTACGGCGGTGAGCTCGCTGCCCTGGAGCCACATTTCGTGGGCGCCGCCGATGATGGTCGTGCTCGATTCGCGCCCGACCGCCGAAAGCCCCATCAGCGGCATCGTGTTGGCGACGATAAGTGCGATGGCGGCCGCGATCGCAAGCGCGAGCGTGCGGTCGATCGGATCCGGTCGGCGCGTGACCAGCGTCTTGCTGCACCGGGCGCAGCGCGCCCTTCCGCCGACGGGAAGCGGCGGGATGCGCTGCAGCAGATCGCAGTCCGGACAGGCAATCGTTTCCACGGTCAGTCTCCCGGCCGGGACGCATTATACGCAGACCGTACGAGGGAGGGACTGGCGACGAAATTTGAGCCCCCAGGCGGCTCTGCGTCGTCTTCGAAATACGCCGGCCGCGGGCAATCCTTGTTGTCTTCGGTGCTCGTCAATGCGGCCGCCGCCGCAGGGCTTACGCGCCCACGGACATCAGGAATCGACCGGGTCCGATGGCGGTTGCAACCGAGCGCTGAGCAGCACGAGCGCCGTGGCGATGGCCATCCGCACCGGAAGGTCCCATTTCGGCGCTTCGGTCGACGCCGCGTCAGTCGCCGGCGAACCGATCATCCAAAGCGCTGCCGCGAGCGCCACGCACGAGATGACAATCAACGGCGGCGTCGCGAGCAGCTTGAAGAGCAGGACCGTCATGCGTTAGCGCGTTCGCGCGAGCAACCGGATCGTCGCGGTGCGGCGCGAGTAAAATAGTCCCATTATGCCAAGTTGCCGCGAAGACAAAGGCTGCGACCTCGAGACCATGCGCGAGACGCACGGTCGCGTGCTGTGGGTCGTACTTTGCATCAACGCGCTGATGTTCCTGGTCGAAGGGACGGCGGGCCTCATGGCGCACTCCACCGCCCTCCTCGCCGATTCGCTCGATATGCTGGGCGATGCCCTGGTGTACGGTTTCAGTCTGTTCGCCCTGGCACGCTCGCTGCGCTGGCAATCGGGCGCAGCGCTGGCCAAAGGCGGCTTTATGCTCGCCTTCGGGCTGGGTGTTCTTTGGCAAGCCGGTTACAAGGTATTCCATCCTCTGATGCCGGCCACGGAAACAATGGGCATCGTCGGAGCACTGGCGCTTGGCGCTAACCTGAACTGCTTTGCATTGCTACACCGCCATCGCGGCGACAATCTCAACATGCGCTCCACCTGGTTGTGCTCGCGCAATGACTTGATCGCGAACGTCGGCGTGCTGCTGGCTGCCGCATCGAGCTACTTCTTAGGTCGCAATGGCCGGATATCGCCGTCGGCGTCGTGATCGCGACCTTATTCGTCGCTTCCGCCACCACCGTGCTGCGAGACGCGCTGCGGCAATGGCGCGGTTTGCCGGTTGCATCTCTCGGATGAAGACCGTGAGATCGCTCATTTCATCGAGCCGAAAGATGCGCGAGAGGCTGGCGTACATCGACGACCACCGCATCACGGACGTGACGTAGCCTCACCACCCTATGCAGCGCGGCAAGGTTCGCCGCGCGCGAGATCGGCTCCACGATGACTTCGGCCGAGCGACTTCGCCGGCCAAGTCAGCGCTTTCTCAGCGTGCGAGAATCGACGCCCGGGTCTTGACGGGTGCTGATATGACACTGGACCGCAGGCGACTGACGTTTGCGCTGCTGCTCTCGCTGCTGGTCCACGCGTCGCTGTTGAGCATTACCTTTGGCGACTGGGATTGGCTTCCGCGCTTTGGCTTCACTTGGCAGCATCGGCGGATCGAGGCACCGGATCTTCGCGTCGCGCTCGTTCCGGCGCCGGTCGCGGCCCCAGAGGCGGCGGTCACGCCAAGCGCGGAGCCTTCGCAGCAGGCAAGGGTCGAGCAGCCCGTGGTCAAAGGACCAACGCTAACGCCATCCGCACCTCCGGCGACCGACGTGCGGATTGCGCGAGCTGCCGTGCCGGAAGCCAATCCCGAGGCACAAGCCAATCCGAAGGCAGAAGCCAACCCGAAAGTACAAGCCAATCCGAAGACACAGGCCAATCCAACGAAAGCCGCCGCGACGCCCGCCGCCACTGCAAAAGCCCCCTTGCGCGCCGATCGGCCCCGTAACACGCCGCCGCAGATTTCCGCGCCGGCCGTGATCGCCTTGGAGCGGATCGACGAGAACACGTGGGTCGTCCCCGCCATTCGGGCGATGTCAGCGCCGGTCATCGTGGCGGCGCCAAGCGCCGCGATCGCTGAGCCGGCAATGTCGTCGCTGCCCGATGCCGGCGACGCAGCGCGAGCGCGAATCAACCAAGAGGCGCCGAACGTAGCCGTTGAACTGGGCAAGCTCGACACTTTGACTCAAGGGCATCAGCAGGC
>Ga0335081_10001394_pt1 | contig 38503 bp, 32 predicted proteins | sample Lox_Sample_35_FD_206713 | JGI IMG/M metagenome (GOLD analysis project Ga0335081, IMG submission 206713) | Soil microbial communities from Loxahatchee National Wildlife Refuge, Florida, United States - Lox_Sample_3.5 | ecosystem: Environmental > Terrestrial > Soil > Wetlands | place: USA...
CGCAGCACGCGCAGGCGCTGGCGCAGCCGGCCGCCGCGCCGGTGCATCACGGCCTTCAGGCCTCGGCCGCCAAAAACGGAGCGCGCAAGCCCGCGGTGGCGCAAGCGCGCGCCAAGCAGGCACAAAAAAAGAGCCGCGCCTCGCGAAAATCGCGGCGCGGCTAACGGCGGCTACTTGGAATGCGCGCGAAGATGCCCTAGATGATGGCGTCTCGCGGCGATGTTCTATGAGTTTAAACCGATTTGCGAAGGCGTTGCCGGCAAGGTTCGGCGGCGCTGGACAAGCGACTGATCCCGAAAGGGAAATTGGGGAATAGTTCAACGGTAGAACATCGGACTCTGACTCCGAGAATCTAGGTTCGAATCCTAGTTCCCCAGCCACGCTGCACCCATGACGCGCCTCCCCGGGCGCGGCAGCGTTTGCCGCCGCGCGTCTTGCATCTCCAGCTATAGTCACTTATTCAGTGACATAGGTCGCACCCGGCCGGCTGTCAAGTCACCGTTTTGGACACTAGGCGGGATGCACGGAATCCGTGACAATAGGGCCATGGCACGCCGACCGCGCGGCAGCGCACGCGACAACAAGTCCGGGCTGTTCCACGCCCGGGAAGCCCGCCACATGAGCCGCTCCGAGCTGGTGCGGCTGTCGGGCGTATCGAAGCAGCAGCTGTCGCGGCTCGAGAACAACCAGATCAGGCTGCGGCTCGATCACTTAAAGCCGTTCGCCAAGCATCTCGGCTTTTCGCCGGAGCAGATGCTTTTATGGGGCAAGCTGCCCGGCACCGGCGAGCACATCGAATCGAGCGACATTCTCGGGCCGACCTGGCCGCGCGACGAAGCGGTCGGGCCTCCGAAAGGGCAGATTCCGGAGCTCGATACCCGGGCCGGCCTCGGCGGCGGCGGCGTGCCATCGCGCGAGGTCCGCAAGGAAGGCAGCCACGCCGACCCAATAAAATCAGAGGGTTGGAGCTTTCCAGCGAGCTTCGTGCGCGAGCAGTTGCACACCGTGCCGGCGCGGCTCCTGGTGCTCGACACCAACGGCGACAGCATGGCGCCGACCATCCTGTCCGGCGAGCGGGTGATCGTCGATACCGGCCACAAGACGCCGACACCGGACGGGCTCTACGCCATCCGCGACACCTTCGGCAGCATCGTCGTCAAGCGGCTGCAGGTGATGCGCGGGGCCAAGCCGACGCGGGTCAAGATCATTTCCGACAATGCCAACCACAATGGCGAAGAGACCCCGCTCGCCGATCTCGAAATTGTCGGCAAAGTGCTGTCCTGTCTGAAGTTGTTCTAGGCGCCCCTTCCCTCCCGCAGACCTCGTCCAACCTGACGCGAATCGCGTGACGGGCCGATGGCGCGCGGCCCGGCGCGGCGTTCCGCATGTTATCCCCATATCAGTGACCAGATATTGACTAACGTCACCGTCAACGTTACACATGGGTCATGTCGCAGTCCCCGCGCCGGCAGCGCGACCGTGACCGCCTTCGCCGCGTCGCCATCGCGGTGAGGGCCACGGGCGGCTCGACGCTCGATGCAGCATTAGCGGAAATCGGCGCCGCCTTCGGCGAAGCGGCGCACATCAACGGCTTCAAGCTGCGGGTCGAGCGCTATCTGCGGCTTGGGCCGCAGCATCCGGCCTGCCGCGCCCGCTTCGGCGCCCGCGCCGCATTGCTTGCGGGACGCGACCTCAACGCCGCGGTTATCACCGTCGAGCGCTGGTGGCGGAACGAGCGCAAGGCATTCCAGGTTGCAAGCGCGCTCGGCTGCGCCACGCGGCTGCCGCTCGACGTCCTGAGCGAGCTTCGCCTCATCCTGCGGCTGATGCGATGCAAGCGGATGGACGCCGAATATGCGGCGTCCCTCGCCGCGCTGAGCGGCCGGCCGACGGCAATCGCGGCCGAATGAAGCAGACCCTACGAGCGCTCCGGCGTCACCGTGCGGATATGCAGCTCGCGCAGCTGCTTCGCGGTGACTTCCGACGGTGCGCCCATCAGCAGATCCTCGGCGCGCTGGTTCATCGGGAACAGCACGACCTCGCGCAAATTCTCCTCGCCGCAAATCAGCATGACGATGCGGTCGATGCCGGGCGCGATGCCGCCGTGCGGCGGCGCGCCGAGCGAGAGCGCCCGCAACATGCCGCCGAATTGCTGCTCCAGCACGTTCTCGTCATAGCCGGCGATGGCGAAAGCCTTCTTCATGACGTCGGGGCGATGGTTGCGGATCGCGCCCGACGACAGTTCGACGCCATTGCAGACGATGTCGTACTGGATCGCCTTGAGCGAAAGAATTTTTTCGCGGTCGTTGGCATCGAGCGCGAGAAACGCGTCGACCGGCAGATTCGGCATGGAGAACGGATTGTGGGAGAAGTCGATCCTTTTCTCCTCCTCGTTCCATTCATACATGGGAAAGTCGACGATCCAGCAAATTTCAAAGTGGCCCTTGTCGATGAGGTCGAGCTCCTCGCCGACTTTGGTGCGCGCCGGCCCGGCGAATTTCACAAATTTTTCCGGCTCGCCGGCGACGAAAAACACCGCGTCGCCGTCCTTCAGCGCGAGCTGTGCGCGCAGCGTTGCGGTGCGTTCGGCGCCGAGATTGTTGGCGACCGGGCCGCGGCCGACCACTGCACCGTTGTCGAGGGCAAAGAAGATATAGCCCAGGCCGGGCTGGCCCTCGCCCTGCGCCCAGGAATTCATGCGGTCGCAGAACGCGCGCGAGCCGCCGCCCGGCGCCGGAATGGCCCACACCGCGCCCTTGGCGCCCTCCAGGATGCGCGCGAAAATCTTGAAGCCCGAGCCGCGGAAAATCTCCGAAACGTCCTGCATGACGATCGGATTGCGCAGATCCGGCTTGTCGGAGCCGTATTTGCTAAGCGCCTCGGCATAAGGAATGCGCGGAAATACTTTGGTCACCGGCTTGCCGCGGGAGAATTCCTCGAACACGCCGCGGATCACCGGCTCGACGGCCGCGAAAACATCGTCTTGCGTGACGAAGCTCATTTCCAGGTCGAGCTGATAGAACTCGCCCGGCGAGCGATCGGCGCGGGCATCCTCGTCGCGAAAGCACGGCGCGATCTGGAAATAGCGGTCGAAGCCCGACACCATGATGAGCTGCTTGAACTGCTGCGGTGCCTGCGGCAACGCGTAGAATTTTCCCGGATGGATGCGCGACGGCACGAGATAATCGCGCGCGCCCTCGGGCGACGACGCCGTCAGGATCGGCGTCTGGAACTCGAAGAAGCCCTGCTCCTTCATCCGCCGTCTAATGGAATCAATGACTGCGCCGCGTGTCATGATGTTTTGGTGCAAGTGCTCGCGACGCAGATCGAGGAAGCGGTACTTGAGCCTTGTTTCCTCGGGATATTCCTGGTCGCCGAACACCGGCATGGGAAGCTCTGCGGCCGGCCCCAAAACCTCGATCTCGCGGATATAGACCTCGACCGCGCCGGTCGGCAGCTCGGGATTCTCGGTGCCGCCCGGCCGCCGCCGCACCTTGCCGTCGACCCGCACCACCCACTCCGCACGCAGCGTCTCGGCCACCTTGAACGCCGGGCTGTCGGGATCGGCCACCACCTGCGTCAGACCGTAATGGTCGCGCAGGTCGATGAACAGCACGCCGCCATGGTCGCGAATGCGATGGCACCAGCCCGAGAGGCGGACCTTGATGCCGATGTCGGCCTCGCGGAGCGCGCCGCAGGTATGGGTGCGGTAGCGGTGCATGGCGCTGTCTAAATCTCTTTTGGGGCAGCGTATTCACAAAGGCTGCAAGGGGCGCGAAAAGCGCACGGAGGGTCTGCTTTGTCAAGGCAAGCGGTACAAACGGCACAGCCGCCGCACCAGCACGCTTATGGCGCTTTGGCGAGCTCGAACGTGCCGCCGCCCGTTGCCGCCGTGCCGTAGCCCCAGTTGCCGCGATAGCTGCCGGCTTGTGCGGCAATGACGCCGGCACCGCTCTCGGCGCCCAGCGTCCAGCGATAGGTCAACTTGGCATCCTGCGCCTGACCGGTCATGCGGCCGATGCCGTTGCCATAGCCGAACGCGCCGCTGACGTTGCCGCCGTCCTGCTTGAGCACCATGTCGAGATTGGTATCGATGCCGCCGGCATGGAACGTTCCGCGCAACGTGCCATCGTAAGGCAGCGCGGAAGCGACGCGGCCATCGCAGGGCGCGGAGAGATTGCGGCCCTTGGGCCGCGGCGCCAGATCGACCGGACTGACGGTGCGGCCGATCTGGATGGTGAAGCGCTGCACGCTCGGATCGGCGAGCATGTAGCTGAGCTGCAATATCTGCTGTGCGAGCGCCAAGGCCGACGCCTGCGAGCCGGTCTTGAACGCCTTGGCATAGGCATCGGCTTGCACCGCGATGTTGCGCGCCACGGCTTGCAGACGCTCCGGCGAAACCGGATGGGTGCGGGCGGCAAGCGAACTCTGTTGCGCCACGCTCCCGGCATCGGTGCGGAATTCGAGAAGATTGGTCGCAATGTAGAAGAACCACGCCACGCCGGCCGGCGGACCGCCCAAGCGGGCGAAAATGTCGAGCGCAAAACGATCGGCCGCCTCCTCGTTGGCCCGCGATTCTTCCGGCGGCACATCGAGATTGGCGCGGTGACGGTAGAGGACGTGGCCGTATTCGTGCATCAGCACGAACAAACCCGCGTCATTGAAGATCTCGTCGCTCATTTCGCCGACCTTGGGGGGCATGGTCGATTCCGGCGGGATGCACAGCGCGGCGAGCGGTTGCGGCGGCCGGCCGCGCCCGGCATCCCAGAACCGCAGCATCGTCAGATAATCCCTGACGCTGCCGATGTCGTGGCCGGTCAAATCGAGCCACCGCTCCGCGAGCGTAATATCGAACAGGAATTTCAGCGATGCCGCCGAGATGACGACCCGATCCGGCATCGAGAAGAAGCCGAACGGCTCGCGATCGGCGACGCTGCGCTCGACACTGAGCGGCGCTTTTGCGAACCGAGCGCGCTCTTCGGCGGTGAGAACGGGCGTAATGTCCCTGTCGTAGATGTTGTGGAAGCCGCGCGTATAGCTCGATTGCGCCGCGGCGAGTTCCTGATCGTCATAGATGGCGTCGATGGCGCCGGCCTGCGCCGCGCCCGCGACGGTGAAGCTCAACACGATCGCCGACAGAACGCGGCCGACCATGGCCGTCACCGTGCAACAACAGCGTTGAACACCAGGCCTGCGGCCGGAACGAGGTTCGGCGGCGGATCTTCGTTGCCGTGCTCGCGCACCCAACGCTCGAATACGGCGCGGTCGCCCCATTGCGGCTGCCAGCTGCCGAGGATGACGTAGAATTTCGCGGCCCGGATCAGGCGCGCCAATTCTTCCGCCTCGACCGTGTTCATTTGACGCTGGGAGTTCTGGTAGAGGCCGTTGAGGCGGGCGACCACGTCACCTGGCGGCAGACCGGCGACCGCGATCGGCGGCACGGCATTGCGCACCGGATCGGCCTCGGTCATGCCCGAGTAGTGCAGCCCCGGTGTGGATGCAGCCGTCAACGCCACGGCCCTCGGCGCCGCCGGGACGTCGAGATTGACCGGCCGCGTCACCGAATAGCCGATGACGGCAATGCCGAACAACGCGAAGAAGACGCCCGGCCCGATCCTGGTCAGGAAGATCGACACGCCGCCCGGCAGCTCGATCTTGCCTTCGCCGAGGCCTGCGCCTTTGGCGGTGCTCGGAATATGGCGAAACAGACTGTAGCCGAGATAGATCGACAGGGCGCCGACCAACACCAGGAGGATGCGCTCCGCGGCGCGGGTGAGCACGACAGCCATGAAGGTTTCGACATAGGCCTGATCCATTGTCCGCCCTCCGACAATATCGACCGAAGCCAGAGCGGGCATAATAAACCTCAAGTGGCAGAGCAGCAACAAACCACAAAGTTGCCACAGCCTTATCGGTTTCATCGACGGTCGATCGGCAAGAGCCGGTCGTCGCGCCGCCCTCGACAGCGCGCGCGCAATCTGCAAACAGGTGGCCTCGCAAAGTCGCACCGCGTGATGCCCAAAGCCAGCCCGATACGCAAAGCCCCGGCCGCAGCCGAGATGTCGGCCGCCGAAGCCGTCGTCGCCACATTGATCGGCCACGGCCTCGATACGGTCTATGCGCTGCCCGGCGTGCAGAACGATTTCCTGTTCGAAGCGCTGTTCGGCGCCGCCGACCGCCTGCGCACGGTGCACACCCGCCACGAGCAGGGCGCGGCCTATATGGCGCTCGGCGCGGCGCTGGCGACCGGCAAGCCGCAGGCCTTTGCGGTGGTGCCGGGGCCGGGGTTCCTCAATGCCGGTGCGGCATTGCTCACCGCCTATTCGATGAATGCGCCGGTGCTCGGCCTCGTCGGGCAAATTCCCGACGCCGATATCGGCCGCGGCCTCGGCCACCTGCACGAGATCCGCGACCAAGCCGGCATCGTCAAGCGGTTGGTCGATTTTTCGGCGCTGATCCGCAAGCCCGAGCAGGCATCGCGGGAAACCGCGCTCGCGTTGCGCGCCATGCAGAGCGGCCGGCCCGGGCCGGCCGTGCTCGAATGCGCCATCGATGTCTGGGGCAAGGCGGGGCCGGTAACGTTGCAGCCGCCGCTACCGATCCCGCCGACCAAGGTCGATCCGGCGGCGATCCGCAAGGCTGCAAAGCTGCTCGGCACGGCGAAGCGGCCGATGATCGTGTGCGGCGGCGGAGCGGAAGGCGCGTCCGCCGAAATCACCGCGCTGTCGGCCATGCTGCAGGCGCCGGTGCTCGCCTATCGCCGCGGCCGCGGCGTACTCGATGCCCGCGATCCATTGAGCGTGACGCTGCCGCTCGGCCGCGACCTGTGGGGCGAGGCCGACGTGGTGCTGGCGGTCGGCACGCGGCTTCTCATCCAGTTGCGGCAATGGGGCATCGACCGCGACCTCAAAATCGTGCGCATCGACGCCGATCCGAAGGAGCACGCCCGCCAGCACAAGCCGGCCGTGGCGCTCACCGGCGACGCCAGGCCGATCCTGCAAAGGCTCCTCGCCGAGCTGCCCGTCCACAACATCAAGCGTGCCCCGCGCAAGGCCGAGATGCAGGTGCGCCAGGCGGCGTGGCGCATGCGCCTGCAAAAGATCGCGCCCCAGATCGCCTTCCTCGATGCCATCCGCGACGAACTGCCGGAGGACGGCATTTTCGTCGATGAAGTGACGCAGATCGGCTTCGCCGCGCGGCTCGCGTTCCCAGTCTACAAGCCGCGCACGTTCCTCTCGCCCGGCTACCAGGACCCGCTCGGCTGGGGCTTTGCCACCGCGCTCGGCGCCCAGCACGCGCGGCCCGACGTGCCGGTCGTCGCCATATCGGGCGACGGCGGCTTTCTCTTCACCGCGACCGAAATGGCGACCGCGATCCGACACCGCATTCCGCTGACGACGATCGTGTTCAACGATGGTGCCTTCGGAAATGTGCGCCGCATCCAGCAGGAGCGCTTCGGCAATCGCCTGATCGCGAGCGACCTCGCCAATCCGGATTTCGTCGCCTTCGCCGAAAGCTTTGGCGCCGCCGCCGAGCGCGCCAGGAGCCCCGACGAACTGCGGCCGGCGCTGCGCCGCGCCTTCGCCCGCCGCGATGGCCCGACCTTGATCGAGGTTCCCGTGGGCGCGTTCCCGAGCCCCTGGGAATTCATCCAAATGCCGAAAGTGCGCGGGGCGTAGCAGGGCTGCAACAGCGCCAAACAACCGGCCGCGGCGGCCTTGCCACGCGCGTCCTATCTGAACGACACTAGCCAGATGTCGAGTCTGCAGACCGCCGCCGTTTCCTCCCCATCCTCGTTGCACCCGATCACGACGAAGTCCGAGCTTGCGGCTGCGTGCAAGCGGATGGCGGCGCATCCCTTCGTCACTATCGACACCGAGTTCCTGCGCGAGACCACCTACTATCCGCTGTTGTGCGTGGCGCAGATGGCCTCGCCCGGGGAGGCCGTGGTCATCGACGCGCTGGCGCCGGGCCTCGACCTTGCGCCGTTCTACGCGCTGATGGCCGACGAGAAGGTGATGAAGGTGTTCCACGCCGCGCGCCAGGACATCGAGATCATCTGGCACGGCGCCAAGCTCATCCCGCATCCGATCTTCGACACCCAGGTCGCCGCCATGGTGCTCGGCTATGGCGATTCCATTTCCTACGACCAGCTGGTGCAGCGCATCACCGGCGACGCGCTCGACAAGTCGCACCGCTTCACCGATTGGACGCGCCGGCCGCTCTCCGAGGCGCAGCTTGCCTATGCCATCTCCGACGTCACGCATCTGCGCGACGTCTATCACGCCCTGGTCGAGGATTTGGGCAAGCGCGGCCGCGCCGACTGGGTGCGCGACGAAATGGAGATCCTGACCTCGCCCGAGACCTACCGCATGGATCCGGACAGCGCCTGGCAGCGGCTGAAAACCCGGGTGCGCAAACCGAAGGAGCTTGCGGTGCTGATCGAGGTCGCGGCCTGGCGCGAGCGCGAGGCGCAGACCCGCGACGTGCCGCGATCGCGCGTACTCAAGGACGAGGTGATCGCCGACATCGCGGTGCAGGCGCCGACCTCGACCGAGAAGCTCAGGCATCTGCGCTCGTTGCCCAAGGGGTTCGAGCGCTCGCGCTGGGGCGAGGCCATCGTCGCCGCGGTCGAACGCGGCCTGGAGCGCGACCCAAAAACCTTGCCGCACCAGGTGCGCAACCAGCCGGCGGCCAACGCTTCGGCCGTAGTCGAACTCCTCAAGGTGCTGCTGCGCATGATCGCCGAGCGCCACCACGTCGCCGCCAAGGTGATCGCGACGGTAGACGACCTCGAGCGCATCGCTTCCGACGACCGCGCCGACGTGCCCGCTTTGCACGGCTGGCGGCGCGAGCTGTTCGGCGAGAAGGCGCTGGCGCTCAAGCACGGCCAGCTTGCGCTCGCCATCGAACGAGGCCGCGTCGCAACGGTGGAGCGCGGCTGAACGCGGCGCCGCCAATCGCGTTGTTCAATCAGTGAACGAGAGACCAGGAATGGAAACGAGCGAATATGCGCGTTGGCAAGGCCGCTACGCCGGCACGCCCGACTACGTGTTCGGCAAGGCGCCGAACTATTTTCTCGCCACCTGCAAAAGCCTGCTGCCGAAGTCCGGCAAGGTTTTGGCCGTCGCCGACGGCGAAGGCCGCAACGGCGTCTGGCTCGCCGAACAGGGCCTCGACGTGCTGTCGATCGATTTCTCCGAGGCGGCGCAGGCCAAGGCCGCGGCGCTGGCGAAGGAACGCGGCGTTGCGGTCAAGTTGCTGCACGCCGACGTCCATGCCTGGGATTATCCGCCGGATACCTTCGACGTCGTGGTCGAAATCTTCACCCAGTTCAGCACGCCGGCGGAGCGCACGCGCAAATGGGCCGGCATGCGCCGCACGCTGAAACCCGGCGGGTTGCTGATCGTCGCGGGCTATACGCCTAAGCAGCTCGAATACGGCACCGGCGGACCAAAGGAGGTCGCGAACCTCTATACCCGCGTCATGCTGGAGCAAGCCTTCGGCGACTTTCGCGACGTGAAGATCGTGGAAGAAGAACTGGTAATCCACGAGGGCTCAGGCCACGGCGGCATGTCGGCCGTGATTGGGCTGACGGCGTTAAAGCCTTAGGCGGCCGCCGTAACCTTGAAGCGCGGCGCCAGCACGGTTGCGCGCAAGGTCGCCGCCAGCGCCGTTATCTCGTCGCGGGTCAGTGCCGAATAAGGCGGATACGGCTCGCCGGCCGGAATGCCGAGCAAATTCATCGCCGCCTTCATGGCCGGCGCCAGGCCGCGGTGCATCCATTTGGCGGGGAACAGCGCGAACTGCATCTGGATTTCGGCGGCGCGCTCATAGTCCTTCGCGACGAAGGCATCGATGACATGGCGGGCGATCTCGCAGCCGGGCGGCGGCATGGTTGCACCCGAACCACCGAGCTCGAGCGTCGCCAACAGCATCTGCATGGTGGTGAAGTAACGCGCATGGCCGGCGCGATCGATCTCGACGATGAGCCGCGACACGCGGGCGAGATCGCGCGAGCTTTCCTTGATCAGCTGCACATTGGGCAATTTCGCGAGCGCAATGGTGTCCGGAATGGAGACGTCGGCGCCGGGGCCGGGATTGAGATAGAGCGTGATCGGCAGCTTGGTCTCGCGGCCAATCGCCTCGAAGTACGCAATCAGATCGGCCTGCGTCGGGGGACCGGCGAACGGCCGCAGCGGGGCGAGCAGCTGCACCGCCGCCGCGCCGTGCCGCTCGGCATCGTGGGCAAGCTCGATCGCGGTCTTGAACGACGGGTGCGAGATGCCGACCATGACCGGCACGCGGCCATCGACGAGCTCAATGGTGCGGTGGATCAGCGCCTTGCGCGCATCGAAGCTGAGGTAGGTGTATTCCTGGGTCTCGACGCCGGCCGCGACCACCATGGTGGCGCAGCAGTCCTGGATCACATAATCGATCTGGCGCTTGAGCGCGGCCTCGTCGACCACAAGATCGGCCGTAAACGGCGTCAGCGGGGCAACGATCAGTCCGGGCGTCGGCATGGCGGTCTCCTTCACGGCGGCGAGCTGCCGCCGCGCCGCCATGTTAGCCCATCAGCATCACCGGTTCACGGCCAATCAGGCGGGCGAGCGAGCGCAGCCGGTTGAGCACGCGCTCGCCGGCGAGCGCGGCGTAGGAGTTCGGCAGGTGCAGCGCCAGCCGATGGCGCTCGACGGCGAGCTTGGTCTTGGTCAAGACGTTGGGCATCGCCGCGGATACCACATAGGCGAGCCGCAGCGCCGCACCGAGCACACGGGCGCGATCGAGCATGCGGGTCGAGACAAGCTCGCGCAGCCGCGGCGACAGCTCGTCGTCCATCACCAGGCCGACATGACGGAAGAACACCGCGAGCGCCAGGTAAGCGCGACCGGCATGGTCGATGCCGCTAAAGCCACCGTGGGCGATGATGTTGAGCGATTGCTCGCCGCGATAGTCGGGATGCGCGCGCCAGCCGATGTCGCCGAGCAGGCACGCGGCGTGGCGCAGCCGCTTTTCCTCGGTCGTCTCGTCGAGCCCTGAGCTCGCCATGAAGCGGTCGGTCCAGCCGATCAGCTCTTCGCCGTGGCGCGGCGAGCGAGAGCGCAGCTCGTTGAGATTGCGCGCGGCCTCGATCAGCGCGTCTTTCTGCTGTTCCCTGCGCTTGAGCAGCGAATAGAGCAGGCCCTCGCGCACGCCGAGCGCGGAGAACACCACCTGCCGCGGCTTGCCGTAGCGCAGGATGTATTCCATCACCAGCGCGGAATACGGCAAGAGCGGCCGGCGCGCATTGTTGACGACCTCGATATTCGACAGCGTATCGACGTCGACGCGATGCACGAGCCGCGCGAACTCAAGCGCTTCGTCGGCCGGAATGGCGTAGCCGTGCATGACGTGCAGCGGATAGCCGGTCTGCCACATGTGCAGGCGCGCCAGCGAACGCCAGGTGCCGCCGACGGCGTAGAAGCTGCGATCCTCGCAAGCCTTCAACATCGAGAGTCCGTTTAAAGTCTTCTTGACGAACTTTTCCGCCTTTTTCAGTGACTTCGACGAAATATCGGCGAGCGCCAGGCCGCCGAGCGGGCGGGTCAGCCCATGCTGCAATCGCGTGCCGTGGATATCGACAAGCTCCAGCGAGCCGCCGCCAAGGTCGCCGACGACGCCATCGGCGCGATGCACGCCGGAAACGACGCCGAGCGCGGTCAGCTCCGCCTCGCGGCCGCCCGAAACGACATCGATCTCGGTGCGCAGCGTGCGCTCGGCGGAGCGAATGAAAGCGCGGCCGTTCTTGGCATCGCGGCAGGCCGCGGTGGCGACGGCAAGCGTCTTCTTCACGCCCATGCGCTCGCCGAGCGACCGGAAGCGCTTGAGCGTTGCGAGCGCGTGCTCCACCGCGTCGGCGGCAAGCAGCCCAGTCGACTGCACCTCGCGGCCGAGCCCGCACAGCGCCTTCTCGTTGAACAGCTCGGTCGGGCTGCGCGTCATGCCCTCGTAGACCACGAGACGCACCGAGTTCGACCCGATATCGACGACCGCGACCGGCGGGCCGTGATCGAGGCGTCCCTGGGCATCGGTGATGGCGCGCTTCATGCGTGAAATTGACGTATTGGCTCGTTGGCGGTTTGCAAGCCGCGCACGGCCGCTTGGGCAAGTTCGCTAAAGTCCAGGGTTCGCTAGTGTCCAGGTGCGGCTTCGAAAGCCGCAGCGACCCTATGCCCGATTCGCGGGCGCTTCACACCCGCTCCGGCCGATGCCGCAACCGCGGGATGGGTTCTTTCTGTGATTTACCGCGTCCGGACAGGCTGGGATTGGTCATGAAGTAGGTATGGGCGTTGAAGCTTTCCTCGCCCGGTGCCGGTTCGATGCGGCGCGAGGTGCCGTCGGGCAAGAGCTGCCAGCTTTGCTCGTTGTCCTTGAAATTGGCCACCATGATCTGATCGATCACCTGCTCGTGCACGGTCGGATTGAGGATCGGGCACAGCGCCTCGACGCGGCGGTCGAGGTTGCGCGGCATCATGTCGGCCGACGAGATGTAGACCGCCGCCTTCGGATGCGGCAGCGCGTGGCCGGCGCCGAAGCAGTAGATGCGGCCGTGCTCGAGGAAGCGGCCGACGATAGACTTGACGCGGATGTTGTCGGACAGCCCCGGCAGGCCGGGCCGCAGGCAGCAAATGCCGCGCACCACGAGCTCGATCGGCACGCCGGCGCTCGAGGCCTTGTACAGCGCGTCGATGATGTCGGGATCGACCAGCGAGTTCATCTTCATCCATATGCCGCAGGGCCGGCCGGCCTTGGCGTGGGCGATCTCGTCCTCGATATGGGCGTGGATGCGTTTGCGCAGCGTCAAGGGCGACACCGCCATGCGCTCGAGCTCGGCTGGCTCGGCGTAGCCGGTGACGAAGTTGAAGATCTGCGCCACGTCGTGGGCGATGACTGGGTCGGAGGTAAAGAACGAAAGATCGGTGTAAATGCGCGCCGTCACCGGATGATAGTTGCCGGTGCCGACATGGCAGTAGGAAGCAAGCTCGGCGCCCTCGCGGCGCACGACCAGTGACAGCTTGGCGTGGGTCTTCAGCTCGATGAAGCCATACACCACCTGCACGCCGGCGCGTTCGAGGTCGCGCGCCCAGCGGATGTTGGCCTCCTCGTCGAAGCGGGCCTTCAGCTCGACGACGGCGGTGACCGATTTGCCGGCTTCGGCCGCCTCGGCAAGCTCCCTGATGATCGGAGAGTCAGCCGAGGTGCGATAAAGCGTCTGCTTGATGGCGACGACGTCGGGATCGCGCGCCGCCTGCTGCAGGAAGTTCACCACCACGTCGAACGACTCGTAGGGGTGATGGATGATGAAATCCTTCTGCCGGATGGCAGCGAAGCAGTCGCCGCCGTGGTCGCGCACGCGCTCGGGATAGCGCGGCGCGTAAGGCACGAATTCGAGATCGGGCCGGTCGAGCTTTGAAAGCTGCGCCATTTCGTCGAGCGCCAGCACGCCGTCGACCTTGAATACGCTCTCGTCGGTGGCGTCGAGGGCGCGTTGCACGAAGCGCTGCAGTTCCGGCGGCATCAAGGCCTCGATGTCGAGGCGGATGACGCTGCCGCGGCGGCGGCGCTTGAGCGCGGTCTCGAACAGCCGCACCAGGTCTTCGGCCTCCTCGAGGATTTCGACCTCGGAATCGCGGATGACGCGGAAGGCGCCGACGCCCTTCACCGCGTAGCCGGGAAACAGCTTGCCGATGAACAGCGAGGTTGCGCCTTCGATTGAAATCAGCCGCACCTGGCCGCTTGGCCCGTCGCCGGACTGCGGCAGGCGCACGAACCGTTCGAGGCGGTTCGGCATGCGAATGAGCGCGTTCATCGCCTTGCCGTCCTTGGCGCGGGCAAGCTGCAAGGCGATCGAGAAACCGAGATTGGGAATGAACGGGAACGGATGGGCCGGATCGACCGCGAGCGGCGTCAAGAGCGGAAAGACGTGGGCGAGAAAATAGTCTTCGAGCCAGGCCTTCTCCGCCTTGGTGATATCGGGGCCGTCGACCAGCACGATGCCGGCCTGGGCCAACAGGCTGCGCAGTTCGCGCCATTGCGCCTGCTGGTCTTGCACGAGCAGCACGACTGCCTCGGCGATGCGCGCCAGCTGCTCGGCCGGCGTCAGCCCTTCGGGGCTTTTCTCGACGATGCCGGCGCGCACCTGGGCGCCGAGACCGGCGACGCGCACCATGAAGAATTCGTCAAGGTTGTTGGCGGAAATCGACAGGAACTTCAGCCGTTCCAACAGCGGATGGCCACGGTTGGCGGATTCCTCGAGCACCCGGCGGTTGAAGTTCAGCCAGGATAGTTCCCGGTTGATGAAGCGGTCCGGACTGGCCGCAAGGTCGCTGCCTCGCGGCTCCGCCTCCGGGCGCCGGTGCGCACCAGATTCTAGAGCGACGACAGTGGCTTGGCCACGGTCGGCCATGGCGGTTTGGTGCTCCTCGAGGGCTATGATCGTCACCCTTAGTAACAGTTCGATGACATGGCTTTGCAGCCAGATAAGGCGTCGGGGGCGTGCCCCGTCAAGTCCGCCCTGGAAGGACAATAGTAGCGCAGCGCCTTTAAGGCGTGGTTTCGGCTCAAGGAGGATCGCGGAACATATCGGCGGCGAGCGCCCGCGACGGCGGACGGTTAAGCCGCAGCGCTTCGTTGTCGAGCGCGATGACGGCCGAGCGCGCCGCGGCGAACGAGCGCTCGATATGGGTCGACAGATAGCTCACCACGTTTTCCTCAAGCTTGAGCTGGCGGTCGGCAGCGAGTTTGACGATGACGGCGCGCAGCATGGCGTCGTCGGGCGCCTGCAGCGTCACCACCGGCATCGCCCGCAACCGCGACGCCACGTCGGCGATGGCGACCGGCCAGGCCGACGGCGCCGTGCGCGCGGTGAAGAGCAAATACGCGTTCTCATCGCGCGCGAGATTGATGAGATGGAACAGCGCGCGCTCGTCGGCCGCGGCCGCGGCGTTTTCGACGACCAAGGCGCCGGTCGCAAGCGCTGAACGGAGCCCACCTTCGTCGAGCGCGTGCGCCGAGATCACGCGCGCGCCGGCGGCGGCAGCCCAGATTGTCGCGAGATGCGTCTTACCCGATCCTTCCGGCCCGACCAGCACGACGGCGTTGGCCGGCCAGTCAGGCCAGCAGTCGATCAGCGCCATCGCATCCGCGTTGGAAGGCCCGGAAAGAAAATCCTCGCGGGCCAAGCTTTCGGCGTGGGGAAGCGCGAGCGCGAGCTGCCGCGGCGGCGATATGGCGTGCGTTGCCATGACGCTTAAGCCACACTGCCGCCAGTATCGATACGCATGGCGCTCAATGCCCGGCGCCGAACGAATTCATGTGGCGCACCCACTCGGCGAGATAGAAGGCGACCGAGAGCAAGGTCAAGATGGCGACCAGCGCCATCAGCACCTGCGACACCAGACCGAAATCGAAGCCGAAGCCACGTTCCGCAAGCACCAGCGTGGCAAGGACGATCTGCGCGACCGTATTGGCCTTCGACACCGGCAGCGGCCGCACCGCCATCGGCTTGCCGACCAGCCACGACAGCATGAAGGCGCTGACGATCATGATGTCGCGCGACACCACGAGGATGACCAGCGCGATCGGCAAGGCGCCGGCAATGCCGAGCGCGATGTAGATCGACACGATCAAGGCCTTGTCGGCCAGGGGATCGAGCAAGGCGCCGAGCTCGCTGCGCATATGGAAGCGCTTGGCCAAAAAGCCGTCGACGCCGTCGCTGATGCCGGCGACGAGGAACAGCATGAAGGCAATGCGCATCCCGCCCGTCGTGATCGCCCAAACTACGATCGGCACCAGCAGGATGCGTCCCAGCGTAATAAGGTTAGGGATACTCAAAAGCGGCCCCGGACTTCCCGCAGCTTTGTCCCCAAGCTGTCCTTTCGTCCCGCAATATAGCGGCGGCGGCGCGCTTGCACAGCAGGCGATTCCGACGTAGGAGGCGCCGCATAGTCCTACCGATCCGGTGGCTTTCGTGGATAAGGCGCGCTACGCGGCCGCCGGCGTCGATATCGATGCCGGCAACCGCATGGTGGACATGATCAAGCCGTTGGTGCGCGCAACCGCGCGCGCCGGCGCCGATGCCGAGATCGGCGGCTTCGGCGGCCTGTTCGATCTGAAGGCCGCAGGCTACCGCGACCCGATCCTGGTCGCGGCCAATGACGGCGTCGGCACCAAGGTCAAGATCGCCATCGAGACCGGCCGCCACGACACAATCGGCATCGATCTCGTCGCCATGTCGGTCAACGATCTGGTGGTGCAAGGCGCTGAGCCGCTGTTCTTTCTGGACTACTTCGCCTGCGGCAAGCTCGACCCCGCGGTCGGCGCCCAAGTGGTCACCGGCATCGCCGCAGCCTGCCGGGAAACCGGCTGCGCCCTGATCGGCGGCGAGACCGCGGAAATGCCAGGCCTCTACCAGGCCGGCGACTACGATCTCGCGGGCTTTGCGGTCGGCGCCGTGGAACGCGCCGGCCTGCTGCCGCGCAACGACATCGCACCGGGCGACGTCGTTGTCGGGCTTGCCTCGACCGGCGTGCATTCCAACGGATTTTCCCTGGTCCGCCGCATCGTCGCCGACGCCGGCTTGAACTGGGACCAGCCTGCCCCGTTCGACAAGGCAAAAAAACTCGGCGAGGCTCTGCTGACGCCGACGCGGCTCTATGTGCGTTCGTGCCTTGGCGCGAGCCGCGGCACCAGCGCCGTCAAGGCGCTCGCCCACATCACCGGCGGCGGCTTTGTCGACAATATCCCGCGGGTTCTGCCGGACGGCCTTGCCGTATCCGTCGAACTTGATCGCGTGCCGGTCTTGCCGGTGTTCAAATGGCTCGCGGTCGCGGGAAAGATCACCGAGGCCGAGATGCTGCGCACCTTCAACTGCGGCATCGGCATGGTGGCCGTGCTGGAGCGCGGCGCAGCCGCAGCGGCAAGCGAGTGCTTCGCGGCGCACGGCGACACCGTGGTGCAGCTCGGCGAGGTCGTCGCGGCAAAGGATGGCGAGCGCGTGCAATTTCGCGGCTGTCTCGACCTCACCCGGCCTGGCGCATGACCAAAAAGCGCGTCGCCGTCCTGATTTCCGGCCGCGGCTCGAACATGACGGCGTTGATCGCAGCGGCCAAGGCGCCCGACTATCCGGCCGCGATCGTGCTCGTGCTTTCAAACCTGCCCGATGCGGCGGGCTTGGTGCACGCCCGGCAGGCCGAAATTGCCACCGCGGTCGTCGATCACCGCGCGTTCGGCGCCGACCGCGAGGCCTTCGAGCGCGCGCTCGATGCGCGGCTGCAAGCCCAAGGCGTCGAGATCGTCTGCCTCGCCGGTTTCATGCGGCTATTGACGCCGTGGTTCGTCAAGCGCTGGAGCGGGCGCCTGCTGAACATCCACCCGGCGCTGTTGCCGCAGTTCAAAGGTCTGCACACCCATCGCCGCGCGCTTGCCGCAGGCGTCAGCGAGCACGGCGCGACCGTGCACTTCGTCGTGCCGGAAATGGATGCGGGGCCGATCATCCTGCAGGCCGCGGTGCCCGTCATTGCCGGCGATACCGAGGCGACGCTCGCCGCGCGCGTGCTCGAGGTCGAGCACCGCATCTATCCGCAGGCACTGCGCCTGGTGGCCGAAGGCCGCGCAGCACTGGCCGCGGGTGAAACCAGCAAACAGTAGCGCGCGACTGCGCGCTACGCTCGACGCGCCGGCTGAAAAACAAAACCCCCGGGCGCTACACCGGGGGCCACGAGCGACAAGAAAGTTTTTCCGCCGACGCTCACGCGACTTTCAGGTTCTCCGCCGACGTTCTGCCGCGGTTGGTCACGAGCTCGTATTCGACGGTCTGACCTTCATTGAGCGTGCGCAAGCCGGCCCGTTCGACCGCCGAGATGTGGACGAACACATCCTTGTCTCCGGTCGCCGGCTTGATGAACCCGTAGCCCTTCGTCGGATTGAACCACTTGACGGTGCCCTTTTGCATCGCCTGCCTCCTCAGTCCCTATGTCTGCGAAGACGCAGAATCACGGCCCCTGCTCACCGCGTGCAAATGCTGCGATCCGCGCCACAAGCCAGATTTTGGGGAAAATTCCGAAACGGGATGTAGTCAGAAACGATCATGTCGCCGCGACAGCACCGGCCGGATGGCCAAAATCCGATTGCCATTCAAAGAAGCCCGATAAATACGGCGCAAGCATGGCTGTAACACGCCATCCACTGCCGCTGATGTGTTTGCGGATTGTACAACGTAACGAACGTAACAAATGTTACGCACGTCCGTGACTTGACGCACGGCCTTTACGTCACGGCTTCAACGCCAATAGCAGCGATACCGTGGATGTCATGATCACTCGGCAACACGCTCGGCGCCGGCGGTTCGTCGACGCGGCCGCGGCGCGCGCACTCTGACGGTGGGATATTGCTGCCAGAGGCCGCCGAGCCCGACGACGAGCAGCGCGGTGGCGATGGCCGCGGCGAATTCGACTTGCTGCGCGAAGATCTCGCCGAACTTGGCCGACAAAAAGCCCGACACCGCGGGATCGGTTGCTAAGATGTCGCCTGCGATCCAGCCCAGCAATGCCGCGCCGAGCCAGACGACGATCGGAAAGCGCTCGATCATCGCCATGATCAGCGCCGCGCCGGCAATGATCATCGGGATGGACGCGACGAGACCGAGGGTCAGCAAGGTCAGACTGCCCTGCGCGATCGCCGCGACCGCGATGACGTTGTCGAGACTCATGATGATGTCGGCCACGACCACGATCCGCACCGCACGCCAGAGCTGCTCCACCGCCTCGATTTCGCTTCTGGGGGCGTGGTCGCGCACCAACAGCTTGGCGGCGACGTAGATCAGCGCCACGCCGCCGATCAATTTGAGATACGGCAGCAGCATGAGCTCGCCGATTACACCGGTGAAGACGAGACGAAGGATCACCGCGGCGCCGGCGCCGACGATCAAGCCCCAGCGGCGCTCGCGTGGCGGCAAGCTGCGGCAGGCCATGGCGATGACGACGGCATTGTCGCCCGACAGCAAGATATTGACGAAGATGATTTGCAGCACCGCGGCCCAAAAGGTCGCGCGCCCCATGTCGGCTACGCTTGAGTGGAGCATGCCGCCCCACAGCGCCGGGTTCAACGCGTGCAGAACCGGCCCCACCGCCACTCCTTCAGGATGCGGGCAACGCGGCGAAAGCGCCGAGTCAGCCGACGATTTCGTTGCCGGAGAAAAACTGCGCGATCTCCTTCGCCGCGGTATCGGCGGCGTCGGAGCCGTGCACTGAATTTTCGCCGATCGACTTGGCGAGCTCCTTGCGGACGGTGCCGGGCGCCGCTTTCGCCGGATCGGTCGCGCCCATCAGGTCGCGGTAGGCGGCGACCGCGTTCTCGCCCTCCAGCACCTGCACCACGACCGGCCCCGAGGTCATGAATTCGACCAGCTCGCCGAAGAACGGACGCGCGCGATGCACCGCGTAGAAGGTCTCGGCCTGCGCGCGGCTCATGCGAAGGCGCTTCTGCGCCACGATGCGCAAGCCCGCCTTCTCGATCATGGCGTTAATGGCGCCAGTGATATTACGCGCGGTGGCATCGGGTTTGATGATCGAAAACGTACGCTCGATCGCCATCAGGTCGTCCCTTGTCGTTGCAAAGCTTTAAGAAGGTGAACGTGCGGTGCTGCAAAGCAGGCCTGGAAAGGTGACGGCTTATAGCGTCCGCTAACCATCGAAAGCAAGCGCTGCCGCCACGGGCAAAAACACACTTGTGACGCGCGTCACGAAACGAGCGCGTGTCGCTTTGCGCCCAGGCCGCGTTCGATGGAGCGGCAAAGAATTGCGTCATCGCGCCCGGGCAGATGCCGAATTTGTAATCCTCATCACAAATGAACCTTTCGCCGGGGCCGCCGACGAACTGTCACTTGCCGCGTGAAAGCATCGAACCAAGGAGAACGCAAATGCTTCGCAAGACCATCCTCGCTCTCACCGCAGCCGCCGCGCTTGGCGGCGTCGCGCTGGCCCCGACCTCCGCTTCGGCGTGGGGCTTCCATGGCGGCTGGCACGGCGGCTTCTTCGGCCCGACCATCGTGCTCGGTGGCCCGGTCTATGACAGCTGCCTGGTCCGCACTTGGGTCCCCAGCCCCTACGGCCCGGTGCTGCGCACGGTCAATCGCTGCTACTGACCAGTTGCATTGACGCGATCTGAAAAGAAAAACCCCGGCCTCGCGAGAGGCCGGGGTCATGCTGTGCGCGATCGGCCCGCGCGAGGGCCCTTCGCCAGATTAAGCGCGCTAGAAGCGATCGAGGTTCATCACCTTGGTCCAGGCCGCGACGAAGTCTTTGACAAACTTCTCCTTGGAGTCCGCGCAACCATAGACTTCCGCGAACGCACGCAGTTGCGCGTGCGAGCCGAAGATCAGGTCGACCCGCGTAGCGGTCCACTTGGCCGCCTTCGTCTTGCGGTCGCGGCCTTCGTAGGCGTTGCTGCCGGACGGGTGCCATTCCGTCTTCATGTCGAGCAGGTTGACGAAGAAGTCGTTGGTCAGCGTCCCGGCCTTCTTGGTGAAAACGCCGTGCTTCGAGCCACCGGCGTTGGCGCCGAGCACGCGCAGGCCGCCGACCAGGACCGTCAACTCGGGGCCGGTCAGCCTCAACAGCTGCGCCTTGTCGACCAGCGCCTCCTCCGGATTCATGAGCGACTTGCCGCTGTAATAGTTGCGGAAGCCGTCAGCGACCGGTTCGAGCGGTTTGAACGAGTCGACGTCGGTCTGCTCCTGCGACGCATCCATGCGACCCGGCTTGAAGGGGACCTTCACAGTCTGCCCGGCCGCCTTCGCCGCCTTCTCGACCGCGGCGTCTCCGCAGAGAACGATTAGGTCGGCAAGCGAGACCTTCTTGCCACCCTTGGCCGAGGCGTTGAACGCGCTGCGGATCGCTTCGAGCTTCTTGAGTACCTTCGCAAGCTCCGCCGGATTGTTCACCTCCCAATCCTTCTGGGGGCTGAGGCGGATGCGCGCGCCGTTGGCGCCACCGCGCTTGTCAGAGCCGCGGAAGGTCGACGCCGATGCCCAGGCGGTCGAAATCAGTTGCGGCACCGACAGGCCGCTCGCGAGGATCTTCGCCTTCAGCGCGGCGGCATCCTTGTCGTTGATCAGCTTGTGATCGACCTTCGGGATCGGGTCCTGCCAGATCAGCGTCTCTTTCGGCACCAGCGGGCCGAGATAGCGCTGGATCGGACCCATGTCGCGGTGCGTGAGCTTGAACCAGGCGCGGGCAAACGCGTCCGCGAACTGGTCCGGGTGCTGGTAAAAGCGCCGCGAGATCTTCTCGTAGGCCGGGTCCATGCGCAGCGACAGGTCCGTCGTCAGCATGGTCGGCACGTGCTTCCTGGATTTGTCGAAGGCGTCCGGAACCGTGGCGGCGCCGTTTTTCGCCTGCCACTGCGGCACGCCGGCCGGGCTCTTGGTCAGCTCCCATTCGTTTTCGAACAGGTTCTTGAAGAAGTTGTTGCTCCACTTGGTCGGCGTCTGCGTCCAGGTGACTTCCGGACCACCGGTGATGGCGTCGGCGCCATAGCCCGAGCCGTGCTTGCTCTTCCAGCCAAGGCCCTGCTCCTCGAGCGCGCCGGCTTCCGGCTCCGGACCGACCAGCGACGGATCGCCGGCGCCGTGGGTCTTGCCGAACGAATGGCCGCCGGCGATCAGCGCGACGGTCTCCTCGTCGTTCATCGCCATGCGGAAGAACGTTTCGCGGATATCCTTGGCGGCTGCCACTGGATCAGGCTTGCCATTCGGCCCCGCTGGATTGACGTAGATCAGGCCCATCTGGACGGCACCGAGCGGATTCTGCAACTGGCGCTCGCCGCTATAGCGTTCGTCGCCGAGCCACGTCCCTTCGGGGCCCCAGTACAGCTCTTCGGCCTCCCACACGTCGGCGCGGCCGCCGCCGAAACCGAACGTCTTGAAGCCCATCGACTCCAGCGCGACGTTGCCGGCGAGGATCATAAGATCGGCCCACGAGATTTTCCGGCCGTATTTCTGCTTGATCGGCCACAGCAGCCGGCGCGCTTTGTCGAGATTCGCATTGTCCGGCCAGCTGTTCAGTGGCGCGAAGCGCTGCTGACCGGCGCCGGCGCCGCCGCGGCCGTCGGAGATGCGGTATGTGCCCGCCGAGTGCCATGCCATGCGGATCATCAGGCCGCCATAATGGCCGAAGTCGGCCGGCCACCATTCCTGCGAGTTCGTCATCAAGGCGCGCAAGTCCTTGACCAGGGCCTTCAGATCGAGGCTCTTGAACTCCTTCGCGTAGTTGAACTCCTTGCCCATCGGATCACACAGGGGGGAGTTGCCGTGCAGAACGCTGAGGTCCAGCTGGTTCGGCCACCAATCCCGATTGGTATGGCCATGCATGACCGGGCATTGGCCCGCGCTCTTGTCGTCCGTCTTCGCATCCATGTTTGACTCCGCTCGTATTCTGAAATTTTTCTTTCGCCGTTCCGTATGAATGGCCAAGCTCGCCGCGAACTGCCTCGCTCGATCCCGATCAATACGGTTCTGGCGGTGGCAGCACCTTGACACAATGCAGCGCCGCTCGACAACGCCGTCGAGCCGTCAATTTATGCCGCTGCCGCACCGCACATGTGCAGGACTGCATCGCCGGAAGCCCGCGCGGATTGCGCCGCTGGGAGGCCCTCGGAACAGGCATGAGCGACGCGATCAGGTCGGGTTGTTGTTCGCTGCCTGGTTCTTGGGCTTTGCCGGCTTCTTCTTGGCGGTTTGCGGCGGCGGCGCGGTCTCCGCGACGCCGTCCATCTGCATCAGCCGACCGCGTTCAAAGTGATAAATCCCCGGCCGCGGCCCGCCATTGTAGGTCAAGACCGCGGTGCGATCGCCGTTCGGGGCATTGCCGATCTGCACGTTTGTCGGCGCGCCGGCCCGTGCCACCACATCGCACTCGCTCATACCGAGGCCCACGCCCTCGCCGAGCCTGGACATGGGCGCCGCCGGCGCCGCCGGACCGCCCGGCGCGGCTTGCGGCGCCGTCGCGGCCGGGCAAGCGCCATTGGCGTCGATCAAATCGCTGTCGGTTATCGGCCGGTTTAGCCTGCTCGACTCCTGCAGGTCGGAGTAGCTGTAGCCGGCGTTGCGACCGCCAAAATCCAGCGGCTTGCGGAACCACGGCTGGTCGGTGCCTAAATCCATATTGCTGCAGCCGGACAGCGTGACCGCCATCAAGAGCGCCAACAGCGTGCCGCACCGCCTTGATCCAAGGTTCACCGATAAGTCCCCTGAGCCGGAGCCGTCCTCAAGCGAAGCATGCGCCGGTTTGTGTTGCCAACATGGCGCTTCGCCCCGTGCTGTGCTAGCCAGCATGCTAGCGGTTTTGGCCTTACAACCACAAGCCGCCTGGGGCCGCCGCATCGGCCGGCCAGGGTGAAAAATCCGCGATGGCACAGGGGGTTGAACGCCGATCCAGATCCCAATCGACAAGGTTCCGGTTTGTGATTGCCGTCACGGATTTTTGCTTCGCCTGACGCAAAACTGCAATTTGAGAAAGTTTGCCCGCGCACGCCCCGACCGACCGGCCAAGCGCAGAAATGAGCACGACGTAAGGACCCTTCATGCATCTGCAATTCGTCGGCTGCGGCGACGCCTTCGGCTCCGGCGGGCGGCTGAACACCTGCTTTCATCTGGTCGGCAAAGAGGTCAATGCCCTGATCGATTGCGGCGCCACTTCGCTGGTCGGCATGAACAAGCTCGCGATCACCCGCAACGACATCGAGACCATCTTCATCACGCATTTTCACGCCGACCACATTGCCGGCTTGCCGTTTTTCATCCTTGAGGCCAACTACGTCGCAAAGCGCACGCAGCCGCTGACTATCGCCGGCCCGCCGGGACTGAAAGCGCGTTTCCCCGAAGTGATGGAATGCGGCTTTCCCGGCACCAAGGAGTTGGAGCTTGGCTTCGCCTTGACGCTTCGGGAGCTGGAAATCGGCAAGCAAGCTGAAGTCGGCCAGGTGCGCGTGACACCGTATCACGTCGTCCACGACGAGCGCGCCGGCCCCTGCGTCGGTTTTCGCTTCGAGGTCGAAGACAAGGTGATCGCATTCTCCGGCGACACGCAGTGGACCGATGCCTTGATCGAGCTCGGCCGCGACGCCGACCTCTTCATCTGCGAGGCCTATACCCGCGACAAGCCAATCACCACCCACATGGCGCTGTCGTCGCTCGAGCAGCATCTGCCGCAGATCAAGCCGAAGCGGCTCATCCTCAGCCACATGAGCAACGACATGCTGACGCGGCGCGGCGAGGTTCGCTACGAGACCGCCGAAGACGGCATGATCGTCAAGCTGTAAGCGCTCAACCGCCAAGCGCGGCTTCGATCGCTTTAAGCGCATCATCGGCCTTCGACGCGTCAGGGCCGCCGGCCTGCGCCATATCGGGCCGGCCGCCGCCGCCCTTGCCGCCGAGCGCTTCGGCGCCCTTGCGTACCAGATCGACGGCGTTGAAGCGTTTGGTCAGATCGTCGGTGACGCCGACCACGATGCCGGCTTTGCCGTCGCCGGAAACGCCGACAATGGCGACCACGCCCGAGCCAACCCTCTTCTTGCCTTCGTCGGCAAGGCTGCGCAGGTCCTTCAGCTCGATGTCGTGCACCACGCGGGCCATCAAATTCGCACCCGCCACCGAGCGAATGCCATCCGCTCCGGCGCCGGCCTCGCCGCCTCCGCCGCCGCCCATGGCAAGCTTCTTCTTGGCGTCGGACAATTCGCGCTCGAGGCGCTTGCGCTCGTCGAGCAGCGTCGCGGCACGCGTCACGATCTCGCCCACTGGCGCCTTCATCTCGGCCGAGACGGCGCGGACGTCGTCTCGCAGCTTGTTGAGCTCGTGACGGGCGGCATTGCCCGTCAACGCCTCGATGCGGCGCACGCCGCCGGCGACGCCGCTTTCGCCGACCACCGAAACGAGCCCGATATCGCCGGTGCGCGCCACATGGGTGCCGCCGCACAGTTCGACCGACCAACCCATGGTGTTGCCGCCGCTCTCACCCATGGCGACGACGCGGACCTCGTCGCCGTATTTCTCGCCGAACAGGGCGCGAGCGCCCGACATCCGCGCATCGTCCAGCGCCATCACCCGCGTGGTGACGGGCGAATTCTGCAGCACGTACTCGTTGGCCAAATCCTCGACGCGCTCGACCTCCTCCGCGGTCATCGCCTTCGGATGCGAGAAGTCGAAACGCAAGCGATCCGGCGCGACCAGCGAGCCCTTCTGCGCCACGTGGTCGCCGAGCACCTGGCGCAGCGCCTCGTGCAGCAAATGCGTCGCCGAGTGGTTTTTGCGGATGGCGCCGCGGCGCCTGTGATCGACCGCGAGCGAAAGCGCGGCGCCGGCCATCAGCGTACCTTCCTCGACGGTGCCGATATGAACGAACACGTCGCCGAGATGCTTTTGCATGTCGGTGACCTTAAAGCGCACGCCGTCGGCGGTCATCAACCCGGTATCGCCGACCTGGCCACCGGACTCGCCGTAGAACGGCGTCTGGTTGAGCACAACGGCGCCGCTCTCGCCTTTTCTGAGCGCATCCACCAGTTTGCCGTCGCGCACCAGCGCCGCGACCACGCCCTCGGCGCTCTCGGTCTCGTAGCCGAGGAATTCCGTGCCGCCGACTTTTTCGCGGATGCCAAACCACACCGCCTCGTCCGCGGCTTCCCCGGAGCCCGCCCACGCGGCGCGGGCTTTTTCGCGCTGCTGCTCCATGGCGTCGCTGAAGGCGGCGACATCGACGCCGATGCCGCGCGAGCGCAGCGCGTCCTGGGTGAGATCGAGCGGAAAGCCATACGTGTCGTAGAGCGTGAACGCGGTGACGCCGTCGAACATGGCGCCGCGCTTCAAGGTCTTGCTGGCGTCGTCGAGGATGGCGAGCCCGCGCTGCAGCGTGCGGCGGAAGCGCGTCTCCTCAAGCTTCAGCGTCTCGGTGATCAGCGCATCGGCCCGATGCAGCTCGGGAAAGGCCTGGCCCATCTCGCGCACGAGCATCGGCACGAGCTTCCACATCAACGGATCCTTGGCGCCCAAAAGCTCGGCGTGCCGCATGGCGCGGCGCATGATGCGGCGGAGCACGTAGCCGCGGCCCTCGTTCGACGGCAGCACGCCGTCCGCGATGAGAAAGGCGCTCGCGCGCAAATGGTCGGCGATGACGCGGTGCGAGGCCTTGCGCTCGCCGTTGGGCTCGACGCCGGTGTGGTGGGCGATGTCGCGGATCAGGGTGTGAAACAGGTCGATGTCGTAATTGTTGGTGACGCCCTGCAGGATGGCGGTGATGCGTTCGAGCCCCATGCCGGTGTCGATCGACGGCCGCGGCAGGTCGACACGGGTTTTCTCGTCGATCTGCTCGAACTGCATGAACACGAGATTCCAGAACTCGAGGAAACGGTCGCCGTCCTCCTCGGCCGATCCGGGCGGGCCGCCGATGACACTGTCGCCCTGGTCGTAGAAAATCTCCGAGCAATAGCCGCAGGGGCCGAGCGGTCCCATCGCCCACAGGTTATCGGCGTGGCCGACGATGCGGGCTTCCGGCAGGCCGGCGATCTTCTTCCAGAGCGCGCGTGCGTCGTCGTCGGATGGATGCACCGTAACCCAGAGCCGATCCTTGGCCAGCTCGAACTCCTTGGTCACCAGCCGCCAGGCGAGCTCGATGGCGCGCTCCTTGAAATAATCGCCGAACGAGAAGTTGCCGAGCATCTCGAAGAAGGTGTGGTGGCGCGCGGTATAACCCACATTGTCGAGGTCGTTGTGCTTGCCGCCGGCGCGCACGCATTTCTGCGAGGTGGTGGCGCGCACATAGGAGCGCTTTTCCAGACCGGTGAAGACGTTCTTGAACTGCACCATGCCGGCATTGGTGAACATCAAGGTCGGGTCGTTGCGCGGCACAAGCGGCGACGAGGGCACGATCTCGTGGCCCTCGCGCGCAAAATAGTCGAGAAAGCTCGACCGGATTTCGTTGACGCCGCTCATGTGCCGCAACTCTCTAGCGGGGCTGGCGATTCCTGTCCAGAAACCGCGCGATTGCGCGCCCGCGGCAAAGCATATAAGCGCTCTTTCCTCATCGTGCCGCCCACCGAGTGCCTGCAATGAATGAAAGTCCTGCCCCGTCCACCGGCTCGCTCGAGGCGCGCCTCAAGGCCCGCCGCTTTGTCATCACCGCCGAGCTTGCCCCGCCGGTGTCCTGCAGCGCCGACGATCTGCGCGCCAAGGCCGCCGCGCTGAAGGGCCTGCCCGACGCGGTCAATGTCACCGACGGCGCCGGCGCCCGCGCCCATATGGCGGCGCTGGCCGCGGGCTCGCTCCTCCTTGGCATGGGGATCGAGCCCATCCTTCAGATCACCTGCCGCGACAAGAACCGCATCGCGCTGCAGAGCGAGATGATGGGCGCCGCCGCGCTCGGCATCCGCAACCTGCTCCTCCTCACCGGCGACGATCCGAAGGCAGGCGACCAGCCCGACACCAAGCCGGTGTTCGACATCAACTCCGCGGCGCTGATCGAGACCGCGCGGCGGCTGCGCGACGAAGGCGCGCTGCCGACCGGGCGCAAGGTCGCCGGCCGCGCGGAATTCTTCATCGGTGCTGCCGATATGCCGATCGATCCGCCGGCCGGCTGGCAGCCGAATGCGCTTGCGGCCAAGATCAAATCCGGCGCGCAATTCGCCCAGACCCAGTTCTGCATGGATGCCGGCGTGGTGCGGCGCTATGTCGGCGCGCTGCATCAGGCCGGCCTGACCAAACAAATCGCGACCCTGATCGGCGTCAATCCGCTGCGCTCGGCGAAGTCGGCGCAATGGATGAAGAGCCACTTGTTCGGCACCATCATTGCGGACGAATTGATTGCGCGGATGGAGAAGGCTGCCGATCCGGCGCGCGAAGGCGTCAAAATCTGCGCCGAGCTGGTCGAGGAATTCTCCACCATTCCGGGCGTCGCCGGCGTCCACATCATGGCGCCCGGCAACGACGCAGCGATTCCCGAAGTGATCGCGGCGGTGCGGACGCGCGTCGCGTAGCCCGGATGGAGCGGAGCGAAATCCGGAGCGACGTCGCAGTCGGCACCATCGTTCCCGGATTGCGCTTCGCTTCATCCGGGCTGCGAGGACTCCCTCGTCCGAATATCGACCTCCGATTTCAGCGTGCGGTGCACCGGGCACTTGTCGGCGATCTCCAAAAGCTTCGCGCGCTGCTCGGCCGATAAATCGCCTTCGAATGTGATCGCGCGCTCGATGCGGTCGATCTTGCCCACTTTGGTTTCGCACTCGGCGCAATCCTTGGCGTAGATCTTCTCGTGGCGCAGCCGCACTTCGGTGCGCGTCAGCGGCAAAGCTTTGAGGTCGGCGTAAAGGCGCACCGTCATCGAGGTGCAGGCGCCGAGCGCGGCGAGGAGAAGATCGTAAGGCCCGGGACCGGAATCGAGGCCGCCGTCCTTGACCGGCTCGTCGGCCATGAGCCGATGGGGACCGACGATGATCTCCTGCTGGAATTTGCCGCGGCGGGTCTCACGCACCTTGACGGTGCCGGCCGGCGTCTCGTCGGCGGCCAGATCTTCCACGCCCATGTCGAGATAGCGCGCAGCCCAGGCGGCGATGACGCTCGCCACATAGGCATCGTCGCTCCTTCGGCTGAGCAGATGATCGGCGCCGGCGAGCGAGATGAAGCTCTTCGGGTGCTTGGCCGCAAGGAAGATGCGGCTCGCATTGTCGATGCCGACGGTGTCGTCGGTCGGCGAATGGAAGACCAGCAGCGCCTTATGCAGGCTGGCGATGCGCGGCGTGAGCATCTGCTCAGCGACGTCGTCGAGGAACGCGCGACGGACGCGGAAATTCCGGCCGCCGAGCGTAACCTCGACTTCGCCCTGCAGATTGATGTCGGCGATCTTGTCCTTGATGAGCCCGGTGACATGGGCCGGATCCGCCGGCGCGCCGATGGTGACCACGGCGCGGGCTTCGGCGATGCGATGGGCGGCGGCGAGCACGGCGGCGCCGCCGAGGCTGTGGCCGATCAGGATCGCGGGCGCCGCGAGTTTTTCGCGCAAATGGTCCGCGGCGGCGACCAGATCGTCGACGTTCGAGGAGAATGTGGTGTTGGCGAACTCGCCTTCACTCGCGCCAAGCCCGGTGAAGTCGAAGCGCAGCACCGCGATGCCGTGGAGCGTCAAGCCTTCGGCAATACGCCGCGCCGCGCGCGTGTCCTTGCCGCAGGTGAAGCAGTGCGCGAACAACGCCACCGCCCGCGCCGGCCCGTCAGGCCGGTCAAGGAGCGCCGCGAGCGTTTCGCCTTTGGCATTGCGGAAGTCGAATTTCTCGGCGGGCATTTGGGGGCTCCTGCGTTCTCGCCAAGCCCTATGCACATAAGCACGCGACGATGCGGAGGGAATGCAGCCAACGCTTCGCTGGCCCTGCTCTCGGCGCGGGCGCGGGGCCGCCCGTTCCCTGTTTCCGTTCTGAACGAGAATGAAGCACCGGGAGGCGCCAGGGGCTTGCGAGGCCCCTTGCCGGAGCTTGCGAGGCTCCGGGATTGCGCGCCTGACGAACGGGGTGGCGACGCCCGCTCGCGAGGCGCGGCACCGACCCGGCAGGTTTGCAAGGCCTGCAGAACGGCGCTACGCCTCCCGGCGCTCCACCGGGCCGGCGATTTTTTACGGGTCAGCCGCGAAAGCGGCCGAGATGCGGCGGTGCGCTTTCGCACGCCCACCTGCGGCACGTCATGATCGCGCCGAGGACGAGAAACTCGTGTAGGAATTAATGCACAGAAGTCAAGAAGGCCGCGGGCGACAAAAAAAGAAGAAGGGCCGCCCTCGCGAGCAGCCCTTCCATTGTCAGGCCGTGGCCCGGTTGCGCGAGGCTGACGACTTGACGCTACCAAGTCTTGCCTCACGCGCATGAGCCGGTGACGGATTTAAGTCACCTGGCAGGACCCTCGGCTGAGGCGAAGATCCAGTTCATGCATGCCGGCGACCGCGGCGATAGACAATGAGACACTGGATCACCTCCTTTCGGTTGTTAACGATGGCCGCAATATAAACCATGCGCCGAGATTCGAAAGATGCGTTCGGCCGGTGTCGGTAGAACTGCGGTCAAGAAGCTGGCGCGAAAGTAGGTCGTCTACCGCCCCAGCTCATTGGCGGGCGCGGAGTCGCCCGCTCCCTTTATTCCGCCCTCAACAAGAACATTCGCGGATCAAATCGGTATTGCGCCACCGTGCCATTTTTGACACAATCGCGGCGCGATGATAGATCGCTCGAAGAAAATCACGGCGCGTTTCTTTCTGACGCCGGCCGGCCGGAATCCCGTCCGTGAGTGGCTTGTGGAATTGCCAAGGGAAGATCGTCGTATCGTTGGCAAGGACATCCAGAAGGTCGAGTTTGGCTGGCCGATCGGCATGCCCTACTGCCGCAGCTTGGGCCGCGGTCTTTGGGAAGTGCGTAGTGACCTTTCGGGAGGCCGCATTGCCAGAGTGATTTTCTCGATCGTCGCCGGCGAGATGATTCTCCTGCATGGATTCGAAAAGAAATCGCAGAAGATGCCAAGCCACGACATCGAACTTGCGTTCAGACGCAGCAGGGAGATTGCGAAATGACAAACAAACGACTCCCAAAGAAAAGAAAAGGCTCAATCGATCGCAGCGAAACTTTTGACGATTTTCTCGCCGAACAAGGTCTGCTGGCCGAAACTGAAGATGCCGCGATAAAGGAAATCATCGCAGACCAGATTAAGGTCGCGATGAATGATCAACATCTTAGCAAGACTGAGATGGCCGCACGCATGAAGACGAGCCGCCGTCAGCTCGATCGCCTGCTCGATCCGAACAATCCTTCGGTAACGCTTACCACACTGCGCCGTGCCGCGAATGCGGTTGGACGGACACTAAGGGTCCAATTGGATTAAAGTATGGGCCGCGAGAGACCCGACTTGTCTACATCGATTGACAAAAACATTCATCATTCAACGCTTCGCGAGCGAATTGTTGAGCACATTTTCATCGGCGACGCGTTGCGCATCCTATGGGGCAAAGGCATTACCAATGTTGAAGTTTTTCGGTCTGAGTTCGATGCCCATGGTTACGATCTGGCAATGGCACAACGCGATATTGTACGGCACATACAACTTAAGACCAGTCTGAAAAAGCCAACGAAAATCCCGATAGCTCGATCTTTGGCGGAAAAACCGAGCGGCTGCGTTATTTGCATACAAATCACGCCCGATCTCAAGCTTGGTCCTTATTATTGGTTTGGGGGTACCCCAGGAAATCGGCTGCCTTATACATCAAAATTTCCAAATTCGATGCGACCGACGCGAAACAAGAAAGGTGAACGCCCAATACGTAAAAACTATAGGGAAATAGCGCTTAGCAAATTTGATCGAGTTGAGAATTTGCCAAAGGTTTTAGAGAAACTCTTTGGCGAAGCAAATTTACACGCCTAGAAAAAATCACCGCCCCAACTCCCGCATCGCGGCGTCCAAGCCGTCAATCGTCAGCGGATACATCCGACCGCCCATGATCTGGCGGAGAAGCCGCGTCGAGGCGGTGGTCTCCCATTCGTGCTCGGGCACCGGGTTGAGCCAGACGCAGGACGGATAGGTCGCGGTGACGCGCTGCATCCAGGTCTGCCCGGGCTCCTCGTTGAAATGCTCGACCGAGCCACCGGGCGCGACGATCTCGTATGGCGACATCGCCGCATCGCCGACGAAGATCACCTTGTAGTCGTGCGGATAGGTGTGCAGCACGTCCCAAGTCGGCGTGGTTTCGGTCCAGCGCCGCGCGTTCTGCTTCCAGACGCGCTCGTAAAGGCAATTGTGGAAGTACAGATGCACCATGTGCTTGAACTCGGTGCGCGCCGCGGAAAACAATTCCTCGGTCACCTTGACGTGCCACTCCATGGAGCCGCCGACGTCGAAGAACAAAAGCACCTTGATGGTGTTGTGCCGCTCCGGCCGCATCAGGATGTCGAGATAGCCCTTGTGAGCGGTGCCCTTGATGGTGCCGTCGAGGTCGAGCTCCTCGGGCGCGCCGGTGCGCGCGAACTTGCGCAGCCGCCGCAGCGCGATCTTGATGTTGCGGGTGCCGAGCTCGACGTCGCCGTCGAGATCCTTGAACTCGCGCTTGTCCCACACCTTCACGGCGCGGAAATTTCTATTCTTGTCCTGGCCGATGCGCACGCCTTCGGGATTGTAGCCGTAGGCCCCAAAAGGAGACGTGCCCGCGGTGCCGATCCATTTCTTGCCGCCCTGATGGCGGCCCTTCTGCTCGGCCATGCGCTGGCGCAGCGTTTCCAGAAGCTTCTCCAGGCCACCCATGGCCTCGATCTGCTTCTTCTCCTCGTCGGTGAGATATTTCTCGGTGAGCTTCTTCAGCCACTCGATCGGGATCTCGACGGCCAGCGCCTCACTGATCAGATCGAGGCCCTTGAAGACGTGGCCGAACACGCGGTCGAACTTGTCGAGGTTGCGCTCGTCCTTCACCAGCGCCGCGCGCGACAGGTAGTAGAACGACTCCACGCGGCGATCGGCGAGGTCCTTCTCCATCGCCTCCATCAAGGTGAGGTATTCGCGCAAGGTCACCGGCAGGCCGGCGGCTTTGAGCTCATGGAAGAAGGCGGCGAACATAAGTGCAAGTCTACTCCTTATTTGCCACCACGGAATATTCACTCTATGGTAGCGAAAACGGGAGACACAACATGTGCGTCAGTGATGGCCGCCGTATCGGGGCGATCCTCTTCACTCTGTTGCTGCCGTTTTGTCTTTCTTCGTCTGCAGGCGCTCAGCAGCCGACCGGCGTCAGCATAAGCTGGAGAGTCAAAAGCGGTTTCCGCTTGTTCAAACACGAGGAAGATTTCGCGTGGATGCTGGACCGGAACAGGTACGACCCAGGCAGCGTGCTCGCGTCCGAGAACAAGCTGGCCGACGCCACCCACGGCAACGGCTGGGCGCGAGGATTCGTGAACGCGCTCTGCGTGGATAGCGACGGCAATCTGTTGGAATCCTGCACCCGCGATTATTCGACCGATGACCCATCCGGTCGTCAGGCGTACTCCGAGAATTACCTGGCTCCGACGGAGCATGGCATTGGGGTCACGGCTCACGGCACCGCGGGCAACGCGCAATGTACCTGGAAATTCGTGACGGAGGGGAACGACGCAAAAGCATCGGTTAAAAGAGGCAGATCTTGCTCGGAAGAGGTATTTGCCCGCGTCGCGTACGGCCACGTCACGCAAGTTCAGCTCTTTGTCGCTCCCAGCCCGGAGAACGGTCCGCCCACCGCCACAACGGACGTCAAGGTTCGTGACATCCTCATTGTCGGGCTTGGCGATTCGACCGCGGCCGGAGAAGGCAATCCCGACCGGCCCGTCGTGCTCGCCGACAACGGTTTCTGCTTTGGCCGTTTCCTGAGTAGCGAGGCGGCGTCCTATTACCGGCCGAACCGCTCCGGCTACAGCGGCAACCGGTCGTGCGTCGACACCAACAATCCAGACGACGCCACAAACTGGACGAAACAGCGCGCGCTGTGGATGAGCGCGGCTTGCCATCGCTCCCTGTACAGCTACCAACTGCGCCTCGCACTGGCGCTGGCAATGGAAAACCCACAGGTCGCCATCACCTTCATCCCCCTCGCCTGCACCGGCGCGACGATTCCGGCGGGAATCCTCGGCTCACAGCCGGCCCGCGAGCGCAACTGCGACGTTGGCGTCCGTCGCACGCCTTGCCCGACGAAGGTGGACGGACAATTAGACACGCTGAACGCGCTTCTTACCGCCGCCCACCAACACGACAAGGATCGCAATCCGGATCTGGTGCTGCTGTCGATCGGCGCAAACGACATGGGCTTTTCCGGCCTGGTCGCCAACGTCATGATCGATCACGCCTCCCGCGAGTTCCGCATCTTCCGCGACGCTCATCTCGTTTCCGATGTGGCAGCCGCCAAAAATATCCTCAATACCAAACTGCCTGGCGATTTCGCTGACATGCGCACGGCGCTTAAGCGCGTCATGGGAAACAAGCTGGAGCGGGTGATCTACGTCAGTTACGGGCATCCCGCCTTGTACAACGATGGCGAATCTTGCCCGGCCACGCGGCAAGGGTTCGACGTGCACCCGGCATTCAAGATCGATGGCGCCCTCCTCAAGACGACGTCCGATTTTGTCACCAACGATTTCTTTCCGCGCGTGAAGACGCTCGCCACTTGCGGCAGCGGCAGCGGCTGTCGATCGCCCGATCAGGATCGCATGACGTTCGTCGACGATCACCAAGCGCAATTCAAAAGTCACGGCTTCTGCGCGCAAGCCGAAACCGATCCACAGTTCGACCGCGATTGCTTCAAGAACGGGGATAGCTTCAAAACCAACGCCGAACAGGCCGCGGACGATCCGCTGACCTGCCATGGCCCTGGCAAGTGGGCGAGCTCGTTCCGCGCCTACCTGTCGCGACAACGCTGGATACGAACCGCAAACGACAGCTACTTCACCGCGATGACCTATCCAAGCAGCGTGCCACTGCACCCAGCAGACATCCATGATCCGCTTTGGGGCGCGACCAGCGCAGTCTATGGCGGCGCGATGCATCCGACGGCGCAAGGCTATGCGGCCATCGCGGATGCGGCTTTGCCGGCGGCGCGGCGCCTGCTCGGCTTACCGGATCCGCACTGAATTCACGTCGGGGCCGACGCCCGGCTTTGACGCAATCCCACGAGCCGACGCCCCGCCGGTAGCGGCCTTATTCAATATAAGCTATTGATACATCTTATGTTATTCAGAATATCGCACATAGAAAGATATATCTTGCGTTATAACTCTATTTGATCTATCTAAAGATATATCTTTCAACCAAGGAGAATCTTGAAAATGCACAGACATAGAGGATCACGGGACGAGCACTATGGCTCGCGCGAGGAGCGTTTCTGGGCGGCGGGACGGCATCGCCGCCACCGCTTCGGCGGCCGGTTCGGCTTCGGCGGCCGTCACGGCCGCGGCATGGATCCTGACGACATGCGCGCCGGTCGGATGCTGGCGCAAGGCGACTTAAGGCTGATCGCGCTGTCCTTCATCGCGCAGGAGCCGCGTCACGGTTACGAGATCATCAAGCTCGTCGAAGAAAAGACCGGCGACTGGTATTCGCCGAGCCCCGGCATCGTCTATCCGACGCTGACCTATCTCGAGGAAGCCGGCTACGTCACCGCCTCGACCGAAGGCGCGAAGAAGCTCTACGCCATCACGGCGGAAGGCCGCGCGTATCTGGAGGCCAATCGCGACGTGGTTGACGCGGTGCTCGATCGGCTCACCGCGATCGGCGAACGCATCAGCCGCTGGCGGCGTGCCGAACGCGGCGAGCGCGGCAACCGACGCGCGCTGCCTCCCCTGGTCGAGGCCGCGTTCGATCATTTGCGCGACACCGTCGGCAAGCGGCTCGAGGCCGATGGCGACGCTGAAGCACGCCTCGCCGAAATCTTGGCCCACACCGCGGCGGAACTGCAGAGCAAGAACTGAGCGCAAGAACTAAATGGAGGTCACTTCCGGCGTCCGCACGTGCTCCGGCCGTACGCCGAGGCCGATCAGCCGCGCCGGGATGCGGCGCAGCACCGGGAATAGCGCCAGCAGCTTGAACATCAGCGGCGGCTTCGGCCGCCGCTCGCTGCGCAATGCCTGGCTGATAATGCGGTTCTGCACGGCGAGCTGTAGCGCTTGGGTGAAGCGCACCGGGAACGTCCGCCGCTCTTGCACGGCGCGCAGATCGGCTTCCGTCACCGTGCCTTGCTTGAGGGGAGCCGCAAGGCGGTTGGCGGTGGCGACGGCGTCCTGCACCGCGATGTTGACGCCGACGCCGCCGACCGGCGACATCGCGTGCGCGCTATCGCCGATGCAGAGGAGCCCCGGCCGCCACCATTGCCGCAGGCGGTCGACCTTCACGGTCAGAAGCTTGACGTCGTCGAAGCTTTTAATCTCGCCGATGCGATCGGCGAGGAACGGCGACATCGACAAGACTCTCTGGCGAAAAGCGTCGAGCCCTTCAGCCTTGACGCGCTCGATGCCGCCTTTCGGAATCACATAGGCGCACTGCCAATAGTCGCCACGGTCGAGCATGACCATCAGCTTGCCGGCTTCGATGTGGCCGAACATGTCGGCCGGGTCGCTGGCCTGGCGGGTGACGCGGAACCACAGCACGTCCATCGGCGCGCCGTAGTCGTTGCTTTGCAGGCCGGCGCGCTCGCGCACCGTCGAGTGCCGCCCGTCGCAGCCGACCACGAGCGCGGCTCGGATCGTCAGCATGCCACCGGGAGCGCGGGCGCGCAGCCCGACGATGCGCCCGCCTTCCTCGATCAGATCGGTCGCCTCGGTCTGCATGTGCAGATCGAAGGTTTTGTAGCGCTTGCCCTGCGCGGCCAGGAAATTGAGGAAGTCCCATTGCGGCATTAGCGCAACGAACTTGCAGTGGGTCGGCAGATGGGTCAGCTCGGCGAGCTCGATATTGGTGTCGCCAAACTGCAGGCTGAGCCGTTCGATCTTCTCGTGCGGAACTTTAAGGAAGGCATCGAGCAAGCCGAGCTCGTAGATCAATTCCAACGTCGAGGGATGCACGGTGTCGCCGCGGAAGTCGCGGAAGAAGTCGGCGTGCTTCTCCAACACCACGACGGGAACGCCGGCCCGCGCCAACAGAAAGCCGAGCATCACGCCGGCCGGGCCGCCGCCGGCGATGGCGCAGGTGGTGGTGATGGTGGAATCGGCCATGGTGGAATCAGCCATGATGGAATGAGCCTTTGGCGGACATGTCTACACGCTGCCGCCTTGCGACAACAGGCGGGAAGGTTCAATCTGCCTTATCATCGGCTGATAAGGAAACGCGCCGGAGCCACCAATGTTCGCCAAGATCAACCACGTCGCCATCGTCAGCGAGAATTACGCCAAGTCGGCGCTGTTCTATCAGGCCGCGTTCGGCATGCGCACCTCGGACAAGACCCGGGTCAGCCGCGCGCAGACCGTGGGCGACGGCTATGTCGGGCTGAACATCAATCCGCGCCGCGCCGGTCGCGCTGCCGGCCTCGACCATTTCGGCATCGAGGTCGAGGACGCCGAGACCGCGTTCGAGCGCATGCGCCGCAAATATCCGAGCGTCAAATGGCTGCACCGGCCGTCGAACCGGCCGTTCGCCGGCATCTCGACCCACGATCCCGACGGCAACATGTTCGACATTTCGCAAAAGAACATGACCAACCGCAGCTCGGTCTACCGCGACCAGGAGGGCAACGGCTCGGTCAACCCGCGCCACATCAATCACGTCGCGCTGCGCACCATGCGCGCTGACGACATGGCCGAGTTCTATCGCGACGTATTCGAGCTTGCCTCCGCCAACAAGGCCGCCGGCGACCGCAACCATTATCTGACCGACGGTCACATGACGCTCGTTATCATGCCGTGGGACATCACCGACTATGACGGGACCGGCATCATCACCGCCGGCATGGACCACATCGGCTTCAAGGTCGAGAGCGTCGACAAATTCAGGAGCGACGTCGAGCGCATCGCCGCCGACAATCCGCTGCTGGCGCCAGCTCCGGTCGGCACCGGCGCCGAAGGCGAGAAGCTTCTCGAACTGTTCCGCCGCTCCTGCCCGCTCGGCCAGCACCAGATGGCCGATTGCGACGGCGTCCTGATCGACGTCGCCGAATAGCGCCGATGCGGTTGCGGCGAACGGCGCTGGCGGCGGCGATCGCGCTCAGCCTGCCCGGCACTGCGGGCGCCGATCCGATCGCCGACTTCTACAAAGGCCGCACAATTTCCTGGATCCTCAGCGCCGGCGCGGGTGGCGGCTACGCAACCTACGCGCAAGCGTTCGCGCCTTACTTCAGTGCGCACATCCCCGGGCATCCAACCATCGTCATCCAGAATATGCCGGGCGGCGGCGGCATCCGCGCCATGCTGCATCTCAATTCCGTCGCGCCCAGGGACGGCACCACGCTCGGGCTCGTGCATTCGAGCGTGCCGTTCGCGCCGCTCTACGGCATCAAGGCCGCGGCCTACGATCCGCGCACCATGAACTGGATCGGCAGCATCGATGCCTCGACCGGCATCTGCGTCGCCTGGCACACGTCCGGCATCCAGACCTGGCAGGACCTTCTGGAAAAGCCGTTCGTCGTCGGCGGCACCGGCGCCGGCTCGCAGATGGAAACCATGCCGAACATGCTCAATCGGCTGTTCGGCACTAAGATCAAGGTCATCTCCGGCTACAAGGGCGGCAATGACATCTATCTCGCCATGGAACGCGGCGAGATCGCCGGTCGCTGCGGCGGCTTGATCTCGTCGATCGCGTCGACGCGCCCTGACTGGTTCGCGGAGAAGAAGGTCACCGTGCCGGTGCAGATCGCGGCTGCGCGCAATCCGCAATTTCCCGACGCGCCGGCGATCATGGAGCTCGCCAAGGACGAGCGGACCAAAAGCATCCTCCAACTGGTGCTGGCACCGCTGCAGAT